>JACCDV010489314.1_pt1 | contig 24503 bp, 26 predicted proteins | sample 7446131 | NCBI WGS metagenome assembly JACCDV01 (sample SAMN15323448, study PRJNA562643) | freshwater metagenome | isolation source: river surface water | place: USA:Blue River Watershed | collected 2017-08-17
CTGAGATGGTCTTATAGCTCAGAGTATCCACTTTGTAACTGTTTAATTTTTAGCTTATTAATTAATTATCGACCCCAAAAAGGGACACAAAGATAGGAGCATTTATTTTTCTATGCAAACTATTTGCAATCCTAAACCCTAATTTTCATTGGTTTAGCAATTTTTTTTTATTCAATAAGTCCGACTTGGGCGTAAAAAGTGGCTTATCGATTCTTTTCAAGCTGCTGCACCAGTACCTGGAAATCTTTTGGGTAGGGCGCTTCTACGGCGATTTTTTTTCCATTCAATCCCAAAAAATGGATACTGAAGGCATGTAGGGATACCCGCTGCATGATGGGGAGTTCTTCGGTATCTTTCTTCAAATTGAAGCGGCGCTTCAGAGCAGAAAGGTACAAGGGCTTGCCTCCATACAAGCTGTCGCCACAGATAGGCGCCTTTAAGTAAGCCAAATGCACGCGAATCTGGTGCAGTCTGCCTGTGATCGGACTACAGGACAGCAGGCTGTGGGCAAAGTAGGTTTTTAGCGTATGGACGACCGTTTGGGCGGGCTTTCCGTCCTTACTTACCTTGGCAATTCCCTTGTTATTGGCTGCCAGATTTCGATCTACCAATAGGTGTTGAAAGTCATGAATGCCCTCTACTACGGCGTGGTAGATTTTTTCTACCTGCCTGTTTTCGAATTGCATGGCTAAATGGCGGTAGGCCTCCGAATGCTTTGCGATGACCAAGCAGCCAGAGGTCTCCTTATCCAATCGGTGACAGAGTTGGGCATCTTCCCAATACGATTTGGCTAAGTCGAGAATGTTCTGTGCTTCGTGCCGGTCATCCAAACTCGAAAGGTAGGGAGGTTTGTTGATGACCATGAAATCCGAGTTTTCAAGGAGGATCAGGTCTTCAAACGATAATTTTTTCATGGATGCGTGGGCCCAGTAAGTGGCTACAAAACTAGCCATTCTTTGTCGCTTCCAAAAAAAGTTCGAAAACTAAGTCTTCGAACAGGTAAATGGTAGGCCTGATTGATGAAGTTGCTTCCTGCAAATACGGGACTGATCCCGGTTTTTGGATTAACTCTTTGCGGACAACTCCTCTTTCTTTTTCTCCTTTTCTAATGGAAGTTCAAAACTAAAAATAGAGCCCTTACCCAAAGTAGAACTCACGGAGATTTTGCTTTTGTGCCCTTCCAAAATATGTTTGACGATGGCCAGACCTAGGCCGGTGCCCCCTTTGCCTTTGGATCTGCTTTTTTCTACCCGGTAAAACCGTTCAAATATTCGCTTCAAATCCTCAGGAGGAATACCAGGGCCATCGTCTTTGACTTCTACCTGCAATTGATTTTTACTCGATTTTATGCTGACCACCACTTCACCGCCGTCGTGATTGTATTTGACTGCATTAAAGATGAGGTTTTGACAAACTCGGTAGATTTTTTGGCGATCTGCTAGGGTCTGGAAACTCTTCTCTGGATCAATTTCCAAAGCAATGTGTACGTCTCGTTTGGAGGCTTTGTGTTCCAATTCTTCGATTACCTCCTGTACCAATTCCTTGAGATCAAATTCGGTGAAGGTAAACTTGATCACCCCCGATTCCATTTGGTTGAGGGTGAGCAGGTCTTGAACCAAGTGATCTAAGGAATCGAGGCTCTTAGCCGCTTTCTTCAAAAATTTCATGCGAACCTGCTTGTCATCAATGGCTCCGTCCAAAAGTGTATGGATGTAGCCTTGCGTTGCAAAAATGGGTGTTTTGAGTTCGTGCGAGATATCTGCAATAAATTCCCGTCTGAATTCCGCATTTTTTTGGAGGGTCTCAATTTCCCGCTGCCGTGCGAGCGCATAGGAATTGATGACGGTGTTGATTTTTTTGAGGGGAGAGAGTGTAGAGCCTAAAGATTTGTTTTTAATTTCTGTTAGGTCTTTCTTTTGGATTTTTTCGAGCAGGGTATAGATGTTTCCAATCTCTCGAAACACCAAAAATTCCAAGGTGATGCTAATCAACAAGTAGGAAATTGAGAAGGAGAGTAGGAGTGCCGCCCAAAGAACGGTAGAAGTAGTAGAAGGGATGAGGAATAAAAACGCCGTCACCACGGCAGCGATGGCGATTGCTAGAAAAAAGGATAAGCCCCGTGAACCTGTTGGCATTTTAACCGATTTCGAATTTATAGCCTACTCCTTTCACCGTAGTGATGTATTCTTCTCCGATTTTTTCACGCACCTTTCGAATATGCACGTCTACGGTTCGAGCCAACACAAACACATCGGATCCCCAAATGTTGTGCAAGAGCTCGTCACGGCTGTAAACTACATTGGGATTGTTGGCCAAGAAATACAAGAGTTCAAATTCCTTCTTGGGTAGCGTGATGGTTTTGCCCGCTTTATCAATGGTGAAGCTGCTGCGGTCAATGTTCAGGTCTCGGATTTTAATTTGACCTTTTTCTTGTTCTTTTTTAGAGTCTCGTCTAAATAATGCAGCAATACGACTCATCAATGCCCGTGGCTTGATGGGCTTGGTGATGTAGTCATCAGCCCCCACATCAAATGCGGCCACCTCAGAGTATTCCTCCATTCTGGCGGTCAAGAAAATGATAAAGGCATGCTTTAACTCAGGAATTTGGCGGATCTGCAGGCAGGTTTCTACCCCGTCCTGGTTGGGCATCATGATGTCCAATAAAATCACGTCGGGCTGAAACTTGGTGGCGGTTTTCACGGCTTTCAGTCCATCCTCTGCGGTAGCCACTTCGTACCCCTCCTTTTGCAGGTTGTATTTTAGTATTTCAACGATGTCTGGTTCGTCATCTACGACCAATACCTTGATTTTTTGTTTGTCTGCCATGGGAAGTATTCCAAAATGTTTTCAGAAAATTAATGAATATCTACCGCTTCAAACCAAATCTTTTCCTAGCCTTGCCTTGATTGAATCGAATTGATGCCAAAATACAAGACTTTTTGGTAGGTGTTGTTAAGTTAGTGTTAATCTCCTTACCGGTTCTAATTTTTCAATCCTTTGGCAGTGGCAATGTCGATATCCAAGGAACCAATAAACAAATTGGCTTTGATTTTTACGGGGATTTTATGGGCATCCTTGGTGATCCAGACTTTAACGGGGTACTCGCCCCGGAACAGACTATTTTTAGGGATGCGGGGGGAAAAAAGGTAAGTTTCTTTTTTTCCCAGATTCGTCTCTAGCGTTTCGACCCCTTCAAATATTAATTTTAGGTTATATATTTCTTTATCAAAGAAACCTCGGATTAAAACCTCCTGTCCTTTGCGGAGTGTGGATAGGTCCAAGGTACGTAAGAAATAAAATCCGCTGACCAAATCTTGGACTGTACCCGGCAGTGGGTATACTTTGACTTCTTTTACTTTTTTATTCTCTCGATCATAGAGTTCGAGCGTGGCTTTTTTATTGACTTGGTCAAAATAGACTTTCTCATTTTTTCGGTACCTGCCTTCTTCAATGTATCGGTAGGAAAGTTTGGGCAATAAGCTTTGGGTGTTCAGGTGAGTCCCCCAATTGTCGTTGACCTTACTAAATAGGGTGACTGCACCCTTGGTTTTACCAAAAGCATCGATTTTGAAATAGGATTGTGAGTTTTCAAGAATTGCTTTCTTGCCTACTTGAAGCCGTGCTTCCGCAAGGTCTACCCATCCGTAAGAAACCTCAAAATGGAGTTCCTCCCCGAAAGTAAAGGGAATGTCCTTTGCTGGAGACTGAGCCCAAGTAGCGGTAAACGGAAAACAGACGAACAGCAGGAGCCGGAAAAAGCACTTCATTTGATATGTGACAATTTGTGACAAAAATCAGATAATTATTTCAAAATCTGCTGTTGTAAAGCATAAAAGTACAAATTTGCACAGCGAAAACAAGCACAGGCTAAGGCTTGTTACTTGTGCAGAAAATCGGTAACTTGAACGTTTTAACCTCTATACAAATCACTCCCACATGAGTACGAACAACGCAGAAAAACTCAAAGCCTTACAGCTCACCATCGACAAGCTTGAAAAAACCTACGGCAAGGGTGCCGTCATGAAGCTGAGCGACAATAAAGTATTGGATATCCCTGCCATTTCCACAGGATCGCTAGGCTTGGACATGGCCTTGGGCATCGGTGGAATCCCAAGAGGCCGCGTGATCGAGATTTATGGTCCAGAATCTTCAGGAAAGACTACCTTGACCATGCATTGCATCGCCGAAGCACAAAAGGCAGGAGGGCTAGCGGCCTTCATTGACGCCGAACATGCATTTGACAAAAACTATGCAGAGAAGTTGGGCATTGACACCGAAAACTTGCTTATTTCCCAGCCAGACAATGGGGAGCAGGCTTTGGAAATTGCAGAACATTTGATTCGCTCTGGGGCGATTGACATCATCGTGATTGACTCTGTAGCGGCCTTGGTTCCTAAGGGAGAATTGGAAGGGGAAATGGGCGAAAGCAAGATGGGTCTTCAGGCCCGCTTGATGTCTCAGGCACTTCGTAAATTAACAGGTGCAATCCACAAAACAGGTTGTGCCTGTATTTTCATCAACCAGCTTCGAGACAAGATCGGAGTAATGTTTGGTAGTCCGGAAACTACCACAGGTGGGAATGCCTTGAAATTCTATGCTTCCGTGCGCTTGGACATCCGTCGAGTAGGGCAGATCAAAGAGGGTGCAGATAGCGTTTTGGGCAATAGAACCCGTGTGAAAGTTGTCAAAAATAAGGTGGCACCTCCATTTAAGGTGGTGGAATTTGACATCATGTATGGCCAGGGAATCTCTAAGGTCGGCGAAGTGATTGACCTCGGGGTAGAACTGGAAATCATCAAAAAGGCAGGCTCTTGGTTCTCCTACAATGGGGAGAAACTAGGTCAAGGCCGTGATGCAGTGAAAAACTTGCTTTTGGACAATCCAGAATTGCTGGAAGAACTTGAAGGAAAGATCAAAGGTGCTTCGGGATTGCTCCCGACTGAACCTAGCATTTCTTTGGAAGATTAAGTATCAGCAAATAGTTGAAGTCAACAAAAAAGGCCCCGCATCTGCGGGGCCTTTTTTGTTGACTTTTAGTTGGTTCGTATGGCCTCAACCGGGTCCATCCGCGCAGCAAGCGTGGCGGGCACGATGCCGGCCACCACCCCGATGGCGGAGGAGACTCCCAAGCCAAGGATGATATTGTTGAAGGAAAGAATCAGTTCTAGACTTCCAAGCGGAATAAAACTCAAGAGGTAGACCAGTAGGATCCCTGAACCTCCCCCAATCAAACTCAAGCAAACTGCCTCAAAGAGAAATTGGAATAGAATAAAGTAATTTCTAGCACCCAATGATTTTTGAATCCCAATGATGTTGGTTCGCTCCCGAACCGACACAAACATGATGTTGGCAATTCCGAAGCCTCCCACCAAAATGGAAAATCCTCCAATTACCCATCCGGCAACAGAAATCACATCAAAAATAGAACCGATTGCATTCTGGATAAACTCGGTTTTGTTTAGGGCAAAATTATTCTCTTGTGTAGGCTTTAATCCCCGCTTGGCACGCAGTAAGCCAGCCATCTCGTTTTCCAAAGCGACAAGGCCCACATCGCTATCTCTGCCTTTGGCAGCGATGGTGGGTTCGATTCCATCCCGACCGGTGTAGTACATTTTGCTAAATGCACCGAAAGGCACCAAGCAGGCTTCGTCTTTGGAGGGAAGTTCCAGAAATCCTTCTCCCTCTTCTTCAAAAACTCCGATGATGGTAAATTTCATCCCTTTGATTTTAACATCCTTTCCCAAAGCTTCCTGGTCTGGAAATAAGGTATTGGCGATTTTTTTACCCACAATGATCAAGTTTCGGGAAGCGTTGATTTCTGCTTCTGAAAAATACCGACCTTCTTCTAGGGCTACTTCAAATACATTTTGGTAGGAGTAGGCTACTCCTGAAAGAGCAGTGCCTTCGTAGGAGTTGCTTCCTGCCTGTACGGTCGCTTGGGAAGAGGCTGAGATAGTGACTCCATCCGCGTTCGATAAACGCTCTTCCAAAAATTTGTACTCGGCATAGGTACCTGGAGGCCGTTGAAAATATTTCCACCAGGGGTAATCCTGTGGCCCATTGGCAAAAGGAAATCGATCCACACGCATCACGTTGGTACCTAAAAAGGCAAAGGAAGATTTGATTTTTTGTTCCAATGAATCCACCAAGGTGAAAACCGCAATGATGGCAAAAATACCTATGGTCACCCCTAAAAGGGAAAGAATGGTGCGTGTGAGATTGGATTTTAAGGCCGAAATGGCAAACCTAAAACTTTCCCAAGAAAGCTTTAAAAAGAGCATAGAATAAGTAGTTGGTTAAAACAATTTGTTAAGTTAGGTGAAATTGGGCATTATTGTAACTATCTTTACATTTTTTAAAAGTAATCTACTTATCGACTTCGATTAAGTCCACGACTTCTAAACGCCGTATATGAAATTATCCGATTTCAAATTTGAAGTTCCCAAAAAACTCATTGCACTCTATCCTACTGAAAATCGGGATGAGTCTAGATTGATGGTCGTTCATCGAAAAACTGGTGAAATTGAGCACCGTACCTTTAAGGATATCCTAGAGTATTTTGATGAAGGAGACGTGATCGTGACCAACGACACCAAGGTTTTCCCTGCTCGTCTATACGGGAACAAGGAGAAAACGGGTGCCAAAATTGAAGTTTTTTTATTGCGTGAGCTCAATGCGGAATTCAAACTTTGGGATGTTCTAGTGGATCCTGCACGTAAAATCAGGGTAGGCAACAAACTTTATTTTGGAGATAGCGACTTGGTGGCGGAAGTCATTGACAACACCACTTCTAGAGGTAGAACTATCCGTTTCCTTTTTGACGGCACGGAAGAAGAATTTCACAAAACCATTGATACACTAGGTGAAACACCGCTTTTAAAGGAATTTATTGAGCGAGCCATCGAGCCGGAAGATAGAGAACGCTACCAGACTGTATTTGCCAAAAATGTGGGTGCGGTGGCAGCTCCTACCGCTGGACTTCATTTTACCCCACAATTACTAAAGCGTTTGGAATTGAAAGGTGTAGAAATCGCGCCGATTACGCTACACGTAGGCCTAGGCACCTTCCGTCAAGTAGATGTGGAAGATCTGACAAAGCACAAGATGGATTCTGAGAATTATTCGATCCCAGAAAAAACGGTACAATTGGTTAACCAAGCCTTGGATCAGAAAAAGCGAGTTGTAGCCGTGGGTACTACATCCCTCAAAACCGTAGAATCCTCAGTAACTGCCGGAGGACGTCTCAAAGCGAGCAGCGGATGGACAGATAAATTCATCATTCCTCCTTACGACTTCAAAATCGCCAATACCTTGATCACCAATTTCCACTTGCCTGAGTCCACTCTTTTGATGACTGCCTCTGCTTTTGGGGGATATCCATTGATCATGAAGGCCTACAAGGAAGCCATCAAAGAAAAATATCGATTCTTCTCCTATGGAGATTCCATGTTGATCTTGTAATTCAAATCGGTCCCGCAGCTGCGGGACTTTTTTTTGACCTTAGTCGATTGGAGCAAGGAGGGGTTACTTTTTGAAATTCATCAGTTCTCGGATAGTAGAAAATTCCTAAAACAGGAGGTGCATCTCGAATAGGCCTTTATTTTTGTATCAATTCAATGCACATGAACAAAGCAGCAGTACTTGTCGCCGGTGGAAAAGGCATGCGGATGGGAACCTCCCTTCCCAAGCAATACCTTCCCTTAGCAGGAAAGCCCGTGCTGATGCATACGTTAGAAAAATTTTTTAGTGCAGACCCAAGTCTTCTCTTGGTTCTAGTATTGCCCCAGGAGGACTTCGACTACTGGAGGAATTTGTGCGTGACTTACGACTTTGTCCTTCCGCATCAGTTGGTTGCTGGTGGAGCGAGTCGCTTTCAATCTGTGAAAAACGGGTTGATGGCTCTTCCCTTTCAAGAAGGTCTTGTGGCGATTCACGATGGGGTAAGGCCCTTTGTGAGTGATAAAGTAATTCAAGGCAGTTTTGAGCAGGCAGCTGAAAATGGAAGCGCAATCCCAGTGGTGGCCTTGAAGGACTCCTTGCGGAAGCTGGGTGCTGCTGGAGAAAGTAGTTTCCAAGATCGAACCCATTACCGCTTGGTGCAAACGCCCCAAACCTTTCAATTGAAGCCGCTACTACAAGCCTTTGCCGTGGAGGAGTTGGAGATTTTTACGGATGATGCCACCGTCTACGAGCACCAAGGATGGGAAGTCACGCTGATGGAGGGAAATCCAGAAAACATTAAATTGACTACGCCCGAGGACCTAGCCTTTGCTGAATTTTTGATGTCCATTCGTTGAGAAGAGGAGGGGAATCTTTTTGACCGACTAGTTTGGGGCCTTTACCGATTTTTTGCAGGACTTCATCGAATACTGAAAGGAAGGCTAGGATAGGAGTACTAGTTTTGTTTCACTAAATTCAATTCACATGAACAACTACACCAAACCACGAAATGACGGGAGTATTGCTTTTGGAGTGATCATCCTGGGCATAGGCCTTGTCCTTCTTTTTAGAAAATTAGGGCTGTACATCCCAAGTTGGGTACTGACCTGGCCGATGATTTTGATAGCGGTAGGTACTTACACGCTAATCAGTCAGCAGTTCAAGAGTTTTTTTGGATCTGTGGTACTCTTCATAGGGGTCTATTTTTTACTGAAAAGAGAGTTTGACCTAGACCTAGGCATTGACCAATTCATTTGGCCAGTTGGCTTAATTGCGCTTGGCATCTACTTGATTACCTATAAAAAGCGGGAATACAAAGTCATGGATGATGCGCGAAAAAAGTGGGAGAATTCTCGAAAAAATAAACCGGAGGAGCGAGATTCTGAAAAAATAGAGTCAGCCGAAGTAGTGGAGGATGCTGCTCCCTCCAAGGAAAAGTCGAGCAAGGCTACAGATACAGAGTTTGTACGAGCGACAGGAACTGCCTTTATGGATCGGATTAGTGAAAGCGTCATCTTCAGTGGAGTGGATCGAAAGTTGATGACTAAAAATTTTCAAGGGGGTAAGGCCACTGTAATTTTTGGGGGCTTGGATCTAGATCTAACTCAGGCGGATTTTTCTGGGGTTGCCAGTTTGGATTTGGAAGTTGGATTTGGTGGAGTCAAATTGCTCGTCCCTCCGCATTGGGATGTGCGTACGGAAGTATCCAGCATTGCTGCTGGACTGGAAGACAAGCGCATGTTTCGAGAAGGAGGAGTAGATACCAGCAAGGTCTTGATCCTGAAAGGCACCCTCCTGTTCAGCGGATTGGAAATCAAATCCTTTTAATTCATTCTAAAATCTACCCTAGCCCTTGTATTTAACTGCTTTTTCAAGTTCAAGTTTTGGGAAATGGATCCTCCCAGGAATCGGATGCATCTGGTTTCTGGGAGCTTATTTTTTACTGCTTCATCAAGGTACAGAAGAAGAGCATGCGCTAGTGGACGCTTTCTTTATTGCCATATTTTTTTTGGGGGGGATGCTTCTAGTAGACCGCGTCTTTCGGCATTACACACCCAACCGCAAAAATGGATTCCTTCTGGTTCTTTTTCCTCTCCTACTCAGTGGGGGATTGGTATGGAGTCATGCACAACTCCTTACTTGGTGGTTTGACAAAGAGCCGGACTACCAGGAACTAGTAGCGGCTAGTTTTTTTTACCGCTGGGCTGTCTTTGCATTGGTATTTCAACTACTAGCGGTGTTGGCAATAGTAATCTCCAAGTTGGCCGGGCAGGAGGAACTCAGTCGTCGAGAGGGACAGCTGCTTCAACTTTCCAAGGAGGCGGAACTTGCCCAACTGAGGCAGCAATTGCAGCCCCACTTTTTGTTTAATAGTCTTAATTCCATCCATGCCTTGGTGCTTGCTAGCCCACAGCGTGCCCGAGAAATGGTCTTATTGCTTTCAGATTTTTTGAGAGGGACTCTTCGAACAGAGGGCCAATCTTGGATCAGTTTGGCCGATGAAATCAAGTACCTGAGCATGTACTTTGACATTGAGCGGGTACGTTTTGGACATCGTTTGCTGGTCGACCTACAGGTAGAAGAAGGGGTAGAAGGACTGAAAATCCCCCCTCTGCTCGTACAGCCGCTGGTAGAAAATGCGATCAAATATGGGCTGTATGGGACGCTAGGTGAGGTAAAAATTAACCTTCGTTTTCAAAAAGAAGGCAACTATCTCCAGGTAGAGGTGGAGAACCCTTTTGATGGCCAAGTTTCAGTTCCAGCCGGGACCGGCTTTGGGCTGAGCTCTGTGGAGCGTCGGCTTTTCCTTATTTTTGGAAGAACGGATCTTTTGGAAAAAAGTGCTGCAGAGGGCATATTTCGTGTATACTTAAAAATCCCTGTTTACGGATGATCAAGACACTAATCGTAGATGACGAACCGCTGGCGGCTGGGTTGGTCAAGGAATTTTTGAGTGCTTATCCTCAATTTGAGATAGTGGCCATCTGTCACGATGGCTTTGAGGCCTTCAAAGCCATTCAACATCATCAACCGGACCTTATTTTTCTAGACATCCAGATGCCCAAGATTACGGGCTTTGAATTGCTCGAACTGTTGGATAATCCCCCTGCAGTACTTTTTACAACCGCCTTTGAACAGTATGCGGTACAAGCCTTTGATGCCAAGGGATTGGACTATTTGGTTAAACCTTTTTCAGAGGGGCGATTTGCGCAAGCCATCAATCGGTTTTTGAGTCAGCACCAGACTTCAACTACCTCCAGTACTGTGTCAGAGGAGGTTGCTCCAATTCTCCCGGGAAAGAGTACCCGATTGGTGGTCCGAGTAAAAAATGAACTCAAAGTGATTCAAATGCAGGAGGTCCGCTATGTTGAAGCGGATGACGATTACATTTCCATTCATACGGGTGAAGGAAAATTTTTGAAAAAGATGACCTTAAAGCAGTTGGAAGAAAGCCTGGATCCTGAAAAATTTGCCCGAGTGCATCGCTCTTTTTTGGTCAACCTACAGGAGGTAGCCGGGATAGAACCCTACGAAAAAGAGTCCTACTTGCTTCGTCTGAGGACGGGCCAAAAGATTCCTGTCAGCAAGACAGGCTATGCTAGACTCAGGCTAGTATTGGGGCTCTAAAAGCTTGTTGATTTTTTCTGCTGTACAAAAAAAAGTCCCACAGAAGCGGGACTTTCAATTTAATATTCGTCTTCGTTGAAGAAAAAGTCATCCTTGGTTGGATAGTCAGGCCAAATTTCTTCAATGGTCTCGTAAGGCTCGCCATCGTCTTCCAATTCTTGGAGGTTTTCCACTACTTCAAGTGGAGCGCCAGAGCGGATGGCATAATCGATGAGTTCATCCTTGGTTGCTGGCCAAGGGGCATCTTCAAGGTAGGAGGCTAGTTCAAGTGTCCAGTACATAGTTTTTGTTTTTGGAGGTGTTCCGGATGTTAATAATGCAAGAATAGTAATTTTTTTAATATAAAGTTTGTACTCAGGTTCTCGGAGAAAGTTGCCTCAATACATAGTTTTTCACATCGATCTTTCGCTTCAAACTCGAAAGTTTCTTTTTCATCATCATTTCGAAATCAGGTGTTTCAACGCGGAAGTTATCCGAATTGTTCTGCATGGTTTCGAATTCACTTTGGTCGCGGTGTAGCAAATCCTTTAGAATGGCAGCTTTAATCTGCTGCTGTTCCTCAAAAGGCTTCGCATCAAAGTCCGCGTACTTGCTGTGTCCAAGTTTCTCCAAAAAGGCTTTTTCAAAGATAATGTCCATGAAAAACTGGTAGGAACGTGCGGGTAATGTCGCTTCCTTGGGCTTTCGCATGGGGAGCTTTTTCCAATCTTCTTGGATTGCCTTAGCGCGGAGCGTGATTTCCTGGCTAGTCGGCTGGTGGGCCATTTTTTTCAATTCCTCTACCATTCCCTCTATTTTGCGAAGCACTTCTCGAGGATGCATTTCTGGTCCAGGATTGAGGGTTCGCTTGTAGCGAGAAAAGATGCGGTTATTCAATCGAGAAAATTCATCCCAAATGGGTTGACGCCGTTCGGCAGGAACTTTCCCAGCGGCTTTCCATTCTTTTTGAATGCGTTTGCTGATATCAAAAGCCATCTTGGCATCGGGGAGCTCGTGCGCATCTCGTGCCTGCTGGAGTAAGGACTCGTACACTTTAATGTTTACTTCTGCCTGTAGTGTCAGTTGATCGTAAAATTCTTGGCGCTGCCCAAAGAAGTAGTTGACCGCCTGATTGAATTCAGCTTCCAGTGCTTCCTGAACTTCCTTTTCTACAGGACCAGTTTTGATCCAGCGCAACTTCAGTTCTTTGAATTTTTCGGTGGTCTCCTTCCAGTCGGTGCTTTCTTGAACCGCTAGGGCTTCCTGAATCAATCCCTGCTTGATTTCTAGGTTTTTGCTGCGGTTGCCTTGAATAATTTCACCCAAAAATTCCTCTTGCTGTTCCAACTCGGCAATAAGCACAACAAAGTCCCCCAACGCATCACTTTCGTAAAGTGATTCTTTGAGGTGAATCAATTTCATCAAGAATGAACCCTTGTTTTGATTTTCCTGGATGGCAGCCTTCAAGTGAGCCACCTTTTCTTCAAGTTGGGAAAAACGAGTTTCAAAATAAAGGAGGGTCGATGCCTCGTCTCCTTTCACCTCACCAATCACTCGGTCTGGTCTACCTAAAAATCCCTTTAGAAAGACCTTTCCGTCTTGGATATATCCAAAGGCATGTTGCATGGTACTACTCTAGGTTATAGGTGGTGTAACTCAATTTTATGCAAAATAATCAATTAGCCCACACTTATCCTAAGAAAGGTATATTTTTGCCTTTTACAATTGTTTCTTAACCACCCAATTCCTTTACTGGCATGAGCGCAGAAAAAATCATCTTTTCCATGGCCGGGGTTTCCAAAATCTACCCCCCACAAAAGAAAGTACTCAAAGATATTTACCTCTCCTTTTTTTATGGAGCCAAAATCGGCGTATTGGGTCTCAATGGCTCAGGAAAGTCCTCCGTACTTCGCATCATCGCAGGTTTGGACAAGGAGTTTTTAGGGGAAGTAGTCTGGTCACCAGGCTACACGGTCGGGATGCTAGAGCAGGAACCCAAATTGGATCCTACCAAGACCGTCAAAGAAGTGGTGGAGGAAGCGGTATCCAGTACCGTTGCTTTGCTCAAGGAATTTGAGGAGATCAACGAGAAATTCATGGATCCTACCCTCATGGACGATCCGGATGCCATGGACAAACTGATCACCCGCCAAGGGGAAGTGCAGGAGAAACTAGATGCAGTAAATGCTTGGGAGCTCGATGTGATGCTCGATAAGGCCATGGATGCCTTGCGTCTCCCGCCAGCCGAAGCGAATGTTGCCAACCTTTCGGGTGGTGAAAAAAGACGCGTAGCCCTCTGCCGTTTGCTTTTGCAGGAGCCAGATGTGCTTTTGCTCGATGAACCGACCAACCACCTGGATGCTGAGTCAGTACATTGGCTTGAGCAGCACTTGCAGAATTACAAGGGTACCGTCATTGCGGTGACCCACGACCGATACTTCTTGGACAATGTGGCCGGCTGGATCCTCGAACTAGACCGTGGCGAAGGCATTCCTTGGAAGGGCAACTATTCTTCTTGGCTCGATCAAAAGCAAAACAGACTGAAGCAGGAGGAGAAAACCGAATCCAAGCGTCAGAAGACCTTGGAGCGAGAATTGGAGTGGATACGCATGTCGCCCAAAGCCAGACAATCCAAGGGCAAGGCCCGTTTGAATGCCTACGACAAATTGATCGGAGAGGAGTCCAAGGACAAGGAAGCCAAATTGGAACTCTTTATCCCGCCAGGACCACGTTTGGGAGCCAAAGTGATTGAGGTCAACAACGTGTCCAAAGCCTACGGAGACAAATTACTTTTTGAGAACCTCAGTTTCTCCTTACCACAAGGAGGGATTGTAGGCATCATCGGTCCCAATGGTGCTGGAAAATCTACACTATTCAAGTTGATCACGGGGCAGGAGAAGGCGGATTCAGGCAATTTTGAAGTAGGAGAAACAGTCAAATTGGCCTATGTGGATCAGGAACACGACAAGTTGGATCCCAACAAGACTGTTTACCAGTTGATTTCCGATGGCAATGAATTGATGAAGCTGGGCAATAAGGAAGTCAATTCCCGTGCCTATGTCTCCAAGTTCAATTTTGCAGGTTCGGACCAAGAAAAGAAAGTAGGGGTACTCTCCGGTGGGGAGCGCAACCGCGTGCACTTGGCGATTACGCTCAAGGAAGGTGGCAACTTGCTGCTTCTTGATGAGCCGACCAACGACTTGGATGTGAATACCCTTCGGGCCTTGGAAGAAGCCTTGGAAAATTTTGGAGGCTGTGCAGTGGTGATTTCCCACGACCGCTGGTTCCTAGATCGTATTTGTACGCACATCTTGGCCTTTGAAGGGGACTCGCAGGTCTACTGGTTTGAGGGCAATTTCTCCGACTACGAAGAAAACAAAAAGAAGCGCCTTGGCGATGTGATACCGAAGCGCATTCGCTACAAGAATTTGAAATAAACCTTTGAGGTCTTCTACACCTTTGAGGTCTTTTTCAGACCTCGAAGGTGTAAATTAAAACCGTCGAGGTTTTTCCCCTCCTTTGAGGTCTTGAAGACCTCGAAGGTGTAATATTTAAACCGTCGAGGTCCTTGGAGACCTCAACGGTTTTCTTCAGACCTCGAAGGTCTAGCCCCCGCTTTTTGAAGGGTAACCGATTTTTTGATTGTACCTGATTTATCGATAATTAAATATGCTTTTAATTAGCACCATTCTGGGGTAATCCGTATTTTCAACTTATGGAAAGAATGTTCAGAATAAAATTGACTCCTGAAGCTGAGGGCGGATTTACGGTCACTGTTCCTTCGCTCCCAGGATGCGTAACTTGGGGAGAGACAATTGAGGAGGCGAAGGAAATGGCGAAAGAGGCTATTTTACTTTATGTGGAAGACATGGAGGCGAATAACGAGAAAATCCCAAATGACATGAACAGCCTAGAGTTGTCATTAGTCGTGTCTTAATTTTTAGTTACCAAAAAACTCTTTTAAAGTGTTTCATTTTTTGATTTATGAAGAGCGTATCTCCAAAAGAATTAATTAAGCTTCTTGAAAGTTCGGGTTTTGTACTCCAGCGAAGTAAAGGAAGCCATCAGCTTTTCAAGCATCCTGATGGTAGACGAACCATGGTGCCATTTCATTCCAAGGACCTAAAGACAGGGACCCTTTTGGCAATTTTAAATCAAGCAGGAATTTCAAAAGAAGAAATTTAAGCTAGTCTCGAATAAAGCATGCATGTCCGGTGGTTTTGATGTAGGCTTACTTTAGTAGGCTCTTGTTTCCAAAAGTGGGGTTGCTTTTTTCCCAGTATTTAGATTTCTTAGTTTCCAGATTAATCCAATCCAGCCGATGAGTAAGAGAAGAATCTACTTTCATGTGATTTTACTGGTTGCCGCTTTGTTAATTGGCAGTTGGTCCTTGTGGCATAGTGGATTTTGGATGGAGGGAAGAAACAAGGTTCCGAATTTCACGTTCATATCCAATGTTCTACTGGTTTTTACTCAGGGTATCGCGCTAAAAACCGTTTTTAGTAAGGAGAATAAATCGAACCACTGAGTTATGCGAATTTCTATACTTCTGATTTTGTTGCTTTTTTCTGCTTTTAGTCAAAAAGCAGAAAGAGATCCCAGATTGGTGGGAAAGTGGATGATGCTCTTTTCCAAAGATGCAAATGGGGAAATCCGTAAAGATGAGTTTTATGGAAAACGCTATGTGGAGACTTACACCAAAGACGGAAAGCTAGTTTTAGATCCGCAATTTTTAAGAGATGATCTGAAAAGAAATGGAATCACCGATCCATTAGATTATTCTTTGATTCCGACTTTATCTTGGAAAACGGTAAATAACGAAACAATAGAAATTAGTACAAGTGAAGGTAATCAGCAAAACCGTTACGGTTTTTCTGGAGACACCCTTATTTTTGGCTATTCCAATGGAAATACGCGCTATTTACTACGGGTTAAATGACCAAAAAACCAATTGATCGTCTTTATGGATTGCCTTTCGGGCTGATTCTACTGTTGGGATTGGCGAAATACTTGAAGCTTTTCCCCATCCCCGCCTGGCTTTTTGGGTTGATTCTTGTTTGGGGAGCTATTGCCGTGGTGGTGGAGGCGATCCGTCAACGAAAAAATTCCCATTAAGCGGATAGTATACCTTTGTCAAATTAACTACTGAATTGACTGAGCAGGCGTACTAAAATACCAGTGAAGGAATGAAAAAAAATCTTAAACACTCATTTTTACTTGCAATTCTCCTCCTTTCCCTTTCTGCCTGTCAGGAATTCATCCACAATAGCTTTGATACTTTTACCGGAAAGATCGTGGATGTGGAGGGTAAACCAGTGGCTGATTTGGAGCTAATCCTTACCCAAGATCTTGATTTTGGGGTAGCCCAGCCTCCGGTGGCCAAATCCATTATTTATACCATAAAAACCACTAATCGGGGTGAGTTTCGCCTAGTTGTGCCTGCCCGAACGGATATCTCATTCAATACGGAGTATTTTTTGCTGCTGTCTGCACCTGCTCAATTTGAATTGGAGGAATCGGGAACGCCTGCTCTTTATCGGTATTTTTCATTTTCTACAGCGGATAGAGCTGCTGACGGGGTAATTGATTTGGGAACCTTAAAAATTGTCCGCAAATGATCCGAAGAAGCCTTGTTGTGGCGCTAATCCTGCTTTGGGCCAGTTTTTCTACTTTTTCGCAGGAAATAAAAAAAGAGGGAGGGATACCCAAGGGACAGTTTACCTTCGCTCCTGGAGCGGAACTGCTGTACCGTAGCTATGAAAAGGGGAGCTTTTTGGGCGATACCTACGCGATGGGACCAGGCTTCCGCTTGAAGGTGGATTTTGAGTTTTCTGGCTATCCTGGCATAGGCCTTTATTTTGGGACTCAAGGGTCCAGCATTCAGCCCAATCGCTTCCTTGGTGGATTTTTTAAGGAAGTGAGGATGCCTGAAACTGGAATTTACCTCTTCCATCAAGTGCCTGTTTTCGAAAATCTTTCCTTGCGTGGCGAACTTGGCTACGGGCAATTGCAGGTGATTCATGGCCTGAGTCCCTCCCGGTTTATTTTAGATTACGCCCATTTTTCCGGAGGGCTAGTTGCAAACTATACCCTAGCAAAGGAAGTGCTGGGCGTTTTTGACCTCAACTTGGTTTTCGGAGGGAACTATGGGTTCCTTAATGGAAACAAAATCGTCATCAATGACTTGGATCGAACCTATGTACAGTGTTCAACAGCCGTTCAAGGGGTTTTCGGAATCAAGGTGAGGTATTTGTAGGAGGCTCCCTTGACTGTCGATTAGCCGATTTTAAAAAACTGGCTTGCGGGCTGCATCATCCATTTCCACACTGGCATCACCCTTATTCCATTCAGTTCATCCTCCTGATTCCAAGTCAGCAAAACGCCCTGGGTTGCCTGAGTTTGGTCCAAGGCTGCCCTTAATCCTTTCAATTCTCGGTGGAGGGTATCTGGATTCAGATCCCAGCAAACTTGCACCGCTCCGATGATGTCTTCGTTCCACTTGACCACAAAGTCACATTCCGAATCCTTGGTCTGGAAATACTGAATTTCTTTAAATGACCTTCGAAGGTGGAGGTAGACGTAATTTTCTAGCTTTCTTCCCTGGTCTTTGCTGAAGGAGAGGGAATTGGCGGAAGCCAATGCAGGGTCCACACAAAAGGCCTTTTTGGGATTGGCCAGCTGCTTGCGGATGGAAGGCGAGTACATGGGGATCAGATCAAATAGGTAGCTCTCGGCCAGGTAATCGCAGTAGTCGATGACTGTGCGTACGGATTTGATCTCAAGCAAACTCCCGATTCGAGCGTAGCTGAAGGGTTTGGCGACGTTGGAAGAGAGGAATACGCCTAGCCGGATCAGGGCGGTTTCGTTGCTGATGTTTCTTCGTACGGCCACGTCGCGTGTGAGGATATCCCGCAGAAGTGTCCGCAGGTAGTCTGGGTCTTGACTTTGCAAAAACTCAGGAAAGCCGCCCGATTGAAAGTAAGTTTCAAAACTCTCCTCGCCAGGAGAAAGCTGCTTGAAAAGTAAAAATTCGGTGTAGCTGAAAGGGAAAAGTTCCACTTGCTTGTATCGCCCAGTGAGTCGTGTTCCTAATTCCCGGCTAAGCATGCTCGCATTCGAACCTGTGATGTAGAGTTTCTCCCCCTTTTCGTGTAGGGATCGGGCAAATATTTCCCAACCCACCACCGTCTGAACTTCATCCAGAAGAATGGAGGTTTTGCCCAGTTCATCGCGTAGCTGCGTTAGTTTGGGAAAATCTGCTGCTTCAAAATCCACAAGCCGTGGATCTTCAAAATTTAGGTAGAGCCCAGGTGCATCATTAGGCAGGCTTTTTCGGATCAACACACTTTTCCCACAGCGCCGCACACCACTTACCACCAAGATTTGATTGGAGGGTATGGGGATAGCCATTTCCCTAGAGATGAGCTGTTTTTGGAGGAAATTTTCGTTTTGCTCCGCAATTACTTGGGCAAGTAGGTCTATGGATATCATTTAATGCATTGTAAATCATACAAATATAAAAGCTTGTATTTGTAATACAAGATATCTTGTGTTACAAATACAAGCTTTTTTGGTTCGGGTAAGCGCTCAAAAAGTAGAAAAGCAAATGAATCCTCCTGCTTGGTGACCTTGCTTAGAGATGATGTTCGCGAACCCGCAGTTTGGGATCGGTGCGAAGCCCTTCTTCATGGACAGCTTCCTGCTTCAGTAAACTAAGATCCGGCTGCCCGGCATTGACCCAGGCGGTATACCAAAAATCAGCAATCATCTTGATGGAAGCGCGCATTTGTCGTTCGACTTGCCCATCAAGCGCAAGGGAGTATGCCTCGGTAAATTCTCGGGAATAGACCCGTACCGTCACCCCATTCCGTTCCTCGTAACTGTATTTTTGATCGACGGGAAACTGCAGGCTGAGGATTTTTTCGATACGCAAGACCGAGTCCACCTGCGAATGAGACCTAGCGACGGTTTCCCAAAGTGCCTGCTGGGGGTCGGGCACATACCTAGCCTTGCCCACCCAAAAAGAGTAGTTTTTTGCCAACAACTCAGGTACCCTACTTTCCCAGAAGCCGTGGATACCCGCTTGCCCGGTCAGCTGCCCATTGTAGTTTTTGGTGGTGTGCAAGGGGACATTCAAGTCCCCGAGGTAGTGACCTAGGTCTGCGGATAGGCGCAGAATGGCTGTTTTGTCTTTTGCAGCAAAGGCTTTGGTCAAACTAAAAAACGTGAGGTAGGCGGACCAGGGCCCAATGCCGTGCGCCCGCAAGGAGTCTTCTGGGTATTTTTGAATCGCCTCTGCCCAGTATTTTGGGAGCTTGTACAAGGCACTATCTCCATAGTGATCCAGATCGATGTAATGTTTTTCTGCCTCGCCCTTTACCGCATAGCGCCTGCGATCCGGGTTCACTGCGTTTTCAGAAATAAATCGGAGTTCCCGTTTGTAAAGGGGAAGCATCTCAGGTGGAAGTGAAAACACCGCTTGCCGATTGAGTAAAGCATGTCCATAAAAGCCCCAGAAAGAGATTTGAACCGGAAAAAATGGAAAGATCAAAAAAGGAATAATTAAAAAATTCATGATTCAATTTACAGGAAATTCATCAATAAACCGGCTTAAAAACACTTTTTTAGCTTGTTTGGAGTACTTGTTTGTTAATTTTTGTCGGGTTGTACCCAACTTACTTCAGGAATGTTCAAAATTCCTTTGGCAGAATTAATTATTTCCAATAACTTTGCATTCCCGTTCAAAATAGGACAACAACAAGGATTAGAAAATTAACTAGCTATGGCAAATCATAAATCAGCTCTGAAGAGAATTCGCGCCAACGATGTGAAGCGTTTGAGAAACAGATACCAGGCCAAGACCACCCGAACTTTCATCAAAAGATTGAAGGCGGCTACGGATAAAGTAGAGGCGATGGAGTTGTACAAGAAAGTTTCTTCCATGTTGGACAAACTGGCTAAGAAGAATGTCATTCATAAAAACAACGCAAACAACAAGAAGTCAAGATTGGCTAAAGTGGTAAGCGCTTTGGGATAATCTATCCCATCAAAAAATCAAACCCTGCCCACAAGCAGGGTTTTTTTATACCCTTTTTTAATTAGATTTAGCTGATTATCCACGTTTTCACCACTAACTAAAGAAATGAAGGTTTGAGGTTCAATTAGGTGAGCTGTGGAATGTTGACGGTCAGCTGTCGACGACGATTATCCGCAGGATTTAAGTCTAGCCTTACACACCTGGTATAATTGCGGATAATCCAAATACTTTTTAACCTATACATGGATACACACTCCTCCATCAAAATTTTTGAATTGGCCGAAGCAGATCGGCCCCGCGAGAAGCTTCTCCTCAAAGGGAAGGCTGCCCTCTCCGATGCAGAGCTTGTCGCCATCCTGATTGGCACCGGCACCGCAGCCTGTAGTGCCGTCGACCTAGCCCGGATGCTGCTGTCCTCGGTTGGGAATGACTTGGCTGCTCTGGCGCGGATGTCTGTAGCAGACCTCACCCAATTGAAGGGGATTGGGGAGGCCAAAGCTGTTTCGATTGTCAGTGCCTTGGAACTGGGGAGGCGGAGAAAAGAGCAGGAACTTCCCAAACGCGAAAAAATTACCAGTTCAAGGCAAGTTTATTTGCTTATGAGACCTGACTTGCACGATGAACCGGTAGAGCAAGTTTATTTGCTCCTGCTGAATCGAGCCAATGGCTTGATTAAAAAGCAACGGGTCAGTCAAGGAGGAACCACGGCTTCTGTGGTTGACCTCAAGGTAGTCTTCAAATTTGCTTTGGAACACGGGGCACATTCCCTAATTTTGGTTCACAATCACCCAAGTGGCAACCTTCAGCCTTCCGATGCGGATCAGCGCCTTACCCAACGGGTGCAGCAAATCGGAAAGGAGTTGGAATTGCCGCTACTGGATCATCTCATCTACACCGATCAGGGATACTTTAGCTTTGCGGATGAAGGGATGATGTAATTGGCGAACTTTCTTTTGTAAGGGTTCAAACCAAGGGTAGCGAAGGCTTGTTTGGATAGTTAAACAAAAATAACACACGTGAAATCAAGTCATCTTCTTCTTATTCTGGCATCATTGGTGGTCTTGGCTGCCATCACCTACATGTTTACAGCTGCTGAAAGTCCTGAGGATTACATCGAGAAAATAGAAATGGAGCGGGAGCGCCAATTCAAATACATCCGCTTCAATGTCGAGTCCCCCTTGACTGAGGAGCAAAAACGCGGATTACAAAGTTTGAAATTTTATGCTATCGACCCTGCGTATCGGGTCAAAGCACGCTTGCTCCCCATTGAAATCAAGAAAGTTCGGGAGGTTCCATTGACAGACGGAAGCAGCGAGCGCTACTTGGAACATTCCTGGGCAGAATTTGAGTTGGGCGGAAAAACCAACAAAGTGCTCCTCTTGCAATCGCTGAATGAATCCGACATGCGTAACTTTTTCCTGGCCTTCTCAGACGAGACTTCAGGGAAAGAAACCTATGGGGGAGGACGCTACCTCAATGTTCGGCAAGATGGAAAAAACAGCATAACGATTGATTTTAACCTGGCCTTCAATCCTTACTGTGCCTACAATCCGGAATTTGCCTGCCCGCTGCCTCCTCGAGAAAATATCTTGGGAATTGCCATTCCGGTAGGGGAGAAAAATTACGATTAATGCCCAAGGGCTCAGGCAAATCTTTTAAATTTGCAACTTACCCAAATGGTGCTCACGCACCTTTTTTGCTAACCGGAAGGGGAGCTCACCCACTGCTATGAAAATATCAATCAATAGACTCAAGGAGTACATCCATTTGACTGAAAGCCCAGCCGAAATTGCGGCACTACTCACCCAATCCGGACTGGAAGTAGAGAGCATTGATTCTTTTGTGTCTGTACCAGGAGGCTTGGAGGGGATGGTCATTGGAGAAGTGTTGACCTGTGAAAAGCATCCCGATGCCGATAAGTTGAGTTTGACTACTGTAGCTATCGGTCCAGACCAGGTGTCTCAGATCGTCTGTGGCGCCTCCAATGTCGCAGCAGGTCAGAAGGTGGTCGTGGCCACCGTCGGAGCCACCTTGTATCCAAGCAATGGAGAGCCTTTTGAAATCAAGAAGGCCAAAATCCGAGGACAAGTTTCCGAAGGGATGATTTGTGCCGAAGACGAAATCGGAATTGGTACTTCCCATGCGGGCATCATCGTGCTAGACACGGACCTTCCAAACGGGACTCCTGCTTCGGCCTATTTTGAAGTGACTCAAGACCAAATTTTAGAAATCGGGCTTACGCCCAACCGCGCGGATGCTGCCTCTCACCTAGGCGTGGCGAGGGACTTGAAAGCGCTTTTGCGAAGAGATCTTTGTTTGCCTGAGGAAAAAGCACTACCCGTGGAGGCTCAAGGCCCTGCGGTGCAAGTAGTCGTGGACAAAACAGACGATTGCCCTCGCTATGCAGGGGTTGTCTTGACAGACATTCAAGTAGGACCTTCCCCACAATGGTTGCAGCATTTTCTACGTTCCTTGGGCATGGAACCGATCAACAATGTAGTCGACATCACCAATTACATCCTACACGATTTGGGGCAACCCTTGCATGCCTTTGATGCGGCCAAAATCGGGGAAGGTAAAATCCGTGTGGGTAAACTTCCGAAAGGCAGCACTTTTGTGACCCTAGACGGAAAAGAGCGAAAACTTTCTGGCGAAGAATTAATGATCTGTGATTCGAAGGGCGGGATGTGTATTGCTGGGGTCTTTGGAGGAGCTGTTTCAGGCGTATCTGAGCAAACCACGAACATCTTCTTGGAGTCGGCCTATTTCTCCCCTGACGTGATTCGTAAGGGTTCGCAAGTGCATGGATTGAAGACCGATGCTTCCTTCCGTTTTGAGCGGGGAACCGATCCCAACATGCCGGTGTATGCACTCAAGCAGGCCGTCATCCTATTGCAGCGCTATGCGGGTGCGAAAGTAGCCTCCGAAATTACCGATTGTTATCCTGAGCCAAGGCAAGATGTGCGTATTCCAGTCAATTTTGGACACATCAATCGCCTGATTGGCAAAGTTATCGAGCCTACAGAAGTGGTGGGGATCCTTGAAAATTTGGACATTGCGATTTCTGAACTGACGGCAGAGGGATTCGTGGCAACTGTCAAGCCCTACCGGGTGGATGTCACCCGAGAAGCAGACATCATCGAAGAAGTGTTGCGTATTCATGGCTTTCAGCAGGTGCTGCTTTCCGACAACCTGCGTACAGATTACTTGGCTGAGCATCCGGTAAAGGATGTCGCAAAGTTGCAGTACCGACTGACCGAATTGCTTGCCAACCAAGGCTATTTTGAGTTGGTGACCAACAGTTTGACCAGTCCCAAGTATGTGGAAAAGGCAGGCTTTTTGGATGCGAGCACTACCGTGGAGATCTACAACAAGTTGAGTGAAGACTTGGGCGTAATGCGCCAAACGCTCTTGTTCTCTGGTTTGGAGGTAGTAGCACACAACATCAATAGAAGACAGACAGATTTAAAGTGTTTTGAGTTTGGTACGGTATATCAAAAGAAGGCGGAAGGTGGCTACAAGGAGTCGCGACGTTTGGCGATTTTTCAATCCGGCAACCGTTCTTCCGAGAGTTGGGTTGAGTCCGCAAAGCCATTTGCATTTACCGATCTCTATGCCACAGTCACTCGAATTCTCGAGCGCTTGAATGTAGAAGTAAGCGAGGTAGAAGTCATTGAAACAGACCCTTTTGCTTACGGCTTGAGGTTGAAGTTGGGTGAAAAAGTGGTCGGTACCTTGGGCTTGGTTGAAGAAAAGCAATTGAAGTTGGCCGAAGTAAGGCAGGAAGTTTGGTTTGCGGATCTGGACTGGGACTTGCTGTCCAAGAAATCTTCCGGATTGAAGAAGTTTCAAGAACTTTCCAAGTTTCCAGAAGTTCGTCGTGACCTCTCCTTGGTACTTGACAAAGAAGTTACCTTTGCCCGTGTCAAGGTGGTTGCTGAAAAGGCCGGAGGAAAGTTGTTGAAGCGTCTGGATGTATTTGATGTGTATCAAGGGGATAAGCTAGAGGCTGGAAAAAAAGCCTATGCGCTGAGTTTTATTCTTCAAGATCAAGAAAATACCTTGACCGATAAGGAAATTGAAAAAACAATGAGTAACTTGATTCATGCCTTTCAAAATCAAGTGGGGGCCATCATCCGAAGCTAAGTTATGATTCACGAGGAATTACAAAAACTTGAAAAACTTTCTGTTCAGGTAAGTAAAAAGATAGAAGCCTTGACTGTTGAAAATGAGCGCTTAACTGCCCGTTTGGTAGCGCTTGAAGCCCAGGTGAATGAGAAGGAGGTCGCCCTAGACCATTTTAAAAATAAGATTAAAATTAGTAACATTGTGGACAACCGACCGGTAAGCCCTGAGGATACCGTCGAAATGAGTGACTTAATCAATTCCTATATACAAGAAATCGATCAGTTGATTACCC
>JACCDV011109321.1_pt1 | contig 24488 bp, 25 predicted proteins | sample 7446131 | NCBI WGS metagenome assembly JACCDV01 (sample SAMN15323448, study PRJNA562643) | freshwater metagenome | isolation source: river surface water | place: USA:Blue River Watershed | collected 2017-08-17
AAAAGTGAATCAACACGCGATTAAATTATTGAAAAAATTAGGCGTCGTGGCAAGCGGGGACCACATTATTATCACGAGCGGCGATATCATCGGTGTCGGTGGTTATACTAATGTAATGAAAATTGTGAAGGTTTAGAAAATTGCATCTTGAAAGGTAATGGACTATTGGTAATGGTAGAAGATTTTCACGACGTTACACAGCTCAATACTGTTGGCGATCCCTTGATACAGCATCCGGAGATCAGCGCAGTTAAATTTTATTATGATCCCGTTGAGCCATTAGCGAAAGATGAGTGGGTTGGCATCAATTGTAAACACACCCTAGTTTTTTAAGTTTCTGTAAGAAAAAAGCTGCGCTCCATAACTCTGCAGTAGCGGCGTATTCTTGGTTAGTGAAACGTTTGATTTTCAATGCTGTTTTTTCCAAAAACTGCCTAAAAAAGCCAGTTTCTTGCATTTTCACTAGTAATTTCCACTAAAGAAGCACTTAACCCATTGAGTTATAAAGAGATCAGTGAATATAAGTTACGAAAAAGCGTCAGGAACTCAGCAACTCTGTTGCTGTTTAAACGTTAATTCAGCAATAGAGTTGTTGAATTTTTGAAATATATCGAATATGATATATCCTATGCCTACCTATCTACGACAATTAGATTTAGCTAGCTTACTGAAAAATAAGTCTTTTTTCTTGTTTGGCCCTCGTGGTACCGGAAAGAGCTTTTTAATTAGGGAAGAATTAGCCGATCATGCGATTGTGTTGAACCTATTGCGCTCAGAACTCTTTTTGAGGTTATCTCAGGCGCCTTGGGAATTGGAAGCTATTATCGAAGCCGCGCTATCTGAAAAGACAGACTCCATTATTGTGATTGATGAAGTGCAAAAACTTCCATTGTTATTAGATGAAGTTCATCGATTGATTGAAGAAAAAAAATGGCGCTTTTTATTAACTGGTAGCAGTGCTCGCAAACTGAAATATGGACATGCAAATTTGCTGGCAGGTCGAGCATGGACAGCCCATCTATTTCCTTTAAGTTTCTGTGAAATACCGGATTTTGATTTAAATCATTATTTACGCTATGGTGGGTTACCTGCTATTTACCCGAGCGATATGCCAGATGAAGAGTTAATCGCTTACACGCATACTTATTTATATGAAGAAATTCAAGCAGAAGGATTGGTAAGAAACTTACCTCAATTTTCACGCTTTTTACAGGTTGCCGCTCTTGATAATGGACACTTGTTGAATTTTGCTAAAATTTCAAATGACACAGGTATTGCTGCATCCACTATTCGCAACTATTACAGTATCTTGGAAGATACCTTGATTGGGTTTATGCTTGAACCGTGGGGGCATTCAAAAAAAAGGAAGGCAATTGCGACAGCAAAATTTTATTTATTTGATTGTGGCGTGACACATACTTTAGCCGGTACGCAAACGCTGGAGCAAAATTCTGATTTATATGGTCGAAGCTTTGAGCATTGGATAGCGCTGGAACTAAGATGTTATTTACATTATCGTCGTTCTAAAGACATAATGGGATTCTGGCGCAGTCAGTATCAGCATGAAGTTGATTTTACCATTGGTAGCCACACAGCGATTGAGACGAAATCCACCAAAAAAATTACCCCCAATGCACTTAAAGGGATCATGGCTCTAAAAGAGGAAGATATCTTTAAACAATATTTTGTTGTTTCTCAAGATCCTATCGAGACCAAAAAAGATTCTATACAATGCCTACATTGGAAAACATTTTTAACTCGCTTGTGGGCAGATGAATTGTTTTAGACAGTGTCGCTATAAAGTCTTTTTTCGAAACATTACTAACCATTCTGGCGGCAATTATTTTTCATTATAAAATGATGGGCTATTTTTAAAGAGCCAGTTTTTATTCATAAATCTCACTCAGTTAAAGGCAAAGATTAGATTTAGTATTTTACTGAAAACTCAGCTATAATCGGGCTTAAATGAATCAAGCTTAGCAACAACAAGGTGCATATATGTTAATTTCATTACGACAATTATTAGACCACGCGGCAGAATATGGATATGGTGTCCCGGCATTTAACGTCAATAATCTCGAGCAAACTCGCGCTATCATGATGGCAGCGGATAAAGCCAATAGCCCAGTGATTATGCAAGCTTCAGCCGGTGCGCGAAAATATGCAGGTTCACAATTTTTAAGGCATTTGATTGAAGGTGCCATCGCTGAATATCCTCATATCCCTGTCTGTATGCATCAAGACCATGGTGCGGCCCCTGCGGTGTGTTTTCGTTCTATCCAATTAGGTTTTTCTTCGGTGATGATGGATGGTTCTTTGGAAGCCGATGCGAAAACCCCATCGAGTTATGAATATAATGTGCGCGTGACGAAAGAAGTCGTGGATTTAGCTCATGCTTGTGGCGTTTCAGTTGAAGGTGAATTAGGTTGTTTAGGGTCTTTAGAAACGGGTGAAGCGGGTGAAGAAGATGGTTCAGGAGCGGCGGGTAAATTATCGCACGACCAATTACTTACTGACCCTGAACAAGCCGCTGATTTTGTGCGCCAAACTAAAGTGGATGCGCTAGCGATTGCGATTGGTACCAGCCATGGCGCTTATAAATTTAAACGTCCACCGACGGGTGAAACCCTAGCGATAGAACGAATTAAACAAATTCATGCTCGTATTCCACATACGCATTTAGTGATGCATGGTTCTTCATCGGTTCCGCAAGAATGGTTGAAAATCATTAATGAATTCGGTGGTGATATTTCTGAAACATACGGTGTTCCAGTGGAAGAAATCGTCGAAGGCATTAAACATGGTGTGCGTAAAGTCAATATCGATACCGATTTGCGTTTAGCTTCTACGGGTGCGATTCGTAAATTTTTAGCGGAAAATCCAGCAGAATTTGACCCACGTAAATATTTAAGTAAAACGATCGACGCGATGCGCGATATTTGTATTGCACGTTACGAAGCTTTTGGTTGCGCTGGTCAAGCCGATAAAATCAAACCGATGTTATTGGAAGATATGGGAAAACGTTATGAGTCTGGTAAATTAGACCCAGTAATTAAATAGATTGATTTCGAAACGGCTCTCTAGATAATAGCGGGCCGTTGGTTTTTTACATAGATGTTTGATCAATATGAAGCAATTAACCATCGCGACTCGCGAAAGTCCTCTAGCTGTATGGCAAGCTAATTATGTCAAGCAACAATTATTGCAGTATTATCCCCGTTGGCAAATTAATTTATTAGGTATAACGACTAAAGGTGATCAAATTCAAGATCGGCCGTTAGCAGCCATTGGCGGTAAAGGTTTATTTTTAAAAGAATTACAGCAAGCATTGCTCGATAAGCGCGCCGATTTGGCCGTGCATTCGATGAAAGATGTACCGAATGAAACTGTGGCTGGTTTAACCATAGCAGCGATTTGTGAGCGGGGTGATGTGCGCGATGTATTGGTCAGTCCTAAATATTTGACATTGGCAGAATTGCCATTAGGAGCACGTCTCGGTACGTGTAGCGTGCGGCGCAGCGCACAATGTTTATCGCGTCGTCCCGATTTATCTATCTGCGATTTACGTGGTAATGTGAATACGCGTTTAACCAAATTAGCAGCTGGCGAATATGATGCTATCGTGTTAGCCGCAGCGGGATTACAACGTTTACATTTAGCAGATCATATTAGCCAATACTTTACCTTGCAAGAAATGTTGCCGTCGGTGGCACAAGGGGCATTAGGCGTGGAATGCCGCAGCGATGATGAAGAATTAATACAGCAATTGCAAGTGGTGAATCATGCTGACACGCAATTGTGTGTATTAGCGGAACGGGCATTCACCGAAAGACTCGGTGGGAATTGTCATTCGCCGATCGGCGTATATGCCCAATTATCGGCACAAGGGATGGAGATTGAAGGTATCGTCATTAGCAGCGATGGCAAACAGGCTATTCGTGAAACCTTAAGCGGGGCAGCGACGTCGCAATTGGGAGTGATGTTGGCTGAGCAATGTTTACAGGCTGGAGCGGCAGCGTGGTTATGAAAATAACCGCGCTCATTACTCGTCCTCACTATGCTGCAAAATCATTAGCGGCGACATTAGCGCGAGATGATATTGATTCCATCTTATTTCCTACTATCGAGATTCAGGCGCTAGACAATCAGCAGCCGTTGTTAGCAGTACTCGAACCGTTAAGCCGATTTGATAGTGTGATTTTTGTTAGCCAACCGGCGGTGAGGTATGCAGTGCTGCCGCATTTAGTGCACTGGAAAAATTATAGGGGTTCGATCATCGCCATCGGCGCTAGCACGGCAAATTTATTACAAGCACAAGGGTTAAGTAATATTATTTATCCGAGTATCGCCAGTAGTGAAAATTTATTAACGCTGCCTTTATTAATGCAAGTCGAAGATAAAAACATCGCGATTTTTTCTGGAACGGGCGGTAACACCTTAATAGAAAAAACTTTAACACAACGTGGTGCGCGCCTTGAAAAAATTGCGGTGTATACTCGGCATTTACCTACGATGGTGGAGCGATTGAGCCAAGCCGATTGGGATAAAGTGGATGTCATCATCAGCACCAGTGGCGAAAGTTTAAGCAATTTAGTGACGTTATTACAACCGCTGTTTACCGAACAATTATTTAATAAGACGCTCTTAGTCATTAGCGAAAATATGCTACACTTAGCCGAACGATTAGGATTTAGCCAAATCCTGGTGGCGCAAGGAGCCAGCGATCAGGCAATTAGTGAGGCATTGAAGCAAATACCATGGTAGATCAAGCACCCTTAACTCAGACAGTTCCTTCTGCTCAACCTCCTCACCCTCGTCGTAGTTGGATAGGATTATTTTTATTATTGGTAGTAGTGATTGCCGCGGTATTCGCTTGGATTTATTGGCAGCCACAACGTACGATTATCGCCGTTAGCAAAAATTATGTGCATTGGCCCATCATAAATTCGAGCGCTGAGCAACCTACATTGGCTGCTTTAAGCGAGCGAGTCGATACCCTACAGCAAAATGTCAATCAATTAATGCAGCGTAACACTACTGACGAGGGATGGATATTATCTGAAGTACAATATTCTATTCGACTCGCGGTTTACCATTTACAGATGGATCGTAATGTTGCCAATGCTATTGTGCTATTACAAACAGCGGATCAACAAGCAAGTCAGTTAAAAAATATGCCGATTCATCAAGCTTTGCTCCAAGCTATCAGCGCGTTACAAGCGGTGCCGCAAGTAGATATTGATAATATGATTGCGCAATTAGCAGCGTTAAATCAATTGATAATAAAATTACCGCAAGTTAATCCACAAATGCAGAAAGTCGATATGCCGATTGATACCACGAAATACTCTATTTGGCAGCGCGTTTGGCATGAGTTAAAAAGTGTTATTATTATTCGCAAAGTCGACGATCAAATCGCGCCGCTATTAAACCAAGATCAACGTGAAAATTTAAACCAACATTTAATGATGTTGTTGACTCAAGCACAATGGGCGGTCTTGCATCATGATCAAACCGTTTATTTATTATCGCTGCAACAAATAGAAAATTTTGTCGTCTATTATTTTGGTTTAAATCAAGCAGCGACTAAACAAGTATTAGATAGTTTGCATAGCTTACAGCAACAAAATGTCGATCCGGCCATGCCTGACTTGAATCCTTTATTAAAAATATTTCCGCTGAATTTATCGACGGCGCAAAATATCACCCCTGTTAATCTGGTGGGTAAATAATGAAACGATTTATTTTTTGGTTGATTTGTTTAATCGTAGCAGTGTGGATAGGTTTGCATATTAAACATAATCCTTCTTATGTCTTAATTACGTTCCCTCACTATGTTGTCGAAATGCCTTTATGGGCAGCTATTTTAGTGGCGATTGTAGGGTTTACTGTCTTATATTATTTTTTTCGTTTTCTGTATTTCATCATTAATTCGCCTAGTCATTTAAGAAGCTGGTGGTCCGTGCGTAAACAAAAAAAAGCAGAACAAAATGTCCGCAATGCTTTTTTACATTTAGCCCGCGCCGAATGGCAATCGGCGGAATCTTGTTTATTGAAAGCCAAAAATAATAATGTTGAACCATTTTTGAATTATTTAGCTTTAGCCTATGCCGTGCAAGCGCAGGGGAAAGTCGACCAGCGTGATGATTATTTACATCAAGCATATGAAGTAGCACCGCACGAAGCGTTAGCGATCGGTTTAACTCAAGCGCAGATGCAATTATGGCAAGGTCAACATGAGCAAGCGTTGGCGACTCTGCAAAAGTTACATCGACAATATGCTAAACATCCTTATATAGTCTACCTCTTATATAAAACGTATAGCCACTTACAGGATTGGCAATCTTTGGCAGCGATTTTTCCGGTGATGCAAAAATTATCCGTCATTTCCCCTGCGCAATTGCAAACTATTGAGGTAGAAATGTATCAAGGGTTATTTACTCAAGCAACAGACCGAGCGAGCGTAGAGAATATTTGGCAAGGGTTATCGCGAGATTTGCAAGCTAATGAGTCATTGAAACGTCATTATGAGCAGCGCTTAGCCAGCGTAGCTGTCTAAACAAAAAAGTATAAAAAATATTCAAGTAATCTAATTGCTTGTAATAAGTAGGGTTGCGAATGCAGAGATTGACTATTGACAAGGGTATTGGGACATGTGTAAAGTTATGTCAATTGATGGAACAAGTTAATCAAGCGAATGAGGTGATTAAATTTTACCGTCAAGCTTTATAACTTAGCTGACAAGAAAGGAGGCAATGTGTTAAAAACATTTCGCAAAACGACCCTATTTACTTTAACCTGTTTAACGCTATCGGCACACGCTGCTGGATTATTTAATGGTACTGTCACAGCCACTTATGGTAATGGCAACACGCCTGAAACACAAACGGTTGCTTACCCTACATTAACAGCCGCTATTGATTGGTGGACTAATAATAATGTCAGTAATTTTTTCGCAGGTGGATTTAATGAGAGAACCGATAATTTAGCAGGTACGATAAATTTCCGTAATTTACCGATTAATTTCACTTATAATCATGCAACAGAAACTTTAAACATTCTAGTTCCCGCTGCTGGCATTGATAAGACTTTTACTGCTGCTGATTCTCAAGGTGCTTCTTTAGATTCTGCGAAAGATGAATTTGAAAGTTGGTTTAAAGATAATGAAGGCGGTCAAATCACGCGTTTATTGCAAGCGTATGTGAAAGATACCGCTACCGATGTAATTGCGGGTAATCCATTGAGCATTAGTGCTTCGATTACTGAAATCGCTTCGCAAATTCAAGATAGCTACAATATGGACATGGCTGAAAGTATTACGGGTATGGAAGTCGCCGCCAACCAAGAAGTTGAGGCTTCTAGTGATGAAGAAGGTGATGTTGATTCAACGGCTCCAATGGCTACTCAAGGCAATATTCCCGGTTATGGCTTATTTGGTGCTGACTTAGGTTATGGTAGTTTCAACTTGGGTAATGGTCAGCATATGACAAATTACACGTTACCGTTAAGTTATACTTTCCATTTCAACGATGATTTATCACGCATCAAAATCGATATGCCGCTTTCCATGGCGAATATTGATGGTGCTAGAAGCTATTCTGCCGCTTTAGGTTTGGCTTATACGCAATATGTTAATCGTTATTGGGCCTTAACACCGTCTATTTATGGTGGTGCAAGTGGTTCTATCGATTTAGGTAGCGGTGGCATCATGATCAGCGGTGGCCTCAGCAGTCACGCGGCATTACCCATTAATCAATTTGTGGTGGGTATGACGAATGCTATTTCTTATATGAGCACTATGCCAATTACAATTGCTGGCTATCAAATTAAATACGATGTTCAAAACTGGGGCTTTGTGAATGGCGTGGACGGCGCTTATCGTTTTGCCACTCAACCATTTGCTCTCGGTTTATATTTCGATAATACAGCATTCGTTGGCGATAAATGGTATATACCAAGCTATAACCAAGTGGGTATACGTTTGATGAATTACATCACACGTAATCATGCGACGTATAACCGCTTTGTATTAAATACTGGATATTTATTTGCTCAGCATAATTATAACGGTATTAACGTTAACTTAGGTATGCAATTCTAATTTTAGAATGAAATACGGATAAAAACGGCGCTTTATGCGCCGTTTTTATTAGTCCTCTTTCCAAACCGCCATTAATGGCCTTGACCTCTACTCGTTACTGACAGTTTGGAAAGAGGATTATTAATGATTGCATCAATGCAAGCTTGGTGTTAGGATTCTTAGCTGAATTAAGGATATTTGAAGAGGGATGCCATGTATTATCGACATTTAATTAAGCCACTGTGTTTAATTGGTAATCTAATTTGTTGCAGTATTATTGCTGATTCGGCAACCCCATGGCAATATTATGGTGGTGCTCCCGGTGGTGGCCATTATTCCGAATTAAATCAAATTACTCCCTCGAATGTTAATCAATTAAAAGTTGCATGGATTTATCATACTGACGATATGCATAAAGGTGGTGATGGACAAGCACCGACAGGATTTGAAGCGACGCCAATATTTTTTAATAAGAGTTTATATTTTTGTACGCCACATAACATGGTGATTGCGGTGGATCCTGCCACCGGGCAACAAAAATGGAAGTTCGACCCACAAGTGGATAGAAGTATTCGACCTGTTGAAGGCACTTTTGTCTGCCGCGGAGTGGCGGCTTATACCAATAGCCAATTGCCCGCGGGTCAACTCTGCCAGCAAACGATTTTTGCAGGGACTGTTGATGGACGTTTAATGGCTTTAGATGCCAATACAGGGCAATTGTGTAAAAATTTTGGTAATCAAGGCATCGTTAATTTTAAACAAGATTATATGGCACCTATTCCTTTATCTGCTGCACAAATGCAAGCTTTACGTATTCCAGGCGCCTCCGTGGAACGCATCAAGAAATTTCAAAAAGCGCAAGGTGGTAGCACTTCAGGCCCTATCGTGATTGGTAATAAAGTCGTGCTTGGTGAAGCCTTTGATGATAATGCTTTACAGCATATGCCAGCAGGAGTAGTGCAAGCATTTGATGCGGCAACCGGTAAACCATTATGGGTATTTAATTCTATACCTAAAGGAATCCAGTCTTATACGGGCGCGGGTAATGCGTGGGGTCCTTTATCCGCGGATTTACAGCATAATATTATTTATATTGGCACTACCAGTCCCAGTACCGATTATTATGGCGCTGATAGAAAAATGCCTTTACCCTTAACCGATGCCGTTATTGCATTAAATGCGGATACGGGTGAGCCGATATGGCATCAACAATTAGTGCATCATAATTTATATGATTATGAATTAGCCGCGCAGCCCACTTTAGTCAATATTTATCATGCAGGTATACAGCAACCAGTAGTGATAGAAGCGTTAAAGACGGGAATGATTTTTACATTTGATCAAGCCACTGGTAAGCCAGTATTTCCTATTACAGAGCGGGCTATTCCGGGCAGCACTATTCCAGGTGAGCAAGCATCACCCACGCAGCCTGCAGTTATGTTACCCAAACCATTATTAAGTCGCCCTTTAACTAGTAAGGATATGTGGGGGATTACACCGTTGGATCGTCTGTGGTGTCAGCGGGAATTTAAAAAATATGATTACAATGGGTTATTCACCGCCCCTTCAACTCGAGGTTGGGTTGCTTTCCCTTTTGCTGGCGGTGGTATGAATTGGGGTAGCGTAGCGTATGACCCTAATTCGAATTTATTGATAGTCAATTATTCGCGGGTTGCGCAAATCGATCAACTTACTTTAAAAGCAGATACCGAAGAAGGTTTGAAACAGCAAATTAACCACGGTGTTGATGCTCCTATGTATGGTACGCCTTATGTATTATATAGAAAATTATTTTTATCGCCGTTAGGCATCCCTTGTAATGCACCACCGTGGGGGATGCTAGCGGCAATCAATATGGATACCGGGAAAATAGTTTGGCAACAGCCATTTGGCAGTGTTGAGAAATATGGTATTGATTCTCCTGAAAAATGGGGTTCACCGAATATGGGTGGTTCGATGGTAACCAAATCCGGGTTAACGTTTATTGGTGCGAGTATGGATAGAAAATTCCATGCGTATAATACCTGGACGGGGCAATTATTATGGGAAGCCAAATTACCATCGATTGCCAATGCCACACCGATGACATATGACATGAATGACAAACAATATATTTTAATCGCCTCAGGCGGTGGTTTAGGATCACCACCGAATATGATTGGCGATAGTGTAGTGGCTTTTGCTTTGCCAGATACGGCTGAATGAAAGTAATAAAAACCACGAAAACGGCGCTTTAGGCGCCGTTTTTTATCATTGATCTTTGGAAAATGTTAAGAGGGGTGGAGCTGAAGCTACGGTGAGTATATATGTTAATTTCGGTGCTGTAAAAAGCAAAACTGCTATTTGCAGTACCAAAATTTTATGCCATACTGGTACTGTAAACAGCAAAATGTCCATTTGGAGTAATAAATGCAAAAAAGAAAGAAACCTGTTTTTATAGGAAGACGAGCAGAGTTAACAGATCTTAGACGATTTTTTAAAAAAAAATCAGCTTCTTTTATTGTAATAAGAGGCCGAAGACGTATAGGAAAAAGCAGGTTAATAGAGGAATTTGCCAAAGATACAACTCTTTATTCTTTTGCGGGGTTGCTACCAACTGCTCAAACATCAGCTCAAGATCAAAGAAATGAATTTGCTAGACAGCTAGCTGCTGAAACAGGATTGCCTGAGATTAAAGCTGATGATTGGAGTAAATTATTTTCTTTATTAGCTTCAACGGTTAAAAAAGGTAGAGTAGTAATACTTTTTGATGAAATTTCATGGATGGGTTCCAAAGACCCGGAGTTTCTGGGGAAAATAAAAAATGCTTGGGATAAAGAGTTTAAGAGAAATCCTAATTTGATTTTTATTCTTTGTGGTTCAGCTTCGTCATGGATAGAAAAAAATATATTAAGTAGCTCTGGATTTTTAGGAAGAATTTCTTATAAGCTACCGTTAAAAGAATTACCTTTAGACGAGTGTAATGATTTTTGGGGAGATTATTCTGCAAATGTGTCGGCTTACGAAAAATTTAAAATTCTTTCTGTAACAGGCGGGGTTCCTAAGTATTTGGAGGAAATTGATCCAAAACTTAGCGCCGAAGAAAATATTAAAAATCTTTGTTTTAAATCAGGCGCTTTGCTTGTTGATGAATTTAATAATATTTTTAACGATTTATTTTTACATGACTCAAAAACTTATAAAAATATTGTAGATATTCTATCTTCTGGCTCAAAAGAGCCAGGAGAAATCGCTAAATTATTAAAAATAGAACAATCAGGGAAATTAAGTGAATATTTAAATGAATTGGAATTAGCTGGCTTCATTTCGAGAGATTATACTTGGCATATTAAAACAGGTAAAGATTCTAAACTAAGTAAATATAGACTTAGCGATAACTATTTACGTTTTTATCTGAAATATATAAGTAAATATCTTACTAAAATACAACGGCATAGTTTTGCTATTAAAACATTAAATGCGTTACCGGAATGGAATGCGATCATGGGTTTGCAATTTGAAAATTTAGTATTAAACAATAAAAAAGAACTATATCAGATTTTAGGACTAAGAGAAGAGGAGATTATATCAGAAAATCCATTTTTTCAACGCGCCTCTAGTAAACAAAAAGGCTGCCAAATTGATTATATGATTCAAACTAAACACCAAACGTTATATGTGTGTGAAATAAAATTTTCTAAACAGATAGTTAATGCAGAGGTTATTAAAGAAGTACAAGAGAAAATACTTCGACTCAAACGTCCGGTTGGTTTTTCAGTTAGGCCGGTATTGATTCATGTCAATGGAGTAGATGATGAGGTGGTAGATAGAGACTTCTTCGCATCAATTATTGATTTTGGGCGGTTACTAGAAAAAAGTAAAGGAAGGTAGGGGCTCTAGTATCAATACAATGTCTAATTATCTGTAACAAAGATATTGATCGCGTGAATTGTTGCCGACGATTGTGCTGCTGGCGATGAGAAAGAGCTTATAAAAAAACGGCGCTTTAGGCGCCGTTTTTTATGGCCGATCCTCGTGAAATAGTAAAATATAGCAGGCTGAAATTAAGAGTTAGGGCTGGGTATAGCCATCTTATAACCAGCCCTAAAAATTAAAAAGTATCATTTTGGGGCTAGATATAGTATCCTTATAATCAGCCCTATCTATAAAGAGGACCCTGACCATGAATAATAGAATCGTTGGAAGAAAAAAAGAATTAAAAGAATTAAAAGATATTTTCAATTCTAAGAAATCAGAGTTTGTTACTGTGCTGGGTAGGCGGCGAGTAGGAAAAACGTATCTGATAAGAAATTTTTTTCAAAATAATGGCTGTATATTTTTTCAAGTTATAGGATTACAAAATGGATCGTTAGAACAACAATTAGAAAATTTCACTGAATCGTTATCAGAAACATTTTATAACAAATTACCTATGAAAAGCGCGGCTAATTGGAAGGAAGCTTTTCAATGGTTAACTACGGCTATAGAAAAAGAAACCCGAAAAATAGTATTATTTTTTGATGAACTTCCTTGGATAGCAACACCTCGTTCGGATTTATTATCAAATTTAGAATATTTTTGGAATAAATATTGGGTAGATATGCCCAATTTGAAACTATTCGTTTGTGGTTCCATCGTGTCTTGGATTATCAAGAAAATTCTTAATAATAAGGGCGGGCTACATAATCGTTCCACGAGAAAAATGGTAATAAGCCATTTTTCGCTTGGCGAAACAAAAGATTATTTAAATGCGATGGGTTGCAAATTTAATGATGATCAAGTATTAGAAATTTATATGGCTATGGGTGGAATACCTTTCTACCTTAATGGAATTAAAAAAAATCTGTCTGCAAATCAAAATATCAATAATTTATGTTTTAGAAAAGAAGGGCTTTTATTCGATGAATTTGATAATTTGTTTAAATCATTATTTAATGACGCCGAAGCTTATATTGAGCTTGTGAGACTAATAGCAAAAAATCGATATGGTATTTCCCGAAAAGAAATTGAAGATCAAGCAAAATTGTCAAAAAAAGGCGGCACACTGACCGAACGCTTGAAGGATTTGGAAGAAGCTGGGTTTATATTAACTATTTTACCCACGGGATATAAGAGTAGAGGCATCTATTATAAAATTATAGATGAATTCTCCTTGTTCTTCTTGATATGGATTGAACCCGAAAAAAATACATTTCTTAAAATAGAAAGCAACGGCAATTTTTGGAAGCAGAAATGTAATAGTCCTGATTATAACAGTTGGTCAGGGTATGCTTTTGAAGCTGTTTGTTATAAACATATCAGTAATATTCGTAAGGCATTAGATATACCTGAAGGAAGCACTGCAACAGCTTGGAGGTATAGCCCAACAAAAAATGAAGCTGATCAAGGCAGTCAAATTGATTTACTATTTGATCGGAAAGATGGGGTAATAACTATTTGTGAAATTAAATTTACAGATGAGCCTTTTACAATTAAAAAACCGTATGCTAAAAACTTGATTTGTAAAAAAGAAATATTTACAAAGAAAATGAAGACTAACAAACAGTTATTTCTAGTATTAATTTCTGCGCATGGGCTGAAGGAAAACATTTATTCAGAAGACCTTATCAGTGACGTTGTAACGTTAGAAGCTTTATTTAAAGCGTAGTGAAACCTATTAAGGAAATGAGATTTAAAGAGGACGAAAATTTTGGTACTGTAAATAGCAAAATGTCCATTAAGCCAAGATTTCCAAAATGCCTGATAATCGATCATGCCTCATAAGTAAAGTTTTATTTACATATATATTGACAAATATTGTTTACATTATATAATCATGAATAATATAATAAAAACTTGAGGAGATTCGTTATGCGCACCCCCGCTAATTTTATTGGACATATGCGAGTTAAATTAGGTTTAACTCAAGAATTTATGGCTAAAAAATTAAATATTTCGAGGCCAACTTATATGCAGATTGAGCATAATAAGCGTGATTTAACTATTTCAGAGATGAAAACAGTAGCCAATATTTTTGGATTAAGCGTTGAAGATTTTATGAATAAAAAAGAACCTAGTATCAATATAGAAGTTCAGGAAGCTGTACCTAAAGTGCAACAAAGTGATATTAGAATTAGTGTTCCGCAAGAAAAAATTGATAAGTTTAAACAGGTTTTACTGTATATATTAAAAAAAGTAGGTGGTAAACCCAATATCGGTATGACAGCTTTATATAAATTATTGTATTTTATTGATTTTGATTATTATGAAAAATATGAAGAACAATTGATGGGGTTAACGTATATTAAAAATCATTTTGGTCCTACGCCAGTTTTATTTAGTAAAATTATTCAAGAGATGATAAAAAATAATGAAGTAGAAGAAATAAAAAGTAAATTTTATCAACATGAGCAAAAAAAATATTTAATTAACCCCGCTATCATTCTCAATCTTAAAGGATTAAACGGCCAAGAAAAGGAGCATATTGACCAAGAGTTAGAGCGTCTTTCTGAATATAATCCGACTAAATTGTCAGAATTATCTCATAAAGATGTTCCATGGTTGACAACTGAGCAAGGTAAAATAATTGACTATGAATCAGTTTTTTATCGTACAGCAGAGACTTCGGTGCGAGAATATTAATTTGATTAATTATGTGGAAACAGATTTATTTCAAAAGGATTTTAAAAAGCTAAGTAAAAAATTTAGAACATTAAATGACGATTTTATTGTAGCAAAAAGAACCGCCATCGAATTATTACACGTGCAAAATATCGATAATCAAAGTATCGTAACTATTACCGGCTATGAATCGGACGCCGTTAAAATTTATAAATTACGAAAATTTGCCTGTAAAGCACTAAAAGGAAAAGGAGTGATGAGCGGGGTTCGTTTAATCTATGGCTATGATGCGAGAATAAATACGATCACGTTTATCGAAATTTATTATAAAGCCGATCAAGAAAACGAAGATCGCCATAGAATCAAACAATTTTTAAATGAAACCTACTCAGGATAACATTCAAAGACATCGGAATAAAGTAAGTACGGTTTTAAACCGTGAGTTAAAAATTTATCGCGTAAAGCATAGACGGTTTGCGGCGAAGCGCTGGTGTAGACTTGATATTGGCTTAAGTCGGAATAGGTTGCTGTAATGGCGTTGGCTAAATCTTGTTGTTGGCTATAGTCGATAGCCGTAAATTGGAAATTAGGGTATTGCGTCGCCCATTGCTCACCAAGATTTTTTAAATAAGCATCGCCATCATTACCCCAAAATAAATGTATCGGGCGACTATCTTGTTTGGAGTGTAATTGTTCTAGCATGGCTTTGCAAGGTGCAAAGCCCGTGCCGCTAGCGGCAAAAATAATCGGTAATCGAGGTTCAGCATGAAGGATGACGCGCCCGAAAGGTCCTTTGAGCGTTAAATTTTCTTTGTTGCGAATCTTTTCTAATAATTGTTTAGTATAAACATTATTTTTTGCATCATGAATATGTAATTCAATGGATTGTTCTGCGTTGGGCATGTTAGCGATAGAAAAAGGTACTGCGGCATCATCACTCAGGATCTTTACATATTGGCCGGGATGATAACGCAAGGCTTTTTCTGTCAGCGGTGCTAACATAATTTGATGAATATTTTCGGCTAAAACCTGGTGTTGTTGAATTTGGTATTCTAACGTTTTAACGGGAATATATTCCGGACCCACGACATCATTCATTTGAATAATTAAATCGGTTTCGGGATAAACAGAACAAAATAAAGCAAAGCCTTCCGATTGTTCTGCTTCATCAAGTGCATAAGGTTCAATATGGCCATAATTATATTGGCCGCTTAATACTTTACCCATACAGCTAGCGCAGGTTGCACTGCGGCAACTATAAGGGAAATCAAATCCTTGACGCAAAGCGGCATCAAGAACGGTTTCTCCCTTATTAACGAATAGCGTATAATTACAAGGTTTTATCGTGACAACATACATTTTTTATTTTCGTTTCATTGACTCAAAAAATTCTTCATTCGTTTTGGTTTGTTGCAAGCGGTCAATCAAAAATTCACTGGCAGCGATTTTATCCATAGGATGTAAAATCTTACGTAAAATCCACATTTTTTGTAATTCGTCTGCGTGAGTAATTTTTTCTTCACGACGAGTACCCGAGCGGTTAAGATCGATAGCAGGATAAATGCGTTTTTCTGCAATTTCGCGGTCTAAACGTATTTCCATATTACCGGTACCTTTGAATTCTTCGAAAATAACTTCATCCATTTTCGAGCCGGTATCCACTAATGCGGTGGCAAGGATAGTTAAACTACCCCCTTCTTCTGCTTTACGCGCCGCACCAAAGAAACGTTTCGGACGTTGTAAAGCATTGGCTTCCACACCACCACTTAATACTTTGCCAGATGCAGGCACAACCGTATTGTAAGCGCGGGCTAAGCGTGTGATAGAGTCTAATAGAATCACGACATCGCGTTTGTGTTCAACTAAACGCTTAGCGCGTTCGATTACCATCTCTGCCACTTGCACGTGACGGGTCGCCGGTTCATCAAAAGTACTGGCGATTACTTCGGCGCGTACTGAACGTTCCATTTCTGTTACTTCCTCTGGACGTTCATCGATTAACAATACGATTAAATAACATTCAGGATGATTAGCAGTAATAGATTGAGCGATATTTTGTAACATCACTGTTTTACCGGCTTTAGGGGGGGCGACGATTAAACCGCGTTGACCTTTACCGATAGGAGCAACCAAATCAATCACTCGCGCGGTAATATCTTCGGTGCTGCCATTACCACGTTCCATGGTGATGCGTTCATCAGGAAATAATGGTGTTAAATTTTCAAATAAGATTTTATTTTTAGCGACTTCAGGCAATTCAAAGTTGATTTCATCGACTTTTAATAAAGCGAAATATCGTTCTTGTTCTTTTGGTGGGCGGATTTTCCCCGAAATATTATCACCAGTCCGTAAATTAAAACGACGAATTTGACTTGGGGATACATAAATATCATCCGGTCCTGCTAAATAGGAACAATCGGCAAAGCGTAAAAAACCAAAACCATCTTGTAAAATTTCCAGCACGCCATCGCCATAAATATCTTCGCCTTTTTGCGCAAGGGCATGCAGAATAGCGAAGATCATATCTTGCTTGCGGGTGCGGCCCAAGTTTTCAATTTTCATTTCATCAACGATATTGGTTAACTCGGCAACCGATTTTTTCTTAAGATCAGTTAAATTCATAATTTACCTTTTATTGCGGGTGATAACACCTATGGTTGTTACTATCATGTTGGGAAACTGCCGTTACGACTTGAATTTCGAAGGTTAGAATAGGTAATGACTATTCTGAAAAACATTTTGCCCTAACAACTTTAAGATTGCAAGGGTTTTTTCGTGGGTTTTTGCTGCCAAGGGAGGATAATCCGAGAGAAGCCCCCTATAAAAGGTGCTTCTCTCAGGGATCAATTAAGCGGCAATCGCTGGAACGAATTCATCTAAGAACGCTTGTAATTTTGCTTTGGGTTCCGCCCCCGTTTTCGTGGCGAGCACTTCACCTTTTTCAAATAAGATTAAGGTTGGGATCGACATAATATTATATTTTTCAGGCGTTTGATCATTACTGTCGACATCCATTTTGAGGATAGTTAAACGACCTGCATAATGGTTAGCTAACTCTTCTAAAATCGGCGCTAACGCTTTACAAGGTCCGCACCATTGTGCCCAAAAATCGACTAATACTAAGCCGGGGGCGTTTAATACGTTTGCTTCAAATTCACTGTCGGTAACGGTTGATAATGGCATAATAATCCTCTTGTTTTTTCTCATTCAGTTTTTGTATTTCAACGCAAAATGCTCGATAATGCAAGCAGTTCACTATAAATAATTATCAAGGAAAGGGTTATATGCTGGCGGTGAGCTAACAGGATTGTTAACTGGGTAATATTCGCACATGAGGAAACTAGCGATGATTAAGCGTTGTGGATGGTGTACCAATGATCCCTTGTATATCGATTATCACGATAAAGAATGGGGTGTGCCAGTCCATGATGAGCAGCATTTGTTTGAGTTCCTTATTTTAGAAGGCGCACAAGCGGGTTTGAGTTGGATTACCGTATTAAAGAAACGCGAGCGATATCGGCAATGTTTTGCGAATTTCGAGCCAGAAGCGGTGAGTCGGTTTAGTGATCAGCAATTAGATGCTCTATTATTAGATTCCGGTTTAATCCGTAACCGCTTAAAAATTTATGCCGCGCGACAAAATGCTCAGGCATTTTTGCAGATCCAGGCAGAATATGGCAGCTTTGATCAATTTATTTGGCAATTTGTCGATGGCCAACCTCTGCAGCATCATCGAGAAAATCTACAATCTATTCCACCGACCACGGTTATTTCTGATACGATGTCAAAAGAATTAAAACGCCGTGGTTTTACTTTCGTGGGCTCTACGATTTGCTATGCGTTTATGCAAGCAATGGGGTTGGTGAATGATCACGTGATCCATTGTTTTCGCTATCAGGAGTTAGTAAAATAATATTATGTCACATCATCGCCATCATCATCACGACCATACTCATGCACGCGAGCCGCGCAATTTCTCTTCGTCATTTGCGATAGCCGTTAGCATCAATTTATTATTTGTGATTGTCGAAATCAGCTATGCGTATATCGCGAATTCCGCGAGTTTATTAGGTGATGCGGGACATAATTTAGGAGATGTTTTAGGCTTAATCATGTCTTGGTTAGCTATATGGCTAACCAAGAAAAAATCGACGGAAAAATTCAGTTATGGTTATAAGCGCACCACGATTTTAGCTGCTTTTTTTAATGCGGTGATTCTAATTCTAGCTACTTTCATTATTGCTGGCGAAAGTTTTGATAAACTCTTTCATCCACAAGCCGTGAATGAATTGACGATGATGATAGTGGCGGCGATCGCTATTTTGGTCAATGGGGGTACAGCTTTATTATTTCGTGGTGAGCATGATTTAAATATTCGCAGCGCTTTTCTGCATTTAGCCTATGATGCATTATTGTCATTAGCGGTCGTAGTGATTGGTTTAATCGTTTGGTGGCGTGGCTGGTTATGGTTAGACCCGGTGGGTGGATTAGTCATCGCAGGGATTATTTTATATGGTAGTTGGGATTTATTGCGTCACTCACTCAAATTAATTTTGGATGGTGTGCCATATCAGGTTGACCAGAGAGGGATCGAAGCTTATTTAGCGAGCTTAGCCGATATCAGTGAAGTTCATCATGTGCATATTTGGGGATTAAGCACCAAAGAAGTGGCATTAACTGCACATTTGGTTGCCCCGACCGGCTTAAGCGATGACCGATTGCATGAAATTCAGCAAGCATTACAAGAAAAATTTCATATCCACCATAGCACGCTGCAAGTCGAGCACGCTAGTCAGGTTTGTTCGCCGTGTAATAAATAAAAGAAATTAATTCTTTGCCTTCTTTGGCCATCTTTATTATGCGATAGGGAAGAATTATTTTTTAAAAATATTTTTTCCAATGATTGCTAAAAACAATGCTAATGATGGGTAATAAAGAAAAGGTTTGTCTAATCAAGCAAAAACAATCGCAGCCATAATTAGTACAACTGTTAAACTAAATCCCATCCAATCTCTGCGTTTACTTTCTAATACCGGATGAATGATTACTCTTCTTTCAATTTCTGCGTTTTTTTCAAAAACAGCCAATATACGATTAGGCGCATCAGGAACCATTTTAGCATATCGACTTACTATCTCAGGATCAAATATGGTTCTTGATTGATGATGTGTTTCAGTGACAATTTTATGTGGATAGACTTGCTTTTGAGAATGGTTATTAGGCTTGGCTGGCGGTTTATTTTTGCTCACCACAGATCTCATAACAAGCTTGATTAAATTGACGTACAGTTGAGGCTATAGCATTTTTTGTAATTCCTCGGGAAATAACACCTGGGCGATAACTAACTTGATTGGTGGTTGATTTTTCTCTAACTGGATAACCTAAAAAATCAAACATGCCTTTACCCTCTTTCTTATTACAGGACACAATACAGCCTTAAATATGGCAAATTTTACTCATTTTTTCCATTTTATTTGTTAATGCTATTGCACTCTTAATAAATAGCGAATTGTCTCTATTCTTGCAATTTCGCTAAGATCTACTATGATCTACTATTCTTTCCACATATGGATCTTTATTGAATGCATTTTTGCATTGATCAGTCAGCCTGTCAAATGTGAAGATGTGATTAAGGCCCGAAGTGAAAAGGGAGATTGAAAGTATACGTTAGTCTATGGCGATGTCTGGTTATTTGCAACCGTGCAAATTAAAGTGCGGGGTGCGGCCTGTATAGAGTTGCAGAGGTTGCAATACCAGACGAGCCTCCCTATAAAATAGGCAGCCCAAGCATAGGTTACAATCAAAATACCCAATAAATCTGTGGAGAAGAGTAAAAAAATAATGGGTTTGTGGTTAGCTGATTAAGAAAAAGGTTTAATAATTTGGCAGTTTTTGCAGCGTAGCGGTACTATATATGCTATATAAGAAGAGATTATTATGGAGATATCGAACATGAGCAGCCCAATACCTAGTATTAATTGTAAAAAATTATCTCAGCATAGCGCTAATTACCATATTCTGGATGTCAGGGAGGCCGATGAATATGAAATATGTAATATTGGCGGACAGTTAATACCGTTAGCAGAATTACCCGATCGTCTCGATGAAATTGGTCGCGATAAGCCGTTGGCTGTGCATTGTAAATCTGGCAAACGCAGCGCCAAAGCAGTAGAATTTTTATGTAATGAAGGTTATGACGCTTACAATCTAGACGGGGGGATTTTAACCTGGATTGATACTATCGATCCTAGCCTCGAAAAGTATTAATCCGCCCTTATTCATGGACGGCAAGCCAGCTCTTTCTGAAAGGGTAGAATATATTATATCTAAAAACAACCCTGGTTGTTTTAAAAAGTGTGTTTAGTGAATAATTGTTCATATTTTTTGCTTTATTAAGATTGTGTTAAGCAAATGCGCTTAATATTTGCGGGCCGTAGAGGTTGTTGTGGGATACAGCAGTAGATTTATTATAACCTAATAAATGAATAATAATAAAAATAACTGACTGTTTGTATTCCCTGGCATTTGTTGTGAGGCCTTTTTTATAACTAATTATGATTATGAAAGAAGTCTGGTATAAAAATTAAGAAAAGGAGAGCCATTATGCTAATTTTAACAAGACGCAGTGGTGAAACATTAGTTATCGGTGATAACGTCACAATCAGTGTATTAGGTATTCGCGGCAATCAAGTTCGCTTAGGTATTAATGCGCCGAAAGATGTTTCTGTACATCGTGAAGAAATCTATCAGCGTATTCAAGCAGAAAAAACTGGCACGACTAGCCCTGTTGAAACGGATGGTATGGTTGATTCTGATTCAGAATAGTCGTTTTGCAGAGTAGAGGATGCTCGTCACTATTATTATAGTGGCGAGTCGACTACTAGGATGCACAGCAATCTAATGAGCGGCATCCCAATTATTGCCTACCCCGATACCGACTTCCAAGGGTACTGTTAATTTAAGAGCATTAACCATGGCTTGCTCGATAACTTTTTTAGCGGCTGTCACATCTTGTTCCGCAATTTCAAATACTAATTCATCATGGACTTGCATAATCATCGCAGCATCTAATTTAGCGTTAGCTAATTCAGCATTGACATGAATCATCGCGATTTTAATAATGTCTGCGGCGGTGCCTTGCATCGGTGCATTGATAGCAGTGCGTTCAGCGGCTTGCTGTAACATTTTATTACGATCATGAATGCCGGGTAAATATAAGCGACGACCCAATAATGTTTCAACATATCCCTTGTCGTGAGCTAATTGACGCGTATTATCCATATATTTTTTGACTCCTGGATAACGTGCAAAATACACATCGATATAATCTTGCGCTGCAGTGCGCGAAACCTTTAATTGTTTCGCCAAGCCAAAGGCAGACATGCCATAAATTAAACCGAAATTAATCGCTTTGGCGTTTCGGCGTTGTTCGGGAGTGACTTGGTCGATAGCGATACCCATTACTTCGGCAGCAGTGGCTTGATGAATATCCAATCCGTGAATAAAGGCTTTTAATAAATTTTTATCCTCCGATAAATGCGCCATGATGCGCAATTCGATTTGGGAATAATCGGCAGCCAGCAATTGATAACCTGGTGCAGCAATAAATGCTTGGCGAATGTTACGGCCAGACTCGGTGCGGATCGGAATATTTTGTAAATTAGGATCGGAAGAGGATAAACGCCCTGTCGAAGTTAAGGCTTGATGATAAGAAGTATGTACTCGCCTTGTTTTGGCATTAATCAATTGCGGTAATTTATCACTATAAGTTGATTTTAATTTAGCGGCTGTACGATATTCGATAATCAAGGCGGGAATTTCATAATCACTGGCTAACTCTTGCAAAATCGGTTCCGCAGTCGAGGGTTGACCCGTCGGTGTTTTTTTAATAATCGGTAACCCTAATTCATTAAAAAGTATTTCTTGTAATTGTTTAGGTGAATCCATATTAAAAGGTTTACCGACTAAGGCAAACGTTTTTTCTTCTAAAATAGCCATGCGTTCAGCAAATTCTTGGCTCAATGTATAGAGACGTTTTGCATCGATCAAGACACCTTTACATTCTATTGCCGATAAAATTGGCACCAATGGCATTTCAATATCAGTAAAAATCGATGCTAATTTTTTATCAGCTTGCAACAGCGGCCAACAATGTTGATGTAACTGCAAAGTGATGTCGGCATCTTCTGCCGCATACTGACTAGCAGTATCGATATCGATTTGATTAAAGGTTAATTGTTTTTTACCTTTGCCTGCAATAGTTTCAAATTCTACCACGGTTTTATTGAGATATTTATTGGCTAAACTACTCATGTCGTGACGGCTAGCCGTGCTATTTAATACATAGGATTCCAACATGGTGTCAAATTGCAAACCATTAATTTTTATTCCATAGTTATTCAAGACATTATTATCGTACTTGCCGTGCTGCATGATTTTTTTTAAATGCGGATTTTCTAATAAGGGTTTCAATGCGGCTAGCAAAGTAGACCGATCGATTTGCGTTGGGGCACCCATATAATCATGACCGCAAGGAATATACACGGCTTCTTGAGGATGAATAGCAAACGAGACACCGACTAATTCCGCATCGATGTAATTTAAACTGGTGGTTTCAATATCAAAAGCGAAGAGTTGCGCTTGCGCTAAGCGCTGTAAATAGTCAGTCAATTCGGCTTCCGTCAAGATAACGCGATAAGCGGTTGCCGTGGGGGTATTGGGTGGCGATAGTTCCACTGTGGTTTGATTTAATTCTTTTAACCACGTTTTGAATTCATAGCGTTGATACAATTCAGCCAATTTGACGACATTGGGTGGCGATAACGTTAATTGTTCGGGTGTCATGGGTAAATCAACGTCAAGCTTGATGCTGACTAATTGCCGCGATAGCGGTAATGTGGTGATACTGGCGCGAAGATTTTCCCCGATTTTACCGCTGATGTGTTCAGCGTTAGCGAGTAAATTATCGAGCGTGCCATATTCTTGCAGCCACTTGACGGCGGTTTTGGGTCCACACTTCGGTACTCCTGGGACATTATCCGATGTATCACCCACCAAAGCTAAATAATCGATAATTTGTTCGGGTGTTACGCCAAATTTTTCTTTTACTCCGTCGCTATTTAAATATTGATTATTCATGGTATTGATCAGGTGGATATTGCCATCGACTAATTGCGCCATATCTTTATCGCCGGTAGAAATGAGGATGCTTAAGCCATGTTGCTCGGCTTGTTTGGCTAACGTTCCAATGACATCATCGGCTTCGACGTTGGGGATGCTGAGGATCGGCAAACCGAGGGCGGTAATAATGTCGCGCAAGGGTTGGATTTGGGAAATTAATTCGGGAGGCATCGGTGGGCGATGAGCTTTGTAATCCGCATATAATTCATGGCGAAAATTTTTGCCTTTCGCATCGAATATCACACCGACATGTTCGGCAGGATAATCTTGCAATAAACGTTTAATCATATTGATCACACCATACATAGCACCGGTTGGTTCACCATGGCTGTTAGTCAATGGCGGTAAGGCGTGAAAAGCACGATATAAATAAGAAGAACCATCAATCAATATGACGGGTTTAGACATATATTACCTACAGTGTTAATGCGATTATTTAAGAGGTTCATTTTATCCTTATAGAAAGCTGAATTCAAATTTTCATTGTCTAATCGGTGGGTTGCGCGGCGGGCGCACACGCCCGCATATCATTACCCACAAGTTGATGAAATAAAGGAATAATAAGATACACTACGGTTCTTTGAAACAGGAGGAGGTAGTTATCGCCATGGATAAGATTGCCGAGGAGTTAAGTCACCTGTCATTAGGG
>JACCDV010671087.1_pt1 | contig 24435 bp, 21 predicted proteins | sample 7446131 | NCBI WGS metagenome assembly JACCDV01 (sample SAMN15323448, study PRJNA562643) | freshwater metagenome | isolation source: river surface water | place: USA:Blue River Watershed | collected 2017-08-17
ACGAGAGCCCGGCCGCAGAAGAGTTCAAACAGGTCATGCGCGGCAAGCTCGACGCCCTGCTGGCCCTGGCCGAAGCGACCGACTGCCGCCGCGCGCGCCTGCTGGGCTACTTTGGCGAAGCCTACAGCGGCCAGCAGGACGCGGGCGACGGCATCTACATGCCGTATTGCGGCAACTGCGACAACTGCCTGAATCCGCCCGAGGTGTGGGACGGCACGGATGCCGCGCGCAAGCTGCTCTCCACCGTCTACCGCTGCCAGCAGGCCAGCCGCAGCGGCTTTGGCGCGGCGCACACCATGGACATCGTGCGCGGCAAGCTCACCGAGAAGGTCAAACAGCGCGGGCATGACACGCTCAGCACCTTTGGGGTGGGCGCCGATTACAGCGAACAGCAGCTGCGCGCCGTGCTGCGCCAGCTGATCGCCATGGGCGCACTCAATGTGCGCAGCGAGGACGGCTTCAACACGCTGGAGCTGACCGAAGGCTCGCGCCCGGTGCTGCGTGGCGAGCAGACCGTGCTGCTGCGTGAGTCGGTCGGTGCCGAAAAAGCGCCGCGCGCCAGCCGCAGCAAGACGCGCACCGCACCGCCGGTGGCCGCGGCCAGCCTCGACCCGCAGGCCATGGTGCGCTTCATCCACCTCAAGGCCTGGCGCGCCGAGGTGGCGCGCGAACACAACCTGCCGGCCTACGTGATCTTTCATGACGCCACACTGGCCGCCATTGCACAGGCCGCGCCGCAGTCGCTGGCCGACCTGCAGGGCATCAGCGGCATCGGCGTGAAAAAGCTCGAAGCCTATGGCGAGCAGGTGCTGCGCGCCTGCCAGGCAGGCTGAGCGCCGCTCGCTGGCGCACAGACAAGCCGGCGCGCACCGGCCACCACACACGACGATCGCGCCCGAAACGCCGATGGCAACGCATTTCCACAGCGTGCAGCGTCTGAAGGCGGCCACCATCTAAAGCTCGCGGTCCGTGCAGGCCATGGCGGCGCCTGCCGCGATTGTGGGCTGCCGCATGCGCCGATCTGGACCGACAGTCAGAAAACCTTCCTGCCAGAAGCCATCGCGCAGGACGCCGACTGGGCCCTGCCGGCCGAAACCCTGACCAGCCTGCTGCGCCAGTGATCAGCGTACGCGCCGCTGGCGTACCGCCTGGGCCAGCGCCTGGAACACCGGCACCGTCTGCTCGAAGCTGATGCAGGCATCGGTGATGGACACACCGTACTGCAACGGCTGGCCGGGCTTCTGATCCTGACGGCCTTCGTGGATGTGGCTTTCGACCATCAGGCCCATGATGCGGCGGTCACCGGCCGCGATTTGCCCGGCCACATCGTGCGCCACCTCGATCTGCTTTTGGTGCTGCTTGCTGCTGTTGGCGTGCGATACATCCACCATGACCTGCGGGGGCAAACCCGAAGCTTCGAGCACCTTGCAGGCAGCATCGACATCGGCCGCAGAATAGTTGGGCGCCTTGCCACCGCGCAGGATGATGTGCACGTCCTGGTTGCCACGCGTCTCGAAGATGGCGGCCTGACCCATCTTGGTCATCCCCATGAAGGCGTGCGGCGCTTTGGATGCCACCACCGCATCAGCCGCGACTTTCACGCCGCCGTCGGTGCCGTTCTTGAAGCCCACGGGGCACGACAAGCCACTGGCGAGTTGGCGGTGGCTCTGGCTTTCGGTGGTGCGCGCACCAATGGCGCCCCAGGTCACCAGGTCACTGATGAACTGCGGACTGAGCAGGTCCAGGAACTCGGTGGCTACCGGCAGGCCGAGGTCTAGCACGTCCAGCAGCAGCTGGCGCGCCATGGCCAGGCCTTCGTTCATCGCAAAGCTGCCGTCCAGGTGCGGGTCATTGATGTATCCCTTCCAGCCCACGGTGGTGCGGGGTTTCTCAAAGTAGACGCGCATCACCACGATCAGGTCCTTGGCGTGCTTGTCGGCCTCGGCCTTCAGGCGCTTGGCGTAGTCGATCGCCTGGTCATGGTCATGGATCGAACAGGGCCCGACCACGACGACCAGCCGATCATCGCGACCATGCAGCACGTCCGAAATCGCCTGGCGCGAGCTTTCCACCAGCGCCAGATGTGCGGGCCTGGCGGGCAACTGCTCTTCGAGCAGCGCGGGGGTCATGAGCGGGCGCACCGACGCGATGCGGGTGTCGTCGATGCGGGTTTTGTCTTGGGTGGAAAGCATGATGAAGCTGGATAAAGAAGAGAGCAGTTTAAAGCGGCAACTTGACATCGCTGGCACTGCAAGGTGATGCCAGGCCATTTCGGCAGGCTCTCTGGCGCTTGGGTATGCTCGCCGGGCTGTATGTCTCACCCCGATCTGGTCACGCTGCGCCCGCAAGGCCTGTACTGCGCCGCCGGCGACTTCTACATCGACCCCTGGCGCCCGGTCGCCAGGGCAGTGGTCACGCACGGCCACGCCGACCATGCGCGTGCCGGGCATGCGGCACTGCTGTGTTCGGAACGCGGTCTGCCGGTGCTGCGCACCCGCCTGGGCGAACAGCAGGCACTGCAGGGCCTGGCCTGGGGCGAACGGCTGAGGCTGGGCGAGGTGACCGTGTCGCTGCACCCGGCCAGCCATGTGCTGGGCGCAGCGCAGGTGCGCATCGAGGGGCCGGGCGGCACCTGGGTCGTCTCGGGCGACTACCGCGTGGCCAGCGATGCCAGCTGCGACCCCTTCGAGCCGGTGCGCTGCGACGTGTTCATCACCGAGTCCACCTTCGGCATGCCGATCTACCGCTGGCAGCCGCAAGCCGTGGTCATGCACGAGATCCTGCAGTGGTGGCAGGCGACCGCGCGCGAAGGCGGGGCCTGCGTGCTCTACACCTACGCCCTGGGCAAGGCGCAGCGGGTGCTGCTGGGCCTGCAGGCGGCGGGCGCTTTCGAGGCCGGCGCGGGCGTGGGCCCGGTGTTCGCGCACAGCGCGGTGGCGCGGCTCAACGAGGCCTATGCGCAAGCGGGCATCGCCTTGCCGGACTGCCCCACGCTGCCCGAACAGCTGCCGCCGGGCAGCCTGGTGCTGGCGCCGCAGTCGCTGCAGGGTTCGCTCTGGATGCAGCGCCAGCGCCCGCCGCTGCGCGAAGGCACCGTCTCGGGCTGGATGACCACGCGTGGCGCAAGGCGGAGGCAAGCCGGCGTGCGCGGCTTCGTGCTGTCGGACCACGCCGACTGGCCGGGCCTGCTGCAGGCGATTGGCGGCACCGGCGCGCAGCGCGTGATCGTCACCCACGGGCAGCAGCATTTCATGGCGCGCTGGCTGAGCGAACAGGGCCTGCAGGGCGAGGTGCTGCAGACCGCCTTCGACGCGAGGGACGGCGATGTCTGAATCCGCGCGCACCGATCCGCACAGCCGCCACCCACCCCCGGCCGAGGGTGCAGCAGTGCACGCATCCGATGCGCCGGACATGGTCGGCGGTCTGGCCGCCTTCAGCCAATTGTTGCTGGACCTGGAAGTCGCCGCGGGCACCACCGCGCGTCGCCAGCGCCTGGTCGCACACCTGCGCCAGTGCAGCGCCGAAGACGCCGCCTGGAGCGTGCGACTGCTCTCGGGCGAGCGGCTGCGGCGCCTGTTGCCGGTGGCCGTGCTCAAGCAGGCGGCGATGGCGCTCAGCGGCCTGCCGGCCTGGGCCTTTGAGGAATGCTACGAAAGCGTGGGCGATCTGGCAGAAACCATCGCCCTGCTGTTGCCGGATGACGACTGCAGTGCAGACGATGCGCAACACGTCGCCGATCACACGAGCCTCGCCAACTGGATGACACAGCACATCGCCGCGCTGCGCGAGGTAGACGAGGCCGAACGCCTCTCGCGCCTGCAGGCTTGGTGGTGTGCCTTGCCAAGAGCACAATGCTTTGCGCTCATCAAACTCATCACCGGCGGCCTGCGTGTGGGCGTCTCGCGCGCCACCGTGGCCGCCGCATTGGCCGAGGCGTTTGCACTGCCGCGCCACGACATCGAGGCGCGATTGATGCACTTCATGCAGCAGCCCGCGAGTACAGAAGCCTGGCAGGCGCTGGTGCAACCCACGCCGCCAAACGAAACCACGCCGCTGAGCGGCCCGGTGCCCTTTTTCCTGTCGCAAAGTTTCGTGGCGCCGCCCGGCGAAGACGCGACGCGCTTGCTGCAGGCCACGCTGGGCGATGCAGCCGACTGGGTCAGCGAGTGGAAATGGGACGGCATCCGCGCCCAGCTGGTGGTCGATGCGCAAGTGCAGCTGCAAATCTGGTCGCGCGGCGAGGAACTCGTGACCGAGCGCTTTGTCGAACTGCACAGCCCACACTGGCCTGCCGGTCTGCGGCTGGACGGCGAGCTGCTGGCCTGGGACCACGCCGCCAGCCGGCCAAAGCCGTTTGGTGACCTGCAACAGCGCATCAGCCGCAAGACCGTCTCGCGTCGGCTGCTGCAGGAGGTGCCGGTGGTGTTCATGGCCTACGACCTGCTGGCCTGTGAGGGCGAAGACTGGCGCAGCCGTCCGCTGGCTGAGCGGCGCACACAGCTCGCCGCCTTGATGACCCGGCTGCAGACCACACCGCTCGGTACGGTGCTACAGCTTTCGCCCCAGTCCCCGGTGCGCGACTGGGCGCAGCTGCCCGCGCAACGCGAAGCCGCCCGTGCGCACGGCACCGAAGGCCTGATGCTCAAGCGGCTGGACGCCGCCTACGGCCGCGGCCGCACCAAGGTCAGCCCGCGCGGCGAACTCTGGAAATGGAAGCTCGACCCGATGTCGGTCGACGCTGTTCTGGTCTACGCCCAGCGCGGACACGGCCGCCGCTCAGGCATGTACACCGACTACGGCTTTGCGCTGTGGAACGACGAGGGGACACTACTGCTGCCCTTTGCCAAGGCCTATTCAGGCCTGACCGACGCCGAAATCCGCGAAGTCGACCAGCGCATCCGCAGCACCATCACCGAACAGTTCGGTCCGGTGCGCCAGGTGCGCCCCACACTGGTGGTCGAACTCGGCTTCGAGGGCGTGATGCGGTCTTCGCGCCACAAGAGCGGCTTTGCCGTGCGCTTCCCGCGTATCCTGCGGCTGCGGGCAGACAAGCCAGTGGAAGAAGCGGACCGCGTGGGTGCCTTGCGCCTGCTGTTGGAGCCAACGCGATGAAGCCCGCTGCTGTGCATGACGCCGTCGAGATTGGCACCCGCGCACTGGCGCAGCTGGGCTACACGCCACTGCCTTTCCAGCGGGAAGTCTGGCAGGCTCTGGCCGACGGGCGCTCGGGCCTGCTGCATGCCGGCACCGGCTCGGGCAAGACCTACGCCGTCTGGGGCGGGGCTCTGGCCGGACTCCAGGTAGGCGGTGGCCTGCAGGTGCTGTGGGTCACGCCGATGCGCGCGCTGGCGCAGAACACGCGGCAGGCGCTCGAACGACTGGCCGCGCCAGTGCTGCCCGGCCTGCGGGTCGAGTGCCGAACCGGCGACACCAGCAGCAGCATCAAGTCGCGCCAGGACCAGCAGCCGCCCGAGGTGCTGGTGACCACACCCGAGAGCCTGTGCGTGATGCTCTCGCGCGCCGAAGGGCTGGCGCAGCTGCGCCGGGTGCAGCTGGTGGTGGCCGACGAATGGCACGAGCTGCTGGGCACCAAGCGCGGCGTGCAGCTGCAGCTGGCGCTGACCGCATTGCCCGGCACGCCTCGGGTGTGGGGCATTTCGGCCACGCTGGCCGACCCGGCGCAGGCGCTGGCGGTGCTGGCGCATCGGCTGGGCACCGAGCCGAAACCTGCGCCGCGCCTGGTGCAGGCCCCGCGCGACAAGGCGGTGCGCATCGACACCCTGCTGCCGCCCGATGCGGGCCGCTTCCCGTGGGCCGGTCACCTGGGCCTGGCCATGCTGCCCGCGCTGGTGCAGGCGCTCGAAGGTGAACGCGCGAGTCTGGTCTTCACCAACACCCGCGCGCAGACCGAGCTGTGGTACCAGGCCTTGCTCGACGCGCGGCCCGACTGGGCCGGGCTGATCGCGCTGCACCACGGCTCGCTCGAACGCGAAACGCGTGAATGGGTGGAAGGCGCGATCGGCAGCGGCCAGCTCAAGGTGGTGGTGGCGACGTCCAGCCTCGACCTGGGCGTGGATTTTTCGCCGGTGGCGCGGGTGTTCCAGATCGGCAGCCCCAAGGGCGTGGCGCGGCTGCTGCAGCGCGCGGGCCGCGCCGGCCACCAGCCCGACGGCACACCGCGGGTGACGCTGGTGCCCACCCATGCCTTCGAGATCGTCGAATCGCTGGCCGCGCAGACAGCGGTGGCGCGCGGCCTGATCGAAGCACGCGAGCCGCCGCCCGCGCCGATGGACGTGCTGGTGCAGCACCTGGCCACACGTGTGCTGGGTCAGCCGCTGGACAGCGAAGCCCTGTGGACCGAGGTGCGCCAGGCCTGGAGCTACCGCGCCCTGCCACGCGCGGCGTTCGACTGGGCGCTGCTGTTCCTCTCGCAGGGCGGCGCCAGCCTGCAGGCCTACCCCGAATTCCAGCGCCTGCAGCGCGACGAGGTCGGCCGCTGGCACCTGCCCGACCGCACGCAGGCGCGGCGCCACCGCATGGCGATCGGCACCATCGTCTCGGACGCGAGCGTGCAGGTGGCCTGGGTCTCGGGTGGGCGCATCGGCCAAGTGGAGGAGTCGTTCATCGGCCGACTCAAGCGCGGCGACACCTTTTTCTTTGCCGGCCGCACACTCGAACTGGTGCGGGTGCACCACCTGATTGCGCAGGTGCGGCTGGCCCCGCGCAAGGCCGGCGCCGTGCCGCGCTGGAGCGGGGGCAAGATGCCCCTGTCGACCGAGCTGGGCCGGCTGGTGCGCGAGCTGCTGCCCGCCCTGCCGGACATGGACGCGCCCGAAGCGCGTGCGCTGCAACCGCTGCTGCAGGCCCAGCGCCAGCGCTCGCAACTGCCGCAGCCAGACACGCTGCTGGTCGAACGGCTCAGCAGCCGCGAAGGCCACCACTGCTTTGTCTACCCCTTTGCCGGCCGCACGGTGCACCTGGGCCTGGCCACGCTCCTGGCGCACCGACTGGCGCAACAGCAACCCCTGTCGGTGTCGTACGCGATCAACGACTACGGGCTCGAACTGCTGGTGCCGCGAGAGGTGGACGCGCAGGCGCTGTTTTCCCCTGAGCGGCTGCGCGCAGCACTCACGGACCGCGCGCTCGCGCAGGACCTGGACGCCGCGCTGGTGACCAGCCCGCTGGCCCAGCGGCGCTTTCGCGAGATCGCGCGCGTGGCCGGGCTGGTGCAGGTCGGGCCGCCGGGCGCGCAGAAGTCCACCCGCCAGCTGGCCGCCTCCTCCGGCCTGTTCTACGAGGTGTTTCGCCAGTACGACCCGGAACACGCGCTGCTGCATCAGGCGCATGAGGAGGTGCGCACGCTGGAGCTGCACGCCGGCGCCCTGGCACAAACGCTGGCACAGCTGCAGCAATGCCCCTGGCAGTGGGTCGAGCTCTCGCGGCCTTCGCCACTGGGCTTTCCACTCATGGTCGAGCGCCTGCGCGAACAACTCTCCAGCGAAAAACTCGCCGATCGCGTGGCCCGCATGCTGCGCGAGGCGGAACAGGGGCTGAGCGGATGAAATCACACGTTCTTATCCCCTGTGGGAGCGAGCCCCCGCTCGCGAATGCAAGCCTCGCATTGCCACAAACCGCTTTCGGCCGCAGGGGCGGCCTCCCACATGGGACCCGATGGGCAAGCCAATCAACAGCCCTGTGGCGCCGGCCCTGTGGGAGCGAGCCCCTGCTCGCGAATGAAATATTCCAATGGTCCAACACACGCTTCGGCCGCGGGGCGGCGTCCCACAACCATGGCACTACAGTCCTTCAATGAGGTTGTGAACATGGCACCCTCGACTTTGCAGATCCCTGCCGGCACCTGGCCCGGCGTCGACGAACCAGTCTTACTGCGGCCCTCCGGCATGCTGGTGCTGCCTGCGCGCGCCACCGGCTTCGTGGCCGACCTGCACCTGGGCAAGACCACGCATTTTCAGCGTGCCGGCGTGGCTGTACCCCACGGCGCGGACACGGCCACGCTGGCGCGGCTGGAGCAGGACCTGCAAAGCCACCCGCTGCAGCACCTGGTGGTGCTCGGTGATCTGGTGCACAGCCGACAGGCGCTCACGCCAGAGCTGCATGAAAAACTGCAAGCATTACGCGCACGCTGGCCCGCGCTGCAGCTGCACATGGTCTGGGGCAACCACGACCGGCATGCGCGAGAGACACTGCAAACCCTGCTGGCCAAACTCGGCTGGCACAGCTGCCCGCCCGAAGGCTGGTGCAACGGCCCGGTGCGTGGCCTGCACGACCCTGAAGACTTCACACGTGACCCCAACACCCGCCTGACCCTGCTGGGCCACCTGCACCCCGGTGTGCGCCTGAAAGGCCGCGCCCGCCAGCAGCTGCGGCTGCCCTGCTTTGCCGCCGGACCCTCAGGCACTGAAGCCAGCGCAGCGACCCGGGTGCTGCTGCCGGCCTACGGCAGTTTCACCGGGCAAAGCCCGCAACTGCCCAAAGATTACCCGTGGGTTTACGCGATCGCAGGCGATACGCTGCTGAAAGTCTGAACCACACAGACCATCGTCGCCCAGCTTTTGCCTTGGGCTGTCACACCACTCAATACCAGCTTCATCCCATCTGCATCTCGAACGCGTTCAGGGTCATGGCCACCAGCGTGTAGTAGCCCACGATGCCCACCAATTCGACCATGCCGCGCTCGCCAAATGCAGCCATCCCCTCGCGGTAGAGCGGATCGGCAATGCGGTTCGAGTGGAGCAGCTCGGAGGCCAGTTGGTGGATCAGGCGCTGACGTGCGTTGGCCAGTGGCGGCACCTGGCCTGCACGCAGGCACTCGACGGCCTGTGCCGACAAGCCCGCCTTCAGTGCAATCGGCTCATGGATTTGCTGCTCAGCCGGACACTGGTAGCGCGCAGCGACGCACAGAATCAGCAACTCCGATTCCACCAGTTCAAACACCGTTTTGTAGCGGCAAAAAGCCCCCAGCTTTTCAGCCGGGGACGCCAGGCCCGGACTGTGCATCCAGGCCAGGAAAGGGCCACTGATATTGCCCCGGGTGGTCAGGATAGACTCGTAAATCTCGCGCTGAGTGTTGTCAAACGCATCGACATTGGGCAAGGGTAGACGGGATTGCATGGTGCTCGTGAAAAGACGAAAAACTAACGGGCTGGCATATCACTCAGTGTATAGACCAGGTGGACGCGCGCATCCACGGGCACAGCCGGTATCTGTGCATTCCAGGCCTCCCAGGCCAATTTCATCCTCGACAACCTTTGTGGATCACGCCTGGCAAGGTTGGCGCGCTCGCGTGCGTCCTGGCGGATGTTGAAGAGGTACTCGTGCTCGTTGATCTTGAGGTATTTCCAGTCGCCATCGCGGTAGGCGCGCTGCGCGTTGTGCTTCATGCGCCAGAACATGGGGCGCCTGAAGGTCTCGCTGTCACGCAGGAAGGTTGGACGCATCGACACACCATCAAGCACATGTCCGGATGGGGGCTGGACACCGGCGATCTCGAGAACCGTCACCGTCCAGTCCATGGTCATGCAGTGTTGTTCGCAGACCGAACCCGGCTGCTCGATCCCACGTGGCCAATGCACGATGTAGGGCACGCGGATACCGCCTTCGGTCAGGTCCATCTTGCCGCCCACCAATGGCCAGTTGTCGGAAAAGCGTTCCCCTCCGTTGTCGCTGGTGAAGATGATCAGGGTATCGTCCAGTTGCCCTGTCTCACGCAGTGCCTCCACCACCCACCCGATGCCCTCATCCATCTCGCGGATCACGGTGCGGTAGGTTTCCACGTTGCCACCATCGAGGTGCATGATGTCCTTGACGATCTCGGGATTGATACCACCCTGCGCGCGGGTTTCCCAGGGCCAGTGGGGCGCTGTGTAGTGCAGGCTGAGAAAGAAATTCTCGCCGCTGGCGGCCCGGTCACGGACGTATTGCGCTGCACGTCTGGAGATAAGGTCCGTGAGGTAGCCCGGCTCATCGTAGGGCTGACCATCGAGCTCGAGGTCCGACTCCGGGCCTCTGGCGTTGTGGCCGTAGTAACTCACACCCCCCGACATCGGGCCGAAGTGGTGCATGTAGCCCGACTTCTCGGGACCGAAATGCGGACGAAAACCGAGATGCCATTTACCGATCAAGGCCGTGTGATAGCCCTGCGCCTTGAGCATCGAAGGCAGGGTCGGCAAATGCGGATGCAGTCCCATTTCGGGGTTGCCACGCGTCGCGCCCAGCAAGGGTTCTTCACTGGCGCCTCGCACCCAATACTGGTAGCGTCCGGTCATCAATGCAAACCGCGTCGGCGAGCACACCGGTGAGTTGGAATAGCCATTGACGTAGCGCAGGCCATGCGCTGCGAGCCGGTCCAGCACAGGAGACACGGGGCCAGATGGGCTGTCGCGACCGCCGTAACAGCCAAGATCGGCATAGCCGAGGTCATCGGCTACGATGAAAATGAAATTGGTCATGGCGTCCCCCTGGGCCGGGTCACAGGGGCAAGGGCGTACCCTGATGCCCCAGCAATTGCGCCTGGACCGAGCCTTGGGCGTTTTTGTGAAGTCGCCAGACCGTCATGTAAAGGCTACGGACCTGCCGGATCTGCCCCTCTTTATCGACCTCGGCAGACATTCGACCTGTGAGCATCACACCCTCACCCAGCACCTGGGCTTGCAGGTCATCGAAGCTCAGAGAACGGTAACGAATCTGACCCGACTGGAGCTTGTCGAGCAAGCTCGCCTTGCTGTCGCGCGCCGCCGTGGAGTGCACATACACCAGCTCGTCGGCCAACAGAGATTCCAAGGTTGGCCAGTCTTGCTGCAGCAAAGCCTGTCTTCGTTGTCCCTCGGCCCGTAGCGCCGCGTCCAGAGATACATCGTGCTGCATGTCACTCCATCCGGATGTTCGATCGCCGCACGACCTCTCCCCATTTGGGGATTTCGCGCCGGATCCAGTCGGCAAAGGCCTGGCTGGTACTGGACTGCAAGTACACCCCCATCTGGGCAAATCGGCTGGCCAGCCCAGGCTCGGCAAGCGCCGCCACCAGCTCGGCATTGAGCCGCTGCACAGCCGCTGCAGGCAAGCTGGCCGGGCCCACCAGGCCTGCCCAGTCACGGACATCAAATTGATCGAGCCCTGCCTGCGCAAAAGTCGGTACATCTGGCAAGACCTCGAGCCTTTGGGTAGCGGTCACGGCCAATGCACGCAGACGGCCACTTCGGATGTGCGGAAGTGCCGAGGCCAGAGACGCAAACATCATGTCCGACTGCTCGCCGATAAGCCCCTGCAAGGCCGCCACAGGCCCACGATAGGGCACATGCAGGATGAAGGAACCGGTGAGCTGCTTGAGGTATTCACCCATAAGATGCGCCGGCGAACCGTTGCCCCCGGAACTGTAGATCAGCTTGCCTGGATTCTTCTTCACGTGGGCCATCAACTCTGCCACGCTGGACGCAGGCACATCGTTTCGCACCACCAGAACGTTGTAGGTCCACTGGGTCTGCCCGATGGGCACCAGGTCCTTGAGGGTGTCGTAAGGCATTCTGGCCACGATGGAAGGCAAGACCGCGTGCGGCATGAACATGACACCCAGAGAATGTCCGTCCAAGCTTTTGGCCACCTGATCCATGCCGATCATGCCGGTTCCACCCGAGCGGTTTTCCACATAGAAGGTCTGGTCAAAGGCTTTTGAAAAGCGCTCGGCCAAATGCCGGGTCAAAGGATCCCATGGACTGCCAGCAGCAGAGGGAACCACCATGCGCACCGGCTTGCTGGGCCAGGTCGCGCCCTGTGCAAAGACGGCGTGTGGCGCCAGTACGCATGCGGCACCGGCGTAGAGGAATGAGCGTCGTGCAGACATGCAAGGCTCCTCAGTCCAGCTTGACACCCGCCTTGCGGATGGCTGGACCCCACAGGGCGTCGTCCTGCTTGAGGAACGCCGCAAATTCAGCGGGCGTCTGCGCCCGCAGGTCACCCCCAAAGGCGCGCCAGCGGGCAATCAGCTCCGGGTTCTGCGCTGCGGCCTTCTGCATCGCCTCCCCGAGTTTGGCCACGATCGGCGCAGGTGTGCCCGCCGGCGCAAACAGACCGATCCAGGCGGTGGGGCTGTAGTCGGGCAGACCGGCCTCGGCAAAGGTCGGTACATCAGGGAAATTGGGGTGCCGCGTCTTGCCCGTCAAAGCCAGAATCTTGAGCTTGCCGGCTCGGACGTTGCCAATTGCCGCTGGCAATGCGTCAAAGATCACGTTGACCTGCCCGGCCACGAGATCGGCGTAGGGGCTGGTGGTGTTGTAGGGCACGAAGTTGATCTTGACGCCGGCGCTCGAGGCAAACCACTCACCGGCCAGGTGCGAATAGCTGCCGATACCCGAAGTTGCCGCAGTCAGGGAACCGGGTTCGCGCTTGAGCCGATCGATCAGCTCGCGGGCTGATTTCTCGGGCAGGCCTGGATGCGCGGTCAGTGCGGTGTTGAGCAAGCCCACGATGCTGATGGGCACATAGTCACGCTCGACCTTGTAGGGCACCTTGCTTCCGTAGGTGTGCGGCAGGACAGACATCGAGGTGGTCGAGCCCATGACCAGTGTGTAGCCATCGGGTGCCGCCTTGGCACCAGCCTCCATTCCGATCATGGTCGATGCACCCGGGCGGTTTTCGACCACCACCGACTGACCAAGGGCCTTGCCCAGTTCGGCCGCAATTTCCCGCGTGTTCACGTCCGGGCCCGTACCTGAAGGGAAGGGGGCGATGATCTTGATGGGCTTGCTGGGGTAATCCTGCGCCAGCGCGGGCAGGGTACTGATCAGGGCCAGGGCCAAAGCGGCCAGGGCCACACGGCGTGTGCTGCGGTTCATAGGGGTGTCTCCTGTGTTGATACCAGTCATGACCTGTAGGTCTGGCTGGATTTTGAATAATCGATTGATTTCTCATAATAGGAGAAACCATTAGGTAAATCATGTTTGTTTTTCCATAAAATTACCTTGGTTTTCATTTCAGGAGTCCACCATGTCGCACCCCCTGGGTCAACGCAATTCGCTGGTGTTCAGCCACATGGGCTTTTATGTGCGTGACATCGAGCGCATGGCGCGCTTCTACCGCGAGGTGATGTGCTTCTACGAAACTGACCGGGGCCAGTTGGGCACGGTGCAACTGGTGTTTTTCAGCCGCGACCCGTCGGAGCACCACCAGATCGTGCTGGCCACCGGACGGCCCGCAGACCTGTCCTTCAGTGTGATCAACCAGATTTCGCTGCGGGTGCCCGACCTGGCCACCTTGCGTGAAGTGCGTCAGCGCGCCCAGGCTGACCCGGATGTGACCGAGATGGTCTGCGCCACCCATGGCAACGCGGTATCGATCTACTTCCGCGATCCTGAAGGCAACCGCATCGAGGTCTTCATGGACATGCCCTGGTACTGCGAGCAGCCTCTGCGCGAACCCATCGATCTGGACCAGAGCGACGAAGCCGTGATGGCTGCCGCCGAAGCGCTGGCGCGCAGCCGCCCCAAATTCCGCAGCCGCGCACAGTGGGTCGCCGAAATGGAACAGCTCATGGGGTACAAGGCATGAGTGACCATGTGTTCGATGTGGCCATCATCGGTTATGGCCCGGCAGGTGCCACACTGGCCAACCTGTTGGGCCAGTACGGGCTGTCGGTGCTGGTGCTCGAGCGCGAGGCGGACATCTATTCGCTGCCACGCGCCATCCACTTTGACGGCGAGGTGATGCGCGTGTTCGAAACCGCTGGTCTGCGCCGGGAAGTCGAGGCCATCTCACGCCCTGGCCTCAAGGGCATGTACTTCAACAATGCGGCAGGTGAAACCTTGCTGATCCGCGCGGGCACGGCAATTCGCGGACCACATGGCTGCGCGACCAACCATTATTTTCACCAGCCCGAGCTCGAAACTGTGCTGCGTGCAGGTCTACGCCGCTACCCCCAGGTCGAGGTGCGCACACGGCATGAGGTGACGCGCATCGAAGATGGGGCCGAACACGCCGCGCTGGAGGTCATGGATCTGGCGCGCGGCGACACCACGACGGTACAGGCGCGCTACGTGGTCGGCTGCGATGGGGCGCGCTCCCTGACACGCAAGGCCATTGGCACCGCCATGGTGGACCTGGGTCTGCACCAGCCCTGGCTGGTGTTTGACGTGCGGCTCAAAACCGATGTACCCGGCCTGCCTGACCACACGGTCCAGCACTGTGACCCGGCGCGACCCATGACGTACTGCAATGTGACAGGCAACCGCCGCCGCTGGGAAATCATGCTCATGCCTGGCGATGACCCCGAGCAACTGGTGCAGCCCGAAACCCTCTGGAAACTGGTGGGCAAGTGGATCTCACCTGAACAGGCCGACATCGAACGCGCGGTGATCTACACCTTCCACTCGGTGATTGCCGAGACCTGGCACAAAGGTCGGGTGTTCCTGGCCGGCGACGCTGCGCACCAGACACCGCCCTTTCTGGGGCAAGGCATGTGCGCGGCGATCCGCGACGCCGCCAACCTGGCTTGGAAACTCGAAGCGGTCTTGCGTGGACGCGCGCAAGAGAGCCTGCTCGAGAGTTACGGCAGCGAACGCGCGCCGCATGTGCATGCCTTCATCGACCTGGCCGTCCGACTGGGCAACATCATCCAGACCACCGACCCGCAAGCTGCACGCGAGCGCGATGCCCGGTTCAAGGCCGGGCAACCCGAGATCTTCGAGTTTCCGACGCCTCGACTGGGCCCGGGGCTATGGCAAGGTGAACGGGCACCAGTTGGACAGGTGTTCCCGCAACCGATGCTGGCCGACGGGCGCCTGCTGGACTCCGTGCTGGGTTTGCACTTTGCCGTCATCGGTGAGTCTGCAGTCATTGATGGCATCAGCGACGAGACCCGCGAACACCTGCAGGCGACAGGCGTGGTGGTGGTGCCCGCTAACGATCCTGAAATCCAGGCGTGGCTAGCGCAGCAGGGTGTTCGGGCCGTGCTGCTCAGGCCCGATCGCTATATTGCAGGTGTCGCGCAAACAGGTCATGAACTCGATCTCATCAGTACTCTGGTACCTGCAGCGCAAGTACTGACCCACTGATTCTGATCCACTGATGAACGACAAAGCAGACTCCAGCCTCGCCCGCATGCTCGGTGTCCTCGATCTGTTTTCAGAGCTGCGCCTGCATTGGAGTGCCGAGGACATTTCCGAGGCACTGGGCGTCTCGCTGCCCACCGCTTACCGTTACCTCAAGACGCTGAGCGATGCGGGCTTGCTGCGACGCGGCACCGATGCCCGGTTCACGCTGGGCCCACGCATCGTGGTGCTCGACCACTTCATCCGTCAGGCCGATCCCGTCCTGCAATGCGGTATTCCCTTCATGAAGGAATTGGTGGCCCAAACCGGTTTTGACTGCGTCGTCTCGAGCCTGCACGGCGAACAGCTGCTCGACACCCACCGCGAATACGGCAGCCTGCCTGCCGACCTGAGTTACGGACGTGGCCGACCACGGCCGCTGTTTCAGGGAGCTGCACCCAAAGTCATCCTGGCCGGGTTACCCACCCCACAGCTACACAAGTTGTTCGATGCGCACCTGGAAGAAATTGCTGCAGTGGGTCTGCCCACCGAATGGACGGGCTTCCGTCGCTATTTCAGCCAGATCCGCAAGAACGGTTTTTATTTCTCCAATGGTGAGCTCGAGTCCAACCTCGCAGCCATCGCTGTTCCCCTTCAGCAAGCCGATGGCGTGGCGATGGGTGCGCTCTCGCTGGTGACCACCGTGCAACGCATGGCGGTGATTGACCCGACCAAGCTCACACCGCTCATCCAGCGGGCTGGGCGCGAAATTTCGGCCCGTCTGCTTTGATCCCTTTTCCCTCTTTTCACTGAAAGTCCCACCATGAAACTCATCAGCTTCCTCCTCCAAGGCCAGCCTTCTTATGGCGCAGTCAATGGCGACGACGTGCTTGACCTCACGCCCATCCTGGGCGCTCAGGCGCCAGACCTGAAAACCCTGATCGCCAAAAACCTGTTCAGCGCCGCAGCCGAAGCGGCCCGTACGCACAAGCCCACGCTCAAGTTTTCACAACTGACGCTGATGCCCGTGATCCCCAACCCGGGCCAGATTTTTTGTATCGGCCTGAACTATGGCGAGCATGTGCGCGAAACCGGCCGCGAGGTGACCGAAACACCGGTGATCTTCCTGCGTCTGGCCGACTCGCAGGTCGCGCACGGCCAGGACATCGTGCGCCCGCCCGAGTCGCATCGGCTGGACTACGAAGCTGAAATCGCCGTCATCATCGGCAAGGGCGGTCGCCGCATCAAAGAAGAAGATGCGTGGAACCACATCGCCGGCTACAGCTGCTACAACGACGGCTCGATCCGTGACTGGCAGGTGGCCACTTCGCAGTGGACCCCCGGCAAGAATTTCTACAAGACCGGCGGCTTCGGCCCCTGGATGGTGACCAGCGATGAGATTGCCCCCGGTCAGGTCATGCGCCTGCAGACGGTGCTCAACGGTCAGGTGCTGCAGGACACCACCACCGACAAGATGATCCACAGCATCCCGCGCCAGATTGCCTACATCTCCACCTTCATCCCGCTTTCTCCGGGCGACGTGATCGTGACCGGCACCCCCGGCGGTGTGGGCAACAAGCGTAACCCCCAGATCTTCATGAAGCCCGGTGACGTGTGCGAAATCGTGGTCGATGCGATCGGCACGCTGCGCAACGGCATCCGTGACGACGTCTGAACGAATGATGAACAGCGACCTGGCCACCGCCGATGCAAATGGCTACTTCAGCCGGATGCTGCGCGGCGAAACACCACGCCCACCCGTGCTCACCTTGCTGGGCAGCCGGATCGAGGCGGTTGACGCGGTGGCCGGCACGCTCAGTGCCCACTACGAAGCCCAGGCCAACTTTCGCAACCCTGCCGGCACAGTGCAGGGGGGCATGCTCGGCGCCATGCTCGACGACCTCACCGCCAGCCTGGTCGATGCCACATTACAAGCAGGCCAGTGCGTGGCTACGCTGAGCCTGAACGTGTCCTTTCTGCGACCGGCGCAAGTAGGCACGCTGAAGGGTCACGCCCACATGCTGCGGCGTGGCCGCGAGGTGTGCCATGTCATGGGCACACTGCTGCAGAACGGCAAGGAAGTGGCCAGCGCCGTGGCCATCTGCAAGATTGTCCCCTCATCTTCATAGTCGTCGCGACATACCGTGATGGACTTCCCTCAGCACCACCACCCACAGGAGACATGCACCATGAAGACTTCATTGAACCGGCAACACGCTTTTGACCTGGGCAGAAAGCTGTTGCTGTGCCTTGGCCTCATCGCCAGTGCGAGCGGCGCACTGGCCCAGGACAGCTGGCCCAATCGCCCCATCAAACTGCTGGTGGGCTTCGCCCCCGGCGGCAGCAGCGATACGGTGGCTCGCCTGATCGCCACCCCACTGGGCGAACGCCTCGGTCAACCGGTGGTGGTGGAAAACCGCGCGGGCGCGGGCGGCAACATTGCGGCCGAAGCCGTGGCCAAGGCCTCGCCGGATGGCTACACGCTGGTGTTGCTGCCCAGCGGGCATTCGAGCAATGCCGCCATGAAAAAGAGCCTGCCCTTCGACCCGGTGGGCGACTTCGCCTGGGTTTCCACGGTCACGACCTATCCGCTGACCTTGTCGGTAAAACCCGACTCGTCCATCACTTCGTTCAAGGACTTCATCGACCGTGTCAAGAAGGAGCCGAACCGCTACACCTACACCTCGGTGGGCGTGGGCACCGCGATGCATCTGTTTGGCGAATGGCTGATGGCCGAGAGCGGCGGCGTGGCGACGCATGTGCCGTTTCGCGGCGGTACCGCACCCATGATGGAATTGCTGGCGGGCCGGGTGGACGTGATGATCGACACCATGACGACCACAGCGCCATTGTTCAAGGACAACCGCGTGCGCGTTCTGGCCACCACAGCTCCTGCAGGCCAGAATGCCCTGCCGGGCGTTCCCTCGGTCGCAGACCTGTTTCCAGGCGTGGCCTTTGAATCGTGGCTGGGCCTGGCAACCACCAAAGGTACGCCTCCCGCGGTCGTGGAACGGCTCAATCGCGAACTGCGCGCGGTGCTCGAACAACCCGCCGTCAAGCAACGTCTCATCGACTGGGGAGGCAGTCCGCGTGCCAGCACGCCTGCGGAGTTTCGCAACCGCGTCGAGAGCGAAATCCGTCAGCTGAGCAAGATCGTGACGGACCGCAAGATCGAAGCACAGTGAGAGTCGACAGGTCACGCGTGCATTGAACACGTGCGCGTGACCTCGGGATGCGTTCTGGCCAGAGTCATTTGTTTTATCTGCTGATCTGGCAGCCGAACTGCTCGACACTTGGACTCACGGACTTCAGCTGGTAAAGCCCATGCCCCGCCGCTCCCTAACCTCCGGCTTGATGCGGTGCTCAGCCTCCAGCTGGGCCATGAACGCTTCAGGGTCCAGCGTCTCGCCCAGGATTTGCGTCTGGCGCTGTACGGCGGCAAAGTCACCCAGGCACAGCTGATCCAGCAAAGCCAGGCGCTTGCGCAGTGATGGCGTCAGCGCCTGCACATCGCCAGCCATTGCCTCGGTGATGAACATGGCCTCGCGCTGATCGGGGCGCAGCGGCAAAAACCTGACCTTGAAGGCAAAGCGCCGCAACGCCGCCGCGTCCAGCTGGTCCATCAGGTTGGTGGTGCAGATGAACACGCCCCTGAAGCGCTCCATGCCCTGCAGCATTTCGTTGACCTCAGTCACCTCGTAGTGGCGCTGCGCGCCGCGGCGGTCCTGCAAAAAGCTGTCGGCCTCGTCGAGCAAGAGCACAGCGCCTTCGCGCTCGGCCTCGGCAAACATGGCGGCCATGTTCTGCTCGGTCTCGCCCACGTATTTGCTCATCAGGTCACTGGCCTGGCGGATGCGCAGCGGCTTGCCCAGCGCCTGCGCGATGTGCGCGGCCAGCGCGCTCTTGCCCGAACCGGGCGCACCATGGAAGCACAGCGTGCCGTGGCCGCGCGCCTGCAGGGCATGTACGATGCGCGCGATGTCGTACTGGCATTCGATGTGCAGCAGGTCCAGGCTGTATTGCGTCACCGACGGCAGCGATGACGGCTGTGGCCTGGTGCGGCCCAGCGCCAGCTCCGCATGGGCCAGCTGCCGCTCAATCAGTGCATCGAGCGGCTCGCCTTTGCGCTGCGTCAACCCGGCAAAACGCACGGCGGTATGGATCTGCGCGGGCGTCAGGTCCTGGCGTGCGCCAAGCCGCGCCACCAGCTCGTCCGTGACGACCTGGCCAGCCAGTGCCTTGCGCACGAGTTGTTCACGCGCGCCAGGGGGTGGGCTGGTGAGCTCCAGGTGGTAGGCAAAGCGGCGGCGGAATGCCGGATCGATCTGCTCAATGCGGTTGGTCACCCAGACCGTGGGCACCGGGTTGGTCTCCAGGATCTGGTTGACCCAGGCCTTGCCGCTGACCGACTGGCTGCCACGCCCGATCACCTGCTCGGCGCGCGCCATCAGGTGGCTGGCCTCCATCGACAGCGGCGGGAACACGTCTTCGACTTCATCGAACAGCAGTGCGGCCTGCGCACTGCCCTTGAGGAAAGCCTGGGCGATCTGCAGCGAGCGGTAGCGGTCACGACCCGAAAGCGAGTGGCCTTCACGGTCGGCATGCTCCACCTCGAACAGCTTGAGACCCGCTGCCTGTGCCACCACGCGCGCCAGCTCGGTCTTGCCGGTGCCCGGCGGACCATAGAGCAGGATGTTGACGCCCGCCTCATCCCGTTCCACAGCGCGTGAAAGCAGCTGGCACAACACCCGGGCATCTTCAGCCACATGGTCGAAGTCGGCCAGTGCCAGCGCGCTGACCGGGCTGGGCCGTGTGAACACCGCCATGAGTTCGGTGCTGTCGCTGTATTCGCGCATGAGCACCGGCGGCAGCTTGTCGCTGACCTTCATCAGGTCAGACAAATCGGTGATGGCGTGTTCGGACAACAGGTTGTCCACCAGGCCCACCCGCTCCAGGCGCGAGCCGGTGCGCAGCGCCTCGGCCACATCGGCAGCATTCACGCCCGCCACCTCGGCAAGCGCTGCATACGCCTCGGGTGCATTGCTGACCTTGAATTCCACCAGCAGGCTACGCAGTTCGCGCTGGTAGCGCGCCAGCGTGCCATACAGCAGCACCGCCTGTTCGGCCTCGTTGAGCTGCAGCAAACGCGCCAGCACGTCGATGTTTTTCTGCACCCGGGTCGATTGTTTCTTGAGCGTGTGGGCCAGCCACTGCGCTGTGGCCGAGAGCACGCCCATCAGGTCCTTGGGCGCCTCGCGGGCGTAGTCGTCCAGATAAAAAAAGAGCGTGGATTCGTCATAGGGACCATGCCAGACGGCAAAGCGGTCCAGAAACTCGCGGGCAGACAGGTGCTCGTGGTCCGACCAGGCCTCGTGCGTCTGCACCCTCGGCCCCAGCCATCGGCGCAAGCGGCCGAGCACGCTGACGGGCCAGACCAGGTGGCGGCCACACAAGGGCAACAGGCCCGACAGATCACGACGCAAATTGAACTGCGCCCCCTGCTGCTGCGCGAGCGCCAGCACAAAGCGGGTGCACATCAAATCCAGCACAGGCGCAGACGCCAGCCCCGGCGGCAGCATGACCTGCCCGGTTCGGCTTTCCTGCGCCATGCGTCTGACCATGCACAACTCCTGTCTCAGGATGAAAACCCTTTTGGGGCGGACCATAACCGAGGTGGGCACGCCTGCAAAGTCCTTTTTTGCAACACCCCAAACCAGGAACACCCTGGGGATGAGCGCCCGTCGAAAGAGGTTTGAGGCATGGCAGGCTGGGTCGGGCACTGCTGCAGGATCGTGTCTTGGCTACAATGGAGCCCATTTTCGAGTTTGGAGAAACCCATGTCGGCTCACAATGAACACACTTCCGATGATCCGGTCGAAGCCGTGGTCAAACACATTCCCGTCGTCATACCCGTGGTGGGCGGCCTGCTGATTTTCCTGCTGGCCTTCATCGCTGTCTTCATGGCCTGATCTTTTCAGGCCCTGCGCGAAACCCGCCATCAGCGGGTTTTTTTTCGTCTCGGCCGTCCGGGCTGATCACCACCCTAGCCCAATCCACGCACCGGCATGATGTGCAGAGCCTGCGGCGCCAGTACCAGGCAGATCTGGCTACCGGGGCCCACACCCATCCGCGCCAGCACACGGCCCATCAGGTTCAGGGTGATGCGCTGGTCTGGCAATGCCAGCGGGCTGAAGGTGCACAGGCTGATGTCACCCAGCGCCAGCACCTCGCGCAGCTCACAAAGCACGCAGTTGGGGCCATCCAGGCTGGCATCGGCTGGCAAAAGGTCAACGTGTTCGCCATTGAGCACCCAGGTGACCGGGGTCCCGTCATCAATGCGGTTCTTGTCGACCACCTTCAGATCGATCCGGCCCTGCGCGCCCAGCCATTCCAGGCGCGCCCAACCCCCGACCTGCTTTTCAAATCGGCCCTGAAAGTGGTTCTGAATGCCCACCAGCTCGGCCACGCGCGCGTTGCGCGGGCTGGCAAACACCTTGTCCGGCGGACCGGCCTGCAGCGTCTGCCCCGCATCGACGATCACCACCCGATCGGCCAGGCGGCGAGCTTCGTGGAGGTCATGCGTGACCAGCAGCATGGGCACGGCCACCTGCTGGCGCCAGGCCGCCAGCTCGCGGTAGAGGCTCTGGCGCGTGGGGGCGTCCACCGCGGAAAACGGTTCGTCGAGCAGCAGCACGCCGGCCGCCGGCGCTACTGGGGGCGTCCCATCGCCCGGGCCAGGCGCAGGCATAACCCGCACCAGGGCCCGCGCCAGCGCCACCCGCTGCTGTTGTCCGCCAGAGAGCTGGGCCGGGCGGCGCTGCAGCAGCTCGCCCAGACCCACGCGCGCCAGCAGCGCACGCACTGCCGTCAATGGCCAGCCCGGCCCGGCTGCCAGCGCCACATTGGCCAGCACATCCATGTGCGGGAACAGCGCGTAGTGCTGGAACACCAGGCCCACGCGGCGCTGCTGCGGGCTCAGCCGCACGCCTTGCGCCGAGTCGAGCCAGACCTGGTCGCCGCAGGCGATGCGGCCCTGCAGCCGGTGCGGCGTCCACAGGCCGGCCACCGCGCGCAGCATGCTGGTCTTGCCACTGCCCGAGGGACCGACCAGGGCCACCAGTTCACCCGGGCCGCAGTCGAATTCGGCTTCCATGCGGACCGGGCCGCTGGCCTGGAGCTGGACCTTCAAACCGCCCATCACCGCTCCTGCAGCGCACGCCCGCGCACGCCCACCCGGTCAAACGCGAGCACCAGCGCCAGCGCCAGCACCGACAGCGCCACCAGCGCCAGCGCCATCACATGGGCCGACTGCAGCTCCAGCCCCTGCACCTTGTCGTAGAGCGCGATCGAGAGCGTGCGCGTCTCGCCGGGGATGTTGCCGCCCACCATCAGCACCACGCCGAATTCGCCCAGGGTGTGCGCCGCCGTGAGCGCCATGCCCGCCAGGATGCCGGGCCAGGCCAGCGGCAGCTCCACCTGCCAGAAGGTGCGCCAGCCCGAGAGGCCCGAAACCCAGGCCGCTTCGCGCAGGCTGTGCGGCACGGCGGCAAAGGCGCGCTGGATCGGCTGCACCATGAAAGGCAGGTTGACCAGCAGGCTGACGGCCAGCAGGCCCTGCAGGCTGAACACCAGGCGCAGCCCCAGCGCGTCCGCCAGCCAGGCGCCCAGCGGGCTGCCCTGGCCAAAGGCCATCAGAAAATAAAAGCCGATCACCGTCGGCGGCAGCAGCAGGGGCAGCAAAAGCAGCGCCTCCACCACCGGCCGCCCGGCCCAGGGCGTGACCGCGAGCCAGCGCGCCAGCCACAGGCCCACCGGCAGCAGCAGCGCGGTGGTCAGCGCGGCCAGCAGCAGCGAGACGTGAAGGGCGGACCAGTCCATGGGTTCAGGGTTTCAGGCGGTGGTGTTCATTGTGGCAGGGCATAGCCATGCCGCATCCAGGTGGGCTGCGCCGCGGGCGAAAGCAGAAAGTCGCGGAAGGCCAGGGCCTGCGGCCCCGCGTTCCTGAGCAACACCAGCCGCTGCGGCAAAGGGGCGTGCAGGTTTGCCGGCACCGGCCAGACCTGCAGCTTGTCAGCCGCCTCGGGCGCGAGCGTGAGCGAATACGCGGTGATGCCCAGCGGCGCCGCGCCGCTCAGCACGAACTGCGTGGCCTGGCCGATGTGGTCGCCCAGCACCAGCTGTTTCTGGACGGCGGGCCAGGCGCCGGTGTTTTGCAGAATTTCCTGTGCTGCGCGTCCGTAGGGCGCCAGCTGCGGATTGGCGATGGCAAACTTGTCGCTGGACTTGAGGGCCTTGAGGGCAGCCTCCAGCCCCTGGCCCACCGTAATGCCCGTGCCCTTGGGGCTGATCAGCGCCAGCCGGCCCAGGGCATAACGCTGCCCGCCGTCGCGCGTCAGCCCGGCCTGCGCCAGCCAGGCCACCTGTTGCTCGTCGGCCGAAATGAACAGCTGCACCGGCAGGCCCTGCTGGATCTGCCGCGCCAGCTGCACCGAAGCGCCGAAGCTGAACTCCATTTTCTGGCCGGTCTGTTGCCGAAACTGAGCCTCCAGGTCAGCGAGCACAAACTTCAGGTTGCTGGCGGCGGCCACACGCAGCGTCTGCGCATGCACCAATAAACCAAGCCCTGCAGCCAGCCAGAAAACCAAGGTTCGGAGCCAGAACCGGCCCCATTTCAATATCTGCATAAAATCATGCATCCTTTGCATAGTTTTTCAGCCTAACGACAGGCGCGAAAAGGGCAGTCTCCCTAAAATCGGATTCCCGCTGGTTACGGGAGCGTTACATCCTCTTCGTGACCAGAGTATGTCAGCGCAAACGTCGTTTCCCGCAAGTATCCCCCGTGGGTACTTTCGAAAGACGATTTCAAACTTTGGAGCTTTCCCCATGAACTCACCCGTGATGCAGGGCCTGAATCTGAACACGCCTGCCTATGTCAAGAACGCCAGGCTGATCGCCTGGGTCGCCGAAATGGCCGCCCTGTGCAAGCCCGACAGCATCTATTGGGCCGACGGCTCACAGGAAGAATACGACCGCCTGTGCCAGGAACTGGTCGACGCCGGCACCTTCAAAAAGCTCAACCCGGCCAAGCGCGCCAACTCCTTCCTGGCCTGGACCGACCCGTCCGACGTGGCCCGCGTGGAAGACCGCACCTACATCTGCTCCGAGAAGAAGGAAGACGCCGGCCCGACCAACAACTGGATGGCTCCGGCCGAGATGCGCGCCACCCTCAACCCCCTGTTTGAAGGCTGCATGAAGGGCCGCACCATGTACGTGGTGCCGTTTTCCATGGGCCCGTTGGGTTCGCACATCGCCCACATCGGCATCGAGCTGACCGACAGCGCCTACGTGGTCGTCAACCAGAAGCTGATGACCCGCATGGGCAAGGCCGTGTACGACG
>JACCDV010414413.1_pt1 | contig 24407 bp, 26 predicted proteins | sample 7446131 | NCBI WGS metagenome assembly JACCDV01 (sample SAMN15323448, study PRJNA562643) | freshwater metagenome | isolation source: river surface water | place: USA:Blue River Watershed | collected 2017-08-17
CTCACACTTGGGCGATTTCATCGAAGACCAAGCCAACACCGCCCCCATCGAAGCGGCCATGCAAGCCGGCTTGCGAGATGTCGTCAAGGAAATCTTGGACAGCCTCACGCCGCGCGAAGCCAAGGTGTTGCGCATGCGCTTTGGCATCGAAATGTCCACCGATCACACGCTGGAAGAGGTCGGCAAACAGTTCGATGTCACGCGCGAGCGCATCCGTCAGATCGAGAGCAAAGCGGTGCGCAAGTTGAAGCACCCCAGCCGCTCGGACAAGCTGCGCAGCTTCATCGATTCCATCTAAAAGCTGCTGAGATCCGTCCGTTTCACAGGCGCCTTCGGGCGCCTGTGGCATTTCAAACCCGCCGACTTCTCTTCGACAGCAACATCAAATTCAGGCTTTGGTCCATCTGGGCAAGGGTGCTGAGCGGTGCAACACATCTTGGTGCAACCAAACTGCGCTGTGCCGGGCACGCTCAGCCACCACCGGCAAAGGCAGTTGTTGGTAATCGTCGTTGAAGACTTCAAAGCTGTAATCACCTCGGTAGCCGATGCGATCCAAGCGCAACACGAGTTGTGCCAGCTCTTCGCTGTGAACGCCCTCACCTGGAAACACCCGAAAGGTCCGAGCCGTGGTCATGCGTTCTTCGAAGGTGGGGGTTTCTTGCCACATGAAGTCGGAGAGTTGAACCAAGAAAATGCGCTCGGGATCAACCTCGTCCAGGTGGTCCAAGGGTGTTTTGGCTGCAAAGATGTGAAACGAGTCCAAGCCAATCCCTAAATTGGGGCAGTCGGCCCGACACACCACGTCCCAACTGGCCGGATATTCGTTGACGGTGCGCCCCCACGACAGGGCTTCATAGGCAATCTTGATGCCCATGGGAAGCGCCAACATCGCCAATTTTCTGAGGTCCGATGCAATCAGGTCCAGGTCTTGGGTGGCGTGGCGTGAGGTGGAGGAACACACCAGCAACACCCGACTGCCGGTGGCCCTGCACATCTCCAACATGGCTTTGGCGATGTCGACTTTGTAACTGTGCAAATGCCCCGACAAGCCTTCAAAGTCACGCAGAACCTGAAAACCCGTGGGCCTCAAACCGCTGTCCTGTACGGCACGAACCGCTGCCTCTACACCGCCGGGGTGACCGACCAAATCCTTCGCCATCAACATGACTTGAGAAAATCCCGCCGACCTCATCGCCTCCAACTTGGCCTCCAGACCCCCCGCCAAGGTGATGGTGTCCATGCCGTAGCCATCCAGCAAATTCATCGCTGACCCCTTAACGGTGAACCAGTTCAAACGCCACAGACCCCAAAACTGGGCGTGTCAAAGCACCACGGTCCTCAGGGTGCAATTGCGCAGACTCGACGAATTCGATCCCTCGAGCCTTCAAAGCCGAAACCGCTTGCCCTACATCGGGCACCCCCAGACCAATGCGCTTCAAGGTCTCAGGGCTGTCCTCACCGTCCATCCAAGGCTCGGGCTCTATGAGTTGCCACAGAAAGCTGCCACACGGGCTCTTCATCAACTTACCTTTGGGCAAGATGCCAAAACGCTTCTCATCCGGGATGCTCACGAAGTCAAACATGGCTTCGTAATACGTTTGCCAATCCGCCGATCGCTCCGCACCGATGTACTGCACCACCCCAAAATAATCCATACCAGCAAAGGCTGGGGGGTCAGGGTCCGCATGGGGTATGGGCTTGAAATCGATGTCGTAAATGGAAAATTCTTTCCAACGGTCGACAAAATAAAAGCGGCTACTGCCCGGCCCGTGAATAGCCGGGATGTGCAGCTCCATGGCTTGTGCATGGCTAGCGACGGTCCAAGCACCCAACTCCACACAACGTTGGTGGGCTTTGAGCGCATCTTGAACCCTGAAAGCCACAGCGGAAATCACAGGCTCGCCATGGCTCGTGCGACTCACCCGTGCGTCCTCTGGACTGGCGTTGACTACCATGTTCATATGGCCTTGGCGGTAAAGAGTCACCTCTCGAGAGCGGTGTCGTGCCACGGGTTGAAAACCCATGCTCTCGAGCACTTGCCCCAAGGCTTGAGGTTGGGTCGTGGCGTATTCGATGAACTCGATTCCTGCCATACCCAAACGGTTGGGTACATCAGGCACCGATTCTCGGTTCAACGGTTTCATACTCATGACAGTCTCCTATTGCGGTGATCGCTCATGGTGGCTTGAGGCACCAAAAATACAGGGCTTGGCTTCAGGTCATCAACTGCTGCTCCAACTGGTGCAACACTTGGTAACACGGAAGCACCTGCGACAAGCTGGCGTTGGGCTCACGGCCCTCGCGGATGGCGGCAAAAAACTCGCGGTCTTGCAGCTCGATGCCGTTCATGCTCACGTCCACTTGGCTCACATCGATTTTTTCCTCCTTGCCGTTGACCAGGTCATCGTAACGGGCGATGTAAGTGCCGCTGTCGCCGATGTAGCGGAAAAAAGTGCCCAAGGGACCATCGTTGTTGAAACTCAAGCTCAATGTGCAGATGGCGCCGTTGGCGGCTTGCAACTGAATGCTCATGTCCATGGCGATGCCCAGTGACGGGTGGATCGGTCCCTGAATGGCGTTGGCTTTGACGATGGGGCTGCCCGTTTGATAGGCAAACAAATCCACGGTATGGGCGGCGTGGTGCCAGAGCAGGTGATCGGTCCAGCTTCGGGGCTGCCCCAGCGCGTTCATGTTGGTGCGGCGAAAGAAATAGGTCTGCACGTCCATTTGCTGAATGTTGAACCCTCCCGAGGTGATTTTTTTGTGCACCCACTGGTGGCTGGGGTTGAAGCGGCGGGTGTGACCACACATAGCCACCAGACCGGTTTGCTTTTGCATGGCCAAGGCTTGTTCGCCTTCGGCCAACACATCGCACAAAGGGATTTCGACTTGCACGTGTTTGCCTGCTTCCAAACAGGCGATGGTTTGGGCGGCGTGCATTTGCGTGGGCGTGCACAGAATCACCGCGTCCACTTCCTTGATGGCCAAGCTGTCAGCTAGGTCGGTGGTCACGTGTTGGATGCCGTACTTGTCGGCCACTTCCTGGGTTTTTTCCAGATCGCGGCTGATGAGGGAAACCACTTCCACATCGGCAATGTGCTGGATGCCGTCCAGATGTTTGATACCGAAGGCACCAGCGCCTGCGAGTGCGACTTTGATGGTCATGTTTTTTCCTCTTATGCGTTTTCGAGAATAGCGTGCCCCACCGCCGTGTTGCTGGCGGGCACGTGGTAGAAGCGATGCGCTACTTTGGGTAGCGGTCCGGTGACTTGGCTGTTGTTGACATCGGCCATCGCACCACGGGCGATCAGCCACATGACCAGCTCAATGCCCTCGCTGCCGGCTTCGCGCACGTAGTCGATGTGCGGCACTTTTGCGCAGGACACGGGGTCATTGATCATCAGGTCCAGCCAGTTGTTGTCCCACTCGCGGTTGATCAGCCCCGCGCGTGCGCCTTGCAGCTGGTGGCTCATGCCGCCCGTGCCCCAGATGTGCACATTCAAGTCTTCGTCGTAGCTCTCGACCGCTTTGCGGATGGCTTGCCCCAGGTTGAAGCAGCGCTGTCCGCTGGGCACCGGGTACTGCACCACGTTCACCGCGAACGGGATCACCGGGCAAGGCCAGGCCTCTTTCACAGGGTCCAGCTCGCCGCACATCAAAGACAGCGGCACCGTCAGGCCGTGGTCCACGTCCATTTTGTTGACGATGGTGAGGTCAAAGTCTTGCTGGATCACGCTCTGGGCGATGTGACTGGCCAGCGCCGGGTGGCCTTTGACCACAGGCACCGGGCGCGGGCCCCAGCCTTCGTCGGCGGGTTGGTACTCGGCGGCGGCGCCAATCGCAAAGGTCGGGATCATGTCCAGGCTGAAGGCGGTGGCGTGGTCGTTGTAGACCAGAAAGATCACGTCGGGCTGGTGGTCCTTCATCCATTGTTTGGAGAAGTCGTAGCCCGCGAACAGCGGCTTCCAATAGTCTTCGTGGGTTTTGCCCAGGTCCATGGCCGCGCCAATGGCGGGCACGTGGCTGGTGTAAACGGATGCGGTGATGCGTGCCATGTTCAGTTCCCCCTCTTGCCTTGCGGTTGGCGGTGCGCTTGGGCATCGCCGTCTTCCCCGATGTAGCGGTTGCCTTCGATCGAGCGGCCGCCGTTGACCATCATGGCGCGGTATTCCTCTTCGGTCATGCCGGTCATGGAGCCTGCCATCTGCTGGAAGCTCTTGCCGTCGGTCGCGCCGATCTTGGCCAAGAAGTAGATGTTGCCGCCGGTGCGCATGCACCAGTTGAGGTCGCGCGCGAGCACGGCCTGTTTTTGCTCTTCGGTCATGGCCCACTCGTCGAGGTAAGCGCGCTCGTTGGCCTTGAATCGTTCGCGGTTCTCGGCCTTCATGAGCGACATACAAAACTGGTTGAGCCAGTAGCCTTTGCGCGATTGCTCGGCATCAAAAATGATCGTACCGGGCACATCGGTGTAGGGTTTTTCGAGCGCCATATCAAACTTCCTCTGGCCAGTAGAGCTTCATGGGGTTGGTCACAAGCAGCTTCTTTTGCAACTCAGCCGTGCGTGCGATCTGCGGAATGAAGTCGACCAACAAGCCGTCGTCGGGCATATGGTCTTTCAGATTGGGGTGTGGCCAGTCGGTGCCCCAGAGCACACGGTCGGGGAATTCCTCCACCACACGGCGGGCAAACGGTACCACGTCTTGGTAAGCGGATTGCTCGCCGTTCAAGGCTTTGGGGCCGGTCACGCTCAGGCGCTCCGGGCAGCTGACCTTGCTCCACACATGCTTGTGCTCGCGCATGAATTTCAGGAACAGCTGAAACTCCGGCCCGTCGACGGGCTTGCTCACATCGGGGCGACCCATGTGGTCCACCACAACGGCGGTGGGCAGTGCGGTGAAGAAGTCCCACAACTCGGGCAGGTCCACCGCTTCGAAATAAATCACCACGTGCCAGCCCCACTTCGCAATGCGGCCAGCAATCTCCATCAATTCGTCCTTGGGCGTGAAGTCCACCAGGCGCTTGACGAAGTTGAAGCGCACGCCGCGCACACCTGCGTCGTGCATGGCCTGAATCTCTGGGTCGCTCACGCTGCGGCGCACCGTGGCCACGCCGCGCGCCTGGCCGCCACTGGCCAAGCAGGCATCGACCATGGCGCGGTTGTCGGCGCCGTGGCAGGTGGCCTGCACGATCACGTTGCGCGCGAATCCCAGGTGGTCACGCAGGGCAAACAGCTGCGCTTTGCTTGCGTCACACGGCGTGTACTTGCGCTCGGGCGCGTAGGGAAAATCGTCGCCCGGCCCAAACACATGGCAGTGCGCGTCGACCGCGCCAGCGGGGAGTTGGAATTTGGGTTTGCTCGGCCCGCTGTACCAGTCGAGCCAGCCAGCGGTTTTGATGAAATCACCCGTGGTCGGTTTGTCCATGGTTTTTTTGATGTGAATAGATAAAGCAAATGACCAAACAAAAGACAAGAACGAAGCGCCGATGCCATCGAGGGTGAGTGGGCCAGCGCTGCGGGGCGCCATTCCGGCCGCCAGGCTGGCTAAGCCCCGCAGCGCTGGCCCACTCACCCGGGCGAACGAAAAAACCAGGAGAACCCAAGTCAGTCGATATAACGCAACCCCTTCTCAGCCAAGGGCTCACGCATCTTGTACATGTCCAGCCCCAGCACCCCGCTGGCCAGCTTGGCGCGCTTTTCGCCCTCAAAACTCTCGCGCTTTTGCGCAGCGGCCAGCGTCTCCACCGCCCGCGCGGCCGGAACACACACCACACCGTCGTCGTCGGCCACGATCACATCGCCCGGCGTCACCAACATGCCCGCGCACACCACCGGAATGTTCACCGAGCCCAGCGTTTCCTTGATACAGCCCTTGCTCGAGATGCACTTGCTCCAGACCGGAAAACCCATCTCGTTGAGCGTCTTCACATCTCGCACACCGGCGTCGATGATGAGCGCCCGCGCGCCCTGGGCTTGAAAACTCGTAGCCAGCAAATCGCCAAAGTAGCCATCGCCACATTCGGCCGTCACCGCCGCCACCACAATATCGCCTGGGCGGATCTGCTCGGCCACCACATGCAGCATCCAGTTGTCTCCGGGCTGCAGCAACACCGTGACCGCTGTGCCGCTGACTTGCACACCGCTCTGGATCGGTCGCATATAGGGCTTCAACAGGCCGACACGGCCCATGGCCTCGTGCACCGTGGCACTGCCCAGCGCGGCCAGGCCGTCGGCGGCGGCGCGGTCGGCGCGGTGGATCTGGCGGTAAACAACGCACAACTCGTACATGGTCAGATTCCTTTGGCTGTCAGGGCCGCGTCCAAGCGCGGAAACACACGGCGGGCGTTGCCTTCGAACACCTGGTAGCGCTGCTCTTCGCTCAGGTTGGGCGTGGCGAGCACATACCGTTTGGTGTCGTCGTAGTAATGGCCTGTTTCGGGGTCGATGCCGCGCACCGCGCCGATCATTTCGCTGGCAAACAGAATGTTGTCGACCGGGATCACTTTGGTCAGCAGGTCGATGCCGGGCTGGTGGTAGACGCAGGTGTCAAAAAACACGTTGTTCAACAGGTGCTCGCTCAGCAACGGTTTTTTCATCTCCTGCGCAAGACCGCGATAGCGGCCCCAGTGGTAGGGCGCAGCGCCGCCACCGTGTGGAATCACAAACTTGAGCGTCGGGAAATCCTTGAACAGATCGCCTTGGATCAGTTGCATGATGGCCGTGGTGTCGGCGTTGATGTAGTGCGCGCCAGTGGTGTGAAAGCACGCGTTGCAGCTGGTGCTCACATGGATCATGGCTGGGATGTTGTGCTCCACCATCTTTTCGTAGATGGGGTACCAGTGCCGGTCGGTCAGCGGAGGGCTGGTCCAGTGGCCGCCCGAAGGATCGGGGTTGAGGTTGATGCCCACCATGCCGTACTGGGTGACGCACTTGTCGATCTCTGCCACACAGGTGGCGGGGTCCACGCCCGGCGACTGCGGCAGCATGGCCGCGCCGATGAAGTGGTCAGGAAACAGTTGCGAGACGCGAAAGCACAACTCATTGCAAATCGCCGCCCAGGTGGCGGACACCTGAAAGTCACCAATGTGGTGGGCCATAAAACTGGCGCGCGGGCTGAAGATGGTCAGGTCGCTGCCGCGCTCCTTCATCTTGGCGAGCTGGTTGGTCTCGATGGTTTCGCGCAGTTCGTCGTCGCTGATCTTGAGGTCCGACACCTTGGGCATCAGCGCCGGGTCTTGGATGCCGGCGATCTGGCGGTTGCGCCAGGCCTCCAGCGCCTTGGGCGCTGTGGTGTAGTGGCCGTGGACGTCGATGATGAGGGGGTTTTTCAAGGTCATGAGCAATTCACTTTCACGGTATTCATCACGGCGCCTGCATCCCGTGAGCTTGTCGGACACCCTCGGCTTGCTCGGAGGCGAAAAATTTCAAAACGGCCCGCGCAGCAGCGCATCGATCGGGGTCCGTGCAAGTCTTGGTCAGAGCGCCAGAAAAGCAGGTTTCCATGTGCAAGCCGGGTGGCAACTGCTGCACCCGAACACCAGGCACATGCAGGATTTCAGACAACTGCTGAAAGCCCATCGCCGCCAGACCTTGGGCCACACACTGAGCCACCGGTACGCCGGGCGAAGCCTGTACCAAACGGTCGGCCAACACAGTCCTGATTCCCCAACGCTCGAACAGCGCCAAGACCGCTGCACCGCTGGGTCCTGTGGAGTAAGCGATCGATCTGGCCCCCATCACGGCTTCGCGCAGTTCATCCTCGTGGTGCCAGACCACCGCCGGATGGCCTGCGGGCAAGGCCACCGCCACCGACGACCGCATCAAGGGCAACAGGGTTGCGCCTTGCACGTGACCTTCATCGGCCAACAGCGACAAGGCATCGTGGGCCAAAAAAACCAGATCCAGGATCTCGCCAGAGCGAACCCGCTCAGCCACGGTCACCCCACCCAACGACTCGATCTCCAAGGCATTTCCCAACGGGGTATTCCAAGATGCGGAGAGGTCGTTGAGCACCTGACGGGTAGCCATCGAGGACATGGCCTTGAGCATGAGCGGCGACATGCTTGCAGTGTGCCGCTCGGATCCGTATTGCACAATACGCATATTGTACCTATCTACTATTCAATTTTTAGATAACATAACCACGGGTCAACCACCTCACTCCAGGAACGAGCATGGATTTCAAGCAACTTCAATCCTTCGTTCGGGTGGCCGAACTGGGCAGTTTCACCAAAGCGGCGATGGCTTTGAACGTGGCTCAACCAGTCTTGTCACGCCAAGTTCGTTTGTTGGAGGTGGAATTGCGTCAAAACTTGCTGATTCGCAATGGGCGCGGGGCCACCTTGACCGACGCTGGGCGCTTGCTGATGGAGCACGGTCGAGGCATCCTGCACCAAGTGGCCAGGGCGAAAGAAGAGATGGGGCGCGTTCATGGCGCATTGGCCGGACAAGTGGCTCTGGGCCTGCCGCCGAGCTTGTCCCAACGGTTCGCCGTTCCGCTCATCCGCGCGTTCAAACGAGCATTGCCCGAAGCCCAATTGTCGATCGGCGAGGGGCTTTCCACCCAGATGCAAGAGTGGTTGAACACCGGTCGCATTGATATCGCGATCGTCTATGGCACAACGCCCAACCCCACGATCGAATTGCAACCGTTGACAGAAGAGACCTTGGTGCTGTTGAGGCCTCGCCATTCACGGCCCCGAGCGACCCAACGCCGCCGTGTGACGCTACACCAGCTTGCCCACGAGCCCATGATCATGCCCAGCCGCCCCAATGCGATACGCATGTACGTGGAAAATCAAATGGCCCAAGCCGGGCTTAAACCCAGCGTCGTGCTGGAGGTCGATGGCATATCGGCCATTCTGGATTTGGTCTTGGAGGGTATGGGCTCGGCTTTGCTGCCCGAACATGCCGTGAGTCGGCACGGGTTCAAAGACCAATTTCAAATCCTGGATGTCTGCGAACCTGAGCTGCGCCCGATGTTGCAAATCGCCACCAGCGCGATGAGACCGGCCACCCTCACCCAATTGGCCACGGTGGATCTGATTCAAAAGACATGGCACGACATGATGCAAGCCTCATGAGGCAAGTCCACTAACGTCGCACGTGACGCAGGGTGTGCACGCAACCACAGACGGCGATCATCCCCATGCCAAGCGCAGACCAAGTGTCGGGTAAGTGACCAAATACCGCCCACCCCAGAGCCGTCGCCCACAACATGGAGGCGTAGTTGAAGGGGGCCAAAGTCGAAGCAGGTGCGTAACGAAAGGCGTGCGCCAACAACCAGTGACCCAAGGCACCCATGAGTGCCATCCAGCACAGCCAAGCCCAGGTTGCGGGGCTCTCAATTGGGGTCCAACTCCACGGCAGGGACAAGACGAACAACAAGGCCGCACTCCACATCGTGATCAAGTGGGTGCTGGTGGGGTGATCGGTGCGCCCCAGAATACCCGACAACAGCTGGTACGCGGCGGCCTGGGCCACACAAATCATTGCAAAGGCCGCACCCAAAGCCGAAACGGATCCGTTGGGACGAACAATCAACAGGGTTCCGACAAAGCTCAAGGCCAGCAACAGCCAACCCGCACCATCGAGCTTTTCTTTGAGCACCACCACCGCAAACACAGACACCATGATGGGGGTGATCATCACAATGGCGGTGAACTCAGCCAGCGGGATGAGTTTGAGGCTGGACAATGACGCCACCGAACTGCCCAGCAACAACACGCTGCGCAAAAACTGCAGGCCGGGTCGACGCGTGCGCACCTTGACGTGTTGCCCTGCAGCCACCAACAAAGCGCTGGAAAAGAGGGCCTGCAGGGCATAGCGCACGGCCAACACCATCAGCACCGGCACGGTGACCAACACGTGCTTGGCGGTGGTGTCCAACAAGGCAAAGCATGCGCCTGAACCCAGGAACATGGCGATGCCCACAGCTGCTTGATGGTGCGGCAGGCTCAAGAGATCACCTGAGAGCCTGTCGCCGCCATGAGCGCTCGGACTTGGGCCAATGAGGGCATGCCCCCTATGGCCCCTGCACCGGTCACGGACATGGCCGCAGCGACGTTGGCGCAGTTCATCGCTGTAGGTAAAGTTTCACCTCGGGCCAACGCGGCGCACAAAGCGCCCGTGAAGGTATCGCCTGCACCGATGGAGTCCACCACTTCCATGCGCAAGCCCTTCAATGGCAGCGGCGCCTGGTCGGGTTGGTACAACACACAACCGGCAGCGCCCAAAGTCACCAAGACCGCCGATGCGCCCCGCGAAAGCAATTGCTCGGCGGCCAGATCGACGGGTGTCTCTGGGCTCAAACCAGCCAAAAGACGGACCTCGGTTTCGTTGGGCGTGAGCACGTCGGTCAAGCGGATGAGCGCATCGGGCAAAGCTTGGGCTGGCGCGGGGTTCAGCACGGTGATGGCCCCACCACGACGAGCCATGGCGAACGCACGCTCAGTGGCCACCAACGGCACCTCACAAGACGCCATCACAACCCGGCAACGCTCCAGCACGGCCTGTGCCGCATCCATGTGGGCTGCGCTGAGTCCCGAACCAGCACCAGGGAACACGGCCACCGAATTGTCGCCATCGGCATACACCCAAATTTGGGCTACTCCACTGGATTCCCCGGGGGCTGTCACCACATGGGCGGCGTTGATGCCTTCGTCTTCCCACAAGCGCAAGCCCATGCGACCAAAATCGTCGTCACCAATCCGGGCAATCAAAGCCACTTGGGCTCCCTGCCGAGCCGCCGCCACCGACGCGTTGCTGCCCTTGCCTCCCGGGCTGATCGAAAAGTCCGAGGCCCCCAAGGTTTCACCTTTACCCAAAGGCCTCTCGACGTGCGAAATCAAATCGGCGTTCCAACTGGCCACGCAGACCACATCCCAAAGACTTTCGTGATGGGTATCAGCCATGGTGCATCACCACCCCTTTGCGCAGGACCACGTTGCCGTAAACCCGGGTCTCTCCGGTGGCAACGACCACAAACGCTTGCGCTGCACACTCATAAAAAGCAAAGCGCTCCAATGACCCGGCGGGCTTGGCCCCATGACGTGCCAACACACGGTTGAAATCGGCGACGGCCGGTGGTGTCGATGTCGCATCACCGACCACTTGCATAGTCAAGGCGGGGGTATCCACAAAGGTGTCCAAAGGCATCACCGACAACACAGCATCCAACACCTCAGCCGCTCCCACGCCGGGCATGCGGATCAGGCGTTTGGCGTGGGTGGCTGCCGGGAAGTTGGCGTCGGCCAAAACGATATCGTCGCCATGCCCCATCGACGCCAAGGCGTGGAGCAAGTCGGCGCTGAGCAAGGGTGATAGGCCTTTGAGCATGGGTGGGGTTCAGGGTTGGAAAAGAAGGCTGCCGCAAAAGACTTTTGATCGGCACACGGCTAACATGATAGAACCAAAAAAACCAGCCCCTGCCCGTTTCCCACCCATGCATTCGCCCCCGACCCTCAACACCCCAGCCCGCTTTTTGCCAACCACCCATGGGTTGCCCATCGGATTGGGGTGTGCGCCCTTGGGCAACCTCTTCCAAGCCATCAGCGACGAACAAGCACAATCGCTCGTCGATTGGGCCTTGGCCGACGGTTGCCGCACTTTTGACACCGCGCCCCACTACGGCAACGGCCGCAGCGAGCACCGCCTGGGCCGCGCCTTGGGCCCTTTGAACCCGAATCAGCAGGTGGTCTCGAGCAAGGTTGGGCGCTTGTTGACGCCCGACCAAGGCGCACCCAAAGACCAGAACGCCTACATCAACGTGCTGCCGTTTCGCCAGCATTGGGACTACTCCGCCGCTGGCGTTCGCCGCAGCGTGGAGGACAGCCTGCAGCGCATGGGGCTGGCCCGTTTGAATGTGGTTTACGTTCACGATTGCGCCGCGGACTGCCATGGCCCGCGCTACCCCCAAGTGCTGGAACAGGTCATTGCAGAGGCGCTGCCCGAGCTTCGCCGCTTGCAGGCCGAAGGCCTGATCGACCACATCGGACTGGGTGTGAACGATGTCCCAGTGTGCCTCGACGTGCTGGCCCAGGCCGATCTGGACGTGTTGATGCTCGCTGGCCGCTACAGCCTGCTCGACCACAGCGCACTCGACGCCTTGTTGCCTTTGTGCACCCAGCGCGGCGTGCGGGTGGCGCTGGGTGGCGTGTTCAATTCGGGGCTGTTGGCCACGGGAGCCCGCACGGCCACGCCCATGTTCAACTATGCGCCGGCGTCCGCGCACTGGGTTGAACGCACCCAGCGCATCGAAGCGGTGTGCGAGGCCCATGGTGTGGGCTTGCGTGCGGCGGCGTTGCAGTTTCCACTGGCCCACCCCGCCATCGACATCGTGATGCTCGGTGCCAGTGACCCCGCGCATTGGACGGACGCCATCCAAGGCCTACAAGCCCCCATCCCCGAGTCGTTTTGGCACGCGCTGCGTGCCCAAGGCCTCATCCCCGACGCTGCCCCCACACCCGGGTCCACCTGAACACCCATGCGACCATGATCGACTCTCACTTTCACAGTTGGCAACTCTCCCGGGGTGACTACGGCTGGCTCACCGCCGACTTGGCGCCCATCTACCGCGATGTCACGCCTTCGGATTGGTGCGCGGTCGCTGCGCCGCACGGCGTCACGGGCGGCGTGTTGGTGCAAGCTGCGCCCACACAAGCCGAGACGCATTTTTTGCTGGAGCAAGCCAACGAAAACCCCGAGGTGCTGGGCGTCGTGGGTTGGGTCGATCTGTTGGCCAGCGACGCGCCCCAACGCATCACCGACTTGGCTCGCCACCCCAAGCTCAAAGGCTTGCGACCCATGCTGCAAGACATCGCTAATCCTTTGTGGATGCTGCAAGACACCCTCACACCTGGCTGGGAGGCCATGACCGAGCTCGGTTTGGTGCTGGACTTGCTGGTCAAACCGCAGCACCTGCCCCACGTCTTGACCTTGGCCGCTCGCTACCCTCGCCTGACCCTGGTCGTCGACCACGCCGCCAAACCCCACATCGCCGAACAGCAATGGGAGCCTTGGGCCAGCCTCATGACCCGCATCGCACAAGACACACACGCTGTTTGCAAGCTCTCCGGTTTGCTGACCGAAGCGGGCCCCAACCCCACGGGTGACGCCGTGTACCCTTGGGGCGCACACGTGCTCAACACCTTTGGTGCCGAACGTGTGATGTGGGGAAGCGACTGGCCCGTCTTGGAGCTCGCTGCTCCGTATGCCACTTGGTTTGATACCTCACAACACATGGCCCGCGCACTGAGCCCCAGCGAACGATCCGATCTTTTTGATGGCACCGCCCGCAGAACCTACCAACTTTAATGAGGACATGTCCATGACCCACAGCATCCCTTTGCAGCCCCACCTGAACAACAGCCTGCCCGTGGATGCGGCTCGGGCCACCCTGATCGGCCGCCTCTGGCAACCGGGCGTGGGGCCCACATTGGTCGTTCACAGCGAGGGTCAACTCTTGGACGCCTCCCGTGTGGCCGCCACGAGCAGCGAACTGATCAACCACCCCAAGCCCGCTCAAGCCCTGAAAGCCGCCCAGCAAGCCGGGCAGCTGCCGGTGCTGTGCCCACTGAGCGAAGCACTGGCCAACAGCGACGAAAGCGCCCGCGACGAGCGCCAACCATGGCTGCTGGCCCCTTGCGATTTGCAAGCCGTCAAAGCCAGCGGCGTGACCTTTGTGGCCAGCTTGCTGGAGCGCGTCATTGAAGAACAGGCCCGCGGCGATGCGGGACGCGCCGACGCCATCCGACAAGAGCTCAGCGCCATCCTGGGCGACAACCTGCGTGGCATCGTGCCGGGCTCGGAGCAAGCGCTTCGGGTCAAGGCAGCCTTGATCGCCCGGGGTGCTTGGTCGCAGTACCTGGAAGTGGGCATCGGACCCGACGCTGAAATTTTCACCAAAGCACCCGTGTTAGCTGCGGTGGGCAGCGGTGCCGACGTGGGCATTCACCCCAGTTCGGTTTGGAACAACCCGGAGCCCGAGGTGGTGTTGGCCGTCAATGCCCGTGGCGAGGTGTGCGGTGCTGCCTTGGGCAACGACGTCAACCTGCGCGACATCGAAGGCCGAAGCGCCTTGTTGCTGGGCAAAGCCAAGGACAACAACGCTTCTTGCGCGATCGGTCCTTTCATCCGCTTGTTCGACGAACACTTCGGCATCGACGAGGTGCGCCGATGCGAGTTGAGCCTGACGGTGGCGGGCGAGGATGGTTTCGACTTGGAGGGCAGCAGCTCCATGTCGCTCATCAGCCGCGACCCGCTGGACATTGCCCAACAGCTGCTCAACCGCTGCCACCAATACCCCGATGGCGCCATGCTGTTCATGGGCACCATGTTTTCACCGTCCAAAGACCGGCACGGCGCGGGGCAAGGCTTCACCCATGTGGTGGGGGATGTGGTCACGGTGTCCAGCCCCACGCTGGGCTGCTTGGTCAACCGGGTTCGCCTGAGCGATCAGGCCGCACCGTGGACCTTCGGCATCGGCGCACTCATGCACAACTTGGCGGGTCGGGGTTTGTTGAAAGCCCCCGCGACGCCAAGCTGAGCCTGAGCGGCCATCACATCACCGCGCCCACTTGCCACGGCACAAATTCGTTTTGGCCGTAACCGTGTCGCTCGCTCTTGGTCGGCTCTCCCGAGGCGGTGGCCAAGATCATGTCGAAGATGCGTTGGCCCATCTCGGCGATGCTTGCGGTACCGTCCACGATCTCACCGCAGTTCAGATCCATGTCCTCTTCCTGCTTTTTCCAGAGCGCCGTGTTGGTGGAAAACTTCAGGCTGGGTGAGGGGGCGCAACCATACGCACTGCCGCGCCCGGTGGTGAAGCAAATCAGGTTGGCGCCGCCGGCCACTTGACCCGTGGCACTCACCGGGTCGTAGCCGGGTGTGTCCATGTAAACAAAGCCTTTGGCGGTGACCGGTTGGGCGTATTCGTACACCGCTTGCAGGTTGCTGGTGCCGCCTTTGGCCACGGCGCCCAGTGACTTTTCCAGGATCGTGGTCAGGCCACCAGCCTTGTTGCCCGGCGATGGGTTGTTGTTCATCTCGCCGCCATTGATCGCGGTGTAGTGTTCCCACCATTTGATGCGCTCGATCAGCTTGTGCGCCACCTCGGGCTTGACCGCGCGGCGTGTCAGCAAATGCTCCGCGCCATAAATTTCGGGCGTTTCGCTCAAGATGGCCGTGCCGCCGTGCTGCACCAACAGGTCCACCGCGGCACCGAGTGCCGGGTTGGCGCTGATGCCCGAGTAACCGTCCGATCCGCCGCACTGCAGGCCCACGGTGATGTGTTCGACGCCACACGCCGAACGCTGCACGGCGTTGGCGCGGGGCAGCATCTCTTCGATCAGTTGAATACCTTTTTCCACCGTCAGGCGCGTGCCACCCGTGTCTTGGATGTTGAAGACCTTGAGCGTGTCGCCCTCGCGCAAGCTGCTGTGCGCCAACCAGGTGTTGATTTGGTTGGACTCGCAACCCAGGCCCACCACCACCACACCCCAAAAGTTGGCGTGGGTGGCGTAACCGGCCAGGGTGCGCTCGAGCAGCTGCATGCCCAAGCCCTCCGAGTCCATGCCGCAGCCGGTGCCATGGGTCAGCGCCACCACACCGTCCACATTCGGAAACTTGGCCAGTGCGTGCGGGTTGTTGCGTTTGGAGAAGTGATCCGCGATGGCGCGAGCAGCCGTCGCCGAGCAGTTCACGCTGGAGAGCACGCCGATGTAGTTTCGCGTGGCCACGCGACCGTCCGCGCGCTTGTAACCCATGAAGGTGGCGTGTTTTCGCACCGGTTCGGGCTTGACGTCTTGACCGATGGCGTAGTCGCGCTCGAAGTTGCCTTTCTCTGCGCCCATGAACAGGTTGTGCGTGTGCACATGCTCACCCGGCGCGATGGCTTGCGATGCAAACCCAATGACCTGGTTGTAGCGCCGCACCGGCTCGCCCACGGCGATGGTACGGGTAGCGATTTTGTGGCCCGGGGGTATGAGGCCTTTGATTGGCACGCCCTCCACCGAGCTGCCGCTCATGAGTTGGCCGCGCGCAATCACGATGTCGTCGGCGGGGTGCAATCGAATGAAATTCATGGGGTCCACTTTCTTGAAAGAACCAACCCAATAGCGCCTCGCCTCGCCTCAGCCCAAACCGCCCCCAGGCTGAAAGCTCGACCATTGTTGGCGTAAGCGATCAAACTCGGCGGGGCTCAAAGCGCGCAACGGCGCACGAACGTTCAACCAAGCGGAGTCGTTGTCGATCATCGCCATCAAACCCTTGAAGGCCGGGACCATGGTGTAGCCACCGATCAAAGTCAAAAAAGCCTTGACCCTATCCAAATCGACCTGCACTTGCGCGGCATCGCGGCCCGTGACCAAGCGCTGCACCAAGCCCGGCAAGATATTCGCTACACCACTGACAGCACCCAGAGTGCCCAAGGTGGCCATCTCCGGCACATCGGCCTCGTTACCCACCCACACCTGCATGGGTGGCATGAAGGCTGTTGCATACGCCACCGAATCGATACGTTGGCAACCGCTGTCCTTCAGTCCAATGATCACGTCTGGGTAACGTTGCAACAGCTCGGCGATCACACGTTGGCTCAGGCCCACACCGGTCACTTGCGGTATGTGGTAGAGCACCACCCGCAAAGGCAAGTCGGCGCAAGCGCCGATCACCGCGTGGTAACAATCCAAGATGCCGTCGTCGCTGACCCCCTTAAAAAAGAAAGGCGGCAAAACCAAGCAGCCGTGCACCGCGTGTTGGGCCGCGTGACGGGTTAAGGCCACGGTGTCGGGCAGTGCCGCACAACTCGTGTGAACCAACAGCTGCTGGGGCGAAACGCCCCCCTGCAGCAAGACCTCCAGAGCCGCCATGCGTTCGGCCACGCTGAACGAAGGCCCCTCACCGGTGGTGCCAAACAGCGTCACCCCCGAACAACCCGCCGCCAACAACCGCTTGGCGTGGAACACCAAACGGTCGTGGTCCAAGTTACCATTGGCTTGGAGGGGGGTGAGCATGGCGGGCCAGACGCCTTGGTGCGGCACAGAACCCAGGTGGTTCATATTGGACTCATTTCTGATGGAGGTTCACAGTCACCACATCAATCCAGCGGGGACGTAGCCGAATTGCTGTGGCAGCCACAAAATGATTTGCGGAAACGCCACCATCAGGGCCAAGGCCACCAGCAGCGCCAACAAGAAGGGCCAAATTTCTTTGATCATTTCGGACAACTTGATGCCCGTGGTGCCGTTGATGACAAAGAGCAGCACGCCATAGGGCGGCGTGATCAGGCCAATCATGCAGTTGACCACCACGATCACGCCGAAGTACACCAAATCGATACCCAGTGCCCGGCACGTGGCCAAGAACAGGGGAACGATCACCAAGATGATGGTGCTGGCGTCCAGCACACAACCCAAGGCCAACAACAGCAAATTACAAGCGATCATGAAGCCCAGCGGACTGACGTCCATGCTCTTGAGAAAGTCCGCCAACTGGGCTGGAATACCCTCGGAGGCCACGATGTAGTTCAAGATCAGGGCACCACCGATCACCAAACCCACCGATGCCGATGAGCGAACACTCTCGAACATCACGGTGCGCAAGTCACCCCATTTGATCGCGCGGTAAAGCACAGCAGAGATCAACAAAGCGTAAGCGGCTGCCACGGCGGCGGCTTCGGTCGGGGTGGTGACCCCGCCGTAAATGCCGTAGAGCAAAATCACCGGCAACAGCAACGCCGGGAACGCGCGCATGGTGGCTCTGGGGAGTTGCGCCAAGGGTGGCGCGGTGTCGGCGGCAAAACCACTTCGCTGACAAAGATAGGCGTTCATCACCATCAAGGTCGCAGCCATCAAGAGCCCTGGCAGGACGCCGCCCAAAAACAAAAATCCAATCGAGCTGTCAGACACTAAGGCGTACAACACCATGGGAATGGACGGGGGAATGATGGGGCCGATGGTGGCCGAAGCCGCAGTCAGGGCCGCAGCATAGCCACGGGTGTAGTGCCCGCTCTTGACCATCATGTTGATGACCACCTTGCCAATGCCCGCGGCATCGGCGATGGCCGAACCCGACATGCCCGAAAAAATCAGGCTGGAGACCACGTTGACGTGACCCAGACCGCCTTTGAAGCGGCCGACCACCACCACACAAAAATCCAGCAAACGCTCACTGATGGTGCCCACATTCATGATGTTGGCCGCCACAATGAACAGGGGCACCGCCAACAACACAAAGCTGTCGTACAAACCGTAAATGATTTGTTCGCCCGCGATACCCACGTCCTGCCCAGCCATGAGCAGGTAAACCACCGCGCCAGAAATGATGGAGAAAGCAATGGGTGTTCCCAACGCTGCCAACAAAAACAGGGTGGCGATACACAGAATAAAAGCTTCACTCATACTGGCGACTCCCCACCCTCAAATGCATCTTCGGATCGGATGATGGACCACAGCCGCCATCCGTACGCCACGATGGTGGCCAGCATGAAGACGATGTAAATGCTGAACACGTAAAACAAGGGGATGCGCAACGATGCGCTTTTCTTGATCTGCAAAAAGCTCACGAAATCCCAAGTGCCTGGTAAGGCCACTGCCATGGTGGCCAGCACAGCCAAGGCACTGAGTCCGGCCATGACACGGCGCAAGCGTTTGCCCATCAGGAGATACAGCATGTCAAAGCGGATGTGATCTTCGTTGCGCAAACAAAAAGCCGAGCCCCAAAACACCGTCCACAACCACAAGGTCAGGCACGCTTCCAACGTCCACTCCAGCGGAGCGTTGAAGACATAACGGGAGGTGATCTGCAGGACGAAGACCAAAAACATGGCGGTCAACAAAGCGACCGCCACGTCATCGGCCCTCGCCTGCCACCAGTTTTTTTTGGTTGGCATGGCTCAGGCTTCCATTCAAAACATCAGAGTGCGTTGATCTTTTCCAAGACACCTTTTTCCCAGTTCTTGGCCAGGTCGGATTTCAGGTAAGCCTCCTGGACTTGCTTGCGGAACGCATTCAAGTTGGGGGTGTAGACCTTCAAACCTTTTTCTTTAAAGAAGGCTTCGAGCTCGCCTTCCAAAGCCAACTGCTTTTGGCGGGCAGACTCGGCAGCGTCGTTGGCCGCTTTTTGGACCGTGGCCTGTTGCGCTGGGGTCATGCGGTCCCACACGCGCTTGCTGATGGTCAGGTAGTTCAAGTCAACCAAGTGGCTGGTGAGCACGATTTGCTTGGTAACTTCGAAGAATTTCGCATCACGAACGGTGGGCAGCGGGTTGTCTTGACCGTCGATGGCACCGGTTTGCAAGCCTGTGTAAACCTCGGTGAAGGCCATGGGCACGGGGTTGGCACCCAAGGCGCGGCCCAAGAACAACCAAGCCTCAGAACCGGGCATGCGCATCTTCACGCCGGCCAAATCGGCTGGGGTGTTGATCTGCTTGTCGGTGCGCAGGTTGACTTGGCGACGACCCAAGTACATCACCGTCAGCAGTTTGACGCCCAACTTGTCTTCCACTTTTTGCTTGTAGGGTTTGAAAAAGTCCGAGTTGAACACCTTCACTTGGTGGGCTGCGTCGCGGTGCACGTAACCCGCGGAGAACACGCTGAACTCAGGGAAAAACTCAGCCAGCTCTTGAGCAGAGGCAATCGACATTTCCAAGTTACCCCGGGAGATGGCCTCCAACTCGGTGCCCTGCTTGAACAAGGACGCATTCCAGTGGGGATCGACTTCGGCAAACGCGGCCACCGCGGGTGCGAACACCGAGGTTACGGCCACCGCACGCTGATCTGTGGCCGAAGCGGGCGAAGACAAGCGCAATTTGATTTTGTTCTGGGCCAAGGCGCCGCCGGCGGCCAAGGCCAAAGAGGCGGCCACCGCCGTGGTCATGAGGGTGCGACGGACAGGGGAAAAACGCATGCTGGGTCTCCTATTGGATTGAGGTGTGTGTTCCATCGCTCGGAAGCGATGGTCTTGAAATATTAACACGACAAAAACAGTTTGTGTACCAACTGGTACAAAATATTTTTTAACGCTATACTGGTCCAGATCCCTTTAAAAACTAGGGAAAACCCGAGTTCTTCAAAACGAATTCATCTAAAATGAACCAAATGGTACATAAAGAACCCGAGGGGAAACCCGGCCCAACTCGACGCACCAAAGCCCCTGCGGTCTTGGGTACAGCGGTGCCCGATCGCACGCGCGACCCCGAAGCGGTTAGAGCAGACATTTTGGAAGCAGCCATCGCCGAGTTTGGCGAAAAAGGCTTGGCCGGCGGGCGCGTGGACGAGATCGCCGCTGCCACGCGAACAAGCAAGCGAATGATCTACTACTACTTCGAGAGCAAAGAGAACTTGTACTTGGCCGCGCTCGAGGCATCTTATCGTCGGGTGCGCAACACCGAGCTGGGCATGCACCTGAACAACATGCCCCCCATGGAGGCCTTGCGTTGCCTAACCTCGGTCACCTTTGATCACCACCTGATGAACGAAAATTACATTCGCATGGTGATGGCTGAGAACATCAATCGGGGTCGGTATTTGGCAAAAAGTGAGCACATCCAAGAACTCAACCGGCCTGCAATTGCGTTGGTGCGTGAAATTTACGACCGAGGCGTCAAAGAGGGCGTGTTTTTACCAGGGTTAGACCCGGCTGATATTCATGCGTCGATTTCAGCGCTGGCGTTTTTTAATGTATCTAACCGCCACACTTTTGGTCTGATATTCCAATTGGACAACCAGTCGCCCGCCTACGTGGCCGCGCGGCGAGAAAACATCGTTCAAATGGTCCTGCGTTATGTCCGAAAAAATCCTTGAATCCCCCTTGCGTGTCGCCGTGGTGGGCGCGGGCTACATGGGTCGCGCCCACATCCAGGCGGTGCTGGACTGTGCGAGCGCAAGGTTGAGCGCGGTGGTCGACCCATCGCCTGCGGCCACCGAACTCGCGGCCGCGTTGCAAGTGGCGCACCACCCCAGCTTGGCATCGTTGCTTCAGTCGGCCAGCACCGACGCGGTCGTGCTGGCCAGCCCGAACGCTTTACACGTGGAGCAAACCTTGCTGTGCGTTGAAGCGGGCTTGGCCGTCTTGTTGGAAAAACCCGTGACCACCAGCGTGGAGCAAGGCGAACAACTCATGCGAGCCACCTCCGCTGTGACGGGCCGGGAGCCTCGGATTTTGGTGGGCCACCACCGGGCCCACAGCGCCATCATGCAGCAAACCTGCGAGGTGATCGCCAGCGGACAGCTGGGCCGCATTGTGGCCATCCAGGGCTCGGCGCTGTTCTACAAACCCGATCGGTATTTCGAAGCGGGCCCATGGCGGCGCGAGACCGGTGGCGGGCCCGTTTTGCTCAACCTGATTCATGAGGTACACAACCTGCGCATGATGGCGGGAAAGGTGGTGCAGGTTCAGGCCCTGTCGTCCTATGCCGTGCGCGGCCACGCGGTCGAGGACACCGTCAGCATCAGTCTGCGCTTTGACAGCGGTGTCTTAGCCAGCTTTTTACTGAGCGACACCGCCGCGAGCTCGCGCAGCTGGGAACAAACCAGCCAAGAAAACCCGGCTTACGACAGCCACCCCGAGGAAGATTGCTACCTCATCACAGGCACACAAGGCAGCTTGGCGGTGCCCAGCATGCAGCTGCAGCGCTACCCCGACGGCCAAGAGCGCTCATGGTGGCTGCCGTTGGAAACGCAAACCCTGCCACTGCAGCGGTGGGACCCGATCGCACGGCAAATGGCGCACTTTGTCGACGTGGCGCGCGGCCGTACCCCGCCTTTGGTGAGCTTGCGCGACGGCCTGGACAACCTGCGCGTGACCGAAGCGGTGATGCAAGCTGCACACAGCGGCCGCACCGTGTCACTCAACTGATCCCCATTTTTTAGGAGAACCCATGAAAGTCCTGACCCTGCACGGCATCAACCTCAACATGTTCGGCAAACGCGACCCCGCTCAATACGGCACCGCCACGCTGGCCGACATCAACCAAAGCCTGCAAACACTGGGCAAAGAATTGGGCGCCGACGTCGAATGCTTCCAAACCAACTTCGAAGGCGAGATGACCGAAAAAATTCACCAAGCGTTTGTGGACAACGTGGCCGCTGTGGTCATCAACGCCGGCGCTTGGACGCACTACAGCTACGGCATTCGCGATGCGCTGGCCATCCTCAAGTGCCCCATCGTTGAAGTGCACATGTCCAACATCCACGCCCGCGAAACATTCCGCCACCATTCGGTCTTGACCGAGATCGTCCAAGGTCAAGTGGCGGGTTTTGGTGTGGACAGCTATTTGTTGGGGCTGCGTACCGCCATCGCACACGCCAAGGCCCGCGCCAAAGACTGAACCTATATCAGACCTATCCTCGCCACCACACAGCACCGCACCATGACCATCAACGGCCACACCGAATTGATCGCGCACATCGGCTACCCGACGCACAGCTTCAAGTCGCCCATGATTTACAACCCGTATTTCGAGCGGGCGGGCATCAACGCGGTGGTGGTCCCCATGGGCTGCCAAGCCGAACACTTTCCCGCTTTCTTGCGCGCGGTGTTTCAGCTCAACAACATCCGCGGGGCGCTCATCACCATGCCACACAAGGTCGTCACGGTGGGGCTGCTCGACGAGGTCACGCCCACGGTCAGGGTTGCGGGCGCTTGCAATGCGGTCAGGCGGACGGCCGACGGGCGTTTGCTGGGCGACATGTTTGACGGCTCGGGTTTTGTGCGCGGCGTGCAGCGCAAAGGTTTGAATTTGAAAGGCCAGCGCGCCTTGGTGGTGGGCAGCGGTGGGGTGGGCAGTGCCATCGCTGCATCGCTGGCCAGCGCGGGCGTGGCCGCCATCGCCGTGTTCGACATCCACCCTGCCGCGGCACAGGCGTTGGCCCAACGCTTGAAACAGGAATACCCTCAGTTGGAGGTGCGCACCGGCAGCAACGACCCGGCTGGGTTCGATTTGGTGGTCAATGCCACGCCGATGGGCATGAACGAGGGCGATCCGATGCCCATGGATGTGTCGCGACTGAGCGCCGAGACCTTTGTCGGCGAGGTGGTGATGGCCTCTGAGATGACCGCATTTTTAAAAGCGGCCCAAGCCAAGGGCTGTCGGGTGCAGATCGGGACCGACATGCTCTTTGAGCAAATCCCCGCCTACTTGGAGTTTTTTGGTTTGCCCAGCACCACCGCAGAGGACCTGCGCTCGGTGGCTCAACTGGCCTACTGAGTCTGCTGGCCCCATGCTCGACATCCTGCTGGTCACCGCCCCCATCTACCTGATCATTGCGCTGGGGTTTGGCGCGGTGCGTTTGGGCCTGTTCGAAAAAACCGACATGCGACTGATTGGCCGTTTGTTGGTTTTGATCATCTTGCCCACCATGGTGTTTCGCACCCTCAGCCAATACGACATCGCCGACATCCTGCAATGGGATTACCTTGGGGCCTATTGTTTGGCCTCGGTGTTGGCTTGGTTACTGGCCCACCAATGGGCGCGGCGCTGGCGCGGCCACGCAGGGGCGATGTCGTCCTTCATGGCCATGGGCATGTCGGGCTCCAACAGCGTGTTCGTGGGGTACCCCATCCTGTCGCAACTCATCGGTCCAGCGGCCGATGTGGCCCTGGCTTTGTGTCTGCTGGTCGAAAACCTGGTCATTTTCCCCATGACCTTGGTGATGGCCGATCGGCGCGCCGGCCAATCTTGGTCGCAGGCGCTGTGCCGTGCGGGTGCGAGCGTGTCGCGCAACCCCATCTTGGTGGCCATCGTCTTGGGCGTGCTGTGCGCCACCGCGGGTTGGCACTTACCGGCTTTGCTCGATCGCACGGCGGGGCTGGTGGCGTCCGCCGCCGCGCCGTTGGCCTTGTTCATGATCGGCGGCATTTTGGTGGGACAGCAGGTCCGGGGCATGCGCTTGGACCTGACGGCCGTCACGTTCGGCAAACTGATGTTGCACCCCGCCTTGACCTTGGCCGTGCTGTGGGCCCTGCCGATCGCCTCAGCCCCCATGGCGCTGGCGGCCGTGGCCATGGCCGCCATGCCCATCCCCGCGGTCTACCCGGCTTTGGGGCAACGCCACGGCATCGAGGGCTTTTGTGCCGCGGCCTTGGTCACCGTCACGGTGGTCTCTTTTTTCACCCTCAACGCTTGGCTGTGGCTGTTGCCGCAGGTGCTGACCCGTCTGGCGCCCTGAGAGCCGTCATCCCCAGCCGTGGCGCCTGGATCAGAGCGTGGCGGGGCTCTTGGCGACCACTTGGCGTTGCTCGCCCAAGCCTCGTCCACCCAAAGTCACCACGTCGCCGACTTTGAGATAGAGCGGCGGCTTGTGCCCCATGCCCACCCCCGGTGGGGTACCGGTGGGGATCACATCCCCCGGCTGCAAAGCCATGAATTGACTCAGGTAGCTCACGATGTGGGCCACGCCAAAAATCATGGTGC
>JACCDV010927019.1_pt1 | contig 24404 bp, 20 predicted proteins | sample 7446131 | NCBI WGS metagenome assembly JACCDV01 (sample SAMN15323448, study PRJNA562643) | freshwater metagenome | isolation source: river surface water | place: USA:Blue River Watershed | collected 2017-08-17
CGAACCCATCGGGGACATCCCGCCGGCCGAGGCTGAGGCAAACTACTGGCACCAACTCGCCCAACAGGCCGAGACTGCCAGCTCAACTTAAACCAACCAGCCTCCTTGAAAACCGGGGCGATTCACTACTGGTGTGGGGAGTTGGTTGTAAAAAGGCTCAGCGACGTAGTGGGCAAGAAGAGCGTTTTTTGCTCCTCGGGGTGTAGGTCGAAACACACTCGTGCGTTTAGCAACTATCGTCCAAGTTCACCTGATCTGATTCCCGCAACAGCTAGACCGCCTGAGCCTGATGGGGTAAGCAACACTTAGCCATGTATAAGCCTAATGTTTGATGAGAACTTCAAATCTTGATCGATTCGCAAAGTATCGCACCAAGCTTACTGACTTGATACCAGTGCAGACCGTACGTCCAATACAGAATTGACGAACCGCTCAGCCCTGAGATTTGCCTTCCTGATCAGCCCGAACACCAACTCCGGATAGAACCGTTTCCCTGTCCAAGAGGTCACTCCCTCATCGTTGAGGTAGACGGCGATTTGGCGGCAATTCAGACCGTCATCCTGAAGCCTAAGGATGCGGTCTATGAGGGCTTGGTGGACAGGATCCAGGTGGACCAACGACAGCGCCTTGGTCTTGATGGAAATCCGAAAACAGAGGTGGTACTGTGCTCGCCTTTGAAGCTCTTCAAAGGTAAAAGCGAGATTATTCCACCGTAACTGACTTGGCCAGATTGCGTGGCTTGTCCACATCGGTGCCGCGGGCGCATGCGGTGTGGTAACTCAGCAATTGCAGCGGCACCACGTGCAGGATGGGCGAGAGCACGCCGTAGTGCTCGGGCATGCGAATCACATTCACGCCTTCGCTGCTTTCAATCTTCGTGTCGCCATCGGCCAGCACATACAGCATGCCGCCTCGCGCGCGCACTTCCTGGATATTGCTTTTGAGCTTCTCCAGCAATTGGTCATTGGGTGCCACGGTCACCACCGGCATGGCGCTGGTGACAAGGGCCAGTGGCCCGTGCTTGAGTTCACCGGCGGCATACGCCTCTGCATGGATGTAAGTGATTTCCTTGAGCTTGAGTGCGCCTTCGAGGGCGATGGGATAGTGCGTTCCCCGACCCAGGAAAAGCGCGTTTTCCTTGCTGGCGAATTCTTCTGACCAGCTGATGATCTGCGGCTCTAGCGCCAGCACAGCCTGTAGCGCGACGGGCAGGTGGCGCATGTCTTTGAGGTGCAGTGCTTCTTCTTCGCTGGTCAGGCCGCCTTTGGTTTGTGCCAGCGCCAGTGTTAGCAGAAACAGGCCAGCCAACTGGGTGGTGAAGGCCTTGGTGGATGCCACGCCGATTTCGGCGCCGGCCCGGGTCACGTAGGCATGCTTGCACTCGCGCACCATGGCGCTGGTGGCCACATTGCAGATGGTCAGCGTCTGTGTCATGCCCAAGCTTTGCGCATGGCGCAATGCTGCCAGGGTGTCGGCGGTTTCGCCGCTCTGGGTGATGGTCACGACCAGCGTTTTGGAGTCCGGTACCGAGTCGCGGTAGCGGTATTCACTGGCAATCTCAACCTGGCAGGGAACTTTGGCAATGGCTTCAATCCAGTATTTCGCCACGCAGCCACTGTAGTAACTGGTGCCGCAGGCCAGGATCAGTACCTTTTCGATGGCTTTGAAGGTGCTGTAGGCGCCATCGCCAAACAGCTCGGGTGTGATGCCTTCGACGCCCTCGAGCGTATCGGCAATCGCACGCGGTTGCTCGAAGATCTCCTTCTGCATGTAGTGGCGATACGGCCCCAATTCGGCGGCCCCGCTGTGTGCGTTCACTGTTTTGACAGTGCGTTCAGCAGGCTTGTGGTCGCGGCCTACGATCCAGTATTTGCCCAGCTGGATGTCAACCACATCCCCTTCTTCCAGGTACACGATCTGATTGGTTACGCCTGCGAGGGCCATGGCATCGCTGGCCAAAAAGGTTTCTCCTTGGCCTACGCCCAGGATCAAGGGCGAGCCTGCACGGGCACCGATGACGCGCTGTGGCTCGTCTTTGTGAAAGACCGCAATCGCATAGGCGCCATGCAGCTGCTGTACCGCAGCCTTGACGGCTTCGAAGAGGTCACCGTCGTAGAGGTTGTCGATCAGGTGCGCGATGACCTCAGTGTCGGTCTGGCTGACAAACACATAGCCTTTGGCCTGCAGGGTGGCGCGCAGCTCTTCGTGGTTCTCGATGATGCCGTTATGCACCAGGGCCACGCGGCCTGGCTTGAGTTCAGCGCTGCCAGTGCCGTGGCTGAAGTGGGGATGGGCGTTGTGCACTGCCGGCGCCCCGTGTGTGGCCCAGCGGGTGTGGGCAATGCCGGTGCCGCCTTCGATCTTGTCTGCACTGACTTGCTCCATCAGCTCGGACACGCGCGCCGTGCTGCGTGCGCGCTCCAATCCACCGGTGTGGCCGTTCAGGCTGGCTGCGTGCACCGCCACGCCGCAGGAGTCATAGCCACGGTATTCCAGCCGCTGCAGACCTTGCACCAGCACGGGAACGATGTTGCGATGGGAAACGGCGCCGACGATGCCACACATGAGAGTCAACCTTGGACAGATGGAGTGTTGCGAATATTAGAATGACTGAAAAAAAATTATCTTTCCAATACGGTATTTAATTGAAATATTTGATCAAGATCGGCGTATGGTAAATTTTTATTTCATAAAATGAGTCTTTATGAAATCGATTGGACTGGATGATATCGACCTTCGCTTGCTGGATGCCCTTCAGCAGGACGCCAGCCTGAGCAATGTGGCCCTGGCCGAGCGGGTCAATGTGTCGCCACCGACTTGCCTGCGCCGGGTAAAGCGGCTCGCGGAAGAAGGCTGGATTGAGCGGCAGGTGGCCGTGCTCAGCCGCGACAAGCTTGGGCATGGGCTGCAGGCCATTGTGGAGGTCACGCTGGACCGGCAAGGCGCTGAACACCTGGGCGCCTTCGAGGCGCGCGCTGTGGCTGAAGGTGCTGTGCAGCAATGCTGGCGCGTCTCGCCGGGGCCTGACTTTGTGATGGTGGTGCAGGCGCCCGATATGCAGGCCTATCTTGCCTTGTCGCAGCGCCTGTTCACACAGGACGCGAACGTGCGCAATGTGAAGGCTTTTTTTGCCACTCGGCGGGCCAAGTTCGGCACGCAGCTGACATTGCCGCCATCAGGCAAGGATTCCCGGGCTTAACGCGGCACGCACGTGGGTGCCTTACTTTTTCTTGGCGGGGCGCTGCCAGTTGGCAATGCTGACCTGCTTGCCACGTGCCACGCTCAAGGCGCCCGGTTCGGTGCTTTTGGTGATGGTCGAGCCGCCGCCCACGGTGCCGCCGGCGCCAATTGTCACAGGGGCCACCAGCACGCAGTTGCTGCCGATGTGCACATCGGCCTCGATCACGGTGCGGTGTTTGTTGGCGCCGTCGTAGTTGGCGGTGATGCTGCCGGCGCCATAGTTCACGCGCTCGCCAACGGTGGCGTCGCCCAGGTAGGCCAGGTGGTTGGCTTTGGCGCCCTTGGCCATCGTGGAATTCTTGACCTCGACAAAGTTGCCGATGTGTACCTCTGGCCCCAGTTGTGCACCCGGGCGCAGCCGAGCGAACGGGCCGATCAACGCGCCTTCGCCCACCGTCACACCGAGCTTTTCGCCGTCGATGTGGGTAAAGGGGTGGATGACAGCGCCGGCCTCGATGCGGCAGTTGGCCAGCACGCAGTTCGCGCCGATGCGCACACCGTCGCCGAGTTCCACGCAGCCCTCGAAGATGCAGTTGACGTCGATCTCCACATCCTGCCCGCAGCGCAGTTCGCCGCGCACATCCAGACGCGCAGGGTCCTTGAGTCGAACGCCGTCGGCCATGAGTTGCTGGGCCAGTCCCTGCTGGTGCGCACGTTCGAGCTCGGCCAGCTGCTGCGGGCTGTTGACGCCGGCCACCTGCACCGCGTCACGGATGGTGTGGGCCACCACGGTGAGGCCATCGGCCACTGCGAACTTGACGATGTCGGTCAGGTAGTACTCGTTCTGCGCGTTGCGGTTGTCCAGCCGGGCCAGCCAGCCCTTGAGCAGTCGCGCCGGCACCGCCATGATGCCGCTGTAGATCTCGCGGATGGCACGCTGGGTGTCGCTGGCGTCCTTGTGCTCGACGATGGCATGCACCGAGCCGCTCGGGCTGCGCACGATGCGGCCATAGCCTGTCGGATCGTCCATCTCCAGCGTCAGCAGCGCCAGCCGCTGGCCGGTGCTTTCGGCTACCAGCGCCTGCAGGGTTTCCGACCGGGTCAGGGGCACATCGCCCGAGAGCACCACGACCACACCATCGTCCGGCAGTACCGGTACCGCTTGCTGCACGGCATGGCCGGTGCCCAGTTGAGGCTCCTGCCGAACGAACTGCAGTTTCAGCGCCTGTTCACGTGCGCGCAAGGTCGATTCCACCTGGTCTGCGCCGTGACCGGTGATGACCACCGCCATGCGTGCCTGCAGTTGCGCGGCGGTGTCCAGCACATGCTGCACCAGCGGTCTGCCTGCCAGGTCCTGCAGTACCTTGGGACGGCGGCTTTTCATGCGCGTACCTTTGCCGGCAGCCATGATGACCACGTCCAGCGGAGGGCGGATATCAGCACTCATTCAATGACCTTTTTCTTTGCGGGAATCAATGGCATGTCCCGGATGCATCCGATTATCACAAAGCCATGATCGGCGCAGGGCGTGGCCAGCGCTGTGCATGGGCCTGCCCGACAGATGGCGGACAATGCAGGCCAATGGGGATTCGTGCCATTTATCGCCTTCGCCTCTGGGGTCTGCTGCTCAGTGCTTTGCTTTTGCAGGCCTGCAGCGCCGTCAAGCTCGGCTACAACCAGTTGCCAACGCTCGGGTACTGGTGGCTCGACAGCCAGCTTTCTTTCAGTAATGCCCAATCCGACCAGGTGAGAGAAGCCTTGCAGCAACTGCAGCGTTGGCACCGGGTCAATGAATTGACGGCGTATGCGGACATGTTGCAAAGGCTGCAGGTTTTGAGCTCGGGCGACACCGATGCTGAGCAAGTCTGTACCGTCTGGAACCAGGTGGAGGCCAGGATCGGTCGTCTCGCCATGCAATCTACAGAACTGGCAGCGCCGATTGCTGTGCAGTTGCAGCCGCGCCAGTTGCGGCATCTGGTGCGCCATCAGGAAGATCGCAACGAAAGCTGGGAACAGGAATGGCTGGGTGGCGATGCGCAGGAGCGCCTGAAACGGCGACTGGATCGGGCCGCGTCGCGCTACGGCGATTTCTACGGCAACCTCACGGACCGGCAGATCGAGTTGCTGCGCGAGCAATTGCAGCGCTCGGTCTGGCAACCTGAGTGGGGCCGTCGCGAGCGTTTGCGCCGCCAGCAATTGCTGGTGTCTGGCTTGCAGCGCTTGCAGCAAGGCGAGCTGTCGTCAGCCCAGGCCAGAGCGGTCCTGCAAGGCGTATGGCAACAATGGCTGCAGCCGCCCGAGGGACCTGACAGACAGCTGTACCGCAAGCTTGTGGCGCAGTCCTGCGAAAACTTTGCTGAATTGCACAACAGCACCTCAGCCAGCCAACGCCAGCGTGCAACGCGGCGGCTGCGCGCTTACGAAACCGATTTGCGCGAACTGGCCCGTCAGCAGCCTTGAACCGCTGCCGGGCGTGCGCTTGCTGTCACATCAGGCCTGCAGCGACTTCCACATGTCCATGTCGCGCTCGGCCGTCCAGATGCGCGGGTGCTTGATGCCGCTGGCTTCGTCAAAGGCCCGGGTCACATCAAACGGCAAACAGTGTTCGTAGATGAACACATGCCCGAAGACCGGGTCCATCGCCTTGCGCGTGTGGGCCATGGCGGCCTTGAGGTCCATGCCGGCGGCCACGGCTTCGCGGCCGCAGCGGTACAGCGTCTCGACCCACAGCCTGGTGTAGTCCAGTGCCTTGTTGACGTTGGCGTTGCCCTTCATGGCTTCGCCGCGGCCGGGCACGATGAATTCGGGCTGGAGCGCGCGCAGGGCTTCGAGCGTGGCGGGCCACTCTTCGAGCTGGGCGTCACCGGTGTAGACACCGGCCTCGTACTCCACCAGGTCGCCGCTGTAGAGCACTTTTTCTTCCTCCACCCAGGCAATCGTGTCGCCCTTGGTGTGGCCGGGACCCGGATGCCAGATCTGCACCACAACACCGCCCAGGTTGATGCTGAGCTTGCCGGGCACTTCGCCTTTCGTCGGGTCGCCGCCACCGACTACCATGGTCGGCCAGGTCAGGCCGGGGATGCTGTCGGCGCCGCGGAAGAGGCGCGGAAAGCGCTCCATTTCGCTCTTCATGTCCTGTGCGCCGCGCTCGTGGATCAGGTCCAGCGTGCCTTGGCTGGCAATGATTTCGGTCGCGCCTTCGGCTGCGTAGGCATAGGCGCCCAGCACGCGCACCGCGTGGTAATGCGTGAGCAGCACATACTTGATCGGCTTGTCGCTGACGGTGCGGATCTTCTTGATCAGGTCCTGCGCCATGGCCGGGGTGGCCGTGGTGTCGCTCACCAGGATGTAGTCGTCACCGATGATGACGCCCGAGTTCGGATCCCCCTCGGCGGTGTAGGCCCAGCAGTGCTGGCTGAGCTGTTCAAAAGTGACTTTCTTTTCGGTCAGGTCGCCCTGGCTGGCAAAGGCTTTGGACATGGGAAGCTCCGGGCAGAGAAAAACAATCGAGAATTTTACCTAAACGAAATGCGTTACGGATAGTTGAATTTGGGTCCATCTGTCAGTCGCTCCCGACCGGATCGGGAATCCATGGATCCCAAGGTCAAGCCTTGGGATGACAGGCATCGTATCGAGCCTGCTTTCAGCCCATGCCTTTTTCCAGCATGGCAATCACTTCTTCGGCAAAAGCCGCATAGCTGATGGGCCCGCCGGGCCGCAGCCAGGTGAAAGTCCAGTTGATCATGCCCAGCAGCATCATGGTCAGCGCGGTCTGGTTGGCAGGGGTTAGCCGCGCCGGGTAGGCCCGTTTGAGAAAACGGGTCATGGCGGCCACGATGTCGCGCTGGCGGTTGAGGATCAAGTCTCGCGGCGACACGTCACCCAGGGCCGCATCGGGCTCGCCGCTGAGGAACTTGGTGTCATTGAGCAGGGCCGCATGTCGTGTGGCCGACGTTTCGTATTCCTGCAGGAACGCCCGCACCAGTTCATGCAGTGCGGCCCGCTCATCAAGGTTGTGGCGCTGAGCCTTGGCTTCGGCCTGGGCAATCAGGGCCAGCAGCCGCTGGGTGTGCCGATCCAGCAGGTCAAAGAGGATGGCGTCCTTGCTGTCGTAATAGTGGTAGAGCCGCGCCTTGGACGTGCCGCAAGCGGCGGCGATCTCATTCATGCTGGCCGCGGGGTAGCTGCGGTCAGCAAAGCACTGCGCCGCGATGTCGAGGATCGCGTCGCGCTTGATGTCGTGGGTGGCGGATTTGGGGCGGGCCATGCGTGCTTTCGTGGTCAGACCGGCCAGACGACGCCGTTGTCGTTAAGGATGGCGTCCAGCGGTTCGTCGTGCGCTTCGGGCTCCAGGTCTTCCACAAAACCATGCGTGTAGCCCAGTCCCACCGTGAAAGGCTTGGGCTGCAGCGTGGCCAGGGTGCGGTCATAAAAGCCGCCGCCGTAGCCCAGCCGGTAGCCGCCCGCGCCGTAGCCCACGCAGGGCACAAAGAGCAGCGTGGGCACAATTAGTTCGGTGTCCTTGGGCTTGGGGATGCCGTAGGCGTCTTCTTCCATCGGACAGCCTGGATACCAGGCGTGGAAGGTCAGCGTCTTGTGCTGCTTGTTGACCACCGGCAGGCCGATGCGACGGCGCAGGGGTTCGTCCAGCAGCTCGCCATCCTCTTTCCAGCGGTGCAGGGCGGGCAGTGGATCAAACTCGCCCTTGATGGGCCAGTAAGCCCCGATCACGGTGTCGGGTCGCCCCACCAGCCAGATGCGCATGACACGCTGCAGTGCCTCTGCGCGCGCCAGCCGGTCGGGCAGATTCATCCGTGCTTCGATCAGGGCTTTCCGGAGGTCTTTTTTGGCTTGTGCTTTGTCCATAATCGGGCATGTCTTCATTCAAGCGATTGCCTTCCATTCTGACACTGCTGTGTGTCGCCGCCCTGGCCAGCCTGGGGGGCTGCAGTTCCATGGCCCAAACCCGTGGCGATGACGCGGTGCTGGAGATGCATCAGGCCTTTCGCAAATCCGACCGGGCCCGCCTGGGCGCCCTGCTGCCTCAGGTGCAAGGCCATGTGCTGGAGCCGCTCGCCGCCTACTGGGAACTGCGCAGCCGACTCGACATGGCCGGCGAAAGCGAAATCCAGGCTTTTTTCAGTCGTTATGCGGGCACCTACTACGAAGATCGTCTGCGCAACGACTGGCTGCTGCAGCTGGGCCGCCGCCGGGACTGGAGCACGATCGCTGTCGAATTTCCCAAATACCGCATGAAGGACGACCGCGAGGTGCGGTGTTACGCACTGGCCGCCGATGCGGTGTTGAGTCGCCGGGACGTGGCACAGGAAGCGCTGCAGCTCTGGTACGCCCAGCGCGATGCGGATGATGGCTGCACCTGGCTGGTGGAGCACTTGCATTCGGGCAAGAAGGTCAACGGCCTGGACCTGTGGCGCAAGGCCCGCATCGCCATGGATGCCAACCGGCCCCGAGCCGCCAAGGATGCCGCAGACATTGAAGCGCCACGTCTGTCCGAACAGGTCGCCCTGATCTTCAATGACCCGGCCAAATACCTGGAAAAACGCATTGTGGCCGTCACCCGCAACCGCAAGGAGCTGGCGGTGCTGGCACTGATCCGTCTGGCGGCGAGTGATCCGGACCAGGCCGCGAGCTTGCTCGAGCGGCGCTGGGGGCTGATGCTCAGCAGCGAAGAAAAGAACTGGACCTGGGGTGTGATCGGCAAGCAGGCGGCCCAGAAGCTGCAAAACAACGCCAGCAGCTACTTTGCACGGGTGCAGCGCGACAGCGACCTTAATGACGACTTGCTGGCCTGGAAGGTGCGCGCCGCGCTGCGACAGGGCCATTGGCGCCAGGTGCTGGACGCCACCGCTGCCATGGGGCCCGAAGCCCTCAAGGACCCGGCCTGGACCTACTGGCGTGCCCGAGCCTTGCTGGCCACTGCCGGAGCAGACGAGGGCCTGCGATTGCAGGCGCAGGAGCTGCTGCGAGGCATTGCTGGTGTGCGGGGCTTTTACGAACAGCTCGCGCTGGAAGAGCTGGGTCAGCCCATCGGGATTCCCGCGGCCCCCTTGCCGCTGAGTGCCAGCGAAAAAGCCGCAGCCCTGGCCAACCCGGGTTTGCACCGCGCGCTGCATGCCATTCGCATAGGCCTGCGGCCCGAAGGCAACCGGGAATGGAACTACAGCACCAACCTGCACACCCCCGGTGGCATGAGCGATCGGGAACTGCTGGCCGCGGCTGACCTGGCCTGTCAGCGCCAGGTCTGGGACCGCTGCATCAACACCAGCGAGCGCACCAAGGCGGTGATCGACTTCGAACAGCGCTTTCCGATGCCCTTGCGCGAGACCGTGGTGCGGCGCGCCAGCAGCATTGGCCTCGACCCGGCCTATGTCTACGGCCTGATTCGGCAGGAAAGCCGTTTCATCATGGACGCGCGTTCGCATGTGGGCGCCTCCGGACTGATGCAGGTCATGCCCGCGACGGCCAAATGGACAGCCAGAAAAATCGGCCTGAGCGGCTTCACGCCCGACCAGATCAATGACAAGGAAACCAATGTGGCAATCGGCACGGGCTACCTCAAGCTGGTGCTGGACGACTTTGGTGGGTCCATGCCCTTGGCGGCGGCCGCCTACAACGCCGGCCCCGGGCGCTCGCGCAGATGGCGTGAGGGGCCGGTACTTGAAGGCGCCATCTGGGCCGAGAACGTCCCGTTCCAGGAGACACGCGATTACGTCAAGAAGGTGCTGTCCAACACCACCAACTATGCCGCCATCCTCACGGGCCAGCCACAGTCACTCAAATCCCGACTGGGCTCTGTCGGCCCGCGCGGGGCCAATGCACCAGCCGAAAACACCGAGTTGCCTTGAGCCCCCATCAGCCCTGGCCGAGCAATTCGTCCAGGCTTTGACGGATCTGTGCTTCAATCCTGCCGGCCAGGGGCCCCAGCATGAACCCCAGCTTGACCTGCAGGTCAAAGCGCTCGCCACTGACTGTCAGGCATCCACTCACACCGCTGCGCTCGAAGTGGATCTGGTCCTGGCGGCTGCCTGGCTCTGTGCGGCACTGCATGCCCCATTCACGCTCGGCTTCCTGCGTCCAGCGATGGGCTGCGGCCCGCGCCGCCTTCAGGCCGAGCTGATGCTCGCGGTGAATGCTCAGCTCAGGCACAGGCCACCTCCACCAGGCAGTCGTAGAACACGGGCGCACGCCCCATGTCGGTCAGCTTCTGGCTGGTCAGTTCGTTGACGTTGGTGCCGTTCAGCCCCAGCTTGCGCCACCAGATACCCAGGCCGTTGACCACGCCAGGGCGTGCGCGTTCACACACCCTGGCCTTGCAACGGTAGCGTCCGCGGTCATTGAATACCTCGACCACTGCACCATCGGCAATACCGCGTGGCGCGGCGTCCTGCGGGTGGATTTCGAGCAGGGGCTCGGACTCGATGTCGCGCAGGCTTTGCACATTGACAAAGGTCGAGTTGAGGAAGTTGCGTGCTGGCGGCGAAATCATGGCCAGCGGGTAACGCGCATCGCTGCCGGGCACTTCGTAATTCGGCACATGGTCCGGCAGACCGTCCAGCCCCATGTCGGCCAGGCGCTGGCTGAAGAATTCACACTTGCCTGAAGGCGTGGGAAAGCCGCCTTGCGCAAACGGCGCCTCGGGCACCGGCAGGCTGGCAAAGCCGTGTTCGAGCAGCAGCGCAAAGTCCTGCTCGTCGCCGATCGCCATGCGGCACAGCTGCTCGTCGCTGTCGGCAAAACACGGGTCGTCAAAGCCCATGCGCGCCGCCAGCGCACGGAAGATGTCGGTGTTGGTCCGGGCCTGGCTGACCGGCGTAATCGCCGGGCGATTCAGCAGCACGTCGGTGTGCCCGTAGGTCGTGTGGATGTCCCAGTGCTCGAGCTGGGTGGTGGCCGGCAGGATGAAGTCGGCGTAATCGGCCGTGTCGGTCTTGAAGTGCTCCAGCACCACGGTGAAAAGGTCTTCGCGTGCAAAGCCCTGGACCACCTTGCCCGACTCGGGCGCGACCGCGACCGGGTTGCTGTTGTAGACCACCAGCGCCTCGATCTTCGGGCCGAAGGCGGCGCTCGCCTGCTGAAGCAGGGCATCACCGATCGTGCTCATGTTGACCGTGCGTGGGCGCCGCTCGCCCAGCAGGTCGGGCCGCTGCAGCGCTGCACGACGGACCGGAAAGTGCCCCGAGCTGGCCATCAGCAGACCCCCCGCCCGGTGTCGCCAGGCACCGGTGAGCGCCGGCAGGCAGGCCACTGCCCGCACCGCATTGCCCCCGCCGCGTACCCGCTGCATGCCGTAGTTCAGGCGGATGGCCGCCGGCTTCGCCGTGCCCCAGTCGCGGGCCAGGCGGCGGATCTGCTCTACCGGCACGCCGCAGACCTCGGCTGCGCGCTCGGGCGGCCACTGCAGGGCGCGTGTGCGCAGGGCGTCCCAGCCCAGGGTGTAGCGTTCGATGTAATCGTGGTCGAGCCAGTCGCTGACGATCAGCTCATGCATCAACGCCAGCGCCAGCGCCGCATCGGTGCCCGGTCGCAGGGCAATGTGTTCATGGCATTTGTCGGCCGTCTCGCTGCGCCGCGGGTCGATACAGACCAGGCGCGCACCGTTGCGCTTGGCCTCCTGGGCGATGCGCCAGAAATGCAGGTTGCTGCCGATCGAGTTGCTGCCCCAGATGACGATCAGCCTGGACTCGGCAAAGTGCTGCACCTTCATGCCCACCTTGCCGCCCAGGGTCTGCGTCAGCCCCTCGGCACCGGCCGAGGCGCAGATGGTGCGGTCCAGCAAGGAGGTGCCGAGCTTGTGAAAGAAGCGCGCCGCGATCGACTCGCCTTGCACCAGGCCCATGGTGCCCGCATAGCTGTAGGGCACGATGGCCTGCGGATCGCGAGCGGCAATGGACTGCAGGCGGCCGGCGATCTCGCTCAGGGCTTCGTCCCAGCTCACTGGCTCGAATTGCCCGCTGCCCTTGGGGCCGATGCGACGAAGCGGTGTCAGTACGCGTTCGGGGTGGTAGGTGCGCTCGGTGTAGCGCGAGACCTTGGTGCACAGCACGCCGTCGGTCAAAGGATGCTCGGGGTTACCCTGTACCCGGACGGCGCGGCCGTTTTCCACGGTGGTCAGCAGGGCGCAGGTGTCGGGGCAGTCGTGCGGGCAGGCGCCGCGCACCAAAGTCAGGGCAACAGAGGCGTTCATGGGGAGATTTTGCCTTTCAGGCGCTGCGATGGCGATCCCGGTTTTTCCCCACGGTGACTGCGGTGTCTGGCAAGCTTTGCGATCCCGGGCTAGACTGACAGTCATGAAACTCAACGAATCCATCCTGTCCGATGCCGCCAGCATCGCCGCCATCCGCCGCGACATCCACGCCCACCCTGAACTGTGTTTCGAGGAGGTCCGTACTGCCGATGTGGTCGCCGCCACGCTCACGGAATGGGGCATTCCCATCCACCGTGGTCTGGGCAGGACGGGGGTGGTGGGTGTGGTGCATGGCCGAGACGGCGGCGCTTGCGGCCGGGCCGTTGGTTTGCGCGCAGACATGGATGCCCTGCCCATGCAGGAATTCAACACCTTTGCCCACGCCAGCCAGCATGCCGGCAAGATGCACGCCTGCGGTCACGATGGCCACACCGCGATGCTGCTGGCAGCGGCCAAACACCTGTCCCGGCATCGCGACTTTGACGGCACCGTTTATCTGATCTTCCAGCCTGCCGAAGAAGGCGGCGGTGGCGCGCGCGAGATGATTGCCGATGGCCTGTTCGACAAGTTCCCCATGCAGGCGGTCTTCGGCATGCACAACTGGCCTGGCAGTCCGGTCGGCACGTTTGCGGTCAGCCCCGGCCCTGTGATGGCCTCGAGCAACGAATTCAAGATCACCATCCGCGGCAAGGGCAGCCACGCGGCGTTGCCGCACAACGGCATCGACCCAGTGCCGATTGCCTGTCAGATGGTGCAGGGTTTTCAGACCATCATTTCCCGGAACAAAAAACCGGTGGATGCAGGTGTGATTTCGGTCACCATGATTCACGCGGGCCAAGCCACGAATGTGGTCCCGGACTCCTGCGAACTGCAGGGTACGGTGCGCACCTTCACGCTGGAGGTGCTCGATTTGATCGAGGCCCGCATGAAGCAGGTGGCTGAGTCGATCTGCGAAGCCTTCGGTGCGCAGTGCGAGTTCGAGTTTGTGCGCAATTACCCGCCGACGGTCAATACCCCTGCCGAGGCCGAATTTGCCCGTCAGGTCATGAAAGACATCGTGGGTGAGGCCAATGTGCTGGTTCAGGAGCCCACCATGGGTGCCGAAGATTTCTCCTACATGCTGCAGGTCAAGCCGGGTGCCTATGTCTTCATCAGCAACGGCGATGGTGCCCACCGCGAAATGGGCCACGGCGGTGGCCCCTGCACCCTGCACAACCCGAGCTACGACTTCAATGACGACCTGATCCCCCTGGGCGGCACCTACTGGGTCGAACTGGCCACCCGCTGGCTGGCGCAGGCACGCAGTTAAATCACCATGAATCGACAGCGCATCCTCGTTCTGGGGGGCTCGGGGTTTGTCGGCCGCCATGTCTGCGAGCAGCTGGTGCGGGCGGGGCACCTGGTGACCGTGCCCACGCGACGCGCCAGTCGCGCCGCCAGTGTTCAAACCCTGCCGGGCTTGACCGTGCTCGAATCGAAAGCGTTCGACGCTTCTACCCTGGCTGGCCTCATGGCCGGGCATGATGCCGTGGTCAACCTGATCGCCGTATTGCACGGTGACGAAGACCGTTTTGAGCGCATGCATGTCCAGCTGCCGCAGCAAATCGCTGCGGCCATGCGCCAGGCTGGCGTGTCTCGCCTGGTCCATGTCAGTGCGCTTGGCGCCGATCCGCAAGGCCCGTCGATGTACCAGCGCAGCAAGGCGCGTGGCGAAACCGCGCTGCAGGGCCAGGGGCTGGACCTCACGGTGCTGCGCCCCAGCGTCATCTTTGGCGCCGAAGACAAATTCCTCAACCTGTTTGCCGACCTGCAGCAGATCGCGCCCTTGGTGCCTCTGGCTGGCAGCGGGACGCGCTTCCAGCCGGTGTGGGTGGTGGATGTGGCCGCCGCCATCGTGCGCTGCCTGCAGGACCGCACCACCATCGGCCAGACCTACGAGGCCTGCGGCCCCGAGACTCTCACCCTGGGCGAACTGGTACGCCACGCCGGCCAATGGGCCGGCGTCAATGAAGGTCGGGGCCGGCCGGTCATCCCGCTGCCGCGCTGGGTCGGCTGGCTGCAGGCGCTGGCGATGGAAATGCTGCCTGGCGAACCCCTCATGAGTCGCGACAACCTGGCATCGATGCAGGTGGACAACGTGGCCAGTGGGCAACTGCCCGGCCTGCAGGCGCTGGGCATTGCGCCGGCCGCGCTGTCGGGCGTGGCGCCGACCTACCTTGGGCGCAGGGGGCCGCGCAGCCGACTGGACGGCTGGCGTGCCAGCCACTGATCCGGAGCAATGATCCTGCCATGAAAAAACCGCTCCTCGGAGCGGTTTTTTCATGAGCCAAGAAGGGTCACACGTTGAAGAGGAAGTTCATCACGTCGCCGTCCTTGACGACGTATTCCTTGCCTTCGGCGCGCATCTTGCCAGCATCCTTGGCGCCCTGCTCGCCCTTGTAGGCGATGAAGTCGTCAAAGGCGATGGTCTGGGCGCGGATGAAGCCGCGCTCGAAGTCACCGTGGATCACGCCAGCGGCCTGCGGCGCGGTGTCGCCGATGTGGATGGTCCAGGCGCGTACTTCCTTCACGCCCGCGGTGAAGTAGGTCTGCAGGCCCAGCAACTTGAAAGCGGCACGGATCAGGCGGTTGAGGCCCGGCTCGGTCTGGCCCATCTCTTCGAGGAAGATGGCCTTGTCTTCGTCGCTCATCTCGGACATGTCGGCTTCCATCTTGGCGCAGATGGCGACCACAGGCGCATTCTGTCCTTCTGCGTATTCCTTGAGGCGCTCGAGCAGCGGGTTGTTCTCGAAACCGTCTTCACTCACATTGCCCACAAACATGGCGCTTTTGGCGGTGATCAGGCACAGGGGCTTGAGCAGCGCGCGCTCCTGGTCGCTCAGGTCAAGGGTGCGCACCGGCTTGCCTTCGTCGAGCACAGCCTGCACCTTGGTGAGCAGCTGCACCAGCGCAGCCGCTTCCTTGTCGTTGCCGCTCTTGGCCGCCTTGGTGTAACGCTGCAGCGATTTTTCGACGGTGCCCAGGTCGGCCAGGCACAGCTCGGTCTGGATGACCTCGATGTCGGCGATCGGGTCGACCTTGCCGGCCACGTGGATCACGTTCGGGTCCTCGAAGCAGCGCACCACGTTGACGATGGCGTCGGTCTCCCGGATGTGGGCCAGGAACTGGTTGCCCAGGCCTTCGCCCTTGGAAGCACCTGCCACCAGACCGGCGATGTCGACGAACTCGACGATGGCCGGCACGATGCGCTCGGGGCTGATGATCTTCGCCAGCTCCTGCAGGCGCGGATCGGGCACTTCGACCACGCCGGTGTTGGGCTCGATCGTGCAGAAGGGGTAGTTCTCGGCCGCAATGCCGGCTTTGGTCAGGGCGTTGAAGAGGGTGGACTTGCCGACGTTGGGCAGGCCGACGATGCCGCACTTGAGAGACATGGAATTTCCTTTGGAATCGGGGGTCCACCGCAACCACCGACTGCAACCATGGCCTCATCCCGGCTCCGTCCGACGCATGGCCGGCGAGACAGGTGATGGCTGCAGACAAAAACCCGGTCAAACGGATTTGGACCGGGTTTGTGTGCGTGGAGGAATTCTCTGGATTGTACCGGCCCGCTCTGTGCGGGCCGGAGGGCAGTCGCCTGCACCGGACGGCTGGGAGCCGAGCCTGGCTCAGCGGTCGAGCACGGCGCCGTGGCTGGCGCTGGCGGCGTTGCGCGAAAACTTGGCCAGCACGCCACGGGTGTAGCGAGGCTCGGGCCGCTTCCAGGCTGCCTTGCGGCGCGCAATTTCTTCTTCAGGCACATTGAGCTGCAGCAAAAGCTGGTGGGCATCGATGGTGATCGAATCGCCCTCCTGCACCAGGGCGATGAGGCCGCCTTCGAAGGCCTCGGGCGCCACGTGACCCACGACCATGCCCCAGGTGCCGCCGGAAAAACGCCCATCGGTGATCAGACCCACGCTCTCGCCCAGGCCCTGACCAATGAGCGCGCTGGTGGGCGCCAGCATTTCCGGCATGCCCGGCCCGCCCTTGGGGCCCAGGTAGCGCAGCACCATCACATCACCCGCATGGATGCGGCCTTCCATGATGGCGGCCAGGGCCGACTGCTCGTCGTCGAACACGCGCGCCGGTCCGGTGATGACCGGGTTCTTGAGACCGGTGATCTTGGCCACGCTGCCTTCGGGGCTGAGGTTGCCCTTGAGGATGGCCAGATGACCCTTTGGGTAGAGCGCCTTGTCGACGGGCAGGATCACGTCCTGGTCGGTGCGCAGGGGCGGCACCTCGGTCAGGATCTCGGCCACGGTCTTGCCGGTGATGGTCATGCACTGCCCGTGCAGCAGGCCGGCGTCAAACAGCACCTTCATCACCGCCGGAATGCCGCCGGCACGGTGCAGGTCGATGGCCATGTACTTGCCGCTGGGTTTGAGGTTGCAGATGACCGGAATCTTCTGGCGCATGCGTTCGAAGTCGTCGATGGTCCATTCGACGCCAGCGCAGTGGGCAATCGCCAGGTAGTGCAGCACGGCATTGGTCGAGCCCCCCAAGGCCATGATGATCGCGACAGCGTTTTCGATCGACTCGCGGGTCACGATGTCGCGTGGCTTGATGTCCTTTTCGACCCCCTGCACCAGCACCTGGGCGGCACGCTTGACGTTGTCCAGCACCTCGTCTTCGACATTGGCCATGGTCGAGGAGTAGGGCAGGCTCATGCCCAACGCCTCAAAGGACGAGCTCATGGTGTTGGCGGTGTACATGCCGCCACAGGAGCCGCTGCCCGGAATGGCACGGCGTTCGATCTCGCAGAAATCCTGCTCGCTCATCTTGCCGGCGCTGAACTGGCCCACCGCCTCGAACACGCTGACGATGTTGAGCTGCTGGCCCTTGTATTCGCCCGGCAGGATGGTGCCGCCATAGATGTAGACCGAGGGCACATTGGCGCGCAGCATGCCCATCATGCCGCCGGGCATGTTCTTGTCGCAGCCGCCGATCACCATCACGCCGTCCATCCACTGCCCGCCGATGCAGGTTTCCACGCAATCGGCGATCACCTCGCGCGAGACCAGCGAATACTTCATGCCCTCGGTGCCCATGGCCATGCCGTCCGAGATGGTGGGCGTGCCGAAGATCTGGGGATTGGCACCAGCCTCCTTGAGCGCCTGGACCGCCGCATCGGCCAGGCGCTGCAGCCCGGAATTGCAGGGGGTGATGGTGGAGTGGCCGTTGGCCACACCGATCATGGGCTTGCCGAAGTCGGTGGGCTGGTAGCCCATGCCGTAGTACATCGAGCGGTTGGGGGCCCGTGCCACGCCTTCGGTGATGTTGCGGGAGCGGCGGTTGGAAGTGCTCATGGTCAGCTCGTATCGTTCAGGATGAAAAGACAGATGTTCCAGTCGCCCTGCGGCGCTGCAGGACGGCGCGATACAGTGTAGACAGGAAGCTGCCCGGAGGTCGTGTCCTGCCCATTCACCTCATGCGCAGCAGGGCTGCTGAGCATGAGAAGGCGGCCCGATAGCTCTTGGAGCCGCTTTGCCTTCGTTCAATAAAGTCAGACAAGCGGCCAGTGGCGGGCCTGGGCCAGCAGGTGCTCGCGAAACACGCGTGCAATCGGCGAGAGTTGCTTGGCGCGCGGATGGACCACATGCCACTGCGAGCGGATCGGCATGCCGGTCACTGGCAGCAGGCACAGTTCGCGCCCCAGATCCTCGGGTTTGAGGGCGTGGCGCGAGAGCACCGCGACGCCCAGGTGGCCAGCCACGGCTTCCTTGATCGCTTCGTTGCTGCCCAGCTCCAGCCAGGTCCGGGGCTCAAAGGCCTGCGATTCGAAAAAACGGTCGGTGGCCAGGCGCGTGCCCGAGCCGCGCTCACGCAGGATGAGGCGCTCGCCCACCAGGGCCTTGAGCGGCAGACGCTGGCGGCTGGCCAGGGGGTGGTTGACCGGGGCGATCATGACCAAGGGGTTGTCCAGAAAGGTCTGGTCTTCCAGGTCCACATCGGCCGGCGGCATGGACATGACATACAGATCGTCACGGTTCTCGCGCAGGCGCTGCAGCACACCATCGCGGTTGAGCACCTCCAGCGAAATGTCAATGCCCGGATGCAGTTCGCAGAAGCTGCCCAGCAGCCGCGGCACAAAGTATTTGGCGGTGCTCACCACCGCCACCCGCAGGCGCCCGCGGGTCAGGCCCTGCAGGGCATTGACGGTCTGGCCGAAACCTTCCCATTCGTCGACGATGGCCCGCGCCGTGCGGGCCAGCTGCTGCCCGGCTTCGGTCAGGTAGACCTTGCGCGCAACCACCTCGTACAGGGGCAGGCCGACCGAGTCGGTGATTTCACGCAGCTGCATCGAGGCCGTGGGCTGGGTCACGTGCAGGACCCGGGCAGCGGCGCTCACGCTGCCGGTATCGGCCAGGGCCAGAAACAGCCGCAGCTGGCGGAAAGTGATATTCATAGATAAAAATCGATGAATGGCTTATTAATAATCAATTTTACTTGATGAAGGGTAAACCCGAAAATCAAGCCATCCCCAACGCGCGGCCTGCTGCCGCAGCCTGCACCCATGCACAGCCTCATCGACCCCGCCATCCTGTTCTTTGTCTTCGGCGTTTTCGCCGGCCTGGTCAAGTCCAATCTCGAAATCCCGCCGGCCATCTCCCGTTTTCTGTCGCTCTACCTGCTCATGGCGCTGGGCCTCAAGGGCGGTTTTGCCCTGGCCAAGTCGGGGCTGACGGCCGAAGTGGCCACCGGCCTGGGCCTGGCCGTCCTGCTGGCGGTGCTGGTGCCGCTGCTGAGCTACGCGCTGCTGCGCCGTTTTCTGTCGGGTTTTGACGCGGCGGCGGTGGCCGCCACCTACGGCTCGGTCAGTGCAGTGACCTTCATCACCGCGATTGGGCACCTCGAAAACCAGGGCATCGCCTTTGGCGGCCACATGGCCGCGGCCATGGCCCTGATGGAGTCGCCAGCCATCATCATGGCCGTGCTGATGGCCAATGCGCTGCGCAGGCGTCAGCCTGGCGCCCTGCCGATCAACAGCGCAGGCGCGGGCGTCTGGGCCGGAGCGCCGCAGGCGGGCGCGCAGGCAACGGGCGGCTTTTCGCTGGGCAAGGTGCTGCACGAGTCCTTCACCGACGGTGCGCAGCTGCTCCTGCTGGGCGCCATGGCGGTCGGCCTGCTGACCGGCGAGTCGGGCCAGGCGGCCATGCAACCGTTCTCGGGCGACTTGTTCAAGGGCATGCTGGCCTTCTTCCTGCTCGACATGGGGCTGATGGCAGCGCGTAACCTGCCCGGCCTCAGGGGCCAGTCGCCCTGGCTGCTCGGTTACGGCCTGCTCGCCCCGCTGGTGCATGCCTGCCTGGCGCTGGCACTGTGCCGCCTGGCGGGCGTTTCGCAGGGCGATGCCACGCTGCTGATGGTGCTGGCCGCCAGCGCCTCCTACATTGCGGTGCCGGCAGTGGTGCGCTATGCCATTCCCGAGGCCAACCCCTCGCTGTACTTCGGTCTGTCGCTGGGGCTGACCTTCCCGCTCAACATCCTGCTGGGCATCCCCCTCTACACCGAGGTGGCCCGCCTGGCCTGGGCCTGAAGCCACTGCAGCTGGCCGGCCATGTTGGCGAAGCCCATGGGCGAGACTGCTGCGCTCTCTACAATGCCGCCATGGCTTACACGCACGACATTTGTATCCGCGGCGCCGGTATCGTTGGTCGCTCCCTGGCGCTTTTGCTGGCGAGACAGTCGCTGCGTGTGGCCCTCGTTGGTCCTCACCGTGAAGCGGTCAAGCCGGATGTGCGTGCTTATTCACTCAATGTGGCTGCGCGTGCCTTGTTCGAAGACCTTCGCTGCTGGCCTGAAGCCACAGCCGTGACGCCCGTGCACGGCATGGAGGTGTTTGGCGATGCCGGGGGACATCTGCACTTTGGTGCACCGGAGCAGGGCGCGGACGAACTCAACTGGATGGTTGATGTGCCTGTCCTGGAGTCGCGCCTCGCGGCTGCCGTCGAGTTCCAGCCACGCATCGAGGTGGTTCGTGAAGCGGTGTCTGCCCCGCTCACCATCGTCTGCGAAGGACGTGCCAGCCAGACCCGTGCCGAGCTGGGTGTGGCGTTTGATGTGACCCATTACGACCAACATGCCGTAGCGGCCCGCCTGCACTGCGAGCAGCCCCATGGTGGGGTGGCGCGGCAATGGTTCCGTTTTGGCTCTGCACCCAGTCTCAGCCAGCCCCAGGCCGAGATCCTGGCCCTGTTGCCGCTGGGCGGGGAGGGCGGCCGTGAGATGGCACTGGTGTGGTCCGTGCATCCTGATCGTGCGCAGGAACTGTTGGCCATGGAGGCTGAAAGCTTCGCCCGGGAACTGGGTGGCGCTTGCGGTTTCGCCCTTGGTCGCATGCAGCTGACCAGCGACCGTGCCGTCTGGCCGCTGCAACTGGCCCGTGCCGCACGCTGGACCGGGCGTATCCCGGGTCGCACAGACCAGTCGTTTGCGCTGGCCGGCGATGCCGCGCACGCCATGCATCCGCTCGCGGGGCAAGGGCTCAATGTCGGGCTGGGCGACGTGGTCGAACTGGCCCGTGTCATCCGCGACAAGGAATACTGGCGTCCGCTGGATGACCCCAGATTGCTGCGCCGTTATGAACGTGCGCGTCAGGCCGATGTGATCGCCATGGGGCTGGTCACCCACGGACTGCAGCGTCTCTTTGCCGGTACGGGCCGTGTCTGGCCCCAACTGCGCAACATTGGCCTGAGCGGCTTTGACCGCTCGGGTCCTCTCAAACGCTGGATGACCCGTCAGGCCATGGGTGCCCCAGCTTCCACCGAGAAAACCACAGCATGAAAATTCGCCATTGCTTCGCCATCACCTTGCTTGCCATGGGTATGGCCCATGCCCAGGAAGCCGCCATCCGCAAGAACCTCACCGAACGGCTGCCCAACATCCCGAAGATCGACGAGATCAGCAAGACGCCGATAAGCGGCCTGTACGAAATCCGCATGGGCAGTGACGTGATGTATTCCGACGCCGAGGGCAACTACCTGATCCAGGGGGCCTTGATCGATGTCCGGCAAAAGCGCAATCTGACCGAAGAGCGTATGGACAAGCTCTCGGCCATCCCGTTTGACCAGCTGCCGCTCAAGAACACCTTCAGTCAGGTGCGCGGCAACGGCAAGCGCAAGCTGGTGGTGTTTGCCGACCCCAACTGCGGCTTTTGCAAGCGTTTCGAGAAGGATCTGCAAAAGCTCGACAACGTGACGATCCAGCATGTGCTCTACCCCATCCTGGGCGAGGACTCGAAAACCAAGTCGAAGAACATCTGGTGCGCCAAGGACAAGGCCAAGGCCTGGAACGACTGGATGATCAACGGCGTGATCCCGCCAGCCGCCAGCTGCGACACCGCTGCCATCGAAGCCAACGTCGACTTCGGCAAGAAAAACCGCATCACCGGCACGCCCACCCTGTTCTTTGCCGATGGCAGCCGCGTGGTGGGCGCCGTGCCCCTGGCGCAAATCGAAAACCAGCTCGCCAGTGTGAAGTGAGATGCAGAAACTCGGCTCCCCTGATGACAGCACCTGGATCTTGATCCGGCGCCTGGGCTACGCTGGCCTGATCCCCTTCGTGTTTCTGGCCCTGTGCCTGTGGCTGGTGGGGGAAGACCTGCACCCCTATGTTGCGCTGTCGATGCAGGCTTACGGCGGTGTGATCGTCTCCTTTCTTGGCGGCATCCACTGGGGGGTGGGCTTTCGCAATGCGATCACCACGCGCCATGCACCGCCTGTGCATTTCATCTGGGGCGTTCTGCCTTCGCTGCTGGCCTGGGTCGGCGTGATGATGCCCGCTTTCGCTGGCCTGCCTTTGCTGGGTTTTGTGTTGATTGGCTGCTATCTGGTGGACCGCAAGACCTGGCCTGCCGCAGGGCTTGCCCCCTGGTTGCCGATGCGCCTGCAACTGACCATCGTTTCCAGCCTGAGCTGCTTCCTGGCCGCCGGCGCCACCTGACCCCTTGTGGGAGCGAGCCCCTGCTCGGGAATGAATCGCCGCAGGAGGCCGCAGGGGCGGCCTCCTGCAGGACACGCAACGCATGACCAAGCTGCACTACGCCGTTGAAGCTGCCAACCTGAACGCTCACCTGTTCCGCGTCACGCTGACGATTGCAGAGCCTGCCGCGCAGCAAATTGTGTCGTTACCCGTATGGATACCAGGCAGTTACCTGGTGCGCGAGTTCTCCAAAAACCTGCAGAATCTGAGCGCCAGGCATCGCCGGCGCGCAGCCGCCGTACAGCAACTGGACAAATGCACCTGGCAGATTGCTTGCCAACCTGGTCAGACGCTCACCCTCAGCTACGAGGTCTACGCCTTCGACAACTCGGTGCGCACCGCCTGGCTCGACAGTCGACGCGGCTTCTTCAACGGCACCAGCCTGTGCCTGCGGGTGCATGGCCAGGAAACGCAGCCCCACCAGCTACAGCTTCTGCCCGTCCAAGGGCAGCCCGGCTGGCAGGCTGCCACCGGACTCACACCGGTCAAGACCGACAAGAAAGGCTTTGGCCTGTACCAGGCCGCCGACTACGACACGCTGGTGGACTGCCCGGTCGAACTGGGTACCTTCTGGAGCGGACACTTCAGCGCCTGCGGCATCCAACACCGTTTTGTGGTGGCGGGTGCCCTGCCGTCCTTCGACGGCGAGCGCCTGCTGTCAGACACGCAAAAAATCTGCGAAGCCGAAATCCGCTTCTGGCACGGCAACGGCGCGCAGACCGGGCGCAAGGCGCCGCACAAAAACTACGTGTTCATGCTCAACGCGGTCGATGACGGCTACGGCGGGCTGGAGCACCGCAACAGCACGGCGCTGATCTGCAGCCGCCGCGACCTGCCCCGCCTGGGCGAGAAAAAACCTGGCGAAGGCTACATCACGCTGCTGGGCCTGATCAGCCACGAGTATTTCCACACCTGGAACGTCAAGCAGCTGCGCCCCGACGCCTTTGCCCGCTACGACTACACACGCGAGAACTACACGCCGCTGCTGTGGTTCTTCGAAGGCTTCACCAGCTATTACGACGACCTGCTGCTGCGCCGCGCCGGCCTGATCGACGACGCCACCTACCTCAAGCTGCTGGCCAAGACGATCAACCTGGTCGCGCAGACCCCCGGCCGCCATGTGCAGACGGTGGCGCAGGCCAGCTTCGATGCCTGGGTCAAGTACTACCGCCAAGATGAGAACACATCCAACGCGACGGTGAGCTACTACACCAAGGGCGCGCTGGTGGCGCTGTGCCTGGACCTGTCATTGCATGCCGAAGGCCACTCGCTGGATGCAGTCATGCGCGGCCTGTGGAAGCGCTGCCAGGCCGGCCCGATGCGCGAGCAAGATGTGCTGGAGGAACTGCAGGCCGTGACGGGCCGTTCATGGCACAAGGAGTTGCAGGCCTGGGTGCACTCCACCGCCGAACTGCCACTTGCCAGATTGCTGGAAGCCCAAGGCATCCGTATCCACGCGGAGCCGGGCAACTTTGCCCAGCACCTGGGTCTGCGCCATCAGGACGCGAACGGCAGCGTGCAGGTCAAGGCGGTATTGCGCGGCAGCGCGGCTGAGCAGGCCGGCTTCGCGGCTGGAGACGAATGGCTGGGACTGGAGGTGGGCGCGCGCGGTCAGCTCGGCCATTGGCGCGTGAACAAGCTCGACGATGTGCCCGTGTTGCTGTGCAAGGAGCGCAAGGCGGTAGCGCTGGTCTCGCGCGACAAGCAGTTGCTGCGCCTGCCGCTGACCGTGCCGCAGCAGAGCACGGTGTGGCGGCTCGAGGCTTCGTCGGGTCGTTCCTCTGGCTGGCCAGCGATTTGACCGTTGGTGGTGGAGAGGGACCGGGTACGGCTGGTTCCTCATGATGCGCCGAAGCGCCCACATTCAAGGCACTCACTTGCGCCGCAAATCCACCACCCGCTTGGCCTTGCCCTGGCTGCGTTCGACGCCACCCTCGGCCTTGAGCTCGATGGCCACGCTCGAACCAATGTAGACCTTGATCTCGTGCTGCAGCATCTTGGC
>JACCDV010895287.1_pt1 | contig 24396 bp, 28 predicted proteins | sample 7446131 | NCBI WGS metagenome assembly JACCDV01 (sample SAMN15323448, study PRJNA562643) | freshwater metagenome | isolation source: river surface water | place: USA:Blue River Watershed | collected 2017-08-17
GTTCAACTTCCATAATCAAAAAATTACGATTATTTTTCTGATTTTTCCGATTTATTCTATGCTTCCCTGTAACTATTGAAGTGTAACTATTGAAGTTCAACTTCCATAATTATTCTAGTTCCAATCTATGGAAGTTCAACTTCCATAATCAAAAAATCACGATTATTTTTCTGATTTTTCGGATTTATTCTCGTTTACCACTTTCTTTTCCAGCTTAGCGATTCTTTAATTCTTACGAAGCTCAACTTCGTAAACACTTTATTTTTCGCTTTACGCTTTTAAAATTTGACTTTTGATTTTTAAGAAATATGATTAGAACATATGGTAACTATCACTATTCCTAAAAAGTTAATAAAAAATGATGATTTGGTAATTATTCCCCGCAAAGAATACGAGAAATTTTTAAAATTACAAACGCAAAGAGAATGGGAAGAGAAAGATACTGATGAGGCAATTAGGGTTTTTAAAAAGGAGAAAAGGGAAAACAAGCTTCTTAAAATAAAATCATTAGCAGGGCTAAAATAAGCTGTTTTATGGATATTTACCTCTCTTCCAAGTTTCGTAGGGCTTATAAAAAGTTGCCAAAACAGGTGAAGGAGAAAGCAGAAGAAAAAGAAAAAATTTTCAGAGAAAATCCTTTTAATCCTCGTTTAGAAACCCACCCCCTCAGCGGGAAATATAGGGGTTATTGGGCTTTTTCAATTGATTATTCTTATCGAATAATGTTTAAATTCTTAAATGCCGCGAAAACAAAGGTGGCTTTTATTAATACTGGAACTCACGAAATTTATAAATAGCGCAAAAGGAAAATAGGGTCAAGACTATTTTTCTAGACTTATCTTACGTTGATATTAGCATGTTAATAAATAAAAAAATAATTATCTCGCTTTTTTCTTTGTTAGTTATCGCTGGCATAATAGTCGGAGCAAGTTTTATTTTAAATAAAAAACAAAAACCGATTATTCAATATCCAGCAGAAGATCTTTCTTTTAAGCCAGCGGGGGACAATTACATCCAGTCAGTAGAAAAAGTTGTAAGAGGTAATTCTTTAGCTGGCCTAATTGAAGACGGAGAAACGATTAGGGCTTTTATTAATTATTACAACTCTAACGAAATAGAACGAAATGACATTATTCTTTATTCTTTTGCCGGGAATGATGCTCCACTCATAAAGGTTATTAGGGGCATGCCTGGCGATCGTTTTGAATTATCCGCAACAACAAATGGTTGGTATATTTTAATCAACGGCAAAATACTAAAAAACTCAAAAGCCGAACCCTATATTATAAATGAAAGAGGACACAGAATGATTTCTTTATTTGTAGAAAGTTATCAAGGAGTTATTCCAGCTGACGCTTACTTGATATTAGGCAATTTAGTAGGAGGAGGAATGGACTCTACCCAGTTTGGACTTGTGCATAAAACAGATATATTGGGGAAAGTACAAGAACCATGAATTTCCGCCACTACCTTTTAAGCTTTGAAACTTTTATGTCTTTTTTGACTTTTGAGCCTTGAATTTCTAATATGTAGTCATGTTTGTAAAACAAATTGGGATTGATCTTGGAACCACTAATACTGTTGTTTACACTCCCAGAAAAGGATTTGTTATCAATGAGCCAACAATAGTTGCCCTAAGTCTCCCTAGTAATAAAGTTTTAGCTGTCGGCCATGAGGCCAAAGAAATGATAGGGCGAACGCCAGGCGATATTTTAGCTTATCGTCCACTAAAAGATGGAGTCATCGCTGACTATTATATCACGAGGGCAATGCTCACTTATTTTATTAAAAAAGCTTCTGGTAGATTTAATTTTTGGCGACCAGATGTAGTTATTTCTGTGCCTGCGGGCATTACTCCCACTGAAAAAAGAGCCGTTTTAAATGCCGCTACCGAAGCAGGCGCAAAAAATTCTTATGTTGTAAGAGAGCCCTTGCTTGCTGCTTTAGGCGCTGGTATTCCGATTAATTCTTCGTCTGGCAATATGATTATTAACATCGGTGGCGGAACAAGCGAGGTCGCAGTTATTTCTTTAGGAAGCGTTGTTTGTTTTTCGAGTCTTCGGGTTGCTGGTAATAAATTTGATGCCGCCATTATAGAATATGTAAAAAAGAAACATTCTTTAGCAATTGGCGAGCAAACTGCTGAAGCTGCTAAAATTGCCGCTGGCTCAGCTTTGCCTCTAAAAAACAAAATTGAATTTGAAATACGAGGAAGAGACTTAATTAAGGGGCTTCCTAAAGATGTCGTCATTACTTCAAATGAAATTGCGGAAGCCCTAAACCCCTTACTTTTGGATATCGCCGCTTCCGTTCAAAATGTATTCAATGAAACCCCTCCTGAGCTTGTAGCGGATATTATGGAAAAAGGACTAATTGTTTCAGGTGGTGGCGCGAACTTAAGAAGTATAGATGAATTTTTTAACAGAATATTAGGCGTAGAATCTTATATCGCAGAAGACCCTCTCCTTTGTGTTGCGAAAGGCTCTGGCGCGATTTTGAATCACCTCGATGCTTATAAAAAAACTCTTCTTAACAAAAATAATTAATGCTTTTAGGCCGAGACAAAGAAAGTAAAATAATAAAACGGCTAAAAGAAAAAAATCTTTTAGCGGGAAGTTATATTTTCTTTGGCGAATCGCAAGTTGGAAAGTTTACTTTTGCGGATGAGATTACTCGCGAACTAGAGGGCAATCCTTTTGTTTGTCAAGAAAGATTAATTATTCGTTCTGGTGAGTCTAAAATTGGCATTGATGCAATAAGAGCAATGAAATTATTTCTTCGCAAGCGCCCAGTGATGTCAGCTTTTCGCACAGTTATTATTAAAGATGCGCATAAAATGACTCCCGAAGCACAAAACGCTGCCTTAAAAATAGTAGAAGAGCCTCCTTCTTACGCTTTAATAATTTTTATTACTCGAGGAATTGATAATATTTTACCAACTCTATCATCGCGATTAAGACGGCTTTATTTTCCATGCGTTCCAAAACATGATATAATATCTTGGCTTGTGGCAAACCATAATGTTCCCGAAAAAGAAGCGACTCACATCGCAGAAATTTCTTTTGGCGCCCCAGGCTTTGCTCTTCAGGTCATAAAAGAAATAAACGCAAAAAAAACAAAATCTTTTACTATTCCTAAAAAATTCAACTCTACAGAAGAGTATGACGAATTTATGAAAAAATATCTTGTGAAGTTATATCATGATAAAAATAAAAACTCGGTTATTCTAAAAAAAGTGTTGAGAAGAATAGAGCTATCGTCGAAATTTAATACCAATAAAAAACTTCAAATACAGTCGGTTTTTAATTTTTAATTAATCAAAAAAAACACACTATGGAACCATTAAAAGAAATATCCGTAAAAATGGACGAAATAATCGCTTTTGTAAAAGATGAATTTTCTAAAATTCGCACAAATAGACCAACGACACGACTAGTAGAGCATATTAAGATTTCGTACATGGGCGCTGAAATGCAACTTATTCATATCGCGACTTTAAGCATTAATCCTCCGCGAGACATTATTGTCTCTCCTTGGGATAAAAGTGCAATACCAGCGATTACTAAATCAATTGAAGAAGCAGGCGTGGGCCTTGGTATTTCGGCTGATAGCAGTGGGGTACGTCTTACAATGCCTGATCTTACTGGAGAAAGAAAGCAAGAGTTAATTAAGCTTATTAAAATCATCGCTGAAGAAAATAGAATTAAGATGCGAGCAGAGCGTAATAAAACCGTGAAAGAGCTAGAGTCTTTACCTGAAGATCAAAAATTTAGAGGGAAAAATAATCTTCAAAAGCTTGTAGATGATTTTAATGAGCAGATTGATAATTTAGTGGAAGCAAAGACCGCAGAAATAGAATCTTAAAAATATGGAATTTATCTTCACAGCGATACTCGTCATTATTTTTTTTGCTATTTTAATATTAGGCCACGAAATCGGCCATTTCGTGGCTGCAAAACTTTTGAAATTTGAGGTTCAAGAGCTTGGTTTTGGTTTGCCGCCAAAAATTTTCGGACGCAAATGGCGAGGCACAGAATATTCTCTAAATGCCATTCCTTTTGGTGGATTCGTGAGAGTTCCTGCGCTTAATTATTCAACAGAAGAGTCTTTTACAATTCCTTTGTGGAAAAAAGCGATCGTCTTTACTTCAGGAGTTTTTATGAATTTTATTATTGCATGGGTGGTCTTTTCAATCATTTTTATGATTGGAGCCCCTAAAGGAGTATATGTAAGCGCTATAATGGATAATTCTCCGGCGCAAATTGCCGGAATAGAGGCGGGCGATAAATTAATTGATTTTCAGTACCTTGCTCCGCTTATAGATACGATAGGAAATACTGAGCCAGGAGATTCGCTTATTCTTCGCGTAGAGCGCGGAAGAAAGATTCTAAATATCGCGGTAACTCCAATTATGGACGAAGGAGTCAGTCGCATAGGAGTAGAACTTATGGAAACTGGCTTTCCTAAAGAAGGATTTTTTCAAAGTTTTAAATCGGGAATAGAAACTACTTGGTCTTTTATTGTAAGGATTATCGAAGCACTTATAGCGATGCTGCGTTATCGTAATTTTGATAATACTGCTGGCCCAATAGAAGTTTTTGTTGCTATTCAAGTTACAGAAGATATGGGAATCATCTATTTTCTACAACTTTTAGGAGTAGTTTCGTTAAATCTTATGATAATCAATCTTTTGCCCTTACCCGCGCTTGATGGGGGACATATGCTCATTCTACTAATCGAAAAACTCAGGAGAAAACCAATTAGTAAACAATTGATTTTACGGATAAACTCTATATCTTACTCTCTTTTGTTACTTTTAATGTTTGTTGTTACAATAAGGGGCATAATCAGACTTTTTTAAATATTTTTTATCTATGAAACAAAGTGCATTATTTGTCAAAACCCTTAAAGAAGACCCTCAAGGAGAAGAGTCGCTAAACGCTAAACTACTAATCCGTGCTGGATTTGTACACAAGGTTATGGCGGGAGTATATGCCTTTCTGCCTCTCGGTCTTCGCGTGATGAATAAAATAGAATCTGTTATTCGCAAAGAGATGGAATCGGTCGGCGGGCAAGAGCTACTTATGAGCTCTCTTCAGCCTAAAGCAGATTGGGTAAAAACTGATCGATGGAATAATTTAGATGTGCTTTTCCGATTTACAAGTCATTATTCTCAAAACGAATATGTATTAGGACCTACTCATGAAGAAGAAGTAGTGCCTATTTTAAAACAACATATTTTTTCATATCGTGATTTACCAATTTATGTTTTTCAGTTTCAAAATAAGTTCCGTGATGAAAAAAGAGCTAAGTCCGGACTTTTGCGTGGCAGAGAATTTTTAATGAAAGATTTTTATTCTTTCCACGCTGATGGAAGTGATTTAGACAATTACTACGATATTATGGCGGGCGTTTATAAGCGCGTTTTTGACGTTCTTGGTATTGGAGATAAAACATATTTTACTTTTGCCTCCGGTGGAACTTTTTCTAAATATTCGCATGAATTTCAAATGATTGCTCCATCTGGAGAAGACACTATTTATGTTTGCAATAAATGTAATATCGCTATCAATGAAGAGGTGCTTGAAAGCATGAATAATGCCTGTCCGGAATGTTCATCAAAAGAATTAAAAATAGAAAAAGCAATTGAAGTTGGCAATATTTTTAAGCTAAAAGATAAATATTCCGCTCCCTTTAATCTTCAATTTAAGGATATAAGTGGCACAACAGAGAATGTTCTTATGGGTTGCTATGGAATAGGTGTTAGTCGTCTTATGGGAACAATTGTTGAGGCTTCATACGACAATAAAGGCATTATTTGGCCTGAATCGATTGCGCCTTTTTGTTACCATCTTTTAGAACAAAACCCGGGCGAAGCAAAGCAAATTTATGAAAAAATGATAGAAGACAAGCATGAGGTATTATATGATGATCGTAAAATTGGACTTGGGGAAAAATTTGCCGATGCCGACCTTATGGGTATTCCTATAAGACTTCTCGTGAGCTCTAAAACAGCAGGAAAAATTGAGGTCAAGAAAAGAAAAGAAGAAAAAACAGAAATTATAAACTATGAAAATATTTCAAAATTTTAATCACAGCATTGGTGTTGATTTAGGAACAGTAAATACACTTATATATTTAAAAAGTAAGGGTATATTGGTAAATGAGCCAACCGTAATTGCCGTAAATAACAAAACTGATCAAATTATAGCCATTGGAGATGAGGCTAAAAAAATGCTTGACCGCACTCCTCGTCATATAAGCATAGTGCGTCCTATTGTAAGCGGCGTTGTTTCCGATTTTGAAATGGCAACGGAAATAATGAAGTTTCATTTAAAAAACCTAGATGATAGCGTTTTTAATCGTTGCGGCCTTGCTGTTTTGGGCGTGCCTACAAATCTAACCGAAGTTGAGAGAAAATCAGCGGAAGATGTTTTGATTTCAGCGGGAGCGTCAAGAGTCTATCTTGTCGAAGAACCAATTGCTGCCGCACTTGGATCCAGGCTTTCTATAGAAGATCCTTCCGCTAATATGATTATTGATATTGGTGGAGGCACCACTGAGCTTGCTATTATTTCGATTGGAGGAACTGTCGTATCGAATAGTTTAAAAATTGCCGGCGAAAAATTTAATGAAGATATAATCAGATTTATTAAAGAAGAATTTCAACTTGCGATAGGGGAACCAACTGCTGAAGAAATTAAAATAAGAATTGGCTCAGCTATGCCGATTGAAGAAAAGCTTGAAATCGCAGTACGCGGGCGAGACTTAAGCACTGGCTTGCCAAAAGAGATAGTCGTTAAAAATTCATATGTGCGACTTGCCGTCGCTAAATCTTTACGCATTATCACAGATGCTGCAAAAAATTTAATAGAAAGTGCTCCGCCTGAACTTGTGGGAGACATCTTAGATAAAGGCATATATATTTGTGGAGGAGGCAGTCTTCTGCGCGGTTTTGATAAATATATTGAGAAAGAAACAACTGTTAAGACAAACTTAATAGAGGACTCTCAAACTTGTGTTATTAGAGGGCTTGGCATCATTGTTGAGGATTTTGCAAGATATGAGAAGCTTTTAAATAGTCAATCTAGACCAAAAGAAATAAGTCTATAAAAATATGAAAAAATGGTTATTAACGCTCTTAATAATCGCTCTCGCTTACATCGTTTTTTCAGGTGAATTTTTTATAGAGGTCAGGGGAGCCATCTTTTCTTCTATGCAAGATAGATTAGTTCATAAAAATGAACTTAGTTATATTCGCGAAAAAAACCAACAACTCGAAATAGAGGTCTTAAATCTTAGAAAAGGACATCTATTAGTTGATAATAAAAAAGGGATTAACGCTAAAGTTTTTTCAGTATATCCTTTCGCGGATCGATCAAAAATAATTGTAAATGCTGGGAAAGAGCAGGGCGTAGAAATTGGCTCTGCTGTGACAAGCGGAAATATTTTAGTAGGAAGAGTGATAGAAACAGCAAGAAGAACTAGCGTTGTTCAGACCGTTTTTGATTCTCGATTTCAAATTCCCGCGCGAATAGGTGAGACTGAAATAGACGCCCTATACACTGGGGGAATGCGTCCTAAATTACGCATTATTGACGCCCAGAACCCTCCTCAATACGGAGAAATTGTTGTTTCCGCTTCGCCCGAATTACCGTATGGCCTAGGAATAGGTAAAATACTTTATGTTTCGGAGGGGGTGATGAAGGAAGCAGTTATCGAACCATTTTTAGAAATAAAAAAAATTAGAAATGTCTTTATCTCTGCTTTTTAATTTAGGCAATATTATTTTTTTTATCGCGCTTATTAGTATATCCGTAACAAAAAATTTTTTTATTAAAGGAATAATTATTCTTGTCGCGACGCTTTTAATAAAATTTCGCCCAATGATTGATGTTGAAAATATAGCTTTCTTGCTTTCTCTAGTATTTGGAATGATTTTACAGGAAAAATTACCATTTACTAAAAATATTAATATTTTATTATCGCTTGTGGTTGCACTCGTTGTTTTAAATACATATTTATGGTTCACATAAAAAATCCAAAAAAGAGAGAAATATCTTTTGATGAAGTAACCACTGATGTCTTAGGGCATAGGAGCATGAGTTATCGCGAGCGCCCATTAAGCAGCTTTATTTTTTTTATAACTGTCGCTATATTTATTTTTTTTGCCATTATTGTTCTTTTGCGAATTATTTATTTAGGTGGCATAAAAGGAGAGTTTTATCGCGCGCGAGCAAGCTCTAATGTTAATAGAATAACTACTATTATCGCGGATCGTGGTTTTATTATCGATAGATATGGAAAAAATATAGTCGCCAATATTCCCATCTTAAGCCTAAGACTTCGCCCAGCAGAGCTTGTTAAACATGAAGAAGAGAGCGCAGTTAAGTCTATGATTGCTAATTTTGGTATCACGGAGAAAGATTTTAATAAAATTCTTGCTGAATATAATTTAGAAAAAAGCGATGAAATAGTTCTTAAAACAGAAGTTTCAAAGGCGGACGCTATTGTTGTGGAGGGTTCGGGATTAAAGTCCATATATATTGTAAAAAATACAAAGCGTGCGGTAACGCCCGAATTTTCTCACGTTGTTGGACACGTTGGTTTTCCAACGAGAAGCGCAATGAGAGAAAGAGGGTTTTCGTCTTTAGATGTTGTTGGCAAAACTAATTTAGAAGCAATTTTTGACGAAACTCTAAGAGGCATAAATGGACGGACAGTAGCTTATCGCGATGTAAGGGGAAATCCTTTTGGTGCTGAAACTTTTAGCGAGCCTCGCTCCGGAGATAATTTAACAACAACAATCGACGCCGAATTACAAAGATTTTTTTATGAACGTTTAAATCAAGCCCTTAACGAAGATAACCCCGGAGGAGTAGGCATAGTGATTAATCCTTTGAATGGGGAAGTTTTAAGCCTAGTTAGTCTTCCTGGATTTGCTTCTACTGATATTGCTGAAGCGTTAAATAATAGAGCAAGGCCGTTGTTTAATAGAGCAGTTTCTGGTCTTTATAGTCCCGGTTCAACTATAAAGCCTATTGTGGCAGTTGCTGCTCTTAAAGAAGGAATCATAAGAGATAATGAAGAGGTTCTTTCGGTTGGCTATCTTGAAATACCAAACAGATATAATCCGGATAATCCGGCAAGATTTGTTGATTGGCGACCACATGGTTGGGTGGATGTTTATTCTGCTATTGCTCGCTCTTCTAATATTTTCTTTTATGCTATTTCTGGAGGATTACCGCATAATGCTCACTTATTTAGGGGGCGCTCTAATATGTCGTTTGGGCTTGGTATTGCACGACTTAGACAATATTATGATATATTTGGCCTCGGAAAAAGAACAGGCATTACACTCTCTTCAGAGTCTATTGGAATTCTTCCATCTCCAGAAGACAAAAAAAGAAGAACAGGCGATGACTGGATGTTGGGGGATACCTATAATACTTCTATTGGTCAGGGATATATGCTTGTAACACCAATTAGTCTAATAAATTCTATTGCCGCGATTTTTAATGGGGGTATTCTTTATAAACCAAATCTCATTTTAGGTAACGAACCAGAAAAACTTTCGGAGTTTACGCATCTTGCTGATGAACTCAGTAAGTCTAAAGAAGGAATGAAAGACGCTGTTCGCAAGCCATATGGAACGGCAACGATGTTAAATCGTCTTCCTTTTGAAGTTGGTGGCAAGACAGGTAGCGCACAAGTTACGAGAACACAAACTAACGCTTTTTTTGCGGGATGTGGGCCTATACCACTTCAGTCTGAAAATTATACACCAATTTGCGTACTTGTTGTTGTTGAGCATGCTGTGGCGGGAGCATTAAACGCTGTGCCGGTAGCTTACGATGTTTTTAGATGGTATTATGATAATAGAATAAATATCAATAATGAAAACGAATAATAAACTTATAGTAATGAACTGGAAATGTAACCCTCGCTCTACTATAGAGGCTTCTGCTCTTGCTGCTGTGTCTGATAAAAAAGGAGTAATTATTTGTCCACCAGCAGTTTTTTTGCATATCGTTGCATCGAAACTTAAAAAAGCATCTCTTGGCGCTCAAAATGGATTTTGGGCAGAAGGAGCATATACTGGCGAACATTCTTTTAATCAGCTTAAAAACATCGGCGTAAAATATGCAATAATTGGGCACTCAGAAAGAAGATTTTTATTTAATGAAAACTCTCAAATTATTTCTAAAAAAATTATTTCTGCGCTCGCGGCAAATATTTCACCAATCGTTTGCGTTGGTGAAAAAAAAAGAACAAGCATTTCTAGTGCTATAAAAACCGTTATAGCAGAACTTAATAACTCACTCATTGATATTCCGAAAGAAAAACTTGGAAAAATAATTTTAGCTTACGAACCAATTTGGGCAATAGGAACAGGAAAAAATGCTTCTTTAGTTGAGGTCTTGCCTATAATATCCGCGATTAAAAAAAATATTATGGACTTATCGGGCAAAAAAATAAAAGTTATTTATGGAGGTTCGGTAAATTCAGAAAATGTAATGGAATATGTTATAGATTCATCTATTGATGGCGTTCTTATTGGAGGAGCAAGCGCAGATAAGCAAAAAAGCGCGAAAATAATTGATAAGATTAGAAATATATAACAGCTTTGCAAGCTTTCAAGTCTTAAAAATTTTAAGTTTTCCTTCGCGAAGCAGGGCCTGGACTTGCTTGCGAAGCAAGCTTTTCTTTAATTTGGTTGATAGTGTCTTGAAAATTTTCTACTCGCTTTTTTAGATTCTTTTCTAAATTTGAATTAAGCTCAACTGCTTTAATTTGAGCATCAATTGAGCTTATAAAATAATCAAAAATTTTCTTTTCATAATCTGATGGCGGTTTATCAGCTGAAGAGATAAATGCCTGAACTCCTTTTCGGACATGTTCTGGTGATAGGGCTAGATAAAAAATAGGTATATTTTGAATAGCTCGACTTGGCACGATTTGTCCATTCTTAATAGCTAAAGCATATTTTAAGAAAATACCGCCTTTATTGTTTTTATGTAAGACTTGCGATTTTTTAGCTTCAAATCTTGCTCCCTTAATCTCTCCAACTTCATCTAATGCGCAAACGAGGTTCCCGTTTAGGCGGTCAATAATTACATTATCAGCTCCGTTTTTAATATCATCAAATCTAGAAGCGCGTGTAGTTACAAAGTTATCAGGCAAAAATTTATTAAAAATGCCTGTTTTTAACATCTCTAATTGCTCGCCTAATCGTTGTTCCGGAGTTATTTTTTTAGTATCAATCAAAGATTCAATTCTCGAAACTTCCTGTTTATCTCTCTCAATTTCCTTAACATTATATATGTCGCTAAATTCATCCATTTCAATACGACAATTATCTCGCACAGGAATTCCTTCTTGTTTTAGTTCTTTTGCTACCAATCTTAAAAGCTCTTTTAGCGTTTTGGCGTCTTCTTCTGCTTTTTGATGCTCAATCTCTTTATCTTCTTTATGCAAAAAAGCTGTTTCTGGTTTTTTAAACATTTTATTGAAAAAATTTTTATTATTTTAGTTTAACACATTTTATTTCATGAAGGCTAATTTTTAATAAAAACTTTTTTCTAAACTAATTTCTATAAGATTGTTGGGCAAATCTAGTGTATTTGACAAAAATATTTTAATATGTTAGTCTTCTCACTAAGACTAAAAGGTCTTTGAAAATCTTAACTTAAAAGGAGGTCATCAGAATGACGCTAACAGAGAAGTGGATAAGATTCTTCATATCTCTCTTCTGGTTTATCGTCGTAGGAGCCGTAGGCGTCTACTTCGGATGGACTGCCGGCACAAGGAGCATCGAGACACCGGTAGCGGTGTCTCCTGCTCCAATTGTAGCGCCCACCAGACCAGCGCCGGCTCCCACGCCGGCACCCCGCCCCGCACCGACCGCGCCTGCACCCGCACCACCAGTCATTGTGGTAGTGCAGCAGGCACCACCACCTGCGCCACCACCAGCCCCTGTGCTAGTGGCACCGTCACCGCCACCGCCCGCGGTTGTGACGGTCTCCCCGCCAACTGTGGCCGCGCCCGTGGTTGTGGCACCGCCCATCCCAGCTCTTCCTCCCCTCCAGCTAGTCTCCTCACTGAGAGAGGAAACCGCACTGGGAGCCAGATGGCTCATAGTGCAGGTATCTCTTCTTGGGGACTCCAGCGGAGTAATTCGCTGGACCTTAGAAGTTAACGGAGCTACTCAACCCTGGGGACCCCGTTATGGGACAGAGACTAGCTGGGAGGTGCGAATAGCGCACCCACCCAGCGGAACCCAAATAGTCCCGCTCGCGCAGTTGCGAGACGGGACAATAGTTAGGGGACTCATAATTAGGGTCCCCTAGACTCCTCGCCCCTTTCCTTATAGGAAGGGGCTTTTTTATTTTATTTGACAACAATATATTTATATGTTACACTGGAAGCATCATGAAAATACTAACAAAAATGTTTATAGTCGGCATAAGCGCTTTTATGTTGCTTGGTTTTGCTCCAGGAGCTTTAGCCACCGCTCCCTCAGCTATCACAAGCGATGCAGTAAGCATCACTAGTTCATCTGCTACTTTCCGTGGCTCTGTTGACCCAAATGGTCTTACTACTGTTTTTTGGTTTGAATATGGTATCGGTAGCTTTACTCATCAAACCTCATCTTCTTCTGCTGGTGCAGGAAGTGATTTTAGTTCTTTTTCAAGTCCAGTCTCTGGTCTTTCTCCTAGCACTACTTATATTTTCCGCATTGTTGCAAGCAATAGTGCTGGCATTAATCGTGGAAATACACAGACTTTTACTACTTTGTCTGTAGTTGCTCAACAACCTGCAACAACTTTTAGAGTACAGCTATCAGCTAGTCCCCGTGATATTAATCAAGGAGAATCCGCTACTCTTAGCTGGGAGTCATCTATGGCTACTGGTTGCACAATTGCAACTTCGGTAGGGACAGGATTAGGCGCTGTAGAACCAAACGGCGCAAGAATAGTTCGTCCAGCTACCACAACTAGATACACGCTTTCATGCAGACATATAGATGGCTCTGCTAATATTATAAATTCTGAGGCGATAGTGACTGTAGCATCTCAACCAACTACTATTGCGTCTGCTCTTGTTTTGCCTTCATCTATCACAAATAGCCCAACACATATTTCTGCCTCATCTGCAAGCTTTCATGGGTCTGTAAATCCGAACGGCCTCTTTACCACTTACTGGTTTGAATATGGCATTGGTAACTTTGTTAATCAAACCTCATCATTTTCCGCTGGCTCTGGCGCTAGTTTTATTTCTGGAACATATATAGCGTCAGGTCTTTCTTCCAACACCACTTATAGCTTCCGCATTGTCGCAAGCAATAGTGCAGGCATTCAACGAGGAAATACACAGACTTTTACTACTTTGTCTGTAGCTGCCGTAACGCCACCTCCGCCATCCGCACCAACCCCTGTCCTTCCTTCAGCTGTCACAAGCGATGCAATAAATATCACCAGTTCATCTGTTACTCTTCGTGGCTCTGTTGATCCAAATAGTTTTACTACCACTTACTGGTTTGAATATGGCATTGGTAACTTTACTCATCAAACTTCATCTTCTTCTGCTGGCTCCGGCACTCACTTTGTTTCTGTTGTAGATTCAGTCTCTGGTCTTTCTCCTAACACCACTTATAGCTTCCGCATTGTCGCAAGCAATAGTGCAGGCATTCAACGAGGAAATACACAGACTTTTACTACTTTGTCTGTAGCTGCCGTAACGCCACCTCCGCCACCTCCGCCATCCGCACCAACTCCTGTGAGGAGAGCGCCAGACGTAACTATTTCTCATGTTGACCACATAACGGAAGACTCCGTTGTATTTAGAGGACATGTTAATCCGAACAATGACAGAACTACTTACTGGTTTGAATATGGCACTTGGAGTGGCAATCTTCACTTACAATCCCCACGATGGACTATAAATGCTTTTGTTGGAAATACAGCTGTTTCTGCTTCCGTTTATAATTTATCTGCAAACACTACTTATTATTACAGGTTAGTCGCGCATAATTCTCATGGCATCGCTCGTAGTTCAATTTTGAGCTTTACTACGCATTCTAATTTTAGAAGAGAACATCGGAATCCTCCTTTTATTCGCACTATAAGTGCTACTGGAATAAGTTCTAATTCTGCTATTTTAAATGCCGAAGTAACTACAAATAACGCCGATACTGATGTTTGGTTTGAATATGGATATACTGGGCAAGCTCTAAGTTACTCATCTATAGTTTCCACAATAAGAGCAAGTGATTTTTCTAGAGCTATTGCTATTGATGTAAGAGGGCTCAGAGCTAATACTCGCTATACATTTCGCGCTTTTGCAAGAAATACTCATGGGACTGTGCGCGGAGAAACTATTTCGTTTGCAACTCACGGAGCAATAATTATAGCGCATCGAGACGCGCCACAGGTTACAACTGTAGGGGCCTCTAATATAGGACCAAATGCCGTCATTCTCCAAAGCAGGATAGATCCAGGAACCAGAAGCGCAACTATGTGGTTTGAATATGGAACCTCTGCTTTTGATCTTAGATGGAGATCAACCAGTGTTACCGTTCCGGCACATATTGGGCTTAGAGATTATTCTATTACGCTTTCTGGACTCTCTGCTAATACTCTGTACTTCTATCGTGCGGTTGCTCAAAATATTCATGGCACAGATGTAGGCGAAGTTAAATTCTTTACTACAACTGGCGCGAGAAGAGCTCCTGTTGCGAGAGATCCTGCTCCTAAGCCTAGAGTTGAAATTTGTCCTGTCGCAATAAATAATGAAACTAATGTTTTTCTTGATTCTTCAGTCAGCGCCTTAGAAGCAAGAGCAGGCGAAACCATTTATTATGTTTTAACTTATCGTAATGCTTCCAGAGATAGAATCACTAACGCATCTATTAGAGTCTTTTTACCTTTCGAGTCTGAATATATTGATTCAAGTATTAGACCTTCTGCAAGAACAGGCAATAATCTTATCTTTGATATCGGAGATATTGAAAATGGACACCAAGGAGCTATTACCATCAAAGTAAGACTAAGAGAAGATGCTCTTGTTGGCGGAAGCCTTATGTTTAATTCTACTCTTGAGTTTACTGACGCCCGCAATCAATTCCAAACAGTTAATTCTCATATTACCGTTACGGTAACAGAGCCTCACGCTGGCTTTCTTGCTTCACTTAACGCTCTTGCGAGATCCATTTCCGGTAGCTGGTTGTTTTTACTACTGTTCATAATAATGCTTATCTCCCTTATTTATCTTCTTGTAACAAGGAGAAGAGATAGCTCTGTTGTGGTGCAGGGATAGAAGCATTAATAAATAATTTTGTATTTAAAAACACGAATTTCGTAAAAGACTATAAATTTTACAAAGTTCGTGTTTTTTAATACGAGTTATGTTTATTTCTTATTGACTAATTTATTTATCTACTGCTAATATATATTGGTATTAAAGCTATGCAAGTAATTGACTAAATAGATTAGCATATGTTAATATTCGCCCATCAATGATTTTTACAGGAGTAGTTATTGAAGCCTTGCCATCAACAAATTTTAAAGTTAGATTGTCTGATGGTAAAGAAATATTAGCTTATCTTGCGGGCAAAATGAGAAAGCACCATATTCGCATTGTTCCAGGAGACAAGGTAACGGTAGAAATGACTCCTTATGATGATCGTCGCGGACGGATTTCAAGAAGACTATAAATTATGAAAGTTAGACCATCTATTAAAACACTATGCAAAAACTGCAAGATAGTTCGTCGTGAAGGACGTCTTTATGTAATTTGCAAAAAAACACCGAAACACAAACAAAGACAAGGTTAATATAATTTTTATCAAAAACAACCAATGAGAATAGCCGGTATAAATATTCCAGATGAAAAGCGCATTGAAGCTGCGCTAACTTATATTTACGGGATAGGCCCTGTATTAAGCAAAAATATTCTTGCTACCACAGGCATTGATCCTGACAAAAGAGCAAAAAATTTAAATGCGTCTGAAATAAATAAAATTAAAGATATCTTAACTTCTTCTTATAAAATAGAAGGAGAATTAAAAGTCGTAATTAAACAAAATATTGGGCGCCTTAAAGATATCCAGTCCTATCGTGGTATTCGTCACGCAAAACACCTGCCCGTTAGAGGACAGCGTACTAAGACTAATTCTCGCACAGTTCGTGGCAATATTAGAAAAACAGCAACAAGTGGTAAAAGAAAAGTAGAACTCAAATAATAACTATGGGCAAAAAAAGAATTATAACTAAAGAAGGGGAAACGCAAGAAGTAAAATCTAAAGAGCTTACTAAAAAGTCTTCAAAAAGCATCGATGCTGGCTGTGTATATATTAATGTTTCTTTTAATAACACAATGATTACTGTCACTGATCCAAAAGGCAATGTAATAACCTGGGCATCCGCTGGCTCACTTGGATTCGCTGGTCCTAAAAAAGCAACTCCATTCGCTGCACAAAAAGTAGTTGCCACTATCGCTGAAAAAATTGCTAAAACAGGACCATTTAATGTAGATGTTATTGTTTCCGGAATTTCTGTTGGCAGAGATGCATCTATTCGCTCTCTTATCAATCATGGATTTAATATCAGTTCTATTAAAGATGTTACTCCTATTCCACATAACGGTCCTAAGCCTAAAAAAGTAAGAAGAGTATAAAATAAAAATGAAAATTTTAGAAAAAAGGGAAAGGGCTCTTGGTGCTAGATTATTTTTAAAAGCAGAACGCTGTAATTCTGGAAAATGCGCTGCTGCAAAAAGACCATATAAGCCTGGCCCACACACAAAGTCGTTTAAAAAAGTTAGCGAATATGGTCGCCAATTAGCCGAAAAGCAAAAAATAAGATTTAGTTACGGCTTAACCGAAAGCCAGCTTAAAAAGTGTTTTGTTTCCGCAGATCGCGGTACTGAGCCTACTCATGAAGCATTGGTAAAAATTTTAGAATCTCGTTTAGATAATGTTATTTTCCGTGCTGGTCTTGCTAATTCGCGCCGTATCGCAAAACAACTTATTGGACATGGTCATATTATGGTAAATGGTCGCAAAGTGACCATTTCATCATATTTGGCACGAGCAGGCGATATTATTTCTATAAAACCAGAGTCTGCTACACATCCTATTTTTGTTCTCTTAGATGAAAAATTCAAAAATTTTGAAGCCCCTGAATGGATTAAACTCAATAAAGAGAAAAAAACTGCTTTAATCAATGCTCCTAAGGGCGTAGAGATGCCTTTTGATATGGACTTGGTCGTCAACTTTTATTTAAAATAACAAAAAAAATATTAAAAAATGTATTACGCATATTTAAGTGATAGTGTAAAGATAAATAAGGTTTCCGATGATGGGAAAAAGGGACTATTTAGTATTGAAGGATTATTTCCTGGCTACGGCCTTACTTTAGGCAACAGCATAAGGAGAGCCTTGCTTTCGTCTATTCCTGGCGCTGCTGTAACACAATTTAAAGTCAAAGGCATTCTTCATGAATTTTCTACTATTCCAGGCATCATGGAAGATGTTGTGGAGATAGGCATGAATCTAAAGCAATTACGTTTTAATTTTATTGCTGACGAACCTCAAGTTTTGACTATTAAAGTCAAAGGCGCAAAAGAAGTTTTTGGCGCAGATGTTGAGCCAAATGCGCAAGCTATAATAGTAAATCCAGAAATTAAGCTTTTTACTATTACTGATAAAAAAACAGATGTCGAGATAGAGCTTACTGTCGAAAAAGGACTAGGATATGTTCCTGTTGAGAGAAGAAAGCAATCAAGTTTAGGAATTGGAGTTATTGCTCTTGATGCTATCTTTACCCCCATAATCAATGTAAGCCTTAACGTCGAAAATATGCGCGTTGGCGATAGAACAGACTATAATCGCTTAAATATCGCAATTGAAACTGATAGCTCCATTACTCCATCAGAGGCTATGCGTAAAGTTTCTAATATTCTTGTAGATCATTTCACTAAATTTAGTAAATTAGGAGAAGAGCTTGAAAATAAAGAATAATTCCATTAATATAATATATTATGCGACATCAACAAAAGGGTACAAAATTTGGCAGAAAAAAAGGAGATAGAAATAATTTTCTAGCTGTTTTGCAACACAATCTCATAATGGAAGGAGCTATTAAAACTACTCCTGCAAGAGCAAGAGCATTAAGGCCCCAAGTTGAAAAAATGGTTACTATTGCTAAAAAACAGAATCTTTCATCAATTAGGCTTTTAAAAACTAAATTACCTGAAAAATCTGTTTTTAAGCTTTATCATGAAGTTGCTCCTAAATATATTGAAAAAAAAGGAGGGTATTTAAAAATTATTAAAACTACTGAACATAGAAAAAGGGACGGCGCAGATATAGTAGAAATTAAATTTATCTAAAATGGAGATTATTATTGATGCAAAGAAACAAAGACTAGGAAGATTAGCAACAAAAATTGCTACTATCTTACAAAACAAGGAGAGTGTAAATTATGAACCTCGCCTTGAGGGCGGGAATCGAGTTATTGTAAAAAATATTCTTGATATAGAGGTTAGTGGTGATAAAGCCGAGCAAAAAATATATTATAGGCATACTGGTTACATGGGCCATCTCAAGAAAAAAACTTATAAAGAGGCTTTTGCAAAAAATCCAGCCTGGGTTTTACGCCACGCTGTCGCTGGAATGCTTCCTAAAAACAGGCTACAAGCAAAAAGATTAAAACAGCTTATAATAGAAATATAAAAACCGTATGATTACAAAAAAAGACTCACAAAAATATTTTGAAGGCATCGGTAGACGTAAAACCTCTTCTGCAAGAGTTAGAATTTATCCAGGCGAATCTGGCTTTAGTGTAAATAAAATAGAGTTAAATAAATATTTTAAAACTATCACTCAAACCAAAGCCGCCTCTTCTCCAATAACTAAAGCACTAACTGCTGAAACTATTGGTGTTACCGTAAAAGTTTCTGGAGGGGGGTTAAGTTCTCAAGCAGGAGCTATCTCACTTGGTCTTGCAAGAGCCCTTGTTCAACTTGATCCGAAACTCCGTCTTGTACTACGCAATATCAATCTTTTAACCCGCGACTCGCGCATGGTGGAAAGAAAAAAACCGGGTCTCAAGAAAGCCCGCAGAGCCCCACAGTGGGCGAAGCGCTAGGTTTTATTTATAGTTAATGATTAATAAACCTTATTTATCGGTTATCATTCCGGTTTATAATAAAGCCGATTTATTGCCGTCTACTCTTATTGATATCGATAAATATTTAAGAAGTGTGGATTTTGAGTATGAAATATTAGTTATTAATGACGGCTCCATGGATAATACCGCAGAAATCGTTGGTAAATTTGAGCCCTTAATACAAAAATTACGCTTTATAAATAATAATATTCACCGTGGCACAGGATATGTTGTTCGTCAAGGTATGCAAGAAGCAGTGGGTGAATTAAGGCTTTTAATGGATGCCGATAACTCAGTTAACATAAATCATTTCACTCAAATGATTCCATATTTTGAAAATAAAACAACAACAAAATATGATATTGTTATTGGTAGTCGTTTTATGCAGGGGTCTAAACTTATTCCTCTTCCTTCTTTTTATAATCGATTATTAAATAATATTGAAAATGCATTTGCGCGTATTTTTTTATTACCCAATATACGAGATGCTCGATGCGGATTTAGATGTTTTTCAGATGATGCTGCAAAAAAAATATTTAATATAACAAAAATAAATCACTCTACGACAGATATTGAAGCGCTTGTTATTGGCTATAAAATTGGCTATAAAATTAAAGAGGCTCCCATTATTTATATTAATAACACTCTCCAGACAGCTAAATTATGGACCTATTGCGTTGTTTTATACGATATGCTTAAAATTAAGGTCTGGATTTGGATGAATCGTTATAAATTTAATAACTAATATAATTATATATGAAGAATTATTATTTATCTGCTAAAAAACTAGAAGCATTAAAGCTTGAGTTGCTCGAGTTAAAAACAGTTAGAAGACTAGAAATTGCTGATCGTCTTAAGAGAGCTAAAGAATATGGCGATTTATCAGAAAATGCTGAATATTCAGAGGCTAGAGAACAGCAAGATGCACTTGAGTCACGCATAGAAGAATTAGAAGATTTCACAAAAAACGCTTCTATTATTAAAAAATCTTCTTGCCAAGAAGTAATAGATTTGGGTTGCGAAGTGCAGCTTGAGCACAAAGGGAAGGTAAAAAAATTTACGATTGTAGGCTCTAATGAAGCTAAGCCTGAAGATGGGTTAATTTCTAATGACTCTCCTATTGGTCAAGCAATAATTGGCAAAAAAGTAGGGGATTCAGTAAAAATCAAAGCTCCAGCAGGAGAAATAATTTATAAGATTCTGAAAATTAACTAATAACAAAAAAGTTTTGCTTAACTATTGATAAATTCCGCGTAGCGAGCTTTTACTCTTATTATTGTTATTTTCACTCTTTTTTGTCACTTATGGACATTCTTCCTATTTTTTCGCGAAAGCAGAAATCTAGGGCTTTATGTAGTTTCTTGAATTTATATCTTGTGCTAAGTATAATATAAAAATGCTTGAAGATATAATTAGAGCAAGAAAAGATAAGTTAAAAATTCTTAAGGACAAAGGAATTGATCCTTATCCGTCTGCAGTTCGTAGAACTCACACGATAGGCGAAATAAAAAAATCATTTACGACATTATCGCGAGACAAGAAAAAAGTTTTTGTAACAGGCAGGGTGCTTGGTTTTCGCGATCAAGGCAAAATTATATTTGTAGATCTAGATGATGGCACAGGAGCCTTACAAGCGCTCGTTACGCGCGTTAAAACAAAAGATTTTGATACACTAAAAACTACATTAGATATTGGCGACTATATAGAAGTGTCAGGCATTCTTATAAAAACTAAAAAGGGAGAGCAGAGCGTTGAGGCAAGATCTACTCGAATTATCGTTAAATCTATGCGTCCGATACCTACTAAACACTTTGGCATTGAAGACACGGAAACTAGATTAAGAAAAAGATATTTAGAGCTTATATTAAATCCTGAAACACGTGAAATTTTTCGTAAAAAAGCTATTTTTTGGCGAACCTTTCGTACTACGCTTGAAGAAAATGGCTTTTTAGAAGTTGAAACCCCAGTATTAGAGCGTGTTCCAGGAGGCGCGGAAGCAGAGTCTTTTATTACTCATTATAACGCACTAGATACAGATTTTCATCTTCGTATATCGCTTGAAATTTCGCTAAAAAAATTATTAGTAGGCGGTTTTGATAAAATATTTGAAATCGGTAGAATTTTTCGTAATGAAGGAATAGATGCCGAGCATCTACAAGACTATACACAGCTTGAATTTTATTGGGCCTATGCTGACTATAACGACTTAATGAAGTTTATTGAAAAACTTTATAAGCGCGTTATCAAAACAACTTGCGGCACTCTAGTTACCGAATGGAAAGGGCAAAAAATTGACTGGTCGCGTAAGTGGCAAACTGTTGATTATTTCACTATTTTTAATAAAAAAACTGGTATTGATTTAAGCACCGCGACTATTAGTGATTTACGAAAAAAAGCAAAAGAAAGCGGTATTACAACTGATCAATCTCTCGGAAAAGGAAGATTAATAGATTTGCTTTTTAAAAAATTTATTCGCCCAGAAATGATACAGCCATGTTTTTTAATTGACCCCCCTCTTGAAATCGAACCACTAGCCAAACGCATAGTCGGAAACGAACATAAAGTAGCTCGTTTTCAAATTGTTGCTTGCGGATCAGAGCTCGGAAAGGGATTTTCTGAAGCAAACGATCCTCAGGATGAGCGTGTTCGCTTTGAAGAACAAATGATCTTGCGTGAAAAAGGGGACGCAGAAGCCCAGATGCTAGATGAAGATTTCTTAGAAAGCTTAGAATATGGCATGCCTCCAGCGGCAGGATTTGGAGTATCTGAAAGACTATTTTCTTTATTAATGGATAAACCTGTTCGGGAAACGGTATTTTTCCCAGCGATGAAGAGTGAAAAAATAAATAAAAAAATAAATGATTAATATAAATCTTATTAGAGAAAATCCAGATTTTGTAAAAGATGGAATGCGTAAAAAATTTATTAATCCGCAATTAGTAGATGATTTTTTAAAAATAGATTCTGAATGGAAGTTTCTAGTAAAAAAAATTGATGATATGCGGGCAGAGCAAAAATCACTTGGTGTTGATAATCGTGATGAAGCTCGCAAATTAAAAGAAGAAATTATAATTCAAGAAGAAAAAGTTGCCGCACTTTCTAAAGACCGAGATTTAATTATCGCGCAAATTCCTAACTTACCAGACGAATCTGTGCCTATTGGCAAAGACGAGACTGAAAATATTTTAATAAAAACTATTGGGGAGCCTCGTATATTTTCTTTTGTTCCAAAAGATTATATTGACCTTGCCGGATGGATGATTGATACAGAAAGAGCTGCAAAAATATCTGGGAGTCGCTTTGGATATATTATGCAAGATATAGCCGAGTTAGAAATGGCTCTTTTTCGTTTTGGCATAGACACTCTTTTACCTTATGGCTTTAGACTTACTATTCCGCCAGTTATGATAAAAGCCGATGTTTACAGAAGAATTGGCAAGGGGCAATTTATTGATTCAGGAGATGCATTTTATTTGCCACAAGACGACTTGTGTCTTGTAGGAAGCTCTGAACACTCTATAGCACCAATGTATATGGATGAAGTTATAGATGTAGCTAAACCAATAAGGATTCTTGGACTTTCATCCTGTTTTCGCAGAGAGGCAGGAAGCTATGGTAAAGACACGCGTGGTATATTACGAGTACATCAATTTAATAAATTAGAAATGTATTCGCTTTGTCGACCGGAAGACTCTAGAGCTGAACACGAATTTATGCTCGCTCGTCAGGAAGAATTAATGTCAGGGATTCAATTACCTTATCGCGTAATGCAAAACTGTTCTGGGGATATGGGATTTGGAGATTCGCGTCAATATGATGTTGAAGCATGGATCCCAAGCCAAAATAAATATCGCGAAACAAATTCTTGCTCTAACACTACTGATTTTCAATCTCGCGGACTAAATATCACTCATAAAATACGTGGTGCGGACGGCAAAGATAAAAAAGAATTTGTTCATACCTTAAATGCCACCGCTTTTAGTGAGCGCCCATTGCTTGCTATTCTTGAAAACTTCCAACGCGAAGATGGAAGTGTTCTTATCCCTGAAGTCTTAAGAAAATACTTAGGCAGAGAAATTATTTTAAATAAATCTTAAACAAAGAAGTTCAACTTTAATAGACTAATGGCTTCCTCCTCGTCATTCCCGCATCCCTTTCCGTCATTCCCGCACCTTCCCTGTCATTCCCGCATCCCTTCCTGTCATTCCCGCGAAAGCGGGAATCCAGAAAAGAGATGTCATTCCCGCGTCCCTTCTTGTCATTCCCGCGAAAGCGGGAATCCATGCCCCCATAGACTCTGGATCCCCGCTCGTGGGCGGGGATGACAGAGGGGAGGCGTCATTTCCGCACCTCCCTTGTCATTCCCGCGTCCCTTCCTGTCATTCCCGCGAAAGCGGGAATCCAGAAAAGAGATGTCATTCCCGCGGAAGCGGGAATCTATAGTCTCTTAAAACCTGGATCCCCGTTCGTTGGCGGGGATGACAGAGGGGAGGGATCATTCCCGCACCTTCCTTCTCATTCCCGCGAAAGCGGGAATCTGTTTGAATTTTAAATTCTGAATTTTGAATTTCGGACTTCGGATTTGTTTGTCTCGCTTTGCGAGATCCCGCGTAGCGGGATAATTTGGTTTTTGTCTGGCTACGCCAGATCTCGCGTAGCGAGATAATTACCTCGTGGCATTGAAAGTAGCTCTAATCTCCGCTTCAGTTAATGCTCGGTTGTGAATACGAATTTCATCAATGAGGCCGTTGAAAAAGCCAGTAGGACTATTCATGTGTAATTGAGCACCAACAAGAACTCTTATGCTGTGACTAGGAGACAAATCAGCAGCCATAGGAACAGCGTCCGAAGAACCATTTACAAACAAGTGCATATGGCTGCCGTCATAAGTTCCAACAACATGATGCCAAACGTTTGCTGTTGAAACCGTAGTCCCTACTATGTGCCAAGGAGAAACTGCTCTTCTTAATAGCATCGCCAACCTCCCTGCGCCGAAACTAAGAGAATAGTTTCCTGCGATTCCTCCGTTATATCTACTCACAATCATGCCTGAATGATTCGCAACCGCCGGTCTTACCCATGCCTCAATAGTAAATGGTTGAGTTCCGTGGAAATTCAAGATTGGGCGGTCTCCTATATCTATATAATCATCCACCCCATCAAATGTAACAGCATTACCCATTCTTCCTGGCACAAATGCCATGCCTGTAGTATTAGCATTTGA
>JACCDV010936528.1_pt1 | contig 24396 bp, 27 predicted proteins | sample 7446131 | NCBI WGS metagenome assembly JACCDV01 (sample SAMN15323448, study PRJNA562643) | freshwater metagenome | isolation source: river surface water | place: USA:Blue River Watershed | collected 2017-08-17
GGGTCTTATGCAAGACATAGTGAAGCTTAAACCAGCTCAACAGGAACTTCTGTATATGCGATACTTTGAAGGATTATCTCTTACAGAGATGTCGCTTACTCTTAACGAAAGAGAAAACACCCTTTCAGTTAAACTCCATCGGATAACTGAGTCTCTCAAAAAATCTATGGATCAATCCATAACATAATCCATATCATAATCTGTTTAAAAAAACTTAAATCAACATTAGATACATATTACAAACCTTATTATAAACCCCATGCCACAAGACACTCACAACATCACACATACACTCAGAAAGATGAGACTGAACAAGTCGGTGTCTTTGGATGCGCAAAAAAAGGCGACTATACTTAGAACTGTACTCAACTCTTCTCCATATCTTGTATCTGTTCCACACTATCGTACACGAGTATCTTCACCTTTCTCTTCTTTACTATCACAATATGTACTACCTGTACTCGTACTGTTTTTTGTAGGTACACAGTTTGGTGATGCTATCGTAGAAAAAGCTAAGTTTGCTATAGGTGATTTTAATACAGTTCGATCAGATATACAGGTAGCTCAAGCGTCTGCAGAGCTTAAGAGTTCTTTATCTATAAACCATAAAAACATAGAAGCTCTTAAGGTTGCTCGTGCAAGTGACTCTTCGGATACACAAGAGCTTATAGCCTCAGTTACAAAACGTTCACAGGATATACAAAACCAAGTAGCATCACTTGTGAAAGAGAACAAGATTACAGAAGCAAAACAGATTGTGCTTACGCTTGAGACTGCTCTGAAGGCAGACGAGCTGTATAAAGTTGCAACATCTGTAAGTGAAACAGTATTTAGTGCGACAGATCTACGAGTTGATATTGAAAACAAAGAGATAGAGGCTACAACAACAGTTGAGGATCTTGTTGCTCGTATTACAGAAAGCAAAAAAACTATTGAAGATATAGAGGTTACTGCATCTACAACAGATATGATTGCAGAAGCAAAAAAGTTTCTAACTAAGTCAGAAGAGTATGTTGCAGTTTCAGATATTGAGAACACTATTATATCACTACAAGCATATGACCGTATAGTTGCAGAGATCAAGCTTATACTGCTACCATAGGTGATATGGCATTTTTTAAAGATTTTCTAACAAAACAATTACTCAAAAAACAACTCAAAGGTGTTCCTGCTGAACAACAAGAGAAGATTATGAATCTTATACAAAAAGATCCTGAGTTTTTTAAAGTTATAGGTGAAAAGATACAAGAAGAGATAAAAAAAGGAAAAGGGCAGATGGAAGCAACTATGTCTGTTATGAAAGAACATAGAGAAAAACTTTCTGTGCTTTTGGGTGAAAGTGGCTTTACAAAGTAATTGACCTTTGTGGTATACTTTGTGGTATATGCTCAAGTTCAAAAACGTTAAGAAACTGTACCATACAGGTGATATTGCTTTACAGGATATCAATATTCATATTCGACCAAAAGAATTTGTTTCTATAGTAGGACAGTCTGGCGCTGGTAAAACAACCCTTCTTAAACTTGTACTTGGAGAGGAGTCTCCAACAGAAGGGGATGTGATGTTCGAAGAGATGAATATTCACAAACTAAGACGTGGTTCTATGAATATATATAGACGACGTGTTGGAACTGTTTTTCAAGATTTTAGACTACTTCCAGATAAGACTGCATATGAAAATGTTGCGTTCGCCATGGAGGCTGCAGGAAGAACTGACGAAGAGATTGCTGCTGATGTACCACATGCTCTTGAGCTTGTGGGTCTTCGACATAAAGCGCATAGTTTTCCAGATGAGCTTTCTGGTGGAGAAAAACAACGTGTTGCTATTGCACGTGCGATTGTAAATCAACCAGATATGATCATAGCGGATGAGCCGACAGGAAATCTTGATCCTATGAACACATATGAGATTATTCAACTTTTGAAAAAGATTAATGATCTGGGTACAACTATACTTTTAACAACTCATAACGTTGGGGTGATAGACAACATCGGTAAGCGAGTTATAACTATCAAAGACGGTAAAGTTGCTCTAGATAGTTCAGAAGGTAAGTATATATTGTAAAAAGCATACAACAATCTATATACTTTTAATAATCTAAATCAACATAATATATTTCAATACGTATGATAATCACAAAATTACGACGAACAATAAAATCAGGAGCAATCAGTTTTTGGAGAAACAGTTCAGTATCCCTAGCGTCGGTTCTTATCATGACAGTAACACTTACTGTTATCTCGATGATACTTTTCTTTGGTGTTGTGATGTCTTCTACTCTTGAAAATATAAAAAGTAAAGTTGATATCAATGTGTATTTTGTAAAAACAGCAGATGAGAAAAATATGATGCAGCTGTCTGAGAGTGTGAAAGCTATCCCTGAAGTAGCTAGTGTTGAATATGTATCTCGAGAGCAAGCATACAACACGTTCAGAGAGCGACATGCTGGAGAGCAAGCAACGCTTCAAGCACTTGATGAGATAGGGGAGAATCCTCTACCAGCGAGTTTAAACATAAAAGCAAAAGATCCTTCTCAGTATGATAGTATTGTCGCAACACTTAAAGAGAAAGAACAATCTATTGTAGGAACTGTGATTATTGATAAGATTAACTACACAAAAAACAAACAAGCGATAGATGCTATCAGTCGAATCATAACCGCATCAAACAAGCTTGGGTTTTTGATCGCAATTTTCTTCGCATTAGTTTCGATTTTGATTACATTTAACACGATACGACTCGCGATCTATATATTCCGTGAAGAGATATCTGTGATGCGACTTGTTGGAGCCAGTGAGACATATATTCGTGGCCCGTTTGTAACTGTGGGTATATTGTACGGTGTTGTTTCTGCAATACTTACAGTGTTACTTTTGATACCGCTCACACACTCACTTGGTGAATGGACTGACAAACTCGGGACTGGTATGAATCTGTTCTCATACTATCAAGCACAATTGCCAATTATCATAATCGCGTTAGTCCTTGGAGGATCAACACTTGGTGCTATATCAAGTTTCTTGGCGATACGAAGATATTTGAGGGTGTAAAGGTTTTGCTGTTTGAAAAAATATTATAAGAAAATAACACCAGGTCCTGTGAAGGATACTGGTGTTTTTGTAGTGGGGAGGGTTATCATCGATAGCCGTTGCCCCGATCTTTCCATTCCTGGTAGCCGATGACGTTTCGGCCTGCTGGTGCCACCGGGATCGAGATGCTTTGATTTCGATCGCCATAAATGGTTTGCTGCTCATGATGATACGGGCCTCCACCATAGCCGAAGCGTTCTGCGTGGCCGTAGGGGATTGGATCGTCCATGAAGTGGATAGGGATAGAGGGCAGGAAGTTGATACCTCCGCCGCCCATCCCGACATCGTTGGGGATGAAGGTGCAGGACGGGGTGAACAAAAGGCAGAGAACTGCCGCAATAAGTGTGAGAAGAATCTTTTTCATGGGTCTAAGAAGGATCTGAGTTGTGATTTGATTACAGCTTGAACTGTTCGCGCTGTATGGGTATATTATATCACTTTTATACATAAAAAGCAAGTATATATAGCACACTTAAAACTAGGCCTATGTATGCTACACTTAACTCCATATGACACCATATTTTACATCAAACATAGAAACAGAAACATTAGAAAACGTTAACTTCCGAAAAGTAGTTTGGACAGGTTCACATATGCAACTTGTTCTTATGTCGCTTCTTCCTGGAGAAGATATCGGAGTTGAAGTGCATCCTCATGTTGATCAGTTTTTTCGAGTTGAAGAAGGTCAAGGTAAAGCTCTTGTAAATGGAGAAGAATTTTCTCTTGTTGAAGACTCTGTGCTTATAGTTCAAGCTGGAGCTGAACATAACATCACGAATACAGGCGAGGGTAATCTTAAGATGTATACCATCTACACTCCACCAAATCATATCGACAACAGAGTACATGCAACAAAAGCTGATGCTGTTGCTGATCAAGAAGATGAGGACTTCGGTCATAAAAACTAGGCATATTGTTCACAAGAATATAATAACGTATAATCGATATATGAACCCAACTACCCTGAACGACAAACTATCTCAAGTACTTGCTGATACTGTCTCTCATATTTTCCAATCTAAAAAAGGTGTACTCGCAGCGGATGAAAGTGTTGCTTCGATTCACAAAAGATTTGAGGCTCTCGCGATCCCACAAACTGAAGAAAATCGTCTTGCATATAGAACGCTCCTTGTTGCAACACCTGACTTGTCGAAACAGATAAGCGGAATTATTTTTCATGATGAAACGTTTAGGCAAAAGATAGAAGGTAAAACATTTGCAGAGTACTGTACAGAACACGGCATAGTTCCAGGTATCAAAGTTGATAAAGGTCTTTTAGATCTTCCAAACTTTGAAGGTGAGAAGATGACACTCGGTCTTGATGGACTTAAAGAACGTATGGATGAGTATTACAATCTCGGTGCACGTTTTTGTAAATGGCGAGCAGTGGTTGATGTACATGCATCAACTGACGAAGGGATTGCAGTTAACATGAGAAATCTTGCATTGTATGCATCTATCGCACAGCAAGCTGGTATCGTGCCTATGGTTGAGCCGGAGGTTCTTTATGATGGAGTGCATCTTATGCATGAGACAAAAGAAAAGATGGTCAATGTTCTTACGCATCTTTTTGGTGAGCTAGCTTTGTACAAAGTAGATATGTCAAAGTTGATATTGAAAACATCTATGGTTCTTCCTGGTAAAAAAAGTGGAGAGGTTGTGTCAACAGAAGAAGTTGCGACAGAGACATCTTTTGTACTTCGATCATGCGTACCTAAAAACATAGGAGGGGTTGTGTTCCTATCCGGAGGACAAGATCCTATACAAGCAGCTGAAAACCTTTCTCATATCATGAAGCTTGATAGCGATGCTACCTATGGTTTTCCGCTTACATACTCGTACTCACGAGCCATACAAGATCCAGTTCTTGCATACTTCGCAAAACATCTTAGTGATGCCGATTGTGTGACTGAAGCTCGAAAGATACTTGTAGACAGATTGAATATGCTTACGTTGGCACTTGCAGGTACATATGATGCAGGTCAAGAGACTGGTATCTCGGCTCATGTGGATGCAGTAACTCATAGTCAGGATCTATAGGGTTTGGGAAACATAACACGCTCATGTTCTGGTTGACATGGGTGTTTTATGCTGTATATTTATAGCTGAATCAACGTGATTCTTCTGTTAGCTATTCTTTGAAATCTCAAATCAATCAATCTCTATGAACTCCGATTTTACGAAACGTTTTTATGTATCCATAGATGTTCCTGTGGTGTTCTACACCAAGCTTTTCAATATCCCTGAGGGTATTGCTTTGCACATGATTGAGGCTGTGGAAAAACCCGTAGTCTCAGGGAGTAAAGAGGGTGGTTTCTTGGATATGGGAGATTGCTATTCTCAAGAGCAATCCCAAGAAGCTGTTTTGAAACTGTCACAAGAAACAGGTTATTCATTTCGGCTTGGAACCCCTTTTGAGCTCCTTGCTTACATCTCTCAATACGATCTCAATAGCGAGCCTGCTTTTGCCTCCATGGTATCAAAGGAAGATTTCTTTCTTTATTGGATCAAAGGATCTTTTGATTGGAGAAAGTGGACATCGACCTGGGCTCCTATCTTCAAGGTTTTTGTCGTCAGAGATCTTTAGATCTTTAGTCTTTTATGCCACACCCTTATGGAGGGGTGTGGCTTTTTACATACCTCACATAGTGATATGCTATAGGTATGTCACCTAAAAAGTTAGAAAAGATAGTATATATGTGTATTGGGTTTTTTGTTCTTGCCCTTATATATTTTTTTATTGGTGATAATAGATTTCCGACTTCTCAAGAAGTAGCAACAAGTACACCTGTTGTTGTATCCACAACTCCTGTTGCGCGTATGGAGTCATTTACCTATGCAACATCTTCTATACAACTTACTGTAGAATACGCACAGTTCGTACGTCTTAGTGCTAGTACAACAGAGAAGATGATTAACGAGAGTCTAAAGAAAGAAGCTAAGGCTCTATATGATATGCAACTCAAAGAACTACGCCAATCAATCACTCCTGATTCGTTGCCAGGACAAAGCGGACGCGAAGTATTTTTCCAAAGAAAACTTGTGAAAGATAAGATATATATACGTCCTGAAACTGGAATCATATCTATACCATATGAAAATTATATTGATACAGGTGGAGCTCATGGAACGTTTTTCTTCTCATCACAAACGTTAGATATTGGTACGGGGAAGAAGCTGGCACTGCAAGATATCTTACAAGGTGCATACGAAGATGTTGTTTTTAGTGAGATCAAAAAACAGATTGCAGTAGGTGAAGATACAGAACGTTGTGTTAATTGTTCAAAAGAACTTGCTGAGCAAGAAGGGGTTCCTGTGTTTGTGTCTGAAAACTTTCTTTTATCTGATACAGGTATAGTCTTTTTGTATGGAGCGTATGATCTCGGTGCATATGCGATAACGTCTACAGGGCAGGAGGTATTGGTTCCTAAAGAGGTTGTTGAAAGTTTTGTGGCTCGAGTGTGGTAATATACGTATATGCAAAAATTTTTAGGTATTATACTACTAAGTCTTTCTCTTGGCTTGAGTATGTCTGTCTTTGCGGAGCAGGTGACAACTGTTACAGCCCCTGCTCAGAATGTTGCTACAAAAAACGTATATAAAGATGTAAAACTTAAGATTCCACACTATAAACAACCATATCCTAACAGTTGTGAAGCAACGTCACTTAAGATGGCTTTGGCGTATAGAGGTATTGTTAAAAATGAAATACAAATCCTTACGGCTTTTACTTACAATCCTACATATAAAGATTGGACAAACAATATCTGGGATGATCCTCAAAAACAATATGTTGGATACGTAGATGTGTCAGGTCGTCCTAACGGAGGGTACGGTGTGTATGGATTGCCTGTTGTGAAAGCGCTTGAGAGTTTTGGTAGACGTGGTACATATGCCACGGGTACTGCTATAACAGCACAGTTTTTAGCTGAAGCAATAGATGCTAAAAATCCTGTCCTCATATGGGGATATACATCTTTGACGGAACCTGCGTACACATGGACAACAAGAGAGGGTGTTCTTGTTAAAGCGGTTCGTGGAGAGCATGTACGAGTTGTGACTGGATTTAAAGGAACGGTTGCTCATCCTGTGGGATTTTATGTGCATGATCCATTTACAGGCAAAGTCCATGAGTACTGGACAGCTAAAAAACTTATAGATCACATACAGAAGGTACCAGGGGTGACGGATCAGGCTGTTATCGTCAAATAAATACAAACCCTTACCGCTTCGCGAAGCAGTAAGGGTTTTTAATTTTTCGATGATAAAATCCTACTCTAGATTTTTGTGGTATCATAGCGTTATGGAAATCTTACTCATAGTTCAAACAGTCCTTATACTCATACTTCTCATAGCCTTTTTCATACACACACAGAAAAAGAGTGTTGTGGTGGAAGATCCAAAGATTGCAGATATGATGAAAGATTTGAATCGTCTCGAGAGTGTTTTGAAAGATGAGATGCAACGAAATCGTCAAGAGGCTAACAGTGGTCAAAAAGAAGTTCGAACTGAGATTGCTCAAAGTTTGTCAGCAAACTTTACAACTCTAGCACAATCAGTTGAACAAAGACTTTCATCTCTTCAGCAAGATAACTCGCAAAAACTTGAGCGTATGCGCGAGACGGTTGATGAAAAACTTCATGCAACTCTTGAAAAAAGATTTGGTGAGTCATTTAAACTTGTGTCAGATAGATTGGATCAAGTGCATAAAGGTCTTGGAGAGATGCAGACTATCGCGGTTGGAGTTGGGGATCTTAAAAAAGTTCTTGCTAACGTAAAGACTCGAGGAACTTGGGGAGAAGCACAACTTGGAAACCTTATAGAAGAGATTATGACGCCAGAACAATATGAGAAAAATGTTATGACAAAAAAGGGTAGTCGAGATGCTGTTGAGTACGCTATCAAGCTTCCTGGACAAGGTGAAGCTGAGCATATATGGCTTCCAATAGACGCAAAGTTTCCACTTGATGCATATCAAAAGTTAGTTGAAGCACAAGATATGGCAGATATGTCACTTATCGATGAGATGAGAAAAACGTTTGAAGCTCGAATCAAAGGTGAGGCGAAAGATATTCATACAAAATACATCGACACTCCATATACAACTGATTTTGGAATTATGTTCGTGCCAGTTGAAAGTATGTACGGTGAAGTTCTTAGAATCCCTGGGTTGTTTGAGTTTATTCGAAGAGAGTACAAAGTTATCATTACTGGTCCAACAACGATACAGGCTATTTTAAATAGTCTAAACATGGGATTTAGGACGCTTGCAATACAAAAGAGATCAAGTGAAGTTTGGGATATTTTAAATGGTGTCAAAACAGAGTTTGGTAAGTTCGGTGATATTCTTGAGAAGACACATAAAAAACTACAAGAAGCAGGGAATACTATCGAGAGTGCTATGGTCCGAAGTCGTGCGATAGAAAAGAAGCTGGGTAAGGCAGGGGATGCTCCAGCACTTTCAGGTGGTGAGGATGATGTGGTGGAAAAGATACTTGAGGTTGTTGACTAGTAAGGGAATGTAAGTAGTATTATGGTTGAAAATAGCTTCTTGGCAATGTTGCCTTGAGTGATTTTTCAAGAACAATGTTAGAACTTTTAATGTCATGAACACACTTCGTTACGCACTGTTTTGCCTGGATTCGACTCATATCGATGGCTGTGAAGGGTTTGCGCGCAAGTTGATTGAAGAGCACGGTCTCTCCATTTTATCGGTCGGAGATGTCGCAGATTACTTGAATAAAAAAGATATTCCGAATATTCAGGTAAATATGATGTTAGATGGTGTTAGTCAGAGACTGTTCTCGTGTGTAACAACTCTAAGTAGCATGATTCATGCTGGTCTTCTGGCAAATCGTGAACAAATTCGTAGTTTTGATCTTTCTGATTTGTGTCAGATTGATTTAGCCTACGTCACTCTCAATGAAACTGAGTTGCGAAATGAGCGTAACCGAGTAGGAAGAACTCTCGAGTCTTGTCGTCGGTTGATTGACGTGCAAGGTCCTGCATTGCTTCACTCTACTGTTCACGCAGGGAAAATTGCTGTAAGTAGTTTACAGTGGGAAAAAATGGCTCTCGAAGCTCTTCATGGAGATGTGGGTGCACATTCTCGACTCAATCACTGTGCTATGACTGCTGTTTCAGGTTATTATCAAGAGATCGACAGAGTTTATCTAACTTTTTTCCAGAACAAAGAGAGTTTATGAACCTCGATGGGTCATGCTTGGCACTCACACAACTCTCGGTGTGAGTGCCTTTTTTACTCTCGTGTATACTACCCATATGCAAGAATTCACTCTACAACACGCAAACACATTCTTTTTCATCACAACCATTGCTGTAGGGATACTGATTGTTATCCTACTAGCCTTTCTATACCTCATATACAAAGTCATAAGGTTCGCCAGAAAAAGCATGGACCGGGTTGATAATGTCCTTGACCAAGTGTCAGAACATACAGAGGTTCATCCTATGTATAAAAAGTCCTTTGAAAGTGCTATGGTCCGAAGTCGTGCGATAGAAAAGAAGCTGGGTAAGGCAGGGGATGCTCCAGCACTTTCAGGTGGAGATATGGTCGAGAAGATCATTGAAGAAGTCTAAAAACTCCCCCCGAACATCTTTCCTTGCACATCACTTTATATATATAGTAATATATATACATATGACTCACGTATATCGCACTTTCACATACATCACTCTCGTATGTGTACTCATCACAACTCCAATCCTCACCTCTGCACAATCTCTCACTCGAACACAATCACTCCGATGTGCACTCCAACCTGTACTCTTTTTCCTTACTACTCCTTCTTACTGTACACAACAAACTGAAGTACCTCCTATAGAAGTAGGAGTACAAGAAGAACCACAAGTTACATCACCAAACACAGAACCAACTACAGGCTCTCCTGTACAAGCAACAGTTACACAACCACAACCTCCTCAATCACCAACATCTGATACAAACATCACTGCACTCGTAAACCTCTTAGTTGATTTCAAACTGAAAGACATCTACAGCAGACTCAACAATCAACAACCAACAACAACCTATGTAGAGACAGGAGGAGGTGTCTCATACAATACACTTCAAGCTCAAGCAGATGCCATCAGTAGATCATCAGCTACAGCGCTTAACGATACTCTTACAAAAGGGACAGCGGATATATCCGCAAGCAGTGTAAACGTTGCAACTGCTACTATACAAACTCTAGCTTCTTCAGGAGGGACTTTGAATATTAATGGAAATATTTCGAATCTGACTTTGCAAGGGTTAAGCAGTTCTCTGAGAGAGGTGGGAAGTGTTTCTACCGGTGGTGATTCATATACTGTTTTTGTACAAGGTCAATACGCATACATTGCAAACTTTAGTGGAGCATTCCAGATATTTGACGTGTCTAATCCAGCAAGTCCGGTTCTCATGTCTTCTTTGACAACAAATAGTGGGGCAGTAGGACTGTATGTTTCAGGAGGATATGCATATAAAACTGATTTTGGGGCACAGGTTTCTATTATTGATATATCAAACAAAAAAAATCCTATACAGATCTCAACGGCTAACAGCGGTTTCTGTACAAGAACTATGGCTGTACAAGGTCCTTATGCATACCACGATAGTCAATGTTGGTTTAACGGAATTGGTATATCTGATATCAGTAATCCGTATCAGATAACACCAAAAGGTTTCTCTCAACCTGGTTCAGAATCAAATGCAACAGGAATCACTGTAAATGGTAAGTACATGTATGTAACATATATGTCTGGTACAAATACATTTAAGATTGTAGATGTTTCAGATCCGAATACTCCTGTGACAGTAAGTGAGATGGCGATAGGTTCTCCTACAGCAGTTGGTGTGCAAGGAAATTATGCATATATCACAGTAGGAAGTACATTGAAAGTTATAGATGTTTCAAATCCTACAAGTCCTACACTTGTCAAAACTATAACGACAGGAGGAGTGAACGAACATAACATATCAATCTCAGGAAGATATCTTACTTTTGCAACAACAAATGGAAAAGTTGAGGTATATGATATATCAAATCCTCTTAACCCGACTCTTGCAGGTCAAGCAAGTGGTCTTGATGCAGGAAGAAGTGCATATGTTGTTGGAAGATATGTATATGTAGCTGATTCGGGAAGTCAAAAACTTAGAATCTTTGACTTAGGTGGTGCTGAGTTTACCGCTGCAACAGTAGCTTCGCTTTCTACTGGTAATGTTGATGTTCTTGGAGGTATAACTACACAAGGTAATGTAAGCTTCGGATCTGGGCTCAATGTTGGACTTGGGGGTATATTCTCTGCCGGACAAATCTCTGCAAGCAAGGCTTCTTCTACTGCAGCAAACGGTATCGCTGGAATCTTTACGGGTAGTGTAGGTATAGGCACAGTCATTCCTGCAGCACTTCTTGATCTGAAAGGATTTGCATCTGACGCTACTGTTCCTTTGTTTAATGTTGCTTCTTCTACAGGTACATCACTCTTTAGAATCAGTGCAAATGGTAATGTCGGAATCGGCACAACAACACCTTCAGTCAAATTGAGTATCGCAGGAACCACAGACTTGAACGGTCTCAACACATCCGGAGGTAGTTTCTGGGGAAATGCATCAAGTTCTGTCTTATCTTTTTATGCAGGAACTGACTATTCACAAGGTGCATACTTCAACGTATTCGGAAATAACGCAGGAAACTCATCACAACGGGGTAATGTAGAATTTGTCATACCTTCAACATCTGGTTTTAAGTTGTATGGATATAACTCAGGTATCAGTCAATGGAAAGAACGTTTTGGTGTGACAGGTGATGGTATGGTACATATCGGTGGACGAAGAAACTCATACGATACACAGATGGACAGAGTAAACTATCTTGCTGCTCTCACTGTTACATCACAAGATGTGGCTACAACAACTCTTGCACTTTTCCCAGCAAATGGACAAACAGCTAACATACTTAACCTATATACTACAGGCGGATCGTTTGGTGCTCCTGTACTAGGTTCTGTGATCACAGCGGATCATAACCTTGGTCTTGGTACAACAACTCCAAATCAGAAACTTGTGGTTGCAGGAACTATACAATCAACAGCACTCCTTGGAGGTGCAACTACTCTTTCAACAGATGCAAGTGGAAATATTATAAGAACTCCATCTGATCAACGATTGAAGGAAAATATTTTACCTATCGTGAGTGCTCTTGATAAAGTAAGTAGACTGCAAGGTGTAACGTTTGATTGGATAGACAAAAATAGATTTGGAACACAAACAGAGATTGGTTTGATTGCACAACAAGTTGAACAAGTTGTTCCTGAGGTTGTGTTGTCTGGCGGAGATTATAAGTCAGTTAACTATCCAAACCTTGTGGCTCTACTTATCGAGGCTGTGAAAGAGATAAAAACAACAATTGATCTATTTGCAAAAAATATAAAAACAGAACTTCTCTCAGCGGACAAAGTACAAACAAAAGAATTGTGTATTGATGATGTGTGTGTAACTAAAGAACAGTTGTTACAAGTTCTCCAAGGTTCAAACACTGTGTCAACACCAACTCAAACCCCGGTTGTTCCCATACCAACAACCGAAACAGGTACACCTTCTTCAGAACCTGAATCAACACAAGAAGAAACTCCTGATGCTCCAACTGAAGTTGTTGAACCTGTCGCAGAACCTGTCGTAGAGGCTGTTCCTCCAACTGAAGAACCAACACCAGCTCCCGAACCATCACCTGAACCTGCTGCATAGTAGGGCATTGATGAGCGAGATTACATGAGATACATGAATGTGGTAACACATTCATGTTCTTATGATATACTTAGGTATATGCAAGATTTTACCCTACAGCATGCAAATACGTTTTTCTTCTTTACCACCATCGCTGTAAGTATATTGATTATCATACTGCTACTAGTCCTGTATATGGTATACAGAGTGTTTTTGTTTGTACGAAGAACTATAGCAAAAGTAGATATATTACTTGATGATGTTACAAAACACACAGAGACTAATCCTATATACCAGAAGGCTATACCGTATATACTCCCGGTTATTGCGTATTTCTTTGGTAAGAAAGCTAAAGCTAAGCAAACTAGCAAAAGATAGGTAAAAAGGCACTATCAAAGCATACCTCTTGTTTTTTTGAGTGTTGTGCTATACTTAAGTCATATGAAAAATACAACACAGACATCAAACATATCAACGGCAGAAAAAGTTGCGATCGGAACAGGTATCACAGGACTACTTGTTGCGACAACACTCGGAGCGAACTTTTTGTTTAATACTAAAAAAGGAAAACAAAGCCTTAAACATATAAAGAGTTGGGCGTTTAAGATGAAAGGGGAATTACTTGAAAAGCTAGAAAAAGCAAAAGATATGAGTGAGGCTACATATGCACAAGTTGTAGATGAGCTTGGTGAGAAGTATGCAAAAGCTAAAGGTATGACAGTTGAAGAAGTTGCAGAGATTGCGACAGAACTTAAGGGTCAATGGAAAAAAATACACGCAGAAGTTAAAAAAACACTGAAAGAAGCAGATGCAAAATCAAAGAAAAAAGTTTCAGCACCAAAACCAAAGTCAAAATAATTCTGCACAAGCAACTTCTACCTCTTGGGGTAATGTTTCAAAGTGGTATGATGACTATATGGCAGATAGTGATACATATCAGGCAAAAGTTATAGCTCCAAACCTTCTCAGGGTACTTGGAGTTTCTGACTTTACACCTGGTAGTACAGTACTAGATCTAGGATGTGGACAAGGGTATTTTTTGAATCATGTTTTTCATAATAAACCAAAAGCGATTGCTGTAACATTGTCAGGAGTTGATTTGTCTCAAGAACTTTTGGATATAGCTAGAATCGATCTTGATCAAACTATTCAACTTATACAACAAGATGCATCAAAATTAACCGCCATCAAATCAGATAGTATTGATGTTATGTATTCTGTACTCGCGCTCCAGAACATGGCAGATTTGCATGCGGTTATAGGTGAGGTGAAAAGAGTTCTTAAAAAAGATGGAAGATTTGTTTGTGTTCTCAATCATCCTACATTTCGTATACCGAAACAAAGTGATTGGCATATGGATACGGCGCGCAATGCTCAAGGGCGAGTTGTGTATACATACATGACTGATAAAAAGTTTGCCATAGACATGCACCCAGGAAAAAGTGCAGTTGGCATGAAGAAACAAGAGACTTTTTCTTTTCATCATCCGCTCCAGTATTATATGAAAATCTTTGCTAAACATGGTTTAGCTATAACAAAGTTGGAAGAATGGATATCTCATAAAACAAGTGAAGAAGGTCCAAAAAAGAGGGTTGAAGATGAGGCGAGAAGGGAGATACCTATGTTTATGTGTCTCGAACTTAGAAATATCTAAACATTTATTAATCAAAGGGCACCCTTTAGGGTGACATTTACAAGAGTATCAAATACATATATAGTATACATAATGTTCGCTTTTATACGATACAGCATATACCTCATACTCATATTACTCTGCCTTTTCTTCTTGCAAAAGTTGGGAGTTGATGTAAAAGCAGGTTTTTGGAAATCAGTTGATCAAGTTAAGGTTTTTTCAAAAAGTATTGGTGATGCTCCAGAAAAAAAAGATAATGCAGCTATAGATGATATCTTAAAGCAAGATCTGATAGGATCCTTAAACGGTAGTAGTCCTGTTGTAAAATCATATATATCTAGCCCTACTGGTATTCCTTCTGTTTCAGAAGGTAAGGGTATGAGTATAGAGGGTGTATTAAAATACACAAATCTAGAGAGACAAAAATATGGTCTACAACCTTTACGATTAACTACAAAACTCTCTGAATCTGCACTCGCAAAAGTTGATGATATGTTCGCGCTGCAGTATTTTGAGCACATATCACCAACAGGAAAATCAGCATCAGATTTAGTTCGTGCTGCGGGATATGATTTTCAATCTGTTGGAGAAAACTTAGCACTTGGTGATTTTGGTACTGATAAGAAACTCGTAGAAGCCTGGATGAATAGTCCGTCACATAGAAAGAATTTACTCAATCCAAAGTTTACTGAGATCGGTTTAGCTGTTGCAAAAGGAACATATAAAGGTGATAGACAGTGGCTTGCGGTGCAACATTTTGGAAAACCATCTCCTATATGTGAATCGATTCCTGCAAGTATAAAAAATACCATAGATACACAAAAAAATACACTAGAAACTGAAGAACAAGCATTGAAGAAGATGGCTGAAGAGATAGAATCTGATCCAAATCAAAATAAAGGTCCAGAGTTTCTTAATCAATACAATACTCGTGTTGCAGAATACAATGCTTCTCTTGCAACTCTCCGGGATTTGATTAAGGATTACAATGTTCGTATAGAAGCATATAATACGTGTTTGAGTTCGTAAGCTGTATACATATGAAGAAAACCACTGACATGCCGGAGAGGCTTGTGAGTGGTTTTTGTTTTAATCAAAGACAGAGTTTTCTAGGTGCTTTGTGGTGGTGGAGGGACTGCTTCATCAATCTTTTTGAGTCTGTTCGCGATAGCTATTGAAGCAGACATCCAAGTTAAACGATCTCTCTTGCTCCAATCAAATGAGAATGTTGTTTTAGACTCTCCAGTTTCAGCATCCATACCATCCCATTCAAAATGATGAATCTGTAATGCTAGGTCTCCAAAAACAAAGATCCATGCATCTTTAATATCTAAATCTTCTGTTATATCATCCATCGCAGAATTTATTGCTACGAAAAATGCTATCTCGTTTAGTTTTGGAAAACTTGGCGCACTATACCCTCCACCCATGTTTTTTTTCAAATTGGTAAGTGCTATAGTGTGCCATGTTTCAAATCGATCATCGCCAAAATCGACAGTTCGAATCCGCGGAGACATTTTTTGGAAAAATGAACACCATTCATCGAGTTTTTGAATAACTGTATCAGGTATAACAACCTGTGCTTTTGGAGCTTCTGGAACGGAAAGTTCTGGGTTCATACGAGTGTTGATTGTGTAAAGGGTTGATTTACCTGTAACCCACGTTAGGTTATACGTAAAAGTATACGTAAGAAAAACCATTTGTCTACCTCCTACAACCAAAACACTGCAAGTAGTCCAAGTATGTACGGGAACAGTCTACCAGCTCTAAAGGTCAAGAGGGCGAACTCGTTACGCTCAGTAACATGTTTGTAAAACAAACCTTCTGTTGCTATCTCTATGAGGCTACACCCAACTCTACTTAAAAAGAGAAATATTCCTAGAAGTATAAAGTCGTATGCACCTGGTTGAACTAGTGCGCACAATGTTGTAAAACAAATTGCAATAAGTACTCCCCAGATAAAAAGTTTTTTCTCATTATGTTCTTTGTCTTCAATAGAACCAAATGGGATTTGAAAAAATATAAACGGTGTTAGACTTGCGGCTAAGAGTAAACCGATCTTATCCCATTCAAAGCCAAAGTATTCATGTAGATATATAGGTAATAACACTCCTGTTACAGCATAATACAGGTGAAGAAGAGATTGTGTGATGAAGGATTTTCTATCGAGCGGATCAGACCAAAAGTGTACAATTCTTTCCCATGTTGTTTTACTTTTTACAGGGATATCTCTATCTGATACAGATGGTTCTTGAATGTATGTATAGATGAAAAAAATAAACGGCATGAGTATGCAAAATGAAACAATATACACTACAGATAACTCATCTGTTTTTAATCCACTTAGGAGCAGGGGAACTATAACAAAAGGAGTGTTCCACATAGTCATATAAATTCCTCTACCTTTTCCTCTATCTTCTACGTGGGTATAGCTTTCAAACAATATGTCTAGATTGTAGAGAATATACGGAGTTGTAAGATGGTGTACTGCAAATGCAGATAGGTAGAGTGAGGTGTGCACATCTCTACTGCCGATATACATGAGCAAGAGGGCAACCATCTCTAAAAGAGTGAATATATATAGGTTGAATTTTGTCTTGGATATCTTTCTACTTGATAACCATAGATATGTCACAATACTAAACAAAGAAGCTGCTCCATATGTTACAAGAACTTGAGGGAGAGAAAGATTGAAAATAAAAGAAAGTATTGATGAGTTTGCAAAATATACAAAAACATAATGTAGACTTAAAAAAAAGACAGAAACATACAGTGCGGTATGTATTCGAATAGAAATATACTTTTGCATAGTGTACATTGTAACATAAAACTGTATTTGTCTTGAAAAATAAAAACTTAAAAACCCCACTTCGTGATGGACGGTGGGGTTTTTAAGTTTTTATTTTCTAACATATTGCACCGCCGTTATGACGGTACGAGCGTACTCTGGATCTTACTTAGCAGCTAACATGTTGTCAACAATCTTTTTCATAACTTCATAAGGGAGTGCTCCTAGTCCTTGACCTTGCTCGTTTACAAGAGGGATGTTTTCACCTTTAAACTGTATAACAGTATATGGTGTACCTGCAGCACCTGCTTTTGCACCTGCGGCAACAGCCTCTTGTATCTTTGCTGTGTATTTTCCACTATCGATACATGCTTTCATCTTAGCTTTATCAAGTCCTAACTTTGCACCGATATCTGGAAGTGTTGAGATATCAAGTCCATCGTTTGATTTTGTTGTAGCGTAGAGTTCATCTGTATATCTCCAAAACATATCTTCGCCTCCAAGCTCTGCAGCACACTCTGTAGCCTCAGCTTCTTTCTGTGCGTTTTTATGTAGTTGTTCAAGGGGGAAGTGTCTGTATACCCAAGCAACTTTACCATCTGCTCCATACTCTGCAAATATTTTCTTCATGGTCTCGTGATATACCTTACAGAAAGGGCACTCTATATCTGAGTATTCTATAATAACAATCTTTGCATCTATATCCCCACGTATATGATCAGCTTTTGTAACCTCTGCAACAACGGGTGCATCAGCGCCAAGTGCTCCGTTTATGAGGTTTTTACCTGAATCATCAGTAGTTTTGCCTCCCATAGTGTATAGACCAAAAGCTATAAGTGCTCCTGCTATAACTATAGCAATAGGGGTAATCAATTGTTTTTTATCAAACATTGCTGTTGCAGGTGTTGAATGTGCAACAGTCGTTTGGTTTTGTGTTGTTGGTTCCATAATCCAAATTATATTAGAAAACAAAAGAAGTTGCATCTTTTAAAAAGGTAAACTATATGTCATACGTACGTCTTGCTCAAGTGTTTGTTCCCATGTGCGGGTGTCGAGCGGTACTACACGTTTTTCTTTATTGTCCATATAAAAAAGTTTTTGTTCTTTGAGCGCAAACTCATACACATCCTTTGTAACTTCAACATCCATCATACAATAGTCGATAATCTTTTGAATCTCACCTTTTTTCCACCATGTGATAGCTTCTAGACCGTTTCCTGATTTTCCTTTGTTTAGCGTTGCTTGTGCAACTGAGTCGAGACCTACTCGTCGACCTATGACTTTTTGTATTTCTTTCAGAAGATCAACGTGTCGAAACTTTGTAAGGTCTCCGTTGTAGTACTTGTTAAGTATAGGAAGATCAAAATGATCACCATTGTAGGTAACAAGAACATCGGCTGCTTCAAGTATAGGCCAAAGAGTAGGGAGGGTTTCTATGGTGTAACTTGAGTATTTTCCTGTGTCAGATTCGTAGATACACATGATGGATAGATCAAGGTCTTTAGGATCACTACTTTCTACCATCGCAAATGTGTTTTGTGTTTCAATATCGAGGATTACTTTTTTCATCTGTCTTTATGTTATGAATTATTATAGATTTCTAATAGTATATGTTTTTGCGAGCGCATCTTTTTCTTCAAGGAGTATGAGAGATTTTACTGCAAGTTTTTTTGCATACGCGATGATATCGCCGGCTTTTTTACTTGTGTATTGTGTGGCGATATTTTTACCTTCACGTCGTAGTTCTTGTGCAACTTCATCTATATACGCAAGAGTGCTTTCGTTATCATCTAAAGCAGCGACAAGTATATCTGTCTTTACCGTATGAACAGGGAGTAGATTTCGAGATTCGAGGAAGTTCAACATAGGTACATCTCCAATACCAAAACCGATACCAGATATAGTTTGTTCGTCTTTAGCTCCTTCAAACAGATCTACAAGTCCATCATATCGGCCACCTCCAAAGAGTGCGCGGTTGTTGTTAGGGTCTGTATCAAATACTTCAAAAACGATACCGGTATAGTAGTCTAGACCACGAACTGTGTTTTCATCGAAGATAATGTTGTTCACGCCAGCTTTTTTAGCGAGGTCTATTGTTTGTAGTACTGATTCTAATGCAGCGGAAATAGAGGGGATGTTTTTTAAGATTTCTAAATCTGCTTTGTTGGATAAACTCAGGAGAGGTTTAGGATTTTCAATACGTGCAGTGGTGCAAATAGTTGCATACTCAGCTTCAAAATCTTCAGTTGATATTTTACTTTTTTTATCTGTTAACTTTTGAAAAGCTTTAGCTGAAACTTCATCAAAACCATAATAGTCTTTATAGAGAACTTCAAGAAATGCACGTGAGTTTACATGAATCGTATAATCAGTTTCTTTGGCAGTAAATCCACTCATGATTCGAGAGACAAGTTGCAAAATCTCAACGTCATACCGAAGACTTGGTTTTTTTGTAAGAAGATCTACGTTTAGTTGCCAAAACTCTCGCATCCGTCCTCGTTGAGGTCGTTCGTACCGGAAACAGTTTGGTATAGAAAAAAGACGAAGAGGGAACGGAAGCTCTCTCTTTTTTGCTGCAACCATACGGGCAAGTGTCGGTGTCATCTCAGGTCGCAAGGTCACTTGTCGGTCTCCTCGATCTGTAAACGTATACGTCTGTTCGTTTACAAGTTCTTGTCCTGATTTTGCACTATATATGTCTGTATTTTCAAGTATAGATGCAGCATACTCTTCATACCCAAAGCTATGTACTGCTTTTCTCCATGTATCAAATATGTACTCTTGCACATAAAAATCTTCGGGATAGAAGTCTCGTACCCCTTTATAGCTTTCTGTGGATAGCTTTGGCATGTTTTCTTTCATATAGAGTATGTATAGCATATTTTGAGGGGAAATTCAGGGGAAGTTGGGGGTTTCTTTATGAAATCTTTATCTTTTAAGGATGTTTTCTTTTAAATTACGTGAACTGGTATATGTTCTAATCTGTATGTGAATAAAACATCATTTCAAAAAGATATACATATATTTTTAAATTCTCTTATTGAGAAGGCGGTCACTTTACGTGCTTCGGACATACACATAGATCCTAAAGAAACATATGTGCAAATTCGCATGCGTATATCTGGAGTTTTGCACGATAGTGGAATATTACAGTTTGAATATTTAGATTTATGTATAGGTAAAATAAAAGTTCTTGCTGAGCTTAGATCTGATATACATGATAGAACCCAAGATGGAAGATTTTACTATGTTTCAGAATCACCTCGTGAGCGTATTGATATTCGGGTATCTATTGCACCAACATTTTACGGTGAAAATTGTGTTATGCGATTGTTGCGTCCCGAGTTCTTGCAAGATAGAACATTTGCAGAACTTGGTATGACTCGCATGCAGGTAGAACAATATACCAGTACACTTAGGAAAAGCTCAGGACTGGTTATTGTTGCTGGTCCAACTGGATCTGGAAAAACAAGTACATTATATGCAACTCTTCGGTTTCTTGCGCAGGGTACAAATGATATTCATTCATACGCTGAGGGATTAGATACAGATAAAAACATTGTCACAATTGAAGATCCTGTTGAGTCTGCAATTCCCAGAATACGACAAATACAAATTCATACCGATAAGGGGTTTGGTTTCAAAGAGGCGCTACGAGGAATTCTCCGACAAGATCCGGATGTGGTTATGATAGGAGAAATTCGAGATAAAGAAACTGCCATTGCTGCTATACAAACTGCACTGACTGGACATCTCGTGCTTGCAACTATTCATGCTCCAAATGCATCGTCAATTATTCCACGACTCATAGATATGGGTATAGAACCATATATGCTTTCATCGTCGATAACTATGGTATTAAGTCAGAGATTGATACGAGTGTTTGATTACACTCTTGGGCTATATGGTGAACAAAAAGGAATATTTGAAATAGTTCCCGTTGATACAGAGATGCGTGATATGATTCAGAAAAAGAAAACCCCATATGAGATGGAGCAATATCTTACAAGTACGGGTCAAATGTTACTCCGTGATGCATGCAAGGATATGTATGTTCGTCACGTTACAACAGAGGAAGAAATTAATCGCATAGCACTTGATATTTATTCATGAAGTTACAAAACACTGAACAGAGATCTCTCTGGTACAAGAAAATATTTTACTATCTCAAATCAGGTCAATCTCTTCCTGAATCTGTTAAAACTGCTGCAATTGATGCAGATATGATGTATATATACGAAGAGCTTGCTGCTGGTTTACGTTTTTCTGATGTGTGTTCACTTCCAGATTTTGAAACTACATTTACAAAAACAGAAGTGTCTTTGCTTCGAGTTGCGGAACAAACAGGGAATATGCAATCCGTTTGTGGAGTACTTTCTGGAATGCTTAAAAATCAACATGAGCAGAAACAAAAACTTATTGCGGCCATGATTTATCCTGTACTTGTATTATGTATGGCATTTGGATTATTACTCATGATATTACTTGTTGTTGTTCCTAAAATTGGTCCACTGTTTACTGGAATGAAAAATATTCCTATTGCAACAAAGGTTTTGATAGGGGTGAGTGATCATGTTGTACGTCGGTGGTATATGGATCTTGGAATCTTTCTTATTAGTGTGATTGCGTTTTTCTATATTAAAAATCGTACCCTATATTTCCATCATATACAAAAGAATTTAGAACGAGTTTTTGTATACATACCATACCTGAAAGATGTCTACATACTATGGTTTATAGAGAGGTGGATACAAGTGACGCATCTTTCATTGCTCAGTAAAGTGTCATTACCACAAGCATTTGGTTTCGCACACGAATCGGTTTCGGATACCTATATACAAGCTCAATTTAGAAAAGTGACTGAGTCTGTTCAAGAAGGTGTGACATGCCTTGAGGCATTAAACAGAGTGGATAAAGTCCTTAAAGTAAGACTACAAGATTGGATATCTGTTATTGCATCAGGAGAGAAAACAGGAACCTTGCAAGAAGTGTTTGGTGTCAGTTATGAACATATCTCATATAATTTGAAAGAATCTTTCGATCGATTTCAAGAGGTAATTGAACCTATGCTTATTGTTCTCGTTGGAATCATGGTGCTTTGTATTTGTCTTGCAATTATTTTGCCTATGTATCAATTAACGCAATCAATACAATAATAATATGCAGAAAGGTTTTAATCTTGTTGAAATAATCTTAGCGCTTGCAGTGGTGACACTGGTGTTTATTGCAGTGTTTAACTTTATGACTACCGCATATGTACGTTCTGCGCAGACTAAAGGTGTTGAAGTATATTTTTCTTATTTGTATGGTGAGCCATATTGTGAGTTGAGTGGGAAGGTTGGTGGTGTGCATATGCAAAATATTTCTCTGGCATCTTACATATCAACTTCGACCAGAGTGACAAGTGTTCATGTTTTAGGTGGTGATAAATTTTTACTTACTGCAGACTCCTCATCAATAAGTGAAAGTGATATTTTTATTTTTAATATCTCAACTACAACAGGAACAATAACTGTCGTAAGTTCTAGTGATATTGGTCCAGGAATTCAGGATAGTAAATTGCTTGGGAATTTTTTGTATGTTGCAAATACAAGTACGAATAGTCATGTTAAATCTCTTCGTCTTGATATGCAGGCGACAGGAACTTTAATGTTTAAAGAGTTATCAAACATTCGTATCTCTTCATTATCCTCTGGAGTTTCAAATCCAAAAAAACTTTCCACATACAATAAGCATCTTATACTTGGTTCAGAGAAGAGTAATACTGGCCCAGAAGTTTTTGTGATGCCTATTGAATCTGATGGGGCAGTGCGAACGATTACTCAAACTTTTGAACTAGATGGTCAACTCAATCAGTCTTTGTCTGCATATGAGAATCTATATATTGCTAATGCTGCTGATCCGGAACTACGTTTAGTAGATAAATCCTGGCAAGAATTTTTCTCATATGATGCACCTCTAACTCTTGGAAACGGAAAAAGTATTCTCTATATGTATCCTTATGTGATTCTTGGAAGAACACTCGGCTCTTCAGAGCTTTCTCTGTTACAAAAGAATGGAACCACAACTGAGGTGTTTGATACCAAACGCACCACCGGCACCGTCGACTTCCTCCAATCCCTTAACAAAAACACCCTCCTCTCCATAACCGCAAACGAAACAAAAGAACTTCAATTCTGGCACATACAACCACCTCCACTCGGACCATCACTTATCCTTGACAGAAGCATTGACACACTCGGGCGTGTCACAGCGTATACATGCGATCAAAACACGCTATATCTCTTTATGACCAGCAATAATCAAACATATCTCACATGGCTCAATCTATAAACAACAAAAAAAGAGGGGTAACACTTATTGAACTCGTCGTGTACATGGGAATATTTATGATTCTTGTTAGTGGAGTTTTATACAGTGCGTTATATATGCAAAAGATTTTGGAATATAATGCAATTGAGTACAAAACACAAGAACAGATATATAGACAGTTAGGTTTGTTACAACAGCATGTGAATTCTGCTACACGAGTTGAGATGGGGAGTGGTTCGCTTCGAATATATAACCGTTTTGGGTATGTTGAACAGGTTTTACAAGAAAAGATTTTACACATGAAATATGTGTATGCTGGAAAACCAGATATAGATATAATCCCTTATCCATATATACGTTTGGAAAAGTTCACTTTCACTAAAGAAACTGGACACGAAACTCTGTTTGGAAATAGTATACTTTCCGTTGAGATTGTAAGATCAGATTTGAAAGGGAGATTGAAAAAAATAAGAGAGTGGTTGGTAAAATAATTCTGTAAAAGTTTTTAAAAACTTTAAGAAATATTTATCATTTAAGTAACTTTTCTTTCAGATCATTTTATGATGATATTGGTATTGTTGGTGTATGAAAAATACCAAAATAAAAATCAAAGGAAAAGAAATTACAATAACAACATCTTAGGATGGGAATGAGTATATATCTTTGACTGATATTGCAAAGTTTAAAGATGGAGAACGGATTGATCACATAATCCATAACTGGATGCGAACCAAAGACACTTTAAATTTCTTGGGTATTCGGGAAAAGATTAATAATCCTAATTTTAACCCCATCGAATTCGATGGAATTAAAACCCTACCCCCCCTCGAACCCCCCCCATTGCCAAAC
>JACCDV010350808.1_pt1 | contig 24384 bp, 18 predicted proteins | sample 7446131 | NCBI WGS metagenome assembly JACCDV01 (sample SAMN15323448, study PRJNA562643) | freshwater metagenome | isolation source: river surface water | place: USA:Blue River Watershed | collected 2017-08-17
CTGCGCTCTTGTTTGCGCCGCTACTAGAGTTTGAAATAAGTACGAAAATCCGTTTCGTTTTTGCCTTCGGGGATGATACGGAGTATATCGAGTCCGCCTGCTTCATTTAGCTGAGCAGATTTTATCTTGATTCGTTTACCATCATGCATAAAGAAAGTCTCTGGCCAGCCATCAAAAGCACAGATCTTGCGATAGACTGCGCGCGCCTCTTCACCGACAGGTAGATGGGCTGGGTCTATGGTTAACAAAGACATGTCCTTGGTGATTTTGGTGCAGTGTGTTGTTGTCTCGTGGTCTTGTTCAATTGGTATGACCTCACCTGTTGGCAATTTCTGCATAACATCCACCAGTAGGCAGCCGGCAATACGAGACAGAATTCCGTCTAGTTCGAGTCCAGGAATTGGCACCTCATACAAGGCCACTGGTTGTTGAGCAAGAATCGGTCCATGGTCGAGGTCGCGGTCCATCTGCATGATAGTGACACCGCAGGCCGACAGGTCATGGAGGAGAGTCGAGCGAATCGGACTGGCGCCCCGGAACTTAGGCAAGAGAGAAGGGTGGGCATTGATAGTGCCGTACTTCGGTAGATTGATAAGCCATTCCGGCATCAGTTTCCCGTAGGCGAAGACAACAAAAAAATCAAAAGAATCGTCGGTCAGAGTCGTCAGGGCTTCGCGGTCTTTTAGTGTGGTTGGCTGGATCACTTTGATATCACGAGCTTCTGCCCAGACTTTGACTGGTGGTGGGGTAATAGTATGTTTGCGTCCGACGGGCGCATCGGGGTTACACACTACTAGTGATGGCAAAAAGCCAAAAGACTCCATCTCATCAAGTGCGGTGACGGCGATATCAGGAGTGCCGAAGAAAGCAAAACGGACAGGTATTGGTTTGGGGTTATTCATAGGAGTAAGATTGCTATATTGTTCGATCGTTTGCTTATGATTCACAAATGAAGAGATTATTTTTTGGATTCTTTTTTCAGTTCATCTTTGTGCCAGACTTTAGTAGCGCGTTCGGTAAAGAGTATGCCGTCAAGATGGTCATACTCATGTTGAATAATTTGCGCCAAGAGATTGCCGGCGCCACGTTCAAACCAGCGACCATTTTCATCTTGGGCTCGTAGGGTGACGTTGGTCGATCGCTTAACCAGGCCATAAAAATCAGGAATAGAGAGACAGCCCTCGCCGACCTCGTGGGTTTTTTTGGAAAATTTTACTATCTGGGGATTGATCGCTACTAGTGAAGGAAGAGCATCGCGGTCTTTGCTCTGGTCTTCGATGATAAAGATTCTTTTGCTGATTCCAATCTGCGGAGCGGCAATCGCTACCGCCGTAAAGCCGTCTACTGTGTAGCTGTGTAGCGCACTACGCATATCACGCAAAATCTTACTGACAGTACCATTAGTAAATTCATCGGAAGTGATTTCTTCCGCTATAGTATGCAAGGCAGGATGGTTTTCAGGGACAAGTTTAGCCATAGATAGTGACACTATAGCTTATTTATGGTGAAAAATAAATAGCCAGAATAATGATCTTGATCGCGTGGTTTGATAGACATATCAAGCCAGACTCTGATAGGAGTATTAAGTTCTTATACAATCCGATCCGGATTTACTGTAATAGCTATGTACGGTGGTAGGTGTCTCAACAATTCCACCAGATGTGCTGGGCTGGTATTTTTGTTGACTCGAATGAGACAGTGTCGTAAAGACTTTTGTCCGTGTGATTGTGGGTTGGTATAAAACTGCAATGGTAGCTTGGTCGGCTCCAATAATTGTTTAATAAAATTTTCGGTATTGGTGATGTGTTCAGGTGAACCTTGCCAGGTGAGAAAGTAAAAATTGGCAAACGGTGGGTACTGCAGCATTTCCCGCAAATTAATCTCATCGTCGTGGAAACGATCGACCGCGCCTCTGGTGGCATAAAGTAGTAGATCGTCCGGTTCGGTACGGGTCTGGACTAGGACTTCGTTTTGACTGATTTCACGTAACGATAATAATAGGCGAAATAGCGATTCGTCGGCTCGCCAAGTGGGCATGGCACGGACCGCGTCAAGAGAGACGATAGCTGACAAATAAATATTGTCTGGTAAGTAAGGCATTATCATGCTAGTTCCCAAAAATATTCCGCCTTTGGTACTGAGCATAGCCTTTTTCAGGGCTAAGGATTTGTTGTGAGTAGAAGCGGTAGTCGCGTCAAAAACCAGTAGTGGCGTGTTGGGGTAACGGCTTTTTATCTCGTCTTCTATATATTGAATACCGATCCCACGTTCTCGTAACCGCCATGATCCGCAGTGCGGACAAATATCGCTAGCTCGGACCCTTTTACCCGAAGTTGATGATACAAACCATCTTTCCTCACCACGTTCGGCATGGTGCGTCCGCAACAAAGAATAAGGTGAACCAGAGTCAGGACAACGAAAGATATAACCACAGTCAATACAAGCCACGACAGGAGCCAGGCCACGACGGGCGGCGTAGAGGAAGACGTTGTGGCGACCCTCCAGTGCCGTATTCATACGGATCAATAACTCCGGTGAGAACAAAGAAAAGGCTACTTCTCCTTTAGGCTTATCATGCTGACTAATGATGTTTAGACTGGCGTTTACGGTGAAGCGACGTTGTTCTTCGCCGTAAGAAATGGCCTGTTCGTTGCGCAATAAATATTCATCGTCGGTACGAGTGATAATGTCTCCCAAAATGAGTTTACGCTTGGCAATTGCGGCGAGTTGAGTGAGAGCTAGTCGGTGATCGAGATAGGGTCTAACTCTTTCTACATAGTGTTGACTGCCGACTTCTTCAATAATGATGGTGGTAATATCCGGTCGATCTAAATAAGCAAAATGTGGTGTGGTAATAATAAGAGCCGCATGGGACAGATCAGTCAGTGCCTGGTAGGCTTTGCTGCGACTGGTTTTGTTTTGTTCACCGCTAAAGGTAATGATGCGATCACTGATACCAGTAGCCAGAGCATCGTAATAAGTTTTGACCGCGGAGGCAGTAGGCACTACCAACAACACGGAACCGCGATGAGCAAAGGCCGTACGGATAATGCTCTGATAAGCCATAACCCTTTCTGCTCTAGGAGCGGCCAGTAGTTGAGGCGTTGGGTCTTCATCGGCTGCATGACTAGGTAGCGGGGGGTATTTGATAACGCCATTACGTACGTCCGGTGGTAAAAGCGAAAACAAAATTGCTCCACGTTTGGCTGGCAAAAGTTTATACAGCGCCTCGACTGTTTCCAGTAGAAAATGTGAAATTGTAGTAGTTTTTTGTTCGGGTGGGAGTTTGCGTAACGAAAACGTGGCCGCCTTCAGGGCGGTTTTCGCACTAGATACAGCTGACACCTCGATAACTACACCAGAGACAGTTTTGCCACGGACCGGAATTTGTACGATAGTGCCCCGACTGTAGGGAGTGCTAGAAAAATAGGTCAATGATTCGATTTGAACACCACGAACTAACGGAATAACTTCAATGACGTACATAAGAAGAGTATAGCAAAAAAAGTCAGTGAAACACTCTATTCAAGCATTAATTTTAGAGGCAGAACCCCGAAATTTCGGGGTTCTGCCTCTAAAACGTCAGGTACTTTTGGTAGTGTTGGTAGCTAAATTATAGTTCCTCTAGATAATTTATATTGGCCCCAAGCGACTGCAAGCGAGCGACAAGATTTTCGTAGCCGCGGTTGATGCTGTAGATGTTGCGAAGGACAGACTTACCTTGGGCACCGAGCATGGCGATCAGCAGAATTGTCGCGGGACGTAGAGCTGGTGGACAGATGAGTTCAGTCGCACGTAGGGGAGTTGGACCAGTAATGTATATCCGGTGTGGGTCAGCCAGTACAGTGTCAGCTCCGAGTTTTTCTAGTTCGGTGAAGTAGATGGCACGCTTCTCATACATCCAGTCGTGGATGAGGGTTTGTCCTTCTGCTTGAGTAGCGATAACGGCAAAGAAGGGTAGGTTGTCGGCGTTTAGTCCAGGGTAGGGTCTAGAGTGCACCTTTTCTAGCGAGGCGTGTAATTTGGAAGGCTTAAGTTTTAAGTCAACCAATTTTATTTGTCCATTCGCACCGAGATAAGGCTTACTCTTTGTATACTCCAGCCCCATTTTTTCCAGAACCAGGAGTTCCAATTCGAGAAATTCAATGGGACAACGGGTGATTGTGATAGCGGAATGAGTAGTGATAGCAGCGGCAATAAAGAACATACTGTCAGTTGGATCTTCGGCTAGCGTATATTCGATATTGGTATTTATCTCTTTGACACCAGTGACTGTCAGGGTGGTGGTGCCTAGACCTTCGATCTGGACTCCCAACCGACCAAGGAAAACACAAATCTCTTGTACCATGTAGTTGGCAGAACAGTATTTGATGGTAGTTGTACCGGTATGTCTGGCAGCAGCGAATAGGACATTTTCGGTGACGGTGTCTCCTGACTCAAAGAGAATAATCTCAGCCGGGGATTTGGCCTCGTATTTGACCTTAAAGGCGTCATTAGTGGTTTCGATATCAACGCCAAAATGTTCGAGTGCAAAGAAGTGTGGACGGACCGTGCGGCTGCCTAATTTACAACCGCCAGATTGAGGTAATGAGAACTGCGGTAAGGTATGGATGAGAGCCCCGATAAACATAATAATGCTGCGGGTCTTGCGGGCGGCCTCAACGTCGATGTTTTTAAGATTGTACTTTTTGGGCGGAGTGAGCGTAAGAGTTGATCCTTCCCATTGAACTCCCATACCGATACTCTCAAGTACTTCTAGAATACGATGTACTTCTTCGATACGAGGCATCCGGTGTAAGATAGTGACACCGCGGTTTAGTAGTGATGCACATAGTAGACCGACGGCTCCGTTTTTTGAGGTATTGGTTTCGATAGTGCCAGTGAGTTTTTTCTTACCTTCGATAATGACGTTGACACTACCAGGGGAAAGCGTGACGAGATTTTTGCCTAATGCCAGGCTAATTTTTTTCACCATATCAGTAGTGATATTTTGAGTGCCACTTTCAATGCGAGCGATCGCCGACTGAGTGGTTTTAATTTTTTTGGCTAAGTCCGTCTGTGTTAGACCTTGAGCTTCTCGAATATCCGCAATACGCTTACCGATGTTATTGTCCATATCAAATTATTATTACCAAAGTAATATAGCATATATGCTATATATTTGTCATTTGCGCCACCGGGGAAAGACGCGTACTATTGTGCACATGTTTGAACGCTTTACACCCAAGGTAGGGATAGATCTCGGTACTACGAGCGTACTGGTGTATGTGCCTGGACAAGGAATAGTGCTCAATGAACCCTCAGTGGTGGCGGTGGGTGATAATAATCAAGTCTTGGCGGTAGGAGCAGAAGCCAAACGCATGATTGGACGGACTCCGGATAATATTAGAGCCTATCGTCCAATGAAAGATGGTGTAATTGCTGACTACCGCGTGACTGAGGCCATGTTGCGGTACTTTTTGGGGAAGGCTCTAAGTAAGTATAATCTCTTTAGACCAGACGTGATGGTGTCAGTACCGGCTGGAGTTACTTCGACCGAACGGCGTGCCGTGGTGGAAGCAACGATTAAGGCGGGGGCCAAAAATGCTTATGTAGTCAAAGAACCGATCTTGGCAGCTATTGGTGCTGGTGTACCTATATATGATGCGCAAGGACATATGATTGTCGATATTGGTGGTGGCACGATCGATGTGGCGGTGATTTCACTTGGAGGTATTGTGGCAGCCAACTCGGTGAAGTGTGCCGGTAACCGTATCGATGCAGCGATTATTGATTTTGTAAAAAAGTCCCGCAATCTAGCCATTGGTGAGAAGACAGCGGAGGAGGTGAAGATAAAGGTCGGCTCGGCTTTGCCGCTTGAAGATGAACTCGTGATGGAGATTAAAGGCCGTGATGTCTTTACTGGTTTACCTCGTACGACTGAGATTAAGACCAATGAAGTAGTGCGCGCTATCGGCAAAGAGTTGCGTGAAATGGTTAAGGCAATCAAAGATGTGTTTCAAGAGACACCGCCAGAGTTATCATCCGATATTATTGATGGCGGTATTATCATGACTGGTGGGACATCGCAGCTGCGCAATTTTCCAGAATTAATCAAACGACGTACTGGAGTCAAAGCGGTTCTGGCCGACCAGGCGCTTTTTTGTGTCGTTAATGGTACTGGTGTAGCTTTGGAACATCTAGCTACTTACAAACGCGCCATCCTGACCAAACGCTAGATGGCATAGTGCCGGTGGTGGACAGGTGGGCGCCTACGGCGCCCACCATCGTGTATGATATACCTAGTATGTCAGAGCGTCTGATACCAAACCAATTCAATACTCCAGAAGAAGAAATTGAGTACTTACGTGCCAAAATCGCGACGCGTGAGCGCGAGCTACTTCTGCGTCAGCCGCAGGCCGATCATATAGATTTTGAGACAGTGGCCAAACAAGAGTTACGTGAATACAGCATGTTCACACCGAAAGTGATTTTGAGTGGTGAAAGAGTCTTGGATGATCATGAGCTCGCGACAGTGCAAGAGCATATGGTTACCACACGCACCCCGTTTGAAGACATTATGGTAATTGTAGCGGAGAAAGGTATTCGTAATGCTTTGTCGGCTTTAGAAAAAATCGATAATGCTTATGTAATTGACGAAGTCCATCGACAACTTATTGAACATATCAGGCAAGGCAAAACTATTCAAGATATGCGTGAAGGGGTGCCACCGTGGCAAATTTTGCATATGACATTGTTTGAAGTGACTTTGCCTGAATTAAAAAATAATCAGGATAAAGAGTATCAATTGTCTGAACTAGTAGGCATGATGGAGCAGCTCTTTATTGGTCTCAAAAGCATCTCGGCTCGCGATAGCTCCCAACATGTAGTTTTAGAAATTGCTGTAGCCGATAATAGTGATGATATTGTTTTTTATGCGGCGGTACCAACTGCTTACGTGTCGCTATTTGAAAAACAAACCCTGTCGTTGTTTCCTCATGCTGTGTTGGCCGAACAAGTACATGATTATAATATCTTTGTAAATGCTGGTGTTCATATAGTTAGCGAAGTGTATTTACACAAACATCCAATTTATCCGCTAAAGACACACGACCATTTCACCAGCGATCCACTGGCCGTATTGCTTAATGCGTTTTCCAAAATTGAACGTGAGGGCGGTGGAGCAGCTGTACAATTTGTCTTCCGCAGTCCCAAGACCAGTTATCGTCATACTTATGAAGATATCATTAAAAAAGTCAAAAAGGGAATGTCTCCGCGTGAAGCGATTAGGCGTAGTAGCCTCACTGGTGAAGTGGTGGCGAGTGTCGGCGAACTGCTATTTTCGGGAAACAAAAATAAATCTGAAACTGCTCCTGAAGTAGATAGCGAAGCCCTTGAACTATTTAACGAAAAAATAAAAGCAGACATATTGGAAGTTAATATCCGGTTGGCGGTATCAGCGCGTGAGGCCCATCGTGCCGGTGAGATTTTGCATGAAATTGAAGCCACTTTCAATCAATTCTCACACGTATCGGGTAACCGCTTTGAATTCGCTCATCGTCGCGGTAGTGCCCTAAAGTCTGCCCAAAGAGCCTTTTCTTTCCGTGAATTTGCCGATAAGACCGCTATACCATTGTCTGTGACGGAACTGGCTTCCATCATTCATTTTCCTAGTAATGGTATTGTCTCGTCTCCACAATTTAAACAATCGCACGCTTCAACCGCCGCGGCACCGACTGATATGCCCAAAGAGGGTACTATTCTTGGTATCAATCGACATCGAAATGTCGAGAATAAGATTTTTATGACGGAGAAGGATCGCATGCGACACTTCTATGTGATTGGGCAAACCGGTACCGGTAAATCCGTATTGCTAAAAAACCTAGTAACGCAAGATATCGAAGCTGGTCATGGTGTTTGTATGATTGATCCCCACGGTACAGACATCCAAGATATCTTGGGTTCTATTCCGCCGCACCGTGAACAAGATGTCATCTATTTTGATCCAGCCAATCTGGATATGCCGATTGGACTTAATATGCTCGAATACGACGAGACTCGCCCGGAACAAAAGACTTTTGTCGTAAATGAATTGTTTTCTATCTTTCAAAAACTTTACGGAGCCAATCCCGAGAGTATGGGACCGATGTTCGAACAATATTTTCGTAACGCCACATTACTCGTGATGGAAGATCCAGAGAGTGGCAATACTCTCATGGATATTAGTCGCGTGATGGCTGACGCCAAATATCGGCGTTTGAAATTAGAAAAAGCCAAAAACCCAGTAGTCGTGCAGTTCTGGCGCGAAATTGCTACCAAAGCAGGCGGGGAAGCATCACTTGAAAACATTGTCCCATATATTGTTTCTAAATTTGATGTGTTTACCGCTAACGACTATATGCGTCCGATCATTGGCCAGCAGAAGAGTGCTTTTAACTTTAGGCAGATTATGGATGAGCGTAAGATTCTGTTAGTTAATCTCTCCAAAGGTCGACTAGGTGAAATCAATGCCAATTTGATTGGTATGATTATCGTGGGTAAGATTTTGATGGCCGCCTTGTCTCGTGTCGATAATATGGCCATGGATTTTCCGCCTTTCTTCTTACATATTGATGAGTTTCAAAATGTTTCAACGCCATCTATTGCGTCGATTTTGTCTGAAGCCCGAAAATATAAATTGTCATTAACAATGGCTCACCAATTCATTGCGCAGTTGGATGAAGATATAAAAAACGCCGTTTTCGGCAACGTTGGTTCAGTGGCAGCTTTTAGAATCGGTGCGGATGATGCCGCGGCTTTGGAGTCACAATTCGCACCAGTGTTTGCGGCTAATGATCTCATGAATGTACCCAATTGGAACTGCTTTGTGCGGATGTTGGCCAACGGTGTACCGACCAAGCCGTTTAGTTTAGCGACCTTACCGCCATATAAGACCGATAGTACCAGAGTGGCTTTATTAAAAGAATTTAGCGCCAAACGCTATGGCCGCTTACGGTCTGAAGTAGAGGCTGAGATATCCGCACGCTATGTCAAAGAAATGCCAACCTTACCAACACTTAATGGTATAATTTAGGTAATACTTATGTCTGCTGAAACTAACACTTTTAATGTGAAACTTTCGCCTGATCAGATTCGTGAAGCTATTAAATCGCGAGAAAGGCAATTATCGCAAAACGAAGAAATTTTTTTGCAACAATTACGAACCAAGTGGCCCCATCTCAGCAATATTGACTTGTTAGGATCTCATCCAGACATACCAGCTAATGTTCAGAAGATAGTCAATAACTATCTGCAAGCAAAGAGTCAAGTTGATACCAGTAAAGAAAAGGCTGTCTATGATTTTTTGAATGAGTTTAATTCACAGCATAAATCTGCATTAAGTCGAGCGTTAAATAATCTAGCACCAACACCGTTAACTCCTGTTATTCATCCGACTAGCCCTGACCCATTAGCCACAGCTGTGGCGATGTTAAAGCAATCTCTTACTCCCGAACAAGGGATCGCTGCTAAACCAGAGCAGGCATCTCAGGTAGCAGACATAGGTGAACAAATTGCAACACTGAAACAGCAGGTAAGGGACAAGTTAAAGCGTTACACACAGGCTGATGCGATGAACAGTGAAGATATATCAGAATTGTATATTCCTAGTAAAGAGGAAAAAGAATTGTTACAAAAATTTTCTGTAGTATTGGCAATGGCTAAGGGTTGGGAGAATCTGGAGGAAAGTAAAAAAGGCGAACAGTTGAATAAGGTTTTAGAAAACATTTCGACATTAAGTCAGGCTATTGACGACTTTGATAAAAATAAATCAAGTAATGAAGCAAATGAGAGCGAGCGCTTTGCCTATCAGCGTAAACTCTTTAAAGTGCGGGCACAGGCTTTGCGTGCCAAGATTAGTAAGTTATCCAAAGGTGACATAGCCAAGTCCGAAGCCATCAATCAAAAGTTAACAGATATTGATAAAAATTTAAATGATTTAGATCAAATAAATCCACTGGTGAGCTCCAGTTCGTATCTACAACTCCGAAACACAATATTCAATCTTTTAACCGCTGCTGAAACTGAATTTGCTTCAACCATAGCACCTGTAGATAGGATGGTGGCCGACTTAGCTGATGTTCCGGCACCCGTTGTTTTACAAGAACCATCAGCACCTGTCGTAGTACAGCCTGCCCCTGCGCCATCAGTTCCGCCTGAGTCTGTGGTGGCGCCTGACCAGCAGCCAGAATTTAGCTACACACCTTTGTCTACCTTACACGTGACTACCTTGCCCGAGTACAGAGGTGCGGTTTCGCGTTACGAACAAGCCTTGCGGAAGCATACGAGATTGCGAACGGATGAAACCAAAAAAGAATTATTATTACTACAAGCCGAATATAATGACTATCGTCGTTATTTAGAGATTATTGATGAACATACTGGCAATGAGGTAGCTAAACGTACTGCTCTGATCAGTAAACTCGAAGCTCGAGCCGATGCAAATGAGTCGATGGTTGATCGCGTCAAGCGTGCCTTCTGGACTAACCGTGCCTTTAAAGCGGCGACGCTGGCGGCGATTGTTGCTGCTTTACCTAATGCTACTCAAGAATCAAATGACAATAGTGCCAAGCTAGTGGAGTCCGGATCTTTGTCGCCGACCATTGCTAGTGCTTGGGCGACTGCTAATGATGCTGAATCACCCAAGACTCCACTGGAGCCAGTGCTCTTGCCTGATGCTCAGACTAGTCCCGTAGGTAGTCCGGTCACACCAACCGCAGCCGGTGGTAGTGAGTCTATGTCTATCCCAGCAGTGGAAATAGTACCGCCCAACCTGGCCGACATGCCAGATTTGACGGCTTTTGATAATCAACCAGCCAAACTGTTATCTCCGGAGTTTGTGGTTGATACGCCAGCTAAAGCCAATACTCTAGTTGAGGCTTCAGTGAATTTGGATGTAGCGCCGGTGGCTTCAAGAATTGTTCCCACTTTACCAAAGACCAGTACTAGTGTAGAAAAACTAGCTTCATCGGTGGTAGATCAGGATTCACTCTTGGCCATAAACAAACGTTTGGAGACATCTCTAGCCCAACTACCTGCGACTCATACTGTAGCATCTGGAGAGCGATATAGTGATATTATTGCGGAGTACCAAAAAACTTTAGATACATTTGATTTACCAAAGATCGTTCTAGGTGAAGTTGATACGACTTTCTGGTCCAAAGTGTTTGCTGCGGAGAATAATCGAATTTTTGCCGGTGACATTCTGCCTCTTGACTTACTGAAGCAACACCAAGAAACACGTGCCAAGGCGGCAGAAGTCTTACTCAGCCCTTACTCTTCATATATTGAGGAGGGTGACGACAGTATTATTGATGCTATTGATCGTAGTGCCAAACGTTTATGGCCCGAAGTCGATCCTGAACACTTACGAACGATTGTCGATCATCAGGTAATGGAATTGTTACACCAAGACCCCAACTTGTTTGGTAAAGACCCGCGTCAATTCAAACCAGGAGAAATCATTTTGTACAAAGCCACCGACCTGATTTTGTCTGCGGTCGCAGAATCGCTCCGTGATTTGCCGCAGGAGGTACCATTGACCGCTGACAATAGTGCGTCTGCGGTACCGTCTGAGAGTCTCGACAATACAGACGACGGTATTACCAGCCTGGACAGCTCACTGACGGAGAGTATGCTCGCACAGCCTGAGATTGGTCTCGATAATCTAACCGAAGCGATAGTTAAGTACCCTGGTGGTGTTGATGCGTTTGAAAAAGAGTTGGCAGTTTGGACAAAAAACGTGATTGGTATTGGCAGTAACTCTTGGATAGATACGATTGTAGGCAATAGTGGTAGAGTCACCAGTCGGGAACTGCTTAATCTAGATATTGCAGAAGTGACACAACTATCATTTCTCGATCCCAACCAAAGAGCAGTTTGGTGTCGTGACAATGGAGTAGACCCCGAATCATTCGATCGCTTGGTAACGCTGGTGCAAATGCTGAGAGCCGACCACCACTTGCCTGATAGTCTTGATGATAAAACTTCAGTACCAGAAGTCTTGCAACTACAATTTCTCCTTGAACAAACCGCGGCCGCCCGCGCTGCGGAGAAATAAGCAATAACATCATTATGTCTACCATTAATTCATCAGCTGACGATCAGAGTCGTGACGAAGAAGTAGCCTTTCGTGTCTTTAGTGTCGCGATTGAAAAATACTTGGCTACCCTTGATGGTATTGCCCAAGAAGAATTTGAAACGTGGCTAGATGATAATGCTGAGACCGAGGATTTGTTCCCTCATCTTTTACAAAAGTATCCTAAGTTTGGCGATATTTTTGTCGACGAGATTGAAGCTTTGAATAAAAAGTAAGACAACCAACTGACAGACTAGACTTTAAGGTAATTAGTAACACCTTATGTTCACACAAATTGGCCAGTAGGTGTTATGATGTTCGTATATGGTTCAGGACGTGCGTTCTTCGGCAACCGGTGTTGCTTTTGATTTATTATCTCAGGAAGGTGTGATGTCTGCACTGGCCTTTGTGCGTCAGTCTAGTGCATCAGTCGTAGAGAAGAGGGAGTTGCGAGACTTGATTTTTAATTATTCTAATATGGGTGGCGACCCAGCGCTGCGGACTTTGATTTTAGACCGTCTAACTTCTCTTACGATCGTAAAAACAACCCCTGATGTCAGTGCTAATCAAGCGATTAACGCCAGTCATACTACTCATGTAGCGCCAGTAACGACAGCACCATCGAGTTCAATTTTCACTCCTCATATTGTTGAAGAGTCGGTCATTCCTAATCAAGCTTTAGATCAAACTGCTAAAGTCTCACCACTTGGTCATAGTCGATTAACTCCAGTTTTTGAACCACCAATTTCCGTTAAGACCGTTACCCGAGCGCAGTCAAATATCCCGCCGATCACGACCCCGGCGATGCCTGAATCTGTTATGGCCAACACCGTCGTGCCACCAGTTCCTGTAGAGGCTACCGTTGCGGTTACTACAGAGACGTCTATGCCGACGGTATCACCATCTCAAGCTAGTGATGACGCCGTGGCGGCTGTGCGTACGACTCAACTCGACTCTGATGCATTAAATGCTGGCCGGGCGCGGATTGCTGAGATCAAAAAAATCATTAATGCAAAAGTAGGTAACCCAATTAACTTGTTGGATCTTGATGCCGCGCTCGGTCGTGAGTACATGTCGGCCTTACTAGAATCCATGAAGATTAGTTCTGGCGGTGATGGTGACTTGGCGTCCGCCTTATCTAGGTTGGAGACGGTCTTTACCACAATTATGAGTCTAGCCGATGGATTAAAGGCAAAGGTTGATAACAGTACCCATCAGGCAAAAGTAGCTGCACCAGACAATCTCGAGCACCGTGAGAGTGAAACGATAAGAATGGTCAATCCTGATTTACCGATTGTGGCGATTCCGCATAAGGCGCCACCTGCTATAGCAGAAAATATTGTGTCAGCAACCATGCCAGAAGCTAACAATTCTGCCGATTTGGAGACTTCTGTTGCGGCTTTTTCTCAGTCTGATCAGATGACAAAACCTTTAGAAGCGAATCAGGTAGCAAAGATAAAACCGACCATTCCCGAGTTATCAGCTTTGACACAAAATTTAGCACCACAATCCGTACCAGCTTCGTCAGTACGTCCGGTTGAAGTTTCATCACCGGTAGCATCTGTGCCCAACGTTAAACCAGCTGCGACATCTATACCAGCTACACCGTCTACAGATATCCAGATTTCTCCCATGGATATTGCCACAAACCGTGATGGTATTAGACCAGTATCAGCAGCTTGGCCGTTGCGTACCCCAGATGATCTACCATCTCTACAGGACGTAAAAAATGCTAGTGGTATCACTGATCCTTTGCATGATTCGGATGTTGATGCCGGATTGGAACAATTATTGTCAGAATGGTCATTGTTTAAGAAGAGTGGAGTGTTTGGATCGGGTCCTCGTGGGACAAAGCATCCTTTGTTTGAAAGGCTGGCATCATTACAAATGCCAGTGGTTATTGCTGGACGATTTGAAGGTTCGACCCCAGAAATCAGACAAAGCATTACTGATTATATGAATGGTTGGCGTTATGAGCAGGGGATTCTGTACGAAAACGATGAGACCTTTGAGCATTATTTGCGCCGTGTGATCAGACATATATTAGACTTGCAAATGAAGCGTAGTGGCGCATAATACGTCATATGATTGACGGTCATCACGCTAAACTCATTTTATCAAACCAAGACCAAGCCGATGTTCTGGCGACCATTATCAAAGAATACTCTGTAGAAGCGGAAGTGGTGTCTTGGAGTGGTGAAGTATTAAGTATTGCCGAAGTACGAAGTTTAATTGAGAGAGCCTATCAGACACCGGGAAGTTATAGTTATAGATTGATGTTGGTGCAAGCGCGCGTCATTGCTATTGAAGCGCAACAGGCTTTACTAAAAATTCTAGAAGAACCACCCAAAACAACTCGTTTTTTATTCGTGTTACCTGGTCTAGCCGGAGTGTTGCCGACGGTTTTGTCGCGGCTTTTTGTCATAGATCAACGACAGGCGGATAATCAATTGCCAGAATCTTTTGTGGAATTTTATCAGGCTACTATTCCTGATCGGTTACTCTATGTAGCCAGCTTAGCCAAAAATAAAGACGAAACGCTATGGGCTGAGTTGGCCACCGGTCTAATGTTGCTAATTTCCCGAGGCGATCATGATTTTAGTTTAGCTGAACTCAAAACTTTTTCTTTTGTACTTAATAACCAACAAAGCCGCGGTGCCTCAAAAAAGATGTTATGGGAGGAAGTCGCCTTTACTCTAAAAACACCCTAAAATTATTGTCTCGTTTCTAGGCATTTATCGTGTTATACTGGTTGTATAATTTTTAAATATGGACGAGATTGATAAAAAGCGATTTGCCGAAGTAGTTGATTGGCTGGATAAAGAATTTGCTAGTATTCGTACTGGCCAAGCGACGCCGACTTTGCTTGATGCTATTAGAGTGGAAAGTTATGGGTCGTTTTTGCCACTTAATCAAGTGGGATCGGTCGGGGTCGAAGATGCGCGGACTTTGCGTATCTCACCTTGGGATGCCTCACATGTAAAAGCCGTCGAGAAGGCTATTACTGATGCTGATTTGGGTTTGTCGGTAGTAACCGATAGCTCTGGTGTCAGAGTCATTTTTCCGGAACTGACCGGTGAACGTCGCCAGCAATTAATCAAATTTGCCAAAACTAAATTAGAAGACGCACGAGTATCTGTCAAAGCGGTACGTGATGAACTAATGAAAGCTATCGATGTGGCTGAAAAAGCAGGGGAAATGAGTCAAGATGACAAATTTGCGCAAAAAGAAGAAACTCAAAAAATTGTTGATGCTACCAATCGCGCACTGGAAGCCCGCTTCGCTGACAAGGAAAAAGAAATTGCTCGTTAATTCATAATATTAGTCTATACATATGTCAGTCATCATCTTTCTAGCGGTATTGTTTGTGCTCATTTTGGTACATGAATGGGGTCATTATATTACTGCCAAATGGACGGGCATGCGTGTTGATGAATTTGGTATTGGTTTTCCACCTAAGCTTTTTGGTTGGAAAAAGGGCGAGACGGTTTATTCCCTGAACGCTTTACCAATTGGCGGTTTTGTAAAAATCCTAGGCGAAAATGGTGAAATCGAAGGTGGAGAAGTTTTGTCCGAAGCTGATCGGGCGCGCACCTTCGGTGCGCGCCCCAAGTGGGCCCAGGCACTAGTCTTGATTGCTGGAGTGACGATGAACACCGTCTTTGCTTGGTTACTCTTGATTGCAATATTGGTCATGGGCACGACTGTGCAAGTAGGCGAAGATACTGCCACTGCGGCTGCGCGCTTAACCGTCTTGGCTACTTTACCCGATAGTCCGGCTAGTGTTATCCCAACACAGGCCGAAATCATCTCGGTTAGCAATGCTGACACAACCCTGACTGATTTGACCCCGTCAGCCTTTAGTGACTTCGTCGCGACGACCAATGGTAATCCACTCACAATTCAATATCAAACCAATGATCAGGATGCGGTGACTACGGTAGATCTAACACCAACCTCAGGCCTTGATGCTAGTGACTCAAGTCGATTAATTGTAGGTGTCAGCCTGGGCTTACTGGAAGATCGTACTTACGAGCTAATTCCAGCCGTGAAAGAAGCAACCTTGCAGACGATAATGATGCTTAAAGCAATTACAATTGGTTTAGTGGATCTCTTGAAAGGAGCTGTTATGGGTACAGCTGATTTATCACAAGTGGCTGGTCCTGTTGGAATCGTTAGTCATGTTGGTGATGCTGCTGCGGTAGGTTTGTCCTCACTGTTTTACCTAACCGCGATTATTTCTCTGAACTTGGCGGTTATTAACCTTTTTCCGATACCGGCACTTGATGGCGGCCGTCTGATTTTTGTTGCGATCGAAGCGCTAACGCGTAAGACTATCAACCCAATTTGGTCTGCTCGTGTCAATATGGCTGGTATGGCTTTATTACTATTACTAATGGTAGCTGTGACCTATAACGATATTTTGAAACTGCTCTAAGTTAGAGATGTGTTCACGCTAAATCACCAGAAGGACTGAAACTCTAGTCACCTTGGACTTGTCGCCAGGCAATGACACACCGCCCCCTATTCCAGTTAACTGGAATAGGGGGCGGTGTGTCATCAGTGAGATAAGGGGAGTGCGTATGAATATTGTGGCTCGTAAGGCTCAGTTCTTTCTGGCGAGCCACTCTTTGAGGTAGCTCGTATAGGCCACTGTGTGTCAATGCAGTAAGTAAATCAATATCTATGCGGTCATTACGGCTACTTTTGGGGGTTTGGGGTAGGGTATGGTACACTTTGTAGACTTATTCGGAGGTAATAGGGGATTTTTATGCGTCAATCAAAACTGTTTACCAAGACTCGCAAAGAAGCGCCGGCTGATGAAGTAGCCAAAAACGCTCAGCTTTTGTTGCGAGCGGGTTATATCTCAAAAGAAATGGCTGGTGTGTATGCCTATCTCCCGCTTGGCCTTCGTGTGCAAGAAAAGATCAAACAAATTGTGCGTGAAGAAATGAACGCAATTGATGGTCAGGAACTCATCATGACCGCTCTCCAACGTAAGGAGTTGTGGGAGAGTACTGGTCGCTGGGATGATAGTGTAGTTGATGTCTGGTTTAAGTCAGAACTCAAGGCTGGTGGTGAGGTTGGATTTGGCTGGAGTCACGAAGAGCCAATTGGCGAAATGATGAAGAACTACATCACTAGCTATAAAGATTTGCCGATCTCGGTTTATCAGTTCCAAACCAAGCTTCGTAATGAAATGCGCGCCAAAAGTGGTGTGATGCGTGGGCGTGAGTTTGTGATGAAAGATATGTATTCTTTCGCGGCTGATGAAGCCTCACATCTAGCCTATTACGAAAGTACCAAGCCGGCCTACATGCGTGTTTTTGATCGGTTGGGTATTGGGGCAGACACTTTTGTCACCTTTGCTGCTGGTGGAGCATTCACCAAATTTAGTCATGAATTTCAGACTATCTGTGAGGCCGGCGAGGATGTAACTTATATCAATCGGGAAAAGGGTATTGCCATTAATGAGGAAGTGCTTAATGACGAAACGTTAACCAGTCTCGGCATAACCGCTGCTGAACTGACTAAAGTCACGACGGCTGAAGTGGGTAATATTTTCAACTTTGGACAGCAGAAGGCTACCGATCTTGGTCTCACGATGAAGGATGCGTCAGGTGCTGATGTACCGGTGTGGATGGGCTCTTATGGTATTGGAGTAACCCGTTTGATCGGTGTGTTGGTCGAGAAGTTTGCTGACGACAAAGGCATTGTCTGGCCCAAGAGTGTGGCGCCATATCTAGTGCACCTAGTGTCGCTTAATAATGAAGAGGCCGAAATACGCGATTGGGCCGATGGCATTTATACCAATCTCACTACGGCTGGTATCGAAGTACTCTACGATGATCGCGATGCGCGGGCGGGAGAGAAGTTTGCTGACAGTGATTTGCTCGGTCTACCATACCGCGTGGTTGTTAGTAAAAAGGGCAAAGCCGAGGGTCTATTTGAAGTAGTAGAACGAGCAACTGGTACCATCCACAAACTCGCCGAGGCCGAGCTGATGTCATTTTTGGGAGTGGAATAATTTATGATGTTAGCGGTAAGACGAGCAATTAATAAACTATTGGCTTCAGTATCAACTGACATCGGTATCGATTTGGGTACGGCTAATACTCTTATGTATGTCAAAGGCAAGGGCATTGTTTTAAATGAGCCAACGATTGTAGCCATCAACAAAAAGACCGGACAATTAGTCGCCGTCGGGAATGAGGCACGTGTCATGCAGGGTCGTACCCCCACTCATATTGAAGTAATTAGACCATTGGTGGATGGCGTCATATCAGATTTTGAAGTGACAGAAGAAATGTTGTCTTATCTGATCGGTAAAGTACGTAATGAAATGCGCACCCTGCTCGCCCCACGTGTCCTCATCGGTGTACCGTCTGGCATCACGAATGTGGAAATGCGGGCCGCGCGTGATGCTGCTCGTAATGCTGGTGCGCGAGAAGTGTTTTTGATTGAAGAGCCGATGGCAGCTGCGATTGGAGCCAAACTTCCGATTGGTAAAGCGGCCGGCAATATGATTATTGATATTGGTGGTGGTACTACTGACATCGCGGTGATATCTATCAACGGTATTGTAGTCGCCAAAAACCTCCGGGTAGCCGGTGATCATCTCAGTGCAGCTATTATGTCTTACATCCGTGACCAGTTTAAGGTTTACGTGGGAGAAAAAACCGCTGAAGACGTCAAGATACTGCTCGCTTCAATTGAGGCACCTGAAGGTGGTAAGGAACATGTGGTGCGTGGCCGTGATGTGATTACCGGTTTGCCTCGTGAAGTGATTATTACTGACAGCGATGTGCGTGATGCGATAGCAGCACAGGTAGATACGATTGTTGAAGCAGTGCGTTCGGTACTCGAAAAAACTCCGCCCGAAGTGATGGCTGATATTATGCAGCGCGGTATTCATGTCTCTGGTGGCGGCGCCTTGATACCTGGTCTAAAGCATTTGCTAGAAGAAGTTTTGGAAGTACCGGTTATCATCGTCCCTGATCCGTTGCGGGCAGTGATACGTGGAGCTGGTATAGTTATTGAAAACCTGGATCAATATGAAGAATTACTTATCGACAAAGAAGGGGAACTCTCGCCAACGTTACTTACCTAAAGGGCTGAGGGTGACTATTGCACTACTGATTTGTGGTGTCGTTTTGTTGTTCTTGGTGCCTAAGGTCGTGCGCGGTGTTGTCTCCATAATATTGTATCCAATTGAAGCCACTCGTGTGTGGGTGCTGGAATCCAGTGATTCATTGCCGTTTTACTTGCGAGAACGAGCTACTTTGGTGTCGGAGATTGAGATGCTAAAACAACAAGTCGCCACCAATGCTGGCACTGAAAATACTTTATCCAAAGTACAAGCAGAGAATGAACAATTCCGTTTATTATGTGCGGCGGTACCACAAGAGCGTATCATTGCGCGAGTGGTCGGTCGTCCACCACAATTACCTTATGATGTTTTGATGTTAGATAGAGGATCGGCCCATGGTGTAGTGGACGCTGCGCCGGTATTTGTCGGAAGTGATCAGATAGTTGGTTACGTGTCTCGAGTGTATGAAAAGACGGCGCTGGTGACCATGGTCTCGACGGCTGATTTTACATCCATGGCCTATATCATTGGTCCAAATATTTATACCTATGCCAAGGGTATTGGTGGCGGTTTATTGCGTGTAGAGGTGCCACAAGGTATTCCTTTGCATGTTGGTGATACGGTGATTTTGCCAGCGATTGATTCTGGTGTCTATGGCGCTATTGCCGAAGTGACGACTTCACCGACGCAACCAGAACAATATGGTTATGTGCCGATGAACCAAAATATTCAGAGTATGCAATATGTATCGATTGGACGTGAGCCGATTGTGCCACACAGTTATGATGAAGCGAAAATATTGGTCGAGGAGTTAAAAGAGGATTTGTTTACCATTAATCTGCCGGAAGGTGTGTTGGTGACCCCGTCTTTGGAGAGTACTACCACAGCTACTTCGACACTGACTAGGCCGACTAGTACTGACGCGATAGAATAAATCTATGGATACCAAACAAGTCATTTTGCGACTTTTGGCGACACTGGTGTTGTCCGTCTTGGTTTTTAATGGTGTGTGGTGGTTGGCGATTCCGTTATTTTTACTTTGCTTAATCTATTACAACACTTATGAATTCGTTTTTTTAGCGTTTTGTATTGATGTATATTTCGCGCCAAATAGCTTCACTTTTTATTACACCTTTGGGGTTTTGCTGGCGTTGATAGCAATGATGTTTATTAGGCCACGATTATTTATGCGTCAGTTATGATGTGGTTTAATTTTAAAAAGAAGCGGCCAGTAGAGTTCGATGAGATTTTGCTAGATTCATCCAACCTCCTGTCTCTCAATACTGGACGAATGGAAGGTCGTCGTGAGCTGCCGATTGACTCGCGTAATATTCTGGTGATTGGTCTTCTCTTTGGTTTGGTGGCCATTGGGTTTTTGGGCAAGATTTATACCTTGCAAGTAGTCGAAGGAGCGCGCTATCGTGAAATCAGTGAAAATAATAGCCTCAATAAAAGTGTAATCATCGCGGAGCGAGGGGTGGTTTATGACCGTAATGGTGAGATGTTGATTTGGAATGAACCAGACTTCAGCGGTCAGTATGGTTTCCCGGTGCGGGCATATACTGATCGCTTGGGCTTGGGACAGCTGATTGGTTATGTTAGTTATCCGCAAAAAGACAAAAGAGGATTTTATTTCCGTACCGAATATGTTGGACGCACCGGCGTTGAAAGCGCCTTTGAAACTTACTTGCACGGCCAAAATGGTGAGCAAATTATCGAAGAAGATGCTCTGGGTACAGTCGTCGGCGAACACGCTATCAAAGCATCTTTACCTGGCGGCGAGTTACATTTGTCTGTTGATGCTGGCCTCTCTGAGGCTATGTATCAAATTATTTCGACCTCTAGTGCGCAGGCGGGCTTCCGGAGTGGGGCCGGGGCGATTATGGATATTCATACTGGTGAGATTTTGGCTATGACCAGCTTCCCATCTTATGATCCAGAAATTATGGCCGATGGCGATAATACAGAATTGATTTCTAATTATAATACGGATGATCGATTGCCTTTTTTGAATAAAGCAGTTAGCGGTGTATATACTCCGGGTTCGATTGTAAAGCCTTTTGTGGCTTATGCCGCTTTGGCCGAGGACATTATTAGTCCCAACAAAGAAATTATTAGTACGGGATCGTTGGTTGTGCCCAATCCCTACAACCCAGATAACCCTAGTCGCTTCAATGACTGGCGCGCACATGGTGTGATGACGATGCGTGAAGCCATCGCTTTCTCTTCCAATGTGTACTTTTATATTATTGGTGGCGGTTATGGTGATCAGCCGGGTCTTGGGATTACGAAGTTAAATCAGTACTATCGACTGTTCGGTATGGGTACAACTACTGGTATTAATATTGCCACGGAACAAGAAGGTGTAGTGCCCAATCCTGATTGGAAGCAAGCGACCTTCGCTGATGACTGGCGGTTAGGTGACACTTATTTTACTTCTATTGGGCAATATGGTTTTCAGGTCACTCCACTACAGATGCTACGCGCCTATGCAGCTTTAGCTAATGGTGGTTATCTGGTGACACCACATGTATTAAAAGGGCAAGTGAGCAGCTCAACAGACCTTCATCTCAATCCTGATTATCTGCGTATCGTACACGAGGGTATGCGCAAGACAGTTAATTATCCTGGTGGTACTGCTCGGGGTCTTGAGCGCAGTGATGTAGCGATCGCGGCCAAATCCGGTACTGCCGAAATCGGCGCTGGTAATGCTTATGTCAACTCGTGGGCAGCTGGCTTCTGGCCATATGAAAATCCGCGGTATGCTTTTATTTTGATGATGGATAAAGCTCCGCGCAGCAATGCTCTAGGGGCTACACGTATCATGGGACAAGTGATGCAGTGGGTCGCTGATAACAGACCGGAATATCTACTAGCCTCCAGCACCACCAAATTGGCAGAATAGTCCACATTTGACCGATAGCTGTAAGTCCGTATAATAGTGGCACATTACACCTTAATCTTGCGTATGACAGATCAACAATCGTTCCTCACAGCTGAGAAATTTGCGGAACTTAAACAAGAGCTCGACCACCTTAAAACCGTTCGCCGAAAGGAAGTGGCAGAGTCTCTAGAGTATGCACGTAGTCTCGGTGATCTCTCTGAAAATGCCGAATACCAAGAAGCCCGCGACATGCAAGCTGCGATTGAAGAGCGTATCACTCATCTTGAAAAGGTGATTAAGGAGGCCAAAATCGTATCGCACGATAAGAAAGGAGATATTGTCGTTATGGGTTCAACTGTCAGTATCGTCAAGGAAAAAGAAAAGGATAATCGTACTTATATTATTGTTGGTTCGGAAGAGGCGAATATTCACGAACACAAGCTCTCGTATCTTTCACCTCTGGGTGAAGCTTTGATGGGGAAAGCCAAGGGTGATGAATTTACTTTTGAGACTCCAGCCGGTAAGCAGAAGTATAAGGTTCTCAAAGTCGAATAGATGATTCCTAAAAACGGTCAGATACTTGGTTGCGTTGCGCTCGTAAACGCGCAGTGTACCACAAAGTACACCTCACATTTGCTCGCTTACGCTCTTCGTCTCTGAATCGTTTTAATAAAGCTCTGGATGAGGTAGTAAAAACAAAAGCGGCGCCTACGGCGCCGCTTTTGTTTACCTAGACTTCCGAAAAACACAAAATTGCGTTACTATAGAATTATTATGTCGAGTGAAATCATTGAAGAACGTCGCCGCAAGCGTGAATTATTAAGGTCAGCTGGAATGGACCCCTATACGGCCAAGTCCAACCAAACTCATACTGGTAGTCAGGTCTTGAGTCAGTTTGATACTTTGGTAGAAAACCAAACCACAGTGACGGTAGTGGGACGAGTAATGGCTGTGCGTTTGCACGGAGGCTCTGCCTTTGTTGATGTCTTTGATGGAACCGAAAAACTTCAGCTCTTTATGGCTAAGGATGCCGTCGGAGACGAATTGTTTACGCTCTTCACCGATGCGATTGATGCTGGCGATTTTATTGAAGCTAGCGGTATTCCGTTTGTTACCAAACGTGAGACCAAGGCACTAGGAGTAAGTGTCTGGCGCGTGCTGACTAAAGCTCTAGAACCAATTCCGTCTGAGCATTTTGGTATCAAAGACGAAGAGGCGCGTTATCGCAAGCGCTATCTTGATATTTTGCTTGATGCCGACTTGCGCGCCTTGTTTGTCAAAAAAGCGCACTTCTGGGCCGTGACCCGTCAGTTCATGGTTGATCATGGATTTTTAGAAGTAGAAACTCCTACTATTGAAGTCACTACCGGTGGAGCAGAAGCGCGACCATTTAAGACTCATCATAACGATTATGACATGCCTGTTTATATGCGCATTTGTATTGGTGAGTTGTGGCAGAAGCGCCTGATGGCTGCAGGTTACCCTAAGACTTTTGAAATTGGTCGGGCTTACCGTAACGAAGGTAGTAGCCCTGAGCACTTGCAAGAATTCACCAACCTTGAGTTCTATTGGGCGTACGCTGACTATCGTGACGGCATGACTTTTGTTCGTGATCTTTACCGTACGATCGCGAAAGAGGTTTTTGGAAAGACTAAGTTTGAGATGAGAGGCCATACTTTTGATTTGGCTGATGATTGGGTAGAAATAGATTACACGGAGACTATCAAAGATAAGACTGGTATTGATATTCATACAGCTACGGAAGCGGAAATGGAAGACAAACTTAAAGAGCTGGGAGTGAAATACGAAGGACAAAATCGTGAACGACTGACAGATACCTTGTGGAAATATTGCCGAAAGCAAATTGCTGGCCCGGCCTTTCTTATCAACCATCCTAAGTTGGTAGCCCCACTCGCTAAGTCTCGTCCCGGGACTGATACGGTAGAAATGTTCCAACCGATTATTGCTGGTAGTGAGGTCGGGCGTGGCTACAGTGAGCTAAATGATCCAGACGATCAACGAGCACGCTTTGAGGTACAAAAGGCACTTTTGGACGCCGGAGACGACGAAGCTATGATGGCCGACTGGGAGTTCGTCGAGATGCTCGAACACGGTATGCCACCTACTTGTGGCTACGGCTTTGGTGAGCGATTGTTCGCCTTCTTGGCCGGCTTGCCGCTACGTGAGACTCAAATGTTCCCACTGATGAAGCCAAAAGAAGTTTCCTCTGCGCCTGATTGCTTGAGTTGCGAAGGGTAATGATTTGGAAGGATCAAACGTAATAAGCGAAATAAGACGGGCGGCCTTCGGCCGCCC
>JACCDV010435030.1_pt1 | contig 24374 bp, 27 predicted proteins | sample 7446131 | NCBI WGS metagenome assembly JACCDV01 (sample SAMN15323448, study PRJNA562643) | freshwater metagenome | isolation source: river surface water | place: USA:Blue River Watershed | collected 2017-08-17
ACCTAAATAATGTGTTATAATAAGATTTATGTCTAATATTCCAACAGAGATCAACTCCATATATCAAGAAATTAAAGGTCTATTAGCATCTTTAAATAATGCTGAAAAATCATTTCTCGATAATGATAAAAGTTTTTACAAAATAGCTAATAATATCATAAATAGAGTTCCTACTGTATGTTCTAATATTAGTGATGTTTCCATGTATCTTATAGAGCATAGAGTTTTTACACAAAATGCAACTGGTACAAGTTTATATATTGATATTGTGCCAACGAGTGCAAAAATAAACACACTTCTTGGTAGATTAAATGGTTTATTTTCTATAGAAAAATCCATAAAAGAAAGTGGACCGACGTTTATACAACACCAGACACAAAACCAACATCAAACCATGAGTATTGTTTTGGGTTTACAAGAAAAAATATTAAATGAAATTACAAATCACGCTGAAGGTACTCCTGAAAGAAATTTTTTAGATAAATTAAAAACCACACTTCCTAATGTTAGTGATGTTTTAAGTATAATATCTTCAATATTAACCATTGGGAATGAAACAGGTGTTGGTATGGAAACTATAAAAAAATTACTAAATTTGTAAAATTACATAGAGGTATTTTTCAAAATCTAATACTCTCGAGAAGGGTCGATTTGATAAAATTATAAATACCGTTTGAGCCTTATGGTGCAATGAACTAAAAAGTTCTATCTCGAGAAGGCTCACATATAGGCAGACGAAGTCTGCTCGAGAAAACCTCCAAGCAAGCAAACTGCTTTGCTTGCGTCGGAGAGTCGAAAAGCTTTACCATATTTTCGAAGACCTTGGTCTGAGAAAATGGTAAAGGTGTACTGAAGCTGTAAGCTTCGACTCTCCGTGGGGTCACAAATTTTTATCAAGGATTTTAAACGGTTTTTTGACGTGCCACACAGAGTCTTGAGAACTTTGATATACTTACACACATGAAAGAAGAAGCTATCCAGCAATTTATCACTAAATTTCCAAGGCTATTATCCACCATAACGATACTCAATGAAAACAATATTCAATATTTGATTGGAGGGAGCGGGAGTTTATTCTTGCTGGGAAATAAGCGAATTCCGGATGATGTTGATATTTATATTCAAGACAAGGATCATGATAAGGTTGATGAATTATTTGGCATTACATCTTTTCAATATAAATCAGAGACTGAGGATGTCCGTAATTCAAATCCAGAAAATGACCACTCCATACAAATCACCAGTCATCTCAATATTACAATTAAAGGTATTACATACAACTTACAAATCACAGATGAAGTATTGAATAATAAGATAAAAGTGACATATCAAGATATCGAATTTTTCCTTTTACCCACTGAAGATGTGTTGCTTATAAAAGCTATTCTACAGCGAGGTAAAGATGTTGGTAAAAATGATCTTGAAGATATAAGAAATTTTATGAAAATATATACCATTGATAAAATTTATCTTGATTCACGAATATCTGCACTAAAAGCTCAGGATAGAATTGGTAATATTTTTAATGAGAATAATTAAAGTTTTGATTTTTTCTTTAGAGCATATAAGTTCCGAAAGCCATGCCTTGGGGTCACAGGATTTGACATATTTTAAATAACATAGTATGAATATATCAATCAACTCCACACTGGTTTTGATAATTCTGAACCCACAACTCCAGACCCTCATGTTATTTATACTAAAAGGAATCGGCAATTCAGCACTACGTGGTGCTATCCAAGCTCATGCAGAAGAAGCACGGTATCCCCTCACAGAAGATGTTACGTCGGCAACATTGTTCATAGGGGTGACGAGTGATTCATTTCCTGTTGACGCACCGCCTGAGAGCAAGATCATTCTCAAAGATCCTGCCAAAGTTGACACAGTTCCATCAGAAGCTCATTTATTTAGCTTTTACACACTGACTCGTCTCGAAGGGACTGAAACCTTGTTTCAATTCCTGAAGAGTCGACTTGACTAGTGATTCCGGTCTTCACTCTGCCTCCCGCACCAACAATGGTGCGGGAGATTTTTATTTATATATGTTTTTTAACATACTCCTTAATTCTTTCTCTCATTCTCAAAAGTCCTGAAGCTGTGCCTGTAGGTCTCACCAACACAAAATCTCTACCCTATCTTCACCCGCATCACTTCTCCCCACACTGTCGTATATCTCGGACTCATGTGATTTCTCTTCATGGACCACCCTGTTGACTCCTTCTTACAAGCTGCACTATTTCCCCGCAACTTATCTGGTGTTCCTTGTGAAGCTAGTACAATTGCATTATTTCCAAATTTTTTATTTATCGTATCTAACGTATCCATAATTTCATTTTTCTCAGTATTTATAAAATCAAAGAGTGAGTGAGTTGTTGTACCTTCATGTTTCAAATCATTAAACACCACTCCAGCTTTTACATATTGATAATATTCTCCTTTTTGATTTTTCTGTACATAACATTTTTTAAATAAGTCCGAGACTATTGTACTTAATACTAACGTATCATTGGTTGGCTTTGATAATTCTATTGACGCTGTGCCAAATAGCGTATCCGCCGCATGCCGACCTGTAGAAATCTCTACACGTAATACACCTGTAACAAGGTTTTCCTGTCTAAGCTTTTCTGCCCCTCGTGCAACATGAGTCGAGAGGGCCTGTAGTATAAGTTTTGAGTCATTGAGTTTATATCCAAACGACCGACTTCTTATCAAGCTTTTTCTTTGAACATACCCCGGATCTATAGGATTACATATAACACCCTGTAGTTCGAGTACAGTTTTTTGTAATACTACATTGTATTTTTTACCTATAACCCCAGCATCAGCCCCTGCCAAGTTATGAGCTGTATATATTCCAATGCTTTGCAGCTTGTCACCAAAACCTCGTCCTATACCCCATACATCGTGTATAGTTGTAGTTTTCATTGAACGTAATTTATCAGGATGATTCCAAAAACATACAGCAGGAATCTTTTTTTCTTGTAATAACTTTTTGGTTACGTCACTTCCTATCTTCGCCAAAGTTTTCGTCTCAGCAATAGACACTCGAACGGGAATACCTGTTCCTCTCATAACAGTGCGTTGAATATCTTCAGCTAACTTTTGCAATCTAATTCTTTCATTCTCAATATCTTCATCATCTGCAGCAAGTTCTATAAACGCCTCATCAATAGAATACACTTCAACAGCATTACTAAACCTTTTAATAATTTGCATCACCCTACGACTCATATCTCCGTACAAGCAATAGTTAGAAGAAAATACCGCTACGTTATTTTTTATCATTATGTCTCGCACTTTAAAAAAAGGTGTGCCAATACGTATACCTAAACTTTTTACTTCAGGAGTTAAGGAAATAACACAGCCGTCATTGTTTGATAATACACAAATAGATCTATCTTGTAATTCGGGACGGAAAACACGCTCGCATGAACAATAAAAAGATGAACAATCAATGAGTGCATATAGTTTTATCTTCATGTTCTTTTAAGAACTCGAGCGAGTCCTGTTACCACTCCCCAGACTTGTACTTCTTGTCCTTCGACTGGAATAATATTTTCAAAATCTTCATTTGACGCTTCAAAAAATATTTGATTACCTTTTTTCCGAAATGTCTTCACTGTGAAATCATTATCGATAGCTGCAATAACAATATCTCCATCTACTGGCTCTAAATCTTTCCGCACACATAAAATATCTTCGGGTATAATACCTGAATTTTTCATAGATAAACCTTCGGCCTTTACATAGAAAGAAGTTGATTCATCAACTTGGAAAAGATCGTTGATATCAATCACCCGCTCTGTATAGTCATCTGCTGGGGATGCAAATCCCGCTTTGACATAGTGGGATACCATAGGGATAGGTTTATGTGACGTTTGTGTGTGATTGATCATACGCATTGTGTCTATTGTAAACCACGGTTCACCAGATAGCAAAACAGGGTGTGTGTTGTAGTTTTGTATATACAATACCTAGACCCCCTTACTTCGCCCCATACTTCGCAGTTTTCTTCGCAATATTTTTTGGCTGAGGAACCCATTGTTTATGAGCTTTTGTTCCTGCATTTTTCGCTCTATCTGTTGCTATCTTTTCTCCACGTGTGAGATGTTCCTTTGCTTTCTTTGGTAAATAAAAACCATGATACAATACTCTCATGAAAAATCTGAAAAAACCTCTTCTCTATACACTTTTTTGGATATGCACAGCAACATTGTTTGGCATATATACATACATAACAAGAGGTGCTGATCTTGGATTACAATTTTTCTCAGTCTATCTAACTGAATACATGCTTTCTATAGATAACTTATTTGTTATACTTCTTATCTTCAACTATTTTTCTGTACCTGAAAAATATCAATACAGAGTACTTTTCTGGGGAATACTTGGAGCAATAGTATTTCGTTTTCTTGCCATAAGTCTTGGTTTTGAAATCATACAACGTTTTCATGCTGTACTCTATATATTTGGTGCACTTCTCATATATACAGGATACAAGATTCTACAAGAAAAAGATGAGAAAGAGCATAATCTGGATGAGCATAAACTCATGGTATTTTTTAAAAAAGTATTACCTATCGCTGAAGGAGATCATGGTAAAAAGTTTTTTGTTCGTATAGGGAAAAAGTTACACATTACAACACTGTTTCTTTGCCTCCTCATGATAGAATGTATTGATATTATATTTGCTGTTGATTCTATTCCAGCGTCTTTTGCAATCAGTCAAGTCAAGTTTATAATCTTTACAGCAAACATGTTTGCTGTTCTTGGTCTACGTTCCCTTTTCTTTGTGGTTGAATATGTTCTACACAAGTTTCATCTCATATCAAAAGCACTTGCGCTTATACTCTTTTTTATTGGAGGTAAAATGCTCTTAACTATGTTCCACATACACATCTCTTCTGCAATCTCTCTTTCTGTACTTGTGACTATACTTGTATCAGCCATGGCACTGTCTCATGTATTTCCAAAGGGAGAAAGGAGGGTGTAACAAAATATATAAAAACCCGTCACAGTAGTTCTGTGACGGTCCAGTGTATAGTTAATCAGTTTGCAGGAGTGATAGTGTTTCGATACACATCGAAACCTTTACCAATGGTCAAGATACCACTTCTTGGAGTTTTCACTTTGAATTCTCCATTGTGAACAATGAGTTGACCACAAAGATCACCGGTCCACTGGTCCAGATTCTCAACGAGAAAAGTAACATTACCTCCTTCGGGGATTTCATAATCTCTGTTCTTAAATACATTACCTGGTTTACAAGGTCCTTCCATAAAGATGCGCAGGGTTTGAATTTACATATCTTGACTACTTTTGTCAATGTTCGTAATATATATTAGCTTATATATAAAGTCAATACCCCGTAATGGTACAACAAAAACCTCAGCAAGAACCACCCCATGTAACCTCTACCCCTAGAAAACCGTTATCATACACGTCGATCTATGTGGATTCGGCATCAGCTCTTTTCACAAAACCCTCCCAACCCTCCTATATCATGAAAGAAAGACGTTACGGCAATCCTGTTGTGTATCTATACAAAAAGATGTGGCACTATGCAGGTGACAGCAAGTCATCTATAGTGCTCTACATCTGTATGTTTATCGTAGTTGGTGTGTTTGAATCTCTTGTCGAGCCCCTTGTATGGTCACATGTGATCAACAAGATTCAACAAGAAGGAATCACTTCAAGCAACACATATGGCATATTTGGAGCCCTTAGTCTGATTATCTTGAGTGCTCTTATTTTTTGGGCAGTGCATGGACCTGCTCGAGTCATCGAGCGAGGTATTGCATATATCAAAATCAAGACAAACTACCGAGCATTCTTACTCAAAGGAACACTTGGATTACCTCTTGATTGGCACAAAACTCATCACTCAGGAAAAACAATTGATCAAGTAAACAAAGGAACACAAGCATTGTTTTCCTTCTCTGAAACTTCATTTGAGATCATCTATGCATGTCTTGAACTTATCATAAGCTGCACCATGCTGGCATTATTTTTGCCATGGTCACTTGTGATTACGCTCGGTATGTTTGGTGTATCTATCTGTATCATCAGGCGTTTTGATAAGTCTCTAAATGAAAGTAATCGTAAGCTTACACGTGCTGAAAATGAGATAGCTGAAATAACAGCAGATGGTATCGGAAACATGACAACTGTCATCACACTCCGAATACAAAAATCCATCTTTGGTTCTATTATGGAAAAAACGCGTAAGCCATTTTCCCTTTTCAGAACCAACAATATCGTCAATGAGTTTAAGTGGTTTTCAACAAACTTACTGTGTAGCATCATGGTAGTTACAGTTTTTGGATTGTATATCTTTCAACATATCGACAAACAGATACTCTTTGGAAATATCATCCTCTTACAAACCTACCTACGTAATATCAGTAAACTGTTTAGCAGATTTGCTGGTATATATAACCGGGCCATGTTCCAACAGATCCAGGTTATGAATGCAGAAGAGTTGGCAGAAAATTTTACTGAAGATTCTTTGGTAAATCATGTGCTTCCAAGCACGTGGACCAACCTTTCAGTCGGAAATCTTTTCTTCTCGTATGCTGGGTCAGATGGTCCGTATAAACTGCAGAATATTTCTGTTAATATCCGACACGGTCAAAAGATAGCTGTGATCGGAAAAACAGGTAGCAGCAAAAGCACATTTCTACATGTGCTACGAGATTTACATCGGGCGCAAAAGTTACATCTTTCGATTGACGGAGTCGCCATTCAGGATGGTTTTGCAGGTATCGCTGAAGGTATTGCGCTCATACCGCAAAAACCTGAGATATTTGCAAGCACAATTCTTGAAAATCTAACATTCGGAGTATCTTACACTGACGAACAGATTGCAGAAGCACTTCATATATCTCGCTTTGATGAAGTCGTGCACGGAAAACCAAATGGTCTTGCAACACACCTTGGAGAAGACGGCCTTGAGCTTAGCGGAGGAGAACAACAACGTCTTGCACTTGCACGAGGAATACTTGCTTCAATTGGAAAGGATATTATCCTTACCGATGAACCAACAAGTAGTCTTGATGCAGAAACAACCAGGCGAGTATTTACAGGACTACTGGACAAGTTCAAGGATAAGACAGTTATCTGCACTATCCATGATCTTAGTCAGCTAGAACATTTTGATACCGTCTTTATGTTCGACAAAGGTAAGCTTGTAGGTGTTGGCACACCTGAACAACTTAAGGACACATGTCCAGAGTTTAGAGAACTTACCAACAACCAGCGCAGATCATAACACAGCCCCACACCTTCATCCGGAGGTGTGGGGAGTTTTTCTTCCATGTTATACTTCCCCTATGACATCATTTCAAAAAACAACTCTTATACTTATCACGGTGATCCTTGTCGGATCACTATATGTGTTCAATACACAAGACAATACCCCTACTCTTCCAACTGAACAACCCGATGTCACCCCTACTACTATCACAACTGTAACTCCAAACGGTATCTGTGGACTTTTCGTGACATCTCATAATGTAAACGGAAAAGCATCACTTCAAAAACCCATCACAGTCAGCGGAATCATCGACAACACCGATCATCAAACTCGTGGATGTTCGTGGCAGATGTTTGAAGGACAAGCAGGTACTGCCCAAGCTTTTGCATACGTAGATAATCAATGGAAATCTATCAGCAAACAAACGTATGTTCCAGTTCCAAATTGGATGACAACAAAAACCACTTTCAAAGTAGAACTTACTATCGATACAGGTGTTATGAATATTGCCGCAGGCACACCACTGAAAGTCGTATTTACAGAAGAGAATGCATCAGGAGAACCACCAGTTGATATATATACACTTCCACTTATAACAACACATGGAGAGTTACAATAAAAAGACATATGCAATCAATTACAGAAAAACTTAAAGAATTACAACTAGTATCAGAAAAATGTCCTGAGATTGTTTTTGTACATAACCCTGCCCTACGAACAAAGTCGCAAGAAGTAGACTACATGCGAGGTCTAGTTATTGGCAATCATCTTATAGAGGTTCTCAAAAGATACAGAACCATATATAGATATAGCACAGCATGGTTCTGTAGAATATATGTTGAGTGATCCAACTAAAGAGCAACTTCGAAGCTAGAAATAACAAAAAAACACCTCAATCTCTCGAGGTGTTTTTTATTATACGGCTTAGTAATTCTTCACCCACACATTCATCTTCTCTATCTCGCCCTCTTGCGCAGTGATAATCTGTTGTGCAAATGCTCGAAGCTCAGCACTTACTGTTGTATCTGCAACAAGCAACTTCGCCATCTCCACAGCACCTTGGTGATGAGGAATCATGTCTGTTAAAAATGCTTTCTCAAGATCTTTACCAGTTTTTCCTTGCATGTTAGCAACCATACCCTTCATCATGTTTCCCATATCACCTCTCATGTCTCCACCCATCATACTCCCATCCGGCATACGATGCATACCCATATCTTTAGCCTTTGAATGCATCACACTTTTTCCTTCACCTCTACCCATATATCCTCGTGTATGCGACATGTATCCTATCTTGGTAACGACAGAACCTATAACAAAAGCAAGTATTGCTACGATAATAATTTTTTTATGTGTTTTTAAAAATTGCATGTTTGTATGTTTATATTAAATTTGTATATATCTATATACACCAAACCATAGACAATATTTCAATTTATATGTCCAATCTCGCAGTTCGAGCATTTGTCTGAATAAAGCTCTTTCGTGAAGCCACATCAGTTCCCATGAGTACATCGATAACTCGATCAGCAGCCACCGCATCATCTATAGTTACTTGTTTAAGTACACGCTTTGTAACATCCATAGTGGTCTCACCCAGCTCTTCTGCGTTCATCTCTCCGAGACCTTTATATCGTTGTATGCTTGGTTTCTTTTTTGATGCGGTTTTTGTGTCTTCTGTATCTTCCTCTTCACTTTCATTGACCTCAACAAATCCTTCTTCACCCTCCTCAATGATAGGAGTTTCTTCTTCATTACCAAAACCAATAGATTTCATGTATGCATTTTTCTCCTCATCACTATATACATATGTAAGATCTTTACCATACTTGATCTTGTACAGTGGTGGTTGTGCAATATATATAAATCCACCTTCAATCAACGGTTTAAAGTATCGATATAGCAAAGTCAGAATCAGTGTTCGAATATGTGCACCGTCCACATCGGCATCAGTTGCAATAATAATCTTATGATATCGAAGTTTCGTAATATCAAAGATATCTCCGATCGCAGTTCCAAGTGCAACAACCAAGTTTCGTACTTGCTCTGATGCAAGAATCTTATCGAGTCGAGCTCGTTCTATGTTCAAAATCTTTCCTCGAAGTGGAAGTACAGCTTGTGTTTTTCTGTCTCGACCCATAACCGCTGTACCACCCGCAGAATCTCCCTCCACTATGAACAACTCTGACTCTTCAGCCTTTCGTGATTGACAGTCTGCAAGCTTACCAGGGAGTGTCATACCTTCGAGTGCACCCTTACGCATGATAGAGTCCTTAGCGGCTTTAGCGGCTTTTCGAGCACGTACAGCAAGAACCACCTTGGCTATAATAGCCTTTGCATCTTCTGGATGTTCCTCAAGAAATGATGAGAATGCTTCACCAAATACAGATGACACTGCTGATTGTGCCTCTGTTGATCCAAGTTTTGCTTTTGTTTGTCCTTCAAACTGTATCTCTTGAAGTTTTACAGAAACAACTCCACAGATACCCTCAAGCACATCATCTCCTGTAAATGACTCATCCTCTTTTACAAGATTATTTTTCTTTGCATATGTATTAAGGGTACGAGTTAACGCTGTCTTAAACCCTGTGATATGTGTTCCCCCCTCTCCGTTATAAATATTGTTTGCAAATGGAACAATTCGACTGTTAATATCATCTACATATTGTAATGCAACTTCTACTGCAACCGACACACCTTCTGCTCCTTTGTCACTTGATACATAGTCTTTCTCAATATAGAAAATATTTTTATGAACTGCTTTTTGAGTTTGGTTATAGAATGCAACCAGAGATCGTAATCCACCTTCAAAGTAGAAACTCATAGAAGGAGCAACTAGATCTTCATCGTACAGATATACTGCCTCACCAGTAAGTTTAAGAACTTCTTTGTCGTTCATCTCCAACTCTCGAAGATCAATCACATGAATCTTCAAACCTTTCACAAGATATGCCTGTTGTCGAAGGTGTGACATGATCTTGTTCCAATCATAGTTTATACCATCCTTAAAGATAGTATCATCCGCTTTCCACATCGTAATAGTTCCATGAATCTTAGATGTACCAATCTTCTTTACTGATGCTTTTGGCTTACCGATCTCATACTCTTGGAAAAACTTTCCACCATCTTGATGAACTGTTACCATAGTATGTACTGAGAGCGCGTTTACTACAGAAGCACCTACACCATGCAAACCTCCAGAGACCTTGTATCCTTCACCTCCAAACTTTCCTCCAGCATGAAGCACTGTCATAGTTGTTTCGAGTGCGGAAACTTTTGTTTTTGGGTGTATACCAGTTGGAATACCTCGACCGTTATCAACCACTCGAACATATCCACCAGGAAGCAAAGCAACCTCTACTCTATCAGCGTACCCACCCATAGCCTCATCCCGAGAGTTGTCAAAAATCTCGTTAATAAGGTGATGAAGACCATCTGGACCTGTTGTACCGATGTACATACCTGGACGCTTTCGTACTGGCTCTAGACCCTCTAGAACTTGAATAGCACTTGCATCATAGGTTGATTTTGTTGGTTTTTTGTCTGCCATATGAGCGTTATTATATCAGAAAATACCCCCTTAAGTACTATGGATTTTAAGGGATTTTGTGGTGTGAGTTTGGATAGGTATTCTGTATACCCTCTTAAAGAATTTATCTAAAATTCGGGTATTCTTTGGGTTTTCTTTCAGATTATTTTAACTGCCTTTTGTTACGATCTAGAGATATCAAAGAAATCATTATTTAAAACACCTATCCTACGAAAACTACGTAAAAATAAAAAAGTTTTATGTAAAAAAGTACATTTAGTCCTTCTAAGAAAGAGGAAAAAAGCAACAGTTGCAATACTTCCAGATTTTGTGTCACAGTTACCCATTTTGAATCAAGATCAGAAAATATAGACAAGTTAAAAAACCTCCTACAGAGAGGAGATTTCTTAACTTCTATTGAGGAGGCGGCACTCTCCCATTTGCAACTTCCGCATAGCGCGTCTGCAAGCCAGCTGGACATTCCTGGCGTCAATAATTGATAATGTAAGTATATCTAAGTTAAAAGTTTTTTCAAACTACCGCACAATCCAACCCTTACCTTGTACCGATTCCGCAAGACTTGACATAACACTTGACACCTCTTCTTCTGTCAAAGTTTTTTCATATGATTGAAATACAAATCTATATCCATATGATGTTTTTCCGTCTTTAGAGAAAATATCAAAACAAGTCACGGTCTCAATGAGTGGATTTTTTGTGGCTTCACTTCGTACGTATGCATCTACACTTTCTTTACTCTCCCCACCTTCCACAAAGAATGCTATATCTCTACTCATACTTGGGTAGATAGATGCTTTTTTGTATGCATAAACAGTAGTTTTTTTAGGTAATTCAATTGAAACAATTTTAGACAAATCAACTTTTTCAATAATATCCGAAATATCAACCTCCAAGATTTTCGCAGTACCATCTTTACTCTCTGTATGTTTTATATCTGAAATCTCAACACCAAGATATTCGCACAGTTCTTTGAAAATAGCAAACACACTTGTATTCTCATCCACTTTCTTCGGCCATTTTGGCATACCAACCCCAAGAGCGAGATGAGTTCTTTGATCAATAGCAAGTAGTGTAGTACCTTCAACTTTTCTTCGACTGTGCACAACACCTATCTCGAACAGCTCCGCTGCTTTTTTTTCAACAAGATCTAGGTATGGATAGTTTTTAATAATCGCATACGTAAGCTCAGGAGCAAGTTCGGCTCGAAGTGCATCTCGTTCCGAAGTAAGAGAGTTTTCAAGTTGTATGGCTTCAGGGTTTTTCTTACTATCTATAAGTGTATGCAACAGAACTTCTGTATATCCTTTTGATACTAAGAATGTTCGTATCGCCTGAAGAACCTGATATCTTCTTTCTTGAGTTATCCCCTTTACAAGTTCAGTTGGAATGTACTCAATAGATTCATATCCTATATCTCGAGTAAACTCATTGACAATATCCGCTTCAATACACATGTCAGCCCGATAGACAGGAACAGTGACAACATATGTTCCGTCAGCTTTATCTACAGTAGCTCCAGTTTTTGGAAGAACATGTTCCATAAAATGTGCAAACTTTTCTGGAAGTGACATGTCTGAATCATCAACAAGTCGAACAACTTGTTTAGGATCAACTGCTATTTTAGTAAGGTGTTCTGATGCAAATATGTCTGCAATATCTTTTGAAACCTTTGTAGCATGCACCACAGCATCCGGAATCAACTCCTGTACATGTTCTACAAAAGTTTGAAGTGCAACCACTGTTCTCTCAACAGTCACACCTTGCTCAAATCGCTTTGAAGAATCGTTGATAAGATCAAGAGATCTTGAAGTTTTTCGAACAGAAACACGATCAAACGATGCACTTTCAAGTAGTATGTTTTTAGTCTCGCTTGTTACCTCAGCCTTGATACAACCCTTGACTCCAGCGATTGCAAGAATATCTTTTTCATCTCGTATAACCAACATACCTTTTTTTAGAGATACTTTTTTGCCACCAAGTATTGTTACATCTGTATCAGCATCAAGAACAGTAACACACACCTGCCCATCAACCTTATCTGCATCAAACGCATGAAGAGGTTGCCCTGTATCATTCATAACAAGGTTTGTGAGATCAACAATCGTTCCTCGAGTTTGTTGTCCAAGCACGTTTAGCTTTTCGATGATCTCTTTTGGTGACTCGTTGTTATGAACACCCTCTATGTATGTTAGGGTATAGAGTGGACATAGATCTAGTGCTGAAGTATCTACAAGCGAAGTATCAATATGTCTTGGGATAGCGGAAACATCTACAGCTGTCTGCATAAACTCTGTATAGATAGGCTTTAACTCAAGTCCTGGAACTCGAAGTGTTAATTCAAGTGCAACATACCGTATACCATACGCATATGGAGAACGATCAGGAAGAATCTTGATATCGTACACAGTGTCATCACCTTTCTTTTCTATACTCTCAATCTCAAAAGCACGCATAGTAAAGATATCTGCCAGAGCATCAGGCGAAGGCATGTTTTCTGGATGTACCATGTATGACGCAAGCCAATTGTAGGATATGAGCATAAAGTTTATTGTATATTACTATGGATATTTTATAAATTAAAACCATCGAGAAAACCGAAGATCACCTGTGTACATATCTCGAATATCATCAACACCGTATTTGAGCATTACGAGACGATCAACACCCATACCAAAGGCAAAACCAGAAAGTTTTGAAATCTCCTCTTCAGTCATATGTGAACTGAGTCCAAATCTAAGCACATCTGGATGAACCATACCCCCTCCTGCAACTTCAAGCCATCTATCTTTCCAGAAGATATCAATCTCGAGTCCTGGTTCAACAAAAGGGAAAAAACTTTCACGAAACCGCACTTGTATATCTGAACCAAAAAATTCTTTATACACATCTGTAATTGTATTTTTCAAATCCGCAACAGATACATCTGTCCCTATAGATAACCCCTCAAGTTGAAAAAACTCTGCCTCATGTGTTGCATCAGTTGCTTCATTTCTAAACACTTTTCCTGCTGAGATAATCTTAAACGGAGGCTTCTTGGCGGCATCTCGAAACCCTGCAAGCATACGTCGTATCTGTGCACCTGAGGTATGTGTACGTGGAAGTAATCGTTGTATTCCCTCATACTCTTTCCCTTCCACCACATCACCGTATGAAGCGTCTAACCAGAACGTATCTTGAGAATCTCGAGCAGGATGATCTTTTGCAACACGAAGCGCATCAAAGTTGTGCCATTCTGTCTCTATCTCTGGACCTGTGTATTGCACAAAACCATACTTCGCAGCAATGGTTGTTAGTTGTTCTATAGCTTGTGTGATTGGATGCATGCTATCTGTTCTCTTGTATTATTTTTTAATTGGTTTCTTACTAGTTGAGGTAGCAGTTGTTGTTGCAACTGTACTTGACGCAAGCTTATCTTTTTCTTTTTTCCAAACTTTTATCTCAGGGATATATGATTCTATTTTTGCAACATCTTGATAACCAAGATATACCTTATCGTTGATAACAAGTGCGGGAGTCGATCCAACTTTATATATAGAAGAGAGTGTATCGAGTGCTGGAGTGTTTGTTGTCTTATCAAAATAATACACCCGGATCTCAGGATACTCCTCCACTATCTTATCTAAGATAATCGACTGTCGACTACACTCTGTACAATCTACATCATGAAAATATAGAATTGAAACTGTATTTTGTTTACATCGATCGTGATATTCTTTCATCAAAAGAAAATCTTTGATTTGTAGCAGCGAATAATATTTTTTAAGTGAAATCACATCTTGATTAAAGTATCCAAGCTGATTTTCAAGAGATTTAACCTTAAGAGCAAGAACATTTAAATCTTCGTTAAATCCAGCATTACTATCCTTATTTGTAACGATATGCTCGCAAGATGTTTTTTGTAAAAGTGAGAACCGTGTTTCAACCGAGAGTATGTTTAAACTGATTTGACTCTCAAGATCACGGAGTGATTGAATCTTTTTATCACTAAACGTATTACTCAACCAAAGCGAAAAGAAAAATATAGCCAATGTAATGATAAATGTATATAGATAACGTCGTGTATGCATATGTATAGTAGTATACGGATTATGTGTAATGTATCAACTTTATCGCCAAGTTACCCGCTTAGCAGTAAGCCAACTGTATATAGATTTTATAACCCAAAATGGAGCCAAAAAACTATATATAAGGATAAAATATGGTATGTTCCAAAAATTTTGTTTTGTAATATTTGAAATACGTCGCCCGATAACATAACTCATAATAAGAGTTATGTATATAAATATAGCCATGATGGCATATATCTTTGTATTTAAGAAAAACCAATCAAATGTTGGCAACTCAAAATTTGAAAAACCTACAAGATACAGTTTGAGTAAAGCATCATATATACCAAGCCCCACTTTGTACACAGTGTATCCAAACACAAACAACAAGATAAAGTATGAGAACACTGTCATAGGCAATGTAAACATACCAAGAGTCTTGTACGTTCTGTTAAACAACAATCTTCGATAATCAATCATATTCATGATAAAACCATGACTCCATCGAAGTCTCTGCTTATACAATCCCTTCACAGTATCAGGCCCTTTTGTTTTTACGATAGCGTTGTGTGCATGATCAATCTTAAGTCCATGCGTGTGCATACGCATAGTAAGTTCAATATCCTCAAGGTTATGAGCATTACGATATCCACCCACTATATCAAACACTTCTTTTCGAAACAGCGAGAATGCTCCTGGTACCACAAACACTCCTTGTGCCAATCCAAGCATCTTTTTTGTAAATGAGAAAATCTCATACTCAATCTGTTGTGCTTTTTGTACAAATGTTTTTGGCTCAGATATAAGCACAGTTCCTCCAAGTGCCATCAACTTTTCATCTTTCATAAACAGAGGAACAGCCTTCATGAGAGCATCTGTAGCAATCTCAGTATCAGCATCAAACGATGCAACCAGGTCTGTTGTCACAAATGTAAGTCCGTAGTTAAGTGCACTATGTTTTCCGCCATTTTCTTTTGTGAGGATCTGCACCTGTGGATGATCTTTGTACTCTTGTAGTATCTTCCATGTATTATCCTTACTTCCATCATCTATAGCTATGATCTTAAACTTATGTTTCGGATAATTAAGCGCAAGTACAGATTCTATTGTTTTTTTAACGGTCTCTTGTTCATTCCAACACGGTATGAGAAACGTTACAGACAAATAATCTTCAAGATTATATACATCATCATCCTCGACTGTTTTAACAAAGACATCTGCATGCTCGAAAAAGAGTATAAGAAAAAAAACCTGTATATATATGGCTAAAAACAAAAATGTTGTATAAATAATATCAAAAGAGTTCGTCATGAATTATTCCAAGTATTATAGCATACTTTTTAAAACAACGTAAGGCTATCCAAACAGAAGCTACCCCAGCACTGTTCATAAAGAGTGGTGCACAAAACAAGCAAAGTTCACCCTCTACTTAAACTTTAAAAACCATGATTCAAAATATGTATACGATATATGTGCAAGAATTATGGTAAGTGTAAGCGCCGAGATACTTGAAAAAACAGGTTGTGTCCGTTCAAAGAGATATTGCATGAAGACGATTGCAAACATATGGTATGCATACAAACCGTAAGATATCTTTCCGAGATATTGAACACTGTGGGCATACCCTCCACTCAGCACAGATGTATCTTTTTCTTTTTGTTCTGAGGTTGCAAGAATAATCCAGATACAGGTTGTATATATGATCGGTATAATATACAAAGATACGCCTATTGATCCAGTGAATTTTACATACAAAAAACTCAAAAAAGAAATCGCTCCGCTTATACTATATATCGTACTGTACCTTCGAATATGTTCTATCACCGGTAACTTCACATACACCCCATATGCAAGATACAATCCAGAGATAAACGCAGGGAGAGATGTTACGACAGAGTAACTTATATAGTTCCAATCTTGCGCATAAAGATACCGCATATATAATCCAAATATAAAAATTGTAGCCAATACAATATGTACCCCATACATAGTTATACGTTTGCCTATGTTTCTAAAAAAAGATATACACAACAGCAACACAAGAGGAAAAACGACGTAAAATTGTTGTTCAACTGAGACAGACCACATAGGTGCAACTGTTGCAGAGCCTGGTATGTTTGGTAAACCTGATATCATGCATGTATTACCAAAAAAATACACAAACCGAGTAAGACAACCAACAGAATCTTGTGTGCCACTCATAAGATACCACGCATAACTTATAAAAAGAACGAGTGCATACACCGGCCATATCCGGAGAATTCTTTTTTTAAAAAAATGTAGTATTGAAAATGATCCAGTCTTTGTGTATTCCGACAGTGACAAATACGTTATCAAAAATGCACTTAAAACAAAGAATATTTGAACCCCAACTTCTCCGTGAGCAAACCAACGAGTACCCCACGGAGTTATGGCAAAAAAACTAAAGTATGCATGAGAAACAAACACTGCAAAAAATGCATATGTACGAATACTATCAAGCCCTCCAAAATATGGTTTTTTCTGTATATGTTCATCTGCCATGTACTCTATGTTTTACTAGGATACGCCATATAAAGCAAGGACGAGAGTTATGAGAAAACCCTATCGCGTATCATACGCCCAGTGAAGCAATGCTTGTCTTTGCTTCTTTCGACATGATGTATCACCTGGTTTGCAATTATTTTGTATCTGTGCGATATGCCTTCGCATCATTATCCATCTCTTGATCTGTCTTTTGTCCTCATCTGGAAGCCTTCTACCCATATAGTATCTACAATACCACTGGAACCATCCTCGAGGATCATCTTTGTATATCCACCCCTTCTCTCTCCATATAGAAAGTGATTGACTCGCTTTCACTTGAAAATAGTTAAGTTTCGGATCTTGCCTGTCCCCTTTGGCAAACTTTGCATGTGTAAACCAGTCAGATGGAAACTCTTTCTCACAATCCCTCATGTATATACCTCCAAACACTCCAAGTGCAAGCATCTCTTTAGGTGTAAGTTGTGGTTTAAACACGGGATCAAAATCCTTACCAACAGGAGCTACACAGACATACGTGTAGTTCTTTTGCATCCTATCGTTGACAGTTATGTGTTGTGGCATGTATGTATACTATCTATTCAAATACGTGATAGTCAACTGTAGATATGTGGCAAACACCACCCATAGAAGATATGGAATATTCATATACACAAGATAACGAGCGTTTGGTAATGCTTTCCATGCTGCGATAAGCGCCCACACGAGAGTAATGAGTACAAGTACAATATCTAAAGCAGCTAAGAGGTTGTTCTTCAAACCAAACTGAAGAGGGGTAAACAAAAAGTTAAAAAGAAGATTTAACGCAAATGGTAGTGTAACCATAGCAGGAATCTGTTTTGTAAACGCCTTATAGAAAATAGTACCGAAAGAATATGCGATGATGATATAGAGAACCGTCCATACAGGTCCAAAGAGATATGATGGTGGTGCCCATGTAGGTCTGATAAGTTGTGAGTACCAGTTGTATGCGTTGTTCATACTATATGTGTTAGATTATTGTAACAAAAACCGAAGCGTTGACACTACTCGTATCTTTTTAAACTCTGGTGATCCAGGATCTTTTTCAGATATATCAAACACACCTTGATTCCCTCGTGCAACTGAACCAAGTGAAGCACCTGACTCTTGTGCAAATTGTTTTGCTGTCTCTTTTGCATTTTTAATACTTTCACTTAACATCTCAGGTTTTACACTGTTAATATCTGAAAATTCAAAACTAATAGAGTTTTGACTAAGCGTCACTCCTTTTTTAACCAAATCCAATGTTTCTTTAGATGTAGCTTTTACAAGATCAACCTTGTTTGTATATACAGAGAGTTGATTATTTGAATTGTATCTAAATGTAGCATCTTTATATGTATCTTGATAGATATTTATAGGAGCCACATTTATCTCACTTTCTTCAAATCCTTTTTGCATAAGAAAACTTTTAATAGTCTTAGTATTTCTTTCAATATCAGCATATAGACCATCTATGTCGTTTGATTTTATATCAAAGTTTAGATTCCATATAGCAACATCAGCTTTCACAATCTTTTCAGATAGACCTTTTACTTCTACATACGAACCTTGATCAGAGAACGATCGTGCAGAGATAAGAAAGATAAGGGAAAATATAAGGAAGACAATCGCTGCGATTGTTCCCATGAGGAGAGTGTTGTTGTTTTTGATTTTTTCGAACATGTATATAGTATAGCAGAGTTTGGAGATAATACTCTATCCCACCTGTATCACGTTGAACATGTTACCTTCAGTGTCCATACAAGCTGGAAGATATCCCAGACTTTCCATATGTGTTTTAGGCATCATAACCTCACCTCCTTCTTTTGTAACCTTTTCCAATATACTATCAATAGACGCGACTTCATTTGCTCGCTCTATGTCGATAGCGACGATTTCGAAGTGTGTGACTTTGTTCATGGAGTAAGTGTAGCATGGTTATTTTAAATTACCGTTAACTCCTCAGTTTAGTTTTCCGTATTAAGAATCTGATCATATATCAGAAATTACACCTTCTTAATAAATTCTGACTTGAGATACATAGATCCAAATTTTTCTATTTTACAGTTTATATTATGTCCATCATCATCGTCAGTTAAGCGAATGTTTTTTACTTTTGTTCCTACCTTAATAGGTTTTGATGCACCTTTTACAGGAAGATTTTTTATAATAATAACAGTATTTTCATTTTGTAATTGATTATCATTTGAATCGATTATCTGTATATTATTGTTTTCAATTTCTTTTGATATGTTTATTGTGGGTTATGTATATAAGTACACTGTATCACACTTACTTCTATCAATTACCACCTAATCAATCCAATAATAGCAGTTACTACATAAAAAAACTGTAGTACAAGAAAAGACCATCGTTTATCAATTATTGCCCAACCGGCTAAAAGTAGTGCCGATATTAAAAGCAATATAAAACCTAATGTTTCGTTGCCTGTATTTGATGCAATTAAAACCGCGTATAATATAGCGAGAAATGAACCAGTAAATTCAAACACAGTGGTTATCTTGTTTTTGTTCATATAGTATAAGTATAACAAAGTTTAATCTCTTTCGAGATAGAACCTCTCGGTGTTATATTTTAATGTTTTTAGAATAGCGTGATGCCTCTTCTCGTGCAATTCGATTTTTCAATACTTTATCATAGATAATATATAACAAAGGAATAGATTGATTAATCATAAAAATAGCATCGAAGAAAAGTATTTTTATACCCATTTCTCTTATATTAAAAATATAAAGCGGGAACTCCATTATCAATGCTGCTGTGATGCCAACGAAAAAAAGTTTTAGTACAATTTGTTTATTTTTCCAGTATATAATTAGTAAAACCAAGTAAGATACAATTGTCATGGTAATCCAGAGAGCGTATTGTGAATTCATGTGTCTCACAGAGTGGACAATAGTATTATGTATATCTAAAATAAATGACAGAATCGGAACTACCATCCAAAAAGAAAACCATATTAATGTATATTTTATTAAATGTTTGTAAGATTTGTTTTCGATATATTTAAACGCAAGCCATATCCAAGCAAATGTAAATAATGAATAAGAAATAGTCATCATAAAATCAGCTCCAAATTTCGTCCAAAAAAAGTCTCCTAGCGGGTGAGGTAATTGTATATCGTTAATCCAGTATTCTCGTATGTAAACTCCATTAACTTTATTATTCCACCAAACTTGTGCGTCGATAAAGTAAATAACAGGAGAAATAATTGCTGCAAATAATACTGCTCCGTATTCCTTTTTCCAAAATAAAATTACTAGCCAGATTATTAAAAACAAAAAATCAAAGTATATGTAATCATATTGAAAAAATCTTTGAACATCATAAACTGTTTGCATGGGTATAATTATAACATCTCTCGTGCATGGGTAAACTATTCACTATCTGACTGTAAAAACACATATGGTAAATCAATGTCATACACTTGTACATTTTCATTGTACGTAGAATGAAGACAAAGACCATCTTCCTCTATTAGTGCAAAAGCAATAGGATATTCTTTATCTTTAGTATTCTTCACCATAACAGGATCCATTCCTATCATTAACCATGTATTTTTTGGCTGATCAGTATATTGTTCACGTAAGTATGGACCAACTTCAGCAGGGCAAAGTGTTAAGCCTAATTCTATCGCTCGTTGATTTATCGCTTTAAGTGAGGGCATTTCTTTAAACCCTAAATCTCGTGGAGTCACACGCACAAGATATTGTTCTTTTCTATCTTTAGTTAATTCAATTTTTCTCAAAAGAGTTTTTGCATCAGGTGATATAAGAAATCCTTTTTCCTCTAGAATACCCACAAATTCATCGCCTGTCTTTATACTTGCATCTGTTTCAATACTTTTCCAAACCGGAAAATCTATTTTTTCATACCCTTCAAAATTGTGGGTTTCTCGATTATCTGATTTAGGTAGTTCAGGATTGAAATTTATCATACTAGTTATTGTAACATTTGCCACCCTTCTCGTGCTAGCTGTTCTTGGTGAGCCTTTTCGAGATGGAACCTATCTTCTAAATACAGTTACATTCAACAACTTTTCTTTAATTTCATCTTTTATTCTTCTAGTTTCATCGATATCTTTTCCTTTCGGATCAGTCACATACCATCTTGTAAGTTTAGGTAAATCCACTAAATACTCAGGAAGTTCCTCATCTTCAAGAATGGCAATAACCATATCAGATTCATTTACCATATCTTCTGTAATTTGTTTTCGAATAGCTTTAGAAACATCAATTCCTTCCTCTTTCATTACATCTAAGACCTCTTGTGTTGCAGGTATAAGATTACCTATTTCTTCTTCTGGTCCGCTTAATTTTGTTCCAGCAGAAATCACCTCGAGATTGTTATCTGAATATATACCTTTTTTAATCATATCTTTTAATAAAAATTCAGCCATTTGACTTCTCCCAACATTACCACGGCAGAGGAATAGTATTTTTGTCATGTTTGTATTGTATCACACACCTTTTTGCTAGCTCTCTAAATGGTGAGCCTTCTCGAGATAGAACTCCACGATTCCTTACTCTGTAAGGATATTTCCAATATTCCAAGTGTATCATAATGACCCTTCTCGAGAGGCCTAAAAAAGATTTAATATTGTAATGATTTCAGTTCACAAAAATCTCCCTCACATTTCATATAACTTTTCTTACCGAAATTGAATTCGTCTATATTTAGAGGGTTTCTAGCACGATGATTAAAATACAAGTTGAGTTTGTTAGACATGCTCTTATCATAGTCGCTTCCGAAAGCAAACCATAAGTCAGAAGTTATTACGGCAGATAAATCTGCATACTCTGGTCTATGAAATAAAGCGACTTCGACTTCAACTATCGACCCATCTTTTTTCTTTTTTTCAACAGACCAGTGGAAATATCTTCCTGATTCTCCAGATTGTCTAATCCATTGTAAACCCATGCCGTACAACACAAGTTCTTCTGACATTGATCCTGTTTGTTCATGATCAATTTTATATGTGTTCACGGCGATTACAAACTTATCTACGTTTTCATTGAATTCTGGATTACTTTTATACTTTGGTAACTTTTCTAGATATTTATGACCTATTCCAGTTGTAATTCTTGGACTGCTTGATTTCAAAGTGTTAGCAATAGGTCTAACTAATGAGTACATTGTTCCAGAAGTTAATTCAGGTTTTGCAGGCATGATTCCTGAATCATCCACATCAGCACAAACAGCCTCAATCCATATGTTTTCACCATTCTTTCCTCTAACACAAAAGTCTGGCCTGGCGTAATTTTTAGAACTTGTTCTTTTAATAATTTCATGCCCGTTGGATATTAGCACTAGGCATATCTGCAACTCCCATAACCTATCAATAAAACAGCCTGGTTTTCTAATTTCCTGACAAAAGTCAGTATCGAGAAAATCTTTACATTTTATGTAAGATTCTAGTATGAAATCTCTTCGTTCAATAGCAGATGCATTGAATACATAACTCGAGTCATATTCTATAAAATCATTTTGAATTCTTTCAAATTCTGATTGCTCAGCATCCCTATTGAGAATTGGAATTTTTGGGTCAAATAAATCCATATAATTCAAAACTAATTAGGATATTGAACAAAAACTAGTCTTTAATAATCAAAGGATTAAAATCTGTATTTGTATCATAATAATCCTCACCCTCAGCTTTTTTTAACTTAGCTACAACATAGTAAGTTACAGGTGTGAAAATTATTTCAACGAGAACTTTAAGGAACCACCCTGAAAGGATTGATGCTACAAGCAGATTGTTCGGTAAGACTGCGTATAAGGCAATAGTGTAGAAAAGAACTGTATTCGCACCTTCTCCAACAATAGTAGATGTGATTGTACGAAACCAAAGATGTTTACCCTTGGTCCATATCTTCATTTTTGCAATTACAATATTATTAAGGATTCCTCCAGTCCATACTGCAATCCATCCTCCAAGAAGAATACGCGGAACTGAACCAAGAACACGCGTGTATGCATCATTGGCATCAAACCCTGTTGCTGGTGGTAGCCATACTACAAGTTGATAAATTACCCCTGCAATTATAGAAGCAAGGAGTGCTTGCCATACTACACTTCGAGCTTTTGCATACCCATATACTTCAGTGAGGATATCAGAGAAAATATATGTTATTGGAAAATACAATACTGTAGCGGAGACTGTGAACATACCAAGCTGGACAATTTTACCCGCTGTCACATCAGATATGAGCTGAAAAGCGATATATAAAGTTGTAATTAGACCTAAGTACTTATAGTTTTTCATACTTACATATTATACCTCATTTACTCGAAACTTGTAGTTGAGCGAATCTATGTAAGTATTCCTTTTACCCTTCTCGAGTGCTCGAACTAGCTCTCTAATTGGTGAGCCTTCAGCAGATAGAACCCAATGATTCATTGCCTTGTAAGGCTATTTCTAATAAATCTAGTGTATCACAACGACCTTTCTCGTGAGTAGGTAAAATCAATCCTACTTATACTTCTCAATAAGTTCACTCACAAACCCAGAATCAATTAGCTTCTGTATCTCCATATCTAGAATCTTCTTTAGTTCAATATCATCCTTACGGATCATAAATGTATTTTTAAATTCACGTACAGGCTCTTCAGAAACTTTTACCAGCTGTACAGGTGAATTCTTATTAAACTCATGTGCCACATATTCCTCAACAAAAGTAACATCTCCTTTATCTTCTGCAACAAATTTTAAAATCTCATCAACTGGTGCAAGCTGCGGAACTCTAACTATTCTGGCATTTGGAAAATCTTCAGCAGCAATTGAATCTGAGATATCACCTTCTTTGATAACCACTCTCAAATTTGGAGATGCCAGATCGAGTGATTCTCCACTTCTTGTCCAACTATAAGCCTTGCTTGTATATAAAGACATAGAGAAACTAGACTCCTTTTCTCGTTCAGGTGTTGGCCATACTGCACTCACAAAGATATCGAATCTTTTATTCTTAAGACCTTC
>JACCDV010285762.1_pt1 | contig 24358 bp, 29 predicted proteins | sample 7446131 | NCBI WGS metagenome assembly JACCDV01 (sample SAMN15323448, study PRJNA562643) | freshwater metagenome | isolation source: river surface water | place: USA:Blue River Watershed | collected 2017-08-17
ATTTCAAATATTTCCGTGGATGATGCGGCAAAATATAATCAATTGAATATTATCAAATATCATCATGACAAAAATAAGATATTTACTACCACTGTGATGAATAAAGCTGCTTGGAAGGGTCATTTGGAGGTTGTCAAGTGGCTTCATGAAAATAGGATGGAGGGATGTACTGGTGATGCAATGGATTATGCTGCTTCAAATGGTCATTTAGATGTTGTAAAATGGCTACATAAAAATAGGAATGAGGGATGTACAACCCTGGCGATGGATTATGCTGTTTGGGATGGTCATTTAGAGGTTGTAAAATGGCTCCATGAAAGTAAGGGGTCATTTTGAAATCGTAAAGTGGCTCCATGAAAATACAAATGATGAATGTACTGTATTTGTAATGAATAAGGCTGCTGCAGATGGTCGTTTGAATATTGTAAAGTGGTTACGCGAAAATATTTTTATATAATTTATCACAATAAACATATGATCATTATCGTGCAAAATGAACTACGTTTACAAGTTGATCTTTTGGAGGTTGTAAAATGGCTCATGAAAATATTTTTTAGTTCAATTAAAAAATATTATAATTATGGTTGATATTTATCGAATGATGTATATAATTACGCCAAAACTATTATCGGAAAAAGGTACTTCATGTTGGCATTGTGACTATATAACAAATCAAAGTTCAACACAATTAATAATTAATCTATGGCAATGGGCTGGTGAAGAACCAAAATCTTTCACAATCCCAGATGATATATGTTCATGCGAATATTGTAATCATGAAGCACATTTTGAATTAACTTATACAATAGTTAAGAAGAAATTCGTGGAAACAATAATTTCATTAGCCGAAACATTACGTCTATTTCCAAATATAACGAATGATCCGTATTATATAGATTATACGAAACATCCAGTTGATTATATAGGTTCATTCGATTAAATTATATATATTTTTAATTTATAATATGGAATCATCTATGAATTTACATAATACATTACTTAAATATCCTATTTATGTATCTGATTATATAATCCATATATATCTAGTATTAAATAAATTCAGACCAGCTTGTTTATTGGAAAGTGCAAATATTAAAGATATATGTAAATGTGATGTAGATAGTATAATGAACAAGATGCTAAAATTAGCACAGAAATATGGTTTGTATTGTATAATTGAAAATGTAGAATACAAACGGTATTTAATAACAAAAAAAATAATAAATACCGAAAATATTACTGAAATGCAACTTGGGAAATTATTAGATTTTAGATGTTATAACCATCTTGAATGGAGCAATATGTCTATTCCGCGTATTGGAACAATTATATCTGGTATATATTTAGACAAATATACATTCCAAATAGCACAAGTTTGTGAACGATCTAAAATAACCGATAAGCAAATTGCCACATATATCAAAACAACAATAAATAAACTTAAAAAAATATTACCAGATGGGTTTATTTTTAAATCCGAAATATTAAATATGTAAATTACTTTGTCCAAATACGTTTTTAATATATGAATTGAATATACATTTCATATTGAAAGTTGTTATGTGAAAAATATACGAAAAACAACACTTTTCGTATATTTTTTGTTAGTTGGAAAATCTACATTTTTGTTTTGAAGAAATATATTTTCGTTTTGAAAGTTGTTTCGTGGAAGGTGGAAATGTTGTAAATATGCGAAAAAGTGTTGTTTTTCACACTTTTGTTTTACGCAATGACTGACAAAATACAAATATGATTCATAATTTATATAAATGAACGATGATAATGACGATTTAGAGCTGTGTAATCGCAAAAAGAAGAAGAAGCAAACAATGCCAACTACAGACGACGAAAATAAATCTCATGATGATATTCATGGTTTAATGACCTATTATGAGATGTTGACCAGATTATATTCATTAATGCCCCGAAAAACAACGCACAAGGCAATTATTGCTGTGCCACAAGTACAAGCGATTGGTTCTAGACGATCGTCTATAACAAATTTTAAACAATTATGCAAATCAATCGGCCGTGATATCATGGAAATTAAAAAATACATTGAATGTGAATTAAATACCACCACATCTTTAAACAATCAATCCGAGTTAATTTGTCGAGGAAGATATACTTCTGCAGATATCCAATCTTTAATTCGGCAATATATTAAATCTAATGTGGAATGTAAAACATGTCATTCTATAAATACAACGTATTATCGCGATTCAAATCATTTGAAAATATTAGATTGTATAGATTGTCATGCATCATCGTCATTGCCAAAAATGAAATAAGAATATATAACAAAAAATAAATATGACATTTGTGTTGATAAATGTCAACCACAACTACCATAATCGAACCTTCTAGCTCCATCATCAACATGGATGTATTGAACGACATCTGTTTTTGTATGGTAAAAGATCACAATAAGCCGATGATTTTGCTCCCATGTAAGCATCAGTTACATTTTGATTGTGCTAAACAAATGCAGAGTGATAACTGCCCATGGTGTCGTCAATGTATGAATTTGAAAATGAATACCATGAATGACGAGGCCGATGAGGAACAAATACAAGTTAGTAGTGACATACCTGTTAATGGTTCTTTACAATGGAGTATAATTACCGGATTTGGAGGTGGTATTTTGACGGGATGGTTAGCCAATACACACATGAAAAGTAGTATTATGCTGGGTGCAGTAGTATTTGGGTCATCTTGTTGTCTATTTATAAATGGACTTAGCTGCATAGTGGGTACAACAATGGACTCAACCATGAAAAGTATCAGAGACCAATGTCGATTGGTTCGAAGGTCTAGACCTCCACCTTCAATGTCAATGTCATTTACATCTTTTACACGTTTACAATAACTAAACAAATATTGGGTTCATGGTGAATCACAACGGTGTATGTGTTAAATATTTCTGTTTATACGTTTCAATATAATGAGTAATTGGTGTTGGATCAATATCGGGATAATAATGTTGTGCACGTGTGACGGATGACAGAGTTTCAATAAATTTACATGCTTTAAATGTCATGGTGACTGGTTTAGTATGTTTAGAATGATATTTCGCACAATCACATAACCGCACACTATCAGGAAGAATACCTATAGTGAATATTTCCTGTTTAATTTCTTCAGGTTGATGTCCATGTAAAGTATATGTTAATACATTAACACATTTCTGTTTAGCTGGCGCGGTGGTAACCCAATTTGTTTTATCTCGTTTAGGCTTGGTAATATAATGTACTTTGGTACATGTCATACAAGGTGTTTCATTTAAAACTGATGTAAATATATCATAAGAAGGTTCATCTAGTATAAAATGCAATTCGTATATATCTACACATCCACCCGTTTCTACTAAATTTGTAGTCATTATACTTAATATATATTTAATATAGCATCATTTATTCCTTTGGAATTCCTCCAATAGAAATAAATCGTTTTTTACATTTTTCAAATTCACTTTTCGCATATTGATACTTGTCATTGTATTTTGGAAGACACAAAAGTGCGGATGTATTACCTTCTTTAGATTGTTTTATCGTAAATTCTAAATTTAACACTGCATGTTTCAGATCAAACTTTGCAATCTCATAGTCTAATCTGATTGGATGAATTTCATCGTTTATATTTTGTAAATTATTCATTATAATTAATATAATATATATTTGATATGGCGTCATTTGAATCTCAATCCACACAAACCGCCGTCCATGGCCTGATGGAACATCCGATTGTTAAAACTCGTAAAATCTGCCAATTCATATTTGAAAAGGCACAACAAGATTATATTATGTGTCTAAGACGTCACGAGAGTGGTAATTATATAGCATCGCCATATCTAACTCAGTATTATAATGAATATTTGGTCGCTAAAACAAAATACGAAGCAGCACGTGATGCTGAAAATAAATTAAATGAATCGGTTTGAGACATTGTACGTATAATGGATTCTTAAAATCAGTGCATGAAAATATATATATGATAAATCGTTACTACAAATGGCGAATCCAAAGTTCGACAAGATTGATATAAATAATACATCATGCCGTGTAATGGTATATTACCAGAAACATGTGTTGCCCTATTTAAATGACCAAACAAAAAAGAGCATTCGTCGGATGTTATTATTGGTTGACACATCAAAGTGGGTTGACACATGGACACCAGAAGATGTAAATCTATTAGTGCTTGCAATTTTATTTCATGATGATAGTATATTTCATCAAAATCACGACTTGTCTAGAATATGTGTGTCATTCGGTAGTCGAATTTCCAATATAATGAGCCAATATATTGGTTTTACCCGTTTTGTTCATACCCCTGTAGTTAAACTAGATCGTATTGCAATGAATTTATATATTTTGATGGTTTATGTAAATGATAAAAATGACGAAAATATACATCGGTTTATTAGAAAATGGAAAGAATACAAAACATTGGATACATATCATCTCATTCAGATTCAGGATGATTATGGTTCATCATTTGCATAAAACAACAATAAAATATATATTATATGGTGCGTTATAATATATTGGATAATGGTGGTATATCATTTATAGTTGATATAGATCAATCTAAAAAAGAATGTATAGTATATAGAATTGAAAAAAATGATATTTTGAAGCAAATTATGCATATAAAATTTATTAAAATATGGCCGGGTATTGGGAAACATGTGAAGGATCGGGGCAATTCGATTGTGATGCAAATAAAACAACAAGAATATGTTTATATAGGCGGTAATCTGATCAGTCGGTTTATGTTTTCGGATCCCATTATAAAATTACGTTCACCTATCGGAAATAGTGGTGTGCCATATCCATATATAGTGACTCGCGATTATTATTTTCTACTATTAGAAAACGTAAAAATTCCTAAACATCAAGTCGCAAAGAATGATCCATATACTACCTATTATGAAATGGATCACAAACAACAACAAACATTTGTAAAAAGCAAGATGAAAATATTAAAGAGAACGAGATAACAATATCTTACAAAATACCGTATTTACTGTTGTAAACGAATCTGTAAACAAATTACAAAAAGGTAGTGTCTCATTTGTTTTGAATCCATTACCATCCTTATCAATCCGCATAAGTGAGCAATCACCAGCTATCTTATAATTATTAGTGGGAGTTATTACACTCGAATCCTCCAAATATAAAACAAACCATTTGGTTCCACATATAATGTGTAATGACAGTTTAGAATATGTGTCTACAAAGACCTGAAGCATCAACTTTATATCTTTATCTTTTTGTAATTTATTCCAGGTGATTTCAGCTTTTATGAGAAGTGCATCATGATAATTACGCGTTTCTTGTTCCAACCGTTTTTTCTCTTGTAAAAGAGTATCCTCCAATTGAGCAATGTTGTGTTCAATAGTACGTATATTTTCTTTAATAGTCAAAGGGTTAATAAATCCAGCCATAATTATTATATATTATAATTAAAAAAAAAAATATATGATGATATATATTCACATAAAATGAGCATCTGCCCGGACAATCAATTGATTCGTGTAGCCCCGGCCATTCAGGCCTTCATCAAATCATTATCTATATATACCGATAATGGTTTGATTAATTTTTACACACGATTATTCATTCATCATTTATTCCATGCTGAAGAACGGGAATATGATGATCTACTCAACACATTAATTGGGTTTGTTGCAATTCAATGGGATAAATCTATCATGGATCATTTGGATAAGTGTTGGAAGCATGACTGTCAATCATGTTCCACATGGAACTGGCCGTTGTCAACTGATTATGCGCATATTGAACGTATGAAATGGAAGCAATACATGTTAGATATGATTGGGGACGATGAAAAAACGGATAATTAAACGGTTTGTCCATCAACCAATGGGATTTGAATGGTTTGTAAACGGGTATATATCTTTACAATCAGATGAATAAACTTCCATACGTCTTCTTTTTGTTCATTGGTTAGACGATCATTCCACATCATCATGATAAATCGAATCACATCATCCACGTCCGATGAACCACCCTTTAATCCGTTTAGAATACCCAATAGCGCATTATCATTCTTGTCAAAAATCAATTGCATGGTATTATTAGGAGCATGGATCATATATGCTTTTAAATTATTATAAATAAAAGATGGACTAACGAGTAAAAATGTATTGATGATAGCTTTGTAATTATTTATGGTACGCGACGTGTCGTGATGACAATTTTTGATGTATTGTAACATATTTAACAGCTGTTCGTTGATCATATTCGTACCATGAGCAAAATCAGACATTATATAATATATATATCATATATTTTAAAGCAAAAAATATGATTATAACTAGAATATGTTTCCCATCACTACAATCAAGAATGTTGAATTTAGGTTAACTTCCGCCAAAGATGTAGAACAAGAATCGATTGTGCATATTAGTCACAAGAAGGAAAGTAAATCGAATGGATTATTTGATTATCGCATGGGTACTGTATCGGATCATTACTGTACTTCGTGTAAAAAAACACAAAATCAATGCATTGGTCATTTCGGCGCATTTAAATTTGAGTGTGCGTTTTACAATCCGTTCTTTATTAAAAACATTAGTAAAATATTAATGGGGTTTTGTAATAATTGTTCTACACCTATTTCACCGATTCCTAAGAAAACCAAGAACAAGAAAACATCCATCACGCATATTATTAATGACATGTTGGCCAATGCCTACCATTACAGAAAGTGTGAACGGGGTGATATGATTATAATGGCCCCGTATAAGCAATGTTGTCTAGACAATATAAGCGAGGATGGAAATCTAATCAACCCACACGAAAACTGTGCAATTACGGGTATTATTAACCACAAGATTCACAAGAAATGTAAGATGGATAATGATAAGCATATTTATATATATTGTCCCACGTGTAATCATAAACAGCCAACGAAAATTGTAGTCGAGTCGATGGGAATCAATCGTTCGTGGGATTATAGTTCCGATGTTCAGTCATTAGACCCTGATCTTGCGTTTAAGATTTTGAATAACATTGACCATGATTATTATCCACATTTGGGTATTGATAATGTGAATAATCTGTCGGATATGCTGGTGACAGTCTTGTGTATCCCGCCGCCATGTGTGCATCCCCGTTATTATGTAAATGCCATCATGGTTAGTGAGGATGATCTAACGCTCAGCCTGGTAAATTTGGTGAATAAATATCACGATTATGTGGTTGAATGGGAAAAGGCGAATGATCAAAGTTTGGATGTGGTGGTCCGAAACATTGCGGCTGAAAATGCCAAACAATGGAAGAATCAAATTCAGTTTCACATCTGGACACTATTTGATAATGATCAAAAGAAGAAAATACCGGTCGCCATGGATAAGAATGGTCATCGAAAACTCGTATGTATCAAGACCTCGATTGGTAAAGATAAGGAAGCCGATTGGAGGGGTCGTGTATTGGGTAAGCGTATTAATCACAGTTGTAGAACGGTTATTACGGCAGATCCCGAACTTGGTCTCGATGAAGTAGGTATTCCTCTACGAGCGGCAACCGAGTTATACAAGATGCAAACGGTAAATCCTATTACGATTCATAGTCTCAAACAAATGATTCGTAACGGTACCCACAAGTGGCCTGGTGCAAAACGATTGTTAAAGCTTAATGGAATTGCTCCAATTGTGTTGGATATCGTGCCACGGAATGCGGAAGAACAGAAATTAAAGAATGCAACAATGAATTTAGAACAATTGGCGGATGAATTATCATTTGGTGATGTAGTATATCGTGATTTAATCGATGGAGATCTCGTTCAGATGAATCGTCAGCCGTCCCTTCACAAATCGAGTATTATGATGCATACGGTGAGGGTGAGTCGTGGAAAAAAGGAAACATTGACATTAAACCCGAATGTTTGTGCGCCATATAATGCGGATTTTGATGGTGATGAGATGAATTTATATGTGATGCAAAATGACGGTTGTGTATATGAAGCCGAGGCATTATCTGGCGTCAAGACACAATTTATCATGGCGCGATCTAACAAGCCTGTGTTTGGACTTATTCAAGATACTCAATTGGGTGCATATCTCCTAAGTACTATCAAGACACAAATGTCCCCATCTGATACAATTGCGGGGTTGATATATGCATATAACGGGTTGGATAAGCTTAAATTTTCCAAAAAGTTGTTAAAATCGGGCATGACCAATCGCCAGTTTTTTAGTTCTATTCTTCCTCGTTCGTTATTCTATGCGAATGGATCGGTAAAGATTATTCATGGTGAATTGAACGACGGTGCCTTGACAAAATTACATTTGGGTGCTACCTACAATTCGATATTTCATCATATTCACAATCGCATGGGTGATGAACAGGCGATTATGTTGTTCAAATTCATGACCAAATTAATTAATTGGTGGTTGATGAATATTTGCCCGGGTACTGCGCGATTGACGGATATTATTCCGAATAGTGTGGTATGTAATGAGATTCGTGATCAGACGCGGGGCTTGGATCGTTTTTATGAACAAATGATTACGGATATATACAAGACGACGAAAAACAAGACATCGGAGCAAATCTTGTTGTTGATCGAGCGTAAGATTTGTGCGCACCTGGATGAGATTCGTAACAAGTACAGCATCATGGCGCATCAATATGCGACTCGCCAGTTTAATGCGTTTAACAACATGATAGAATCGGGAAGCAAGGGAAATATCTTAAACTTGACTCAGGTAGTTGCATTATTGGGTCAACAATCGATTGCGGGGGGTCGTGTACCAATTCCTGAAAAACGAATGAGAACGACGGTCCACTATCCATTTAATGACAATTGTGCGTCTGCGAGAGGTTTCGTGGCCAATTCGTATTTTGATGGTCTGACTCCGTCCGAAATGTTTTTCCATAGCATGGGTGGAAGGGAAGGTTTAATTGATACGGCTATTAAGACGGCGACGATTGGATATATTCAGCGTCGATTCGTAAAATTTATGGAAGAGTGTACAATTTGGTATGATGGAACCGTGCGTTTGGGTATTCATCACAAGAATCAGCTCATTCAGTTGGCATATGGCTTTAATGGATACAATCCAATCAAGGTGAATATATTGCAACCGCATATGAAGGGTGTTACGGATGAAGAGTTTAATACCAAGTGGATTGGTTCGTGTGGTGATGCGATTGTAGAGGAGGTGAATGAGTTGAATAATCTTCGCAAGGAAATAGAATGGGTGACTAGTGTTCAGATCCCGGTTAATTTTGATATGTTGTTATTTGAAACCAAAGAGGTAAGTTTGAATACCAAGACCATGGGTTCGCCGCGAGATTATTCTACGAGATTGATGAAATTTGTTGATAATCTGCCTGATTTTATTTTTCCTGTCAAGGCCACAACAGTATTTCAAAAATATATTTTACGGCGTCTGACATTTGAGAGTCGTTTGATTATCATGGATCGTTTGGCCACGAACCGTGTGATGAATGAATATAAATTATCTATTTATCAATTTGAAAAGATTCTGAGTCATATGAAAACGACAATTATGGAATCGATTGCATCTCCGGGTGAAATGGTGGGTTGTTTAGCAGGGCATAGTCTGGGTGAGCCTGCAATGCAATTGACATTGAATACCTTTCATGGTTCGGGTACAGGTGCATCAACTGTAATTACGAATAGTATTTCGCATCTCAATCGTCTCATCTCTTTACATAATAAGCCGGAGAGTTGTAACATGATGATATATAACAATACTCCTACCGATCGCCAATCGGTGGAATTACTTGCCAATAAGATAATTGCATGTGAATTGTATAGTTTATTGGATTGTATATATTTATATTATATTCAGGATGGCAATATTCATGCCCCTGGTGTAAAAAAGGAATGGCGTGCGAGTATAGCTGCATTGAATGAATTGGGTATGTTTGATGGTGATATCACATATAATCCGTACATGGTCGAGATGATTTTGAAACCATCTGAATTATATCGCCGGCATTTGACCCCGATGGATATTGAGGATAAATTGCGACGAACCACTGGAATTACGGTAATTTCCATTTGTAGTTCCGAGTTGATGGGAATAGTATTATTGTTTAATGCACATCAATACAAGACGGTCGAGCAGATTGAAAAGACGATTCCTCATTTCTTGAAAACTCCCATCTCTGGTATTAAGAATATTACACAGGCGTATGTAATTAATGCCAAGGAAAAGAATGAATATTGTATTCAAACTGTGGGGTCTAATTTATTGGATGTGATGTTATATCCCAATATTGATACAACGCGAATCAAGACAAATTCGATTCATGAAATGTTTAAACTATTTGGTCAATTTGCGACGATGAATATGTTGACTGATGAAGTAAAAGGTATTTATCCGATGTATATTGATCCCCGTCATATCAAGTTAATGGTCGAGTGTATGTTTTTCCGAAAGATGCCACTTGCAATTACCCGATATGGTCACAAGGCCATGCCCATCGGTCCTATCAATCATTCTATTTTTGAGACGCCGTTTGATGCATGGTTACAAGCCACATTGGCTAATACAACGGATTCGGCGGTGAGTTTGGAAGCCAGTACAGTATTTGGTCAGATTGGGCGATTTGGATCAATGATGTCTGAAGTTGTGCCTGTCTTTAAATAAATATGGTTTCTCCATGCCACTAGATGATTTCTCCATGCCACTAGATAGATGGTTTATTCATTAGTATATGACAAGCCCACAAATAATTCGAAGTATATATAATACAAATACAACACAATATAATTTTTCTGATTCGTTAGATAGTGTCAAGAGTATACGTATATTGAATTTTTCATATCTAACGGCGACTGGTTCTCGGATACGTATCCAGTGGTATATAAAAGATGGATATGATCAATCTATTTGGCCATATACAACGTTTATAAATACGTCTGATTCTCCGGATATTGTTATCGCGGCAATACAACAATCATGTAGTCCCACATGGATGGTGGATGTGGTATACAATGATGATACATTTACCTTTGATATCACGCGTGCTGTGCGAAATGTAAATGTGACGAGTCGGACGATAAACAATCGGATTGCACAAACCATGTTGGAAACGACTGTGGGGGCATTATCTATTGCCTCGGATGTGGTTCGTCCATATATCGAATATCCCGTTTCAGAAGTAGAGGCAAATATAGGTGCGACCGTTATACGTTCGTTTGATATTCGTGGGGATCGTATAGTTGCGAGTCCGACATTGGATTATATGTGTGTAAACACGGGTGGAATTACCATGGGGTTATTGGGAACGACATTATATTTTACAGGTGGTCAGTCATTTAGTTTATCTACTACGCCAACGATTCCTTTTCCGATATCATTGGCAGATACCATGGCCATGGTGAATTTTGGGTCAAGTGCAATGTTGTGGTCTATCGGTGATGTAATGCGGATTACGTCAAGTCGTATTTTATACGATGAATCGGGTATTGTACAACTGGCATCGGATATATCTCCTAGTGGAAATTATTGTTTACATGGAAATGTATGCTATAATTTACAAACTGGTGCAACGCAAGTGGTGGATTCGTCTATTGCAAATCCCGTGAGGGGACGTATTAGTGATGATCCGTTTGCAGTTTTAATTGGGACTACAAATAATTTATATTTTTATAATGGTACAAGTGGTGCATTTTATCAATCGGGGAGTACGGAACAATATATTGCACCCGGATCAACCATGTCTAGTTATTTATCGCCCTTTATAGGCGTGAGTAAATGTCCGTATATATTGGCGGATAATAAATTGTTTCAGGTTGGGACAACATCATTGAGTGATATTACATTAACTTTGCCTATAAAAACAGTGTCTTCTTGGACATCTAGTGGAACGGGTGTAGATGCAAATTCATGGCATGATGTTTGTTGGTCACCGGAATTAGGAAAGTTTTGTGCTGTTGCATATACTGGCACAAATAGAACAATGACAAGTTCTGATGGTGTGTCATGGACGAGTAGTGGAACGGGTGTGGATGTAAATTCATGGAGAGGTGTTTGTTGGTCGCCCGAATTAGGTAAATTCTGTGCAGTCGCCCAGAGTGGAACAAATAGAACAATGACAAGTTTGGACGGTGTGTCATGGACGAGTAGTGGAACGGGTGTGGATGCAAATTCATGGCAAAGTGTTTGTTGGTCGCCCGAATTAGGTAAATTTTGTGCAGTCTCCCAGAGTGGAACAAAAAGAACAATGACAAGTTCTGATGGTGTTACATGGACGAGTAGTGGAACGGGTGTGGATGCAAGTAATTGGTTGGATGTTTGTTGGTCACCGGAATTAGAAAAGTTCTGTGCTATTGCATTTTTTGGTACAAATAGAACAATGACAAGTTATGATGGTGTGTCATGGACGAGTAGTGGAACGGGTGTGGATGCAAATTCATGGCAAAGTGTGTGTTGGTCGCCTGAATTAGGTAAATTTTGTGCAGTCTCCCTGACTGGAACAAAAAGAACAATGACAAGTTCTGATGGTGTGTCATGGACGAGTGGTGGAACGGGTGTGGATGCAAATTCATGGTTGGGTGTTTGTTGGTCGCCCGGATTAGGGAAGTTCTGTGCGATTGCTGACACTGGAACAAATAGGGCCATGACAAGTTCTGATGGTGTTACATGGACATCTAATGGAACGGGTGTGGATGCAAATTCATGGCAAAGTGTGTGTTGGTCACTAGAATTAGGTAAGTTCTGTGCTGTTGCATTCGGTGGAGCAAATAGAACAATGGCATCCACTACAATTACAGATGATTACCAATCTACTCGGTTAGGCGGTGATGGTTCTGTTTATACGGGTATAACGTATAATTTCAACAAGTATATCTTGCGTGATAATAAAATAAGAAACACAACCACTGCATTTGTGTATACCATGGAACAACATGTGGATACAACGTGGTCGTTCGTATATACATATCCCCGGACGAGTATAACGAATTCTTTTTTTATAAATCTGTACAAGTTGAATGAATATGCTCCACTCGTCGAACGTTATTCATCGGGAACAACCTACACGAGTATAGTTCATTTGGCCCAATGTGAAGTAAATTCTGGAAGTGTATTATATACCTCGCCATATGAGCAAGAATCATCAATCGTAAATTTATATAAAGTTGGATTTAGTTTTACCTACGAGGATGGTTCTCCCTGTGTAATTACGCAACCCTACAATATTGTCTTTGAGGTGATACGATATATATACCGAATTGAAGGTGCGCATATATCGAGTCGATCAAATATAAGTAATTGGTTAGATTATGATAAGTTATTTGATTTGGTGTGAAATATAACTTATATTATAATATAATGTCTTCGAAATGTACATATACCGTATATTCGTCATCGCTTTCTAAAAAAGGTGGTAATTACAAGAGTACATCTCCTGGGTTGGCTGCGAAAAAGGCATGTGCGCAATTATTAAAATCGTCAAAAGATGACGAGGCATCGTGTACTTTTGAATTGCGCGAACTCGGTGTTCATGACAAGGTATTTTGTTATCAGGGTAAACGCAAGTTAAAGGATAAGCCTCTTGTAATTAAGATGGGAGGTAATGATATTACGATTAAATGGGATTATGTGGTAAAACCGTGTTCCCCTGCTGTCAAGACGATTTAAAAAATAAAATTATAATATGGTGAATCAAACCAAATTTAGTGGGCGTTTATTGGAATTGGGTGGAGAACAATATACGCCGTTATTTCATGATTTATTCAAGACAATATCTATCATGATTGTGATTGAAATATCCCAACGATACTTTTTACCTCAGGTATATTTGGACGGTGTGTATCACATAACCATGTTATTTATTTTGATTGGTCAAATCGTATATCATTTGATTATAGACAAGTTAATAGGTGCGGGTGGTGCACAGACACTGTGTTGCCCGTTTTTGGGATTACGTGAATTATCAACTGCAACTGGAGATACGGCAGAATCGGGTGGTCAGGTTGAAACGTCGTCAATGCCATTAGGCCACAACGTATCTGCCCAGGAGGCTCCACCTAATCCGATCCAGCAGGAATCTGAACCAAAGCCATTTAGTGGGTTTTTTAGTTGAACGATGATGATGATGTGTTAGGTGGGTATGCAAATGCGATTGTATTTCGGACCTGGCGATATAAACAACAATAGTATATAATACGTGAAAATAGGCAAGTTATAATTGTTATGCCGGCAACTATCATTTTTATATTTGATATAAATGATAACCAGACAATACAGAGAATGATGAATATGCTAATAAATAATGATTTTGTAAATAGTTTTATTTTCAATTTTCTCAATGATGGACGGGGTGGTGGTGATGGGGGTTGAGCTATATATAGCATCGGGAATAATTGTGTTCTACACATGGGGCATGCTAATCCTTGATTTCCATTAACCACATAATTCATCATCAGACAAGAATGGTGAAAATGATGATTACACTGTGTTATATATTTGGGTTGTTGAAAAGTATATTCATCGGTGCAAATAATACAATGACTATCTGATGTGTCCATTATAAAACAATCATCATATATATATAACATGGGTTTTTGGCAATATATTATGAAACGTCAAACGATGAGTAGCAGTAGTTCGGATAGTTTAGGGGTAGGTGCCTTGAGGATGATTGTTGAAAACGATGATCAACATGTGAAACGTTATAAACCGACGTTATCACATAGCAATAGCAATAAAAGTACAAGTGATGATGATGCGATAGATAATAAATTAAGACAAACGTCTAATATTGTTGTAGTAGATCTTCCAGAAGATATAAAACCAAAACGCCAACGACCCAAGACTGTGGTGAAAAAACCGGCGAATAAACGTCCACAGTTACGTGCCAAGCCTCAACAAAATAAAATCGTGACACCTCCACAAGATAAAGTCATGACACCTCAACAATATGAAAATATTCGTCAACAAAATAAAGTTGCGATACAACAACATCATCTAAACATTCAAACCGATGCGTCAAAGCAAGACTTGTATAATGAATTAAAGTTACTCGAAACAAAATCGCTAACCCCGGATGAACAACAACAACATAGGTTGGTGATTGAGGAACAATTGTTTAAATATATAAAATATGCGGATATAAAGACAAATAAATTTAGAGAACAAATAATCGTTCGTAATTATTACAAAAAATTGTTGGATATGTATAATCAGGCGAAATTTATTATAAATTCCAACATCGATCCATTGTTGTTGCGCTTGGGCCCCAGATATATTACAGAACTAGATGATTTACAATCACGTATAGATAGTGAGATTATGAATAAAAAGAATTATTCCCAAATCAGATTATATAACCCAATCATTGTGAAAATAAGACAGTTTGAAAGGCGATGTGATATCTTATATCAACTAGTATATCCCGGGTTAAATGTAAAATAAAACCTTTATTATGAAACGTCAAGCGATGAAAAGTAGTAGTTCTAGTGGCGATGTGGGTGCATTGCGCCGGGTGGTGGACCGTCCCGTAAAAAAACACAAGTTGGTAAATGATTCTGGCGACGGGAGTAAAAAGAGCGATGAAGATGTGAAAGATAATCTAACTATTCCGGCATTGGCTAATCAATATAGCCAAAAGGAATTAGATTTATCTGACGAAAAACGCAACAGCGCAATTGATCGCATATATGAAGAGTTACGTGTGTTTATTCAAAAGCCGAGATTAACATTTGACGAAAGGCGTCATTTTCATGATCTTCAACATAGATTGGTTAAGATTTTGCCATTTGAGAATGTAATGCGCAATACGTATAAGGAGCGTGAAATGATAAAGAAACGATATAAAAACATTGAAGACATGTATAAACGTGTAACTGAGCATCTTGAAAAATTATTAGAGGATGGGAACAAGAGTAGGCCCGTCCAGACACAACAAGATCGCGATTTATTATTGTTAACTGCTGCTGCACCTGCCTACTTGGCGGAATTTGTAAACACCAAGCAAAAATTAGATGAATTGAAAAAAAAGAAGGATGATGTGTTTGAAGAAAGCTCATTATATTATAAACTGAGGGCGTTAATGAATAAATTTGAAAAGAAACTATCTAGTGTCGATTTAATGATGAGATCGTGATATTTTTAAAACAAAATAGATTATGACAGATGGGAGAATACAAATAAATATTATCCAACAAAAGAATATTATAGGTGAGTCTGCCAATATAGATATTAATCCGCCACTATCCAACATTATTGCGATTCAGTTAAAACATATTATTCCAAATCTTAAATATAATTTGTATAATAATAGTCAGATTGAAATTGGAATAAGTGGTTTTGACAATTTCTCGCATTCGTTTCTAAATGGCGACTATGTATCTACTAACATATCTATTGACGAACAACGTAATATTATAATAGATTCTGATCAAAACATAATATATTCATCGCAGGATCAGCAATCGGAAAAGGTGTTGGATATGAATATATATCATGACAATATACCACAATTTTCATTTCTCCAATCTCCGTATAACGATATACCATTAAATATAATTACCCAAAATATATCAATTACACATATCCGCCCCGATTCGTTTGCATTGGATTTTCCAATGTTAAAGTATCAAGATTTAAAATTGTTTGATAATTTATTATATACAATTACATCGTCGGAATTAGATGCAATTCGAACAGAAAATTATGCGATACCAATAAACAGCCGTGATATCTTATCTACCCAAGATCGTCTCGTATCGTCGGGATCTGTGGAAGCTATAATAGCATATAAACACGGCCACGTGAATCATGCAGAAACCCGTTATGCCTTGTTAGATACATCGCGCAAGTTACGTATATTTAACAATGAAACGGAAGTATTTAATACTGTTTCGTCATCAATTACATATAATTATATCTACATGAATCCATCAACAAATCGGTTGGTAGCATATGAAACAACGAGATGGTATAATAGTTATATCACAAACCCGTATTTTATCGTTCTTGGAAATACCGCATATCATACTGCAACGACTACGTTTTATTTAACGATTCCGCGTCAAAAATATAATCCGACTACCATATCCAACACGCCAACGCCTGCTGAATTTATATATTCTAATTTCTATACATATACTGGCATAACGAATCCCGATTATGGTTATCGATTTCTAATATATGGCAATATAAATAATTCAATCATTACATCACATCATCATAACAATACGATAGGACATTTTACGGGTCGTTTACCCTATAATAATATCACCTATCCCAACAATTCGCATGCCTTGTACATGCATGATGTGGATTATGTGGGTACATATTTTTCAGAGGGTGTCACATCTACTCTGAATCGCGCATATATTTTAGGTGGGTTTCATGATCCATATCATTGTTATCCGGGTCGTTTCCATGTGATTATGGCGGATAATGCAGCATATCATACCACACACAATGATTTTTACAATTTTCAATTATTTGTAACTAATAATATTCGGCAAGTTTGTTTTGGACGCACATCCTTGTCTAATTTAATTGTGAATTATACGACATATTATTCGAATTACATATCATCCGTGATAAATTATCCACTCGTGAGTCCGACCACCATAAATAGTGGTGTTTTGGGTATTACAAATGCAGTTAATATATATCGTCGCGGCGATTGGAGTGATGATTATATATTGAGTAGTACGACAACGATCATTCGTAATTATGGTGGAACTGCAATTACGTTATTTGCTAATACCACGCATGTGCAATTTGCAACGGATGCGTATAATTATTTTTCCATTGTGGGATGTAATAATAAAACATTGCACATTGTGGAAAGCGGCACAACGGGTGTGGTGCGTGATATTTCCTTGGGTATATCTACACCCACAAGTTATAGTCAGGTGTTGATAAACAGGTCGGGTGATAGGATCCTAACGTCATCGGTGCCGACAAGCGGGATGAATTATGTTCATTCTTTTTTGCGGTCAGGTATTTCATGGTATTTGGATTTTTATTTAGAACAATCAACGACCCATACGGACCATCTACATATTTCCTTATCGGATAGTGGTAAATATTTTGGAATAGCTGATTCTGTGAAACATGCAATTTCTATTTTTGAAACAAATAATAATTATATAACCTTTCGTCGTTATATCACGGCTCCATCCATCGGAATTACGTGGGGGAAATCATGTGATATTTCGGACGGGGGTCGTTTAGTTGTTTCAGATCCCGGGTTACAACAATTATTTGTATACAATCATCCATTGTTGATGGATGATAATTATCGCAGCATAACGACTTTGGGAATAGGCACAACATTGGCAGTTGGAAATACTTATTGTAGATTTGATCCATGTGGTAATTGGATATATGCAAATTGGGGTACAACACGTATCATGACAATTCCGGTCCATAATCCATTCTATTATCAGTCTGTGGCTCTCAAGGCGAATAATAATTATGCATGTGCAATGATGTGTGCTTACGATCCATTTGTTCCCCTACATAATCAGAATTGTTTGTTTATAGTTCCATTTGATGATTATTCCAATCAATATACACGATTACATGACCCCACTACGCATGTGCGTTATAAATTTTATTCCAATAATCATTATACTGAATTAGGTTGTACATCTATCGCGATGAGTGCGAATGGAATGTATGCCACAGTGTCGTGTTATAATTCGGATAAACATATACCCCAAACATTAATTTTTAGATTATTTGAGCATACATCATTGGTTGCACCCAATTGGCAGTTGATAAATATAATTGACGATGTGATTGAAAGTCCTCAGATTATATATCATCAAGATAGATATTTATTGTGTGGTGTAAATTATCATTCTAATTACGTAAAATACAATTTAAATCTCGCGCAAACAATTCCGCCCGAATCATATAAAACAACCTTTGATTTTTCTATAATTGGTGTTACGAATATGAATCATATCATAGGTGATATTTCTGCGACATATGATAATAGTTTTCATTTAAATCCCGTGAATACGTCGACATCACATCAAATTGTGAGTATCATGTATAATAATTTGCAATCATCATTTGTATTTCTACGTAGTTTGCCGTCAAATATAAATTCGTTAAAACAGGTTACACTGTCGGGTATAACGAATCAAATCCCGCCATCGAAGCCGATTCAATTTAATATTTGTGACGATCTGACAATGCCGGAATATATGGGTCAATTCAAGAGTACGCGTATTCATGTCGCAATCACCCAATTAAATTGTGTGGCCTTACAATGTGATATTTTGCCATTATTGACGAATGGGGATATATTAAGTATCACGGGATTTACGAATACATATGCAGGAATTTCGCATGTATATCTAAATACCAATTACAATATAATAACACGTATATCTGATTTATTTTATTTGCAACCCGTTGCGGGGACAGTGACATTTTTTCATTCAACTTATGAATATCCTGATGTGCAGTGGAATCCATATCATTATACGATTGATATAACATCTGCGGCGGTGACGTGTATAATGATACAATATCCGTTTTTGACATATGAATCTGATTTACAGCCTAGTTCCCATACGGTGAAGCGCCCCTTTCCATATAGCAATTTTACAACGTCCAATATATACTTGTCGTTTATAACGGAACCGTATAGGGTGAACATCACTCATATTGTGGTGAGTATATCATCACCGAGTCAATTCCCCAATTCGATTGGGTCTATGGAGAATTCTCAATCTATTGTGGGATTATACGATTACAAGAATGACAAGTTGATATCAAACCCCATTATATTTGTAAATAACCATGTGAATTATATGGACCAGTTGAATGTGACCTTGACAAATTCGGGTCAATTATGTAATAATTCATACTCATTGGTCTTTAATATCGTGACATATCTCACTAATATTAGGGATATAAATTATAATTCGCGTCAGAATATAATAAATAATCGTGATGTTTATGATTTTTATAATATTGGTGATTGAAGGTTGTGCATATAATATGGACTCATTGTCTGATAGTTCGGTTGATTCGCGCGAGAATTATAAGAATGATATTGTCTTGGGGTCGGTTGATTCGCGCGAGAATTATAAGAATGATATTGTCTTGGGGTCGGTTGATTCTCTTATAACTGTAATGAGTATCGTGTCGACATTTCATGCCTTGCATGGTGGACCTCATCTAGTATTGATGGTAATTGTTTTAGGTTTATCCAACGTGATTAGTGATGGTATATCAATGATGTCTAGTCGTTATTTATCTCGTCGTATAAATACAGATCATGCAAGTGCAATGAGTTCAGGGTTTTATACCTGGTTATCGTTTACCACGAGTGGTTTTATACCTCTGATTCCGTTTATTTTACCAATCTCGACGCAATTAAAATTCACGAGTAGTTATATAGTTGCATTTATAGTGCTTCTCGTTGCAATTATGATTGGATATGACATGTCGATGGATAAGTTACAGGAAAATAAAGCGCAAATTATTATATCAATTATAATACCAATTGTCACGGTTGGAATTGCATATTTTATAGGTAGTATGTTTTCATACGTGCGTAAAATATAATGGGTGGCGGTGTATGTGCGTAAAATACAAGAGTATATAAAAACGGCATTATATATGGATAAAATGTCAAATGATGTAGATGGTGTTTTACTAGGTGATATTTTAAGGCAAAAACAAAAAATACAAGTAGAGTCGTCGCCACCACCACCGCCTCAATCATCGTCTCAAGAACAAAAAGCGGTTACTGTGAAACGTGTGCATTTTGCAGATTCGGGCGAGGTTGATGATTCGGATGAGGTGGATGATTCAGACGACAAATTGGTTGGTGGTTTAATAAAGAAAAATAATATTTATATAACTATGCTTGAAAATATTAAACCTGCGATTATTGCGGGCATTGTTGTTGCCTTATTTCAAATTGACATGATTAAGTCATTTGTATCGACGAATATTGCAGGTGTATTTAGTCCGGACCTAAGTATATATGGATTTTTCGTATTTATTGTGATTGGTGCAATTTTGTTTTGGATAGGACATCTCATGTCAAGAACTGATACTGACTGATTATTATTTTAGTTTTATTATAGATGAAATATACCGCGATGCATTATTTTGGCCTGGCATGTGTTGTAGTTGGTGCGCTTTTTGTTGTGAAATGGATATATGAACGCGAGCACATGGTTGATGAAACGCGTACAGTTGATTATCCTATTTATGAGGATAAAACCACGCCATTAGAATCCAATCCTGATCGTACGCCGGATGAAGTGCCACAAACGGGTGAGCCAGTTGTGGTAAAGGACCCTGTAGATGGTCAAATCAAAAACGTAGATCCAGTGGGTTGGTCTATCGAAAATGATTTTATGATATAAAAAATTTTTATGATCTTGGATATTTACAAAGATGTATTCTATTACAGACAGACGTAAGTTTTCAGCAGAACAAATCAAGTTGATTTTACAAGCTCATTCATATCAATATGATAAGCAATTAAGAGATGATGGCTTTTCCCCTACACATCTGCGTAATCTGGGATTAGAAGAAAATTTGGAATGTATAGGCAAGATAAAAAATAATATAATAGATATTGCATGTTTTCAGGATGAATTAAAGTTATCAGATGGAGAATATTGTTTATATAACGAACATGGTAATGATAACGATGGTGATACAATATCAACACTACAGACATTTGGTATAAACAATAATGGTCGAATTATTGTTTACACTTGCGATTGTTATAGTGATATTTGGAATTCTTATAACGAAATTGGAAAAGTACATATGAAAACTATTTCAGTTGGTACATTATTTGACATGGCAGGTGCTAAAATTTTTACTTTTTTGTGTGACAAGTTTGATCGACCAATTGAATACTTTATTGAACAAATTATGAACAAATTATAAATATATATATGTGATATTTTACATAATAAATGTCAATTACGTGTTTAATCCCCTGTGTGCCATTTGGTTCATTCAAATTCATCATCTGGTAATTATGATCGTTTGCGTGTCCAATTTTCCCAAATAAATACAAAATTATATGTACATTCATGTGTTTGCGATAATCTGTTACGTATATCATCCCTCATAGATTTAGCATTGGGGACAAAATCGTGAAATTGTACTTGAATATCAGTGATATTGTCAATAAAATTGTGATCTAATAATTCATTTAATACGGCATATTCATCTCCTTCAATATTCAATTTGATAAGATCAATCTTGTGGATATGATTGTCTTTTAAGAAGCCGATGATTGATTTGACATTTGCATCAATTATAGTGGAACTTGATTGATAAAATGAACTCCCATCGTCAGAATATGATAATTTAAGAGTTGTATCTTTATTGGATAGGCCAAAATCATAAATATGAATCTTGTCGGTTAATGTGCTGAAATGTGTTTTCATTGCGACGGCTAAAACTGGGACTGGTTCAAAAACATGGATATGGCATTTATAACGGTCATAAATCTGTTGTGCCCATTCGCCTTTATAACCTCCTAAATCAAATACCACCGACTCTGATGTGAGGGGATAATCTAGACGCAGTGTTTGATCTCCTTTAACTGTCCGCCATTTACGTATTTCAGATGGTTGTTTTGGGCGATATTGTTGTTGTGGTTGCTGGCGTCGATGCATATATATTAATGTATATTAAAAGTTCAATACATAATATGGAAAATGGTTCAATAACACATTATACAATAAAAAACGTTGCATGTATAATATTACGTATATATCCAGAGGATGATAATGTCAAGATTTGTTATTATGATCAGCATAAAATCATAGCAGTTGTACATATAAACACATTACTTTCACCGCGTGTGATTCCTAATCTGACCAAGATGTTTGAATTATTTCGGTTATATTCTTATTTTTTATGGCGTCGTGGTTTATGGTATCATGTGCGTTTTGTAAAATACGGATATAATAATACGGGAATTGTGAGTAATCGTGGTGAAATATGGTCAGGTTACAATATCAATGAATTGTAAGGGTCGGGGGTATTCTAGTATATATGATATTGTAATATACATGACCATTTATAAATTCTTTGATGTGCAAATGATCGACGATACACATGCGACTATAAAATTTAATAATCATGGTATTGTATTTTTTGATGCCGAGCATATGATATTAAATTCGATTCGTCAATTATGGAATATAACGGTGAATGTTCCACAAATCGATAAGATGGATATTGTAATTCATGAAAACACGAGCCCCATTTATGATCCAATTATTAAATTCCAAATCACGCAACTTCCTCAGAGTTTGGATCAATATGAAACGACGCACGTGATTGATTATGAGGGCCCTGGTTGGTTGAATATTCGGGGATTTAATATTGCGCGCCTAGGTGTGAATGAGCGTATCAAGATGGAATACACCGTGTCTAAATGGACGACTGTGATTGGTCCGTGTCCATACATTGACGAAATGGATGTTTTACATGTGGAGACCTATTATATAGGTGTATTGGATGTAATAAAAAACATAGTGGAACGTATTGAAATATTTATCGAAAAGTGGGTAAAGGGTCGTATATTAGAATACGGTGTATGCGAGGATGATAAATCGTGTCAATTGGCATTGGTAAATGCGTTGATATTTTTCATGAATAACGGTCATGATGTAATTATGGGCCATAAGACTGGCCATATGTTTTTAGATCCAATTGAGATTGTCGTGGAGCGTGGGGTAGATGAAAATGTGACGAATCGGTGGATGAGTGTGGATGGGTGATAAATATATAAATATATAATATGTCATCAATACCACCATTACCGCTAGATGAAAATTCTGAAATTGGCGGATTAATGTCTAAAATTCAAAATGAATCGTTAGAAATATCAGATAATGATATAAGCCGTATTACGTCATCCAATTTTCAATTAAACAAATTTAAGGTTGATGATACTACACTACGTGAATCTTATAATGCGTTCATAGAATCTAGATCTACTGATGATGCAGAGCAGAAACATAATAGTATAGTCGTAAGTATGCGATTTCGTACTGAATTGCAAGAAAAGATTGAAACGTTAACCAATTGGGCGTATCGAGTTATAAATGAAGGAATAGCTGATCGTGGAATGTATTTTATGCACAAAGAGCGTGAAATGTGTGAGGATATATTAAGAGGTTTACAAGCAAAACTAGCAGAACAACAATCAAACGAATCAGAAGCACAACCACAACATGCATCAGAACCAGCAGAACAACAACCAGACGAATCAGAAGCACAATCAGAAGAAAAATCAGACGAATCAGACGCACAACCAGAAGCACAACCACAACATGTATCAGAACCAGCAGAACAACAACCAGACGAATCAGA
>JACCDV010275280.1_pt1 | contig 24339 bp, 17 predicted proteins | sample 7446131 | NCBI WGS metagenome assembly JACCDV01 (sample SAMN15323448, study PRJNA562643) | freshwater metagenome | isolation source: river surface water | place: USA:Blue River Watershed | collected 2017-08-17
GATACGGAGGCGGTTTTGATGGCCATTCGTGTGATGGTTTTATCCATGGATTTGCCATTCCGCGATAGGGTAATTTGGAATTTGGTGTTGGGGGCACCGCGCACCAGGGTGAGTAATTCTTCGGTGCTTTTGTCTTTGAGGTTGAGGCCGTTTATGTGGGTTATTTGATCGCCCAATCGCACATCAGCGATGTCGAAAGCGTATCCTTCCTCAATGTGTTCAACGGTGGGGTAGTGATTTCGTTGGGTAATTCTACAACCCACGCCGCCATATTGTCCTTGGCGTTCCATCAGGGCCTCTTCGGCCTGGTATTCGGAGAAAAAATTGGTGTAGGGATCTAGGGATTTTAGCATCGCATCGATGCCTGTTTTCATGAGTTGGCCCGGTTCGATTTCATCGACGTACGTGGCGCCAAGTTCTTTGTAGAGGGCGGTAAATATTTCAATATTTTTGGAATATTCGAAGAGGTTGTCGACCACTTTATTTCCTTGGCTCAGGAACAACGCTGAGATACAAAGCAGCAACCATTTGGGCACACGAATCACCATGTACCAAAGATACGAAAATCCCTTTTAAGCGCCACTGAGACCTGCTTGGAAATCCTTGCCTGTAGGACCTTCAAATATTTCGAGGTCAAAGCTTGGCACAGTTGCCAGAACATGGTCAAAGATATCCGCGGCGATGGTTTCATGATCCACCCATTGTTTGTCGAGGGTGAAGCAATAAATCTCTAGCGGAAGGCCTTTATCGGTGGGAGGCAATTGTCGCACCATCATCGTAAGACTTTTATTGACCTTAGGATGTTGTTGGATATACAGACTGAGGTATTTGCGAAAAATGCCAATGTTGGTAAGGTTTCTGCCATTGGCTAGGACCGACTTATCGATATTCTTCTCTGTATTGTAGTGGTTGATTTCGGATTCTTTTCTGGTAACGTAATCGCGAACGAGATCAATTTTCTTGTAGTCTGCCAGCATTTCAGTTGTACAGAATTTGATGCTCGAAATTTTGATGTTCACGGCTCGCTTCATTCTACGTCCTTCACTTTCTTCCATGCCACGCCAGTTTTTGAAAGAATCATTGATTAGCACATAGGTAGGGATGGTGGTTACGGTATTGTCCCAGTTTTTTACTTTGATGGTGGTGAGGTTGATTTCAACTACATTGCCATCGGCACCGTACTTTGGGACTTCAATCCAATCTTCTATGCGAACGATATCGTTTCCAGAAATTTGGATGGAGGCTACCAGTCCGAGAATGGTATCGCGAAAGGTAAGGATGATTAGGGCGGACAGGGCTCCGAACGCGGTAAGCAGTGTCCAAAGGGGCTTGTCTGTTAGGTTGCTGATAATGAATAGAATACCTACGCAATAGTTGATGATATTGAGTAATTGGGTATACGAACCGATGGGTTTGTCTTTGAAATCTTCGGAGTTAAGCAACAGGGTTTTCGCGGCGCGAAGTACAGCTTGCACGAAGAAGATAATGGCAACGATGATGTAGGTATCGACCAATTTTTGGAGTGGTGCGATGAGGGTGGCGTAATCGTTGAATACGAAGGTGAGGCCTTCTTTGGCAACGAGCGCAGGTACTACGTGGGCCAGGTGTTTGAACACCCGCATTTCGACCAGTATATCGTCATAGGGATTGTTGCTTCGTTTTGCATAACGGGCAACGATATTGAGGATGATATTTCGGGAAATGTAATCGATGAGGGCGACAACCAAGACCAGACCAATGCCCAAAAGCAAGAGGTGGAGGTAGTAGCAAGATTCGGGTGTGGCACCAGTTTCACTGAGCCAGTGCATCAACCATTGAGAAAATCGCGCTTGGTAACTCATGATTGCGAAGATAGTTGATGAATGATTAGATTGTGGTGGTCCCGCCGCGAATCGAACGCGGATCTAAAGTTCCGGAGACTTTCGTAGTATCCATTCTACTACGGGACCATGAGAAAGAACCCAAATATTGGGGTGCAAAGATAATGCAAAGGGGCGGCCAATTTGGCCGCCCCTTTGAAATAATGGTTGAATGGGTGATTATGCAGCGCTTCTCCAAAAGCGGGCGTAGAGTGCGCCAATAATTGCATAGGGTACAAAGGCATCGAGTAGGTGTGCCCAAATGTCTGGGGTTTGGTACCAAATGTAGTTGGTGTAGGGCACAACCAAAAAGGCAAAGAACCCAACTGTACACAGGTAAATGATGGCTTTCATCGTATTGATGTCGGCAATTTTATCGAGCAGTCCAAAGACCAAAAAGATGGCCAAAATATCGACAAGTAATCCGCGAACCATGGGCATGATCATGCCTGTGTTTTGTGTTTTGTGGTAATTCACCATGGCCCATGGCTTGCCCTGTTTTTCTTCAGCAAATTTTTGCTGATCTTCTGGCGTAGCATTCTCTGATGGTCTTGGCAAAATATACTGCTTGTTTTCTAGATTGAGGGTATTGAGAAATGCCATGATGGTGTCTTGTTTTTCGGTGTAGGCTTGTGCATTTCCATGGAAATTGGCACCAGCAAAAGAGAGGAATTGATAAAAAAACAGGATCAATCCCCCCAAAAGGGCTCTATAAAAGGTTTTCATAAGTTCAAGTTTAGATATAATTTGTAGAAATCCCAACGGATTTTCAATGATAGCGCTTGTTGCGTAAATGAGAATGGTGGTTATGGCTGACTTAATTCTCTGCCTGAAGCGTCGATCCAAAGGGTTTGTTCTCCCTTCAGGGCATACCAGTATCCGGGGAATTCGGTATCAGTAATGGCATCGTAATTCATGGGAACAATGATTTCCCCAAAGTTGTTGACCACACCCCATCGATCATTTTTCTTCACCATGTATTGCGATGGTTTTTGTGATAAAATGATTTCTTGGTATTGGGGTTTTAAACTCCATTGCATCGAGGGCAAGCACAGCAATCCCATGCTGGTTGTTCCGCCTATGCTTGGTTTGGTGGCAAACCATTCGTGGTCGTTAATGCGCGACAACGACATCAAAGTGTCTTTCAGTAATACTTTGCCATTGGCATGGGTGATAAACCAATAGGTGCCGATGGGTTCCAACAACAGGGTATCGGTTAGTTGTTGTAAATCCAAACTCTTTACTTTTCGAACCGTTTTTGTATAAGCATGGTAGAGAATCCAGTTTTTCTTTTGGCGGGCATAGACCATGCCATCGCCGTATAACCTAAAGTCGTCGATATTGCCTTTGATGGGTAGGGAGAATTCACCTTTAGAATAGTAGAAGTTCCACTTTTTGTTTTTTAACAGGGCGATGGTGCTGCCAACCAACAGCGATTGTTCGTAGATGGGCGGCACTAGAATGCGACCTAACGTATCAATGATGCCCCAACCTTTCTGTTGTACCAGGGTATAGGGTTTACCGAAATCAACGGCTTCAGAATATTGGGCACTACAGCGAATGGTATCGCGCCAAAGACAATACCCATCGTTGATTTTACCCATAAATCTACCGTAAGGGAGTGAGGCCATGCTTTCGTAAGCAAAGGGTGTTAGCGAGTTGCCAAGTGTATCGATGAGGGCCCAATTGTCGCTGATTTTCGCCGCACAGCGATTTCTCACCCATAATTTTGTGGGTGCTTCAGTGGGCTCATTTTCCCAGGTTTCGAATCCAATGGCATCGAATTTGGGTGGGGTGATGAGTTTGCCGGATTCGTTGAACAGGGCCCATTTTTTTCCCAGTTGCAATGCACCGCGTTTTGCAGCCGTATCGTAGCGAAGGTTTTCAAATTTGCAGGGCAGCAATTCTTTGCCACGGTTGTTGAGGATGCCCCACCGTCCGCCGCGCTGCACAAAAGCCATCGTATTGGAAAATTGAAAGATGGTTTCGTAATTGTTTTTGGTGAAGGGCTTGCCATCTTTCGTGATATAGCTGAATTCAATCAGTCCGAAAGTATCGGTACGCATCACCAGCGCACATCCGGGAATCAGGGTAGCGCCGCTTTCAACAAAATGATTGCGATAGTTGTTGAGCGCATAGGGATAAGCCATTTTGAAATCCAGTTCCATCCAGGGTTGGAGGGTGGCTGAATCAGCGAAGTAAAAACCTTCTTTGTTGGGGTCTTTGCTTTTGTTATAGGCAATAGGAATGGGTTTTACCGTCAGTGAACGCAACAAGAATTGGGCTCTGAAGGTTAGGTCGGTGCGTTGCAGCGGCGGAGGTAACTGAGATTTCAGAAACTGTTCATACGCTTCCACGGTATTGAGTTGCTGCGCTCTTTCGAATGCAAGGCCTTCTAGGCGTTGGAGTATGGCATTTTTTTGGGGCGCTTTAGGGTATTGCAATAAAAACCGTCGGTAGCTAAGTTCTTGGTCCTCTGCAGAAGCAAGCTCGAATTCCCATTGCATGAGGGTGTCTTCGGCCCGTTGGATCATCGTTTTGGTTTGGGCATTGGGTTTTTTGATCGCAAGCAGCTGGGTACGTCGGGCAGATAACGCTGCGATATTCCGCGTTTGCATGAGCGAGTCAAATTCGAGTTGCTCGATGTATGCAATTTGGGTTTCGATGCGTTTTTGGTATGCTTTGAGGGTGATGGACTCAAATTTTTCAACTTTAACAGTGGTATCGGGTCCGTTTTTTTGTTTGGCTTGCCACTGGTGATAATGGGCGATTTCCAGTGCTTGTATTTGTTCTTGATAGCTGTTCAACCATTGAGATTCCTCTTGAAGAATCAGCAGATTTGTACGCGCTAGTTCCAGTGATGCATTGCCACGTTTGTTCCAAAACTCGTTGGTTTGAGCAAAAAGTAAGGTATCGGTGTTGTGGTAGGTGAGTTGGTATTTCTGTTGGTATTTGGCCCATTGCTTCGCTGTGATGGGGTTCCCTTTCTTGTCGGTTTGCAACTTCGCCCAATAGCGCATCGCATCGAAACTATGTGCAATGGGTCCGTAGGCCTCTTTTTCATTAGGCAGCATCGCGAGTGCATGGTGCAAGGCGGGATTGCTGCTGTCTTTGGTGAACTGTCTTTTATAGAGAATGAGGGCGGCTTCCTGATACTGCAATTGGGTAGCTGCGGCCAAACTGGCTTCCACGGGAACGGTGGGGGCGATTTTTTTGAAGGTTTGCTTTTTTACCGATGATTTTGCAGACTGCCTAATGAGTTTTAGGGCATCGGCGATGGGGTCGGCATGGAGTTGCAATACGCTTGTTAGTAGCCAACAGGCAACCACAACCGTGCGAAACAAGGCCTTCCTTTTCATTCGCGCGAAAGGTGCAAACCTTGTGCCATAAATGGCTCAAACGGACTGTTTTTAAAAAAGTTGTTACGCAGGAAGCCTTACCCTTAATATTGGGGGTGTTGGGGTTTGTTTTGCAGGATATCTTCGATGCGACCCATGACTTCCTCGGTAAGAAGGGGCAAGATGGTGGGAGCCGTGAGGGTTTCTTGGAGTTGTTCGGGTTTGGTAGCGCCCAAAATAACGGTGCTTACATCGGGGTTTTTCAAGCACCAAGCAACGCCGAGTTGTGGCATAGATACACCCAGATCAGCAGCCAATCCGAGCAATTGCGCTACTTTTTTGGCATGAGATTCTTGGTTCAAGCGTTCAGAGAGCCAACCCAATTCATCGCGGTTTAAGCGGGCTTCTGCGGGTGGTTGGTTAAGGTATTTCCCTGTGAGGTATCCACTGGCGAGCGGACTCCAGATGGTGGTTCCCAACCCAACTGTTTTATAAATTTGGCTGTATTCTACCTCTACTTTGTCTCTCACGAGCATGTTGTATTGGGGCTGTTCAACAACCGGTCCGATTAAATTGTATCGCTGTGCAACCATGTGGGCTTCCATGATTTCTTGGGCGCTCCATTCTGAGGTTCCCCAGTAAAGAATTTTCCCAGAAAGGATCAATTGGTGCATGCTCCAAACAGTTTCCTCGATGGGTGTTTGTTTGTCGGGGCGATGACAGAAATACAAATCCAAGTACTCAACTTGCAATCGTTTCAGGGCTTGGTTACAGGCCTCTACGATGTGTTTGCGGTGGAGTCCTTTTTGGGTAGGTACTTGCGCACCGGCGCCGAAGAATACTTTTGAGCTAACGAGATAGGAATCGCGAGACCAATTTTTTTTGTGCAGGATTTCGCCCATCACCACTTCTGAGGCGCCGGCGGCATAAACTTCTGCATTGTCGAAGAAGTTCACGCCGGCCTCGTAGGCGATATCCATCAATCGCTCAGAAACCCCATTTTGGATTTGATTTCCGAAGGTGATCCAAGAGCCAAAGCTGAGTTCTGAGATGGGTAATCCTGATTTTCCGAGTCTGCGGTATTCCATAGACGCGAAAGTAGAGATTTAGAAGTTCATCTGCACTTGGATTCTGATCAAACGTCCTTTTTGGTGGTTGGATTGTTTAGCAAAATCAAGAAACTCCCGGTCTGAAATGGTATACATGGCGGTGAGTTCAAAGTTCTTATTGATTTGCCATTCCGTTCCCAATTCTAGTTCCTTCATTTTGTAGCTGCGAGCGTCTAACTCTTGTTTCTTACCGCCTTCATACATTTGCACGCGTGTAAATGGAATTACGCTACCTTCTTTCGTATTGATTTTGTATGAAATGGTGGTATATCCGCCTCTTAGTTTCAATGTTTCAATCGAATCTGTGGTTGGGTTGAATTGCGGTCCTACACCAATGTTATATTCAGCTTGTATTCCCAATGGTTTTGGATAGAGTACAAATTGAGCATTTACCCTTTGATCGAGATAGCTGGCATCAGGCATGATTTGGTTGCCATGTGTTGGTGCTTTTACATATTTCACACCTTTGGAAAGCTGATCACTGGCAAGTGTATAAATACCTGTGTAAGCAGCAATACCTGGTTCGATGAGTTGTTTGCCAATAGCGATTGGGTATGAAAATCGGGTTACAACGTGACGGTTATTATTGAGTTCGGGTTTGTTGGCCACTTGTCCGTTGTAAAATCCAAATGCAAAAACGCCGTAATCACCAGACCCTTTTAAATTTTCTTTGATGAGGTCAGCGTATAGTTTTCGGGTTTTACTTGGCGCCCACATGAAGAATAAGCCCATATCACGCTCATTGGCAACGGCTGAGTTTGTAGCATCAGCACGATCGAGGGGCAATCGATTCTGACTGCTCTGCATATTCTCAAATCCAAATGGGACTTTACTTTGTCCGAAACGCAAACGGAATTCGTTCTTTTTATCTAGTCCATAGTCAAAATACATGTCGCGCACTTGCAGGTATTGCATACCAGTACCAATTGCATTTGCCGCATCGGTTTGAAAATACAAGTACACACGGGGATGTACTTGGCCGGAAATGATTAAACGGGCGCGACGAATACCCACACCTTGGTTATTTCCCCAATATCTATCACATTGATCACATTTTAGGTTAGGGTTGGTTTCACCCAATCTGTTGTACCGAACTTGCGTATATCCGCGCATTTGGAGCGACTCGTACCAATGCTTGGAAGCAGGTTTTTCCGCGATTTTTAAAGACTTTGTTGTGTCTGTTAGGGGCTCAAGTTCGTTTGCTACAACCGAAGTGATACCGATTGAAAATGTTGTCAGGGTTAAAAGAATGTTCTTCACAGATGAAACTATTGTTATGTAATTGTAACGCGATGCAAAAATGATTAACAATGCGTTTACATGAAGTTAAACTAACAATATTTGTATGTTACCAAATTGTTATCTAAACAAATTGGATAAACAGGAAATCAGCGGTGTTTCCTGAAATGGTAAAATTTGAAAGTAAAGAGAGAGAATTTTTTAAAATTTCTCAGCGATCCACGGTTTTGTTGCGTGGGCGTATTTGGGCAGATGCACCCGCTGTTTTAATTTCACGAGACTGCTGTATGGCCCCTCCGAAATGAATAAATTGATAATCCATGAGGGCACTTCTCCAGCTGGGTCAAGCATCAAGAAATACTCACATTTGTTTTTGTTCTTGGCGATGGGTTTGATGGTCCAAGTGGTCCGATTTTTTTGCACCCTCACTACACCAGCCACCACCGGTAGCACCTTGGGTACGGAATGGGTGATGAGCGACACATCCAATGTGTGCGGGTCTTGTTTCAACTGGTAATGACCGCAAACGTCTCTATCGTCGAGTGGCCAAGGCGTTTTTACCCGCTGATACACTTCAAATTCCATGGGGTTGATTTGTTTGATGACCCTTGCTTCGGTCATTTGATAAATCCATTGGGGGTAAGAGGTGATATCGGTAAGACAGGCGATGGCGGTATTGATGGAACAGTCTAGCTCCAATTCAGCTTTGATTTCTTTGATGGAGGAGCCCGTAACGGCGCGTGTAAATACCTTAACCCCATGGCCTGATTTGGAGGGACTCCAAGGGTTTTCAGGCGCAACAATCCAAGGGGTGGCACACAATATTGCTGTTACCAATAGCAATTTCATCGTTGCGAAAATACGAGAATATTTGGCAGTAGCGAAAACGTTATGGGATGAACTATTTGTTATTCAAAGGTTTGATGGCAAGAAATTGAACCATGAGCACAATGCCACAGAGCAGGAGGCCGATGCTTTCGCGGGCTAATTCGTTGTTGGCGGTTTTCATTTCTGTGCCAAATCCTTCCCATTGTGGTGGAAATTGCAGATAGCAGCCGAGCATCATCGCCAAAGCGACAAAAAGATAGAGCCGCTTAAGTTGAATGACCCACGCCTTTTTCAAATAGACAAAACAAAGTGCAGCAGTGAGTGTGTAGACAAAAATCCAAATCGCTGGGTCTGGATCATTGAATTGCACCGAAGCAAATAAGAGGAAAATGATGCCCCAAAACAGGTTGACGAAATACTTGAGTGCCGCGATTAATTTTTTCATGGGGTTTGGGATTAGCGCGTGGTGTTTTTGAGAAAAATGCAGGCAGGACCAGCAGCGAATTTTTTCACTTGCTCTTGACTCATGAAACTTTCAGGTCCCATCGATAGATTGCCAAAAACCAGATCTTGGTCGCCGTCACCATCTACGTCGGCCGCATCCATCGTGAGCCATCGCCCAATGTCGTAACCCGGCAATGCATACGGCTTGAAATCCATCTTATTGTTTTCCAAATACACGGCGGCTTCTTCGTGTTGTGAGAGGAAATCGGCAAAGAACGAAACGGTGATGATGTCTTGGTCGCCATCGAGGTCAAAATCCCGGGCCAATGCCTTAAAACAACCATGGATGGGGTAGAAATAGCCTTGTTTTACTTGGTTGTTGCCTTGGTTGAGATAGACGTAAACGCCATGGTAATCTTTCAAAATCACGGAGTAATCGGCGTTATCCCCACAGGTATAAATGATGTCCAGTTTGCCGTCGCCATTCATATCGGCTAGGTCAAAACTATTGGATCCATAAACGGGCATGGTTTCAAGGAGTATGGCGGTTTCTTGGTAGCCGTTGCCTGTATTTTTGAAGAATACGATGCTTTCTTTGTTTTGCGCAAACAGGGTGAGGATGTCTTTTTTGCCGTCGCCATCCCAGTCGGCGATGCGCGAACAGATGGCCCCGGGGATATCGCGAAGGACTTGTTCTGTGTGCTTATTTGCGGTGTTATAGGTGTAGGTTTGTCCTTTTAGGTGTCCGAAAGCATTGACCAATATCTGATTGGTTTGGGGCAAACGGAACGACATAACAGGTCGGGCAACTTCGGTGGCCACGGTTGAGGTGGATTTGGTTTGTGGGTTGAATTGATGCAGGCTGCCAATTTTGGCATTGGTGGGTTGAACGGAGCCGATGCAGGTGACAAGCCATTGATTGGGGTTGGTAAAATCGACCCAAGTGGGGGCTGATGGAAAGTCTTGCGACCATTTGCGGGTTCCATCGGTATTGAAGCAGGCGAGGTTGCCTTTTTCGCCGAAGCTACCCATGATGATTTCGTTTTTGCCGGGCACCATCGAAACAAAGGTGGTCATGGGCATATTGCCCACTGCGGGGAACATGCCTGTTTGATGGTTGAGTTGAAACAAGCCTTGGTCTTTGGCGATGGGGTATTTTCGATTTTGTGCAGGGAGGGATTCCGGTGCAAGGGTTTGATAATAATGGAAGATTTTATCGAGGTCTTCGGTAGAAATTGTGGGCGATGAAGGGTAGATGCTGGCATCCACATTGGGATCGCTTTTTTCATTGAAATAGGTTTCACCCAAGTGTTCGAAAATGCCCATTTTGGGCGCCATGACTTTGATTACCGCTTCCCAGGTGGTCTTGTCGAGTTTGTCGGCCGGCACAAATGCATGGCAGCCACTGCAAGCAGCTTTTACCATGGGTTCATTTTCCAGGGCGATTTTTTGCGCTTCCGGATCTATGTTGCTGTCGGTGTTTTCGTTAGCCCCACCGCAGGCGGTTAAAGCAATCAGGGCGATATAAAATGAATAAAATAAAGGTTTGCCTATAAGGCGCTGGGAGACATTCGCGTTCACCTTTGGTGAACGATTGCAGGTTCGAATTATTTTGTGGGGAGTTCAAATCCGACCGGCTGAATACCGGTTTCATTGAAAAAATGACATAGGTAAGACAACATGAAGGCATGTCGTTCCGCTGCCATTGCTTTGCCTGTATTCGTGTGCATTCTGTCTTTGAGCAGCAAGAGTTTTTCCCAGAAGTGGTTGAGACTGGGGTTCCCACCTTTTTTGTAGTCCTCTTTTGTCATGTTCGGGTTTGGTGGTACAGTGGGGTTGAAAATTTCGCTGCCTTTGAATCCACCATAATTGAATGTGCGGGCAATGCCGATAGCGCCAATGGCATCCAATCGGTCGGCGTCTTGAACCACGGCCAATTCATGGGAGTGAAAGTGGCTAGTTTCCTTGCCTCCTTTGAAGGAGATGTTTTCGATGATCAGGATGATGTGGTTGATTTGATCATGAGAAAGCACCCCGGGGAACGCGGGTTGGGCTTGGGTTTGGAGGAAGTGTTTGGCAGTTTTTGGTCCGATCGACTCATCCCCATCATGAAATTTTGAGTCGGCAATGTCGTGCAGCAAGGCAGCGAGTTCAACCACGGTAGAATCAACGGCTTCGGTGAGGGCAATTTTTTTGGCGTTGGTGTGAACGCGATGGATATGCCACCAATCATGTCCGCCTTCGGCGGACTCTAGTGTACGCTGAACAAATTCGGCTGTAAAACGGATGATATCCATAGGTTCAAAGGTACTTTTTTGAGGTTGAAATATGACAAATTCGAGGTTTCCATCTGACCTTCATCATGGTTTTGGGGTAGATGTCCCGTCTATTTTTGTCCGCATCCATTCATAACCAATTCATCATGAGCATTTATCAACGCGCTGGCCAAATACCTCATAAGCGACATATCGTTTTTCGCAATCCCAATGGAAACTTGTACCATGAAGAGCTCTTCGGAACTGAAGGGTTTTCCAGCACATCATCTTTACTCTATCATTTATACCCACCAACGGTGGTGAAAGAGTTGGGTGAGCCCATCAATCATCGCCCAGAAATCGCGATCGAAGACAATCTCAAATGCTTGTCGTTTTTGGGCTTCGACGTTCCGCCAACGGCCGATTATTTGGAGAGCAGAAAGGTATTTTTCGTGAATGACGATATGCAAATTGGGATCGCTTGTCCTTCCGCTTCCATGACCAATTACTTCTTTAAAAATGCCGATGCGGATGAGATGTTGTTTGTTCACCGGGGTTCGGGGCGATTAAAAACGATGTATGGCACAGTAGCTTTCGAATATGGCGATTATGTAATCATTCCAAGGGGTACGGTTTATCAGTTGGAGTTTGACGGGACGGATAACAAGTTGTTATTTATTGAATCGCATAGTCCGATTCGATCGCCCAAGCGCTATCGCAATGAATTGGGACAATATTTGGAGCATTCGCCTTTTTGTGAGCGCGATTTCAAGTTGCCCACGGATTTTGAGACGCACGATGAGCAGGGCGATTTCAAGATCATGATTAAAAAGCGTGGATTGGTATATCCTTATATATACGGCAATCATCCGTTTGATTTGGTGGGATGGGATGGCTACAATTATCCCTATGCATTTTCGATTTTCAATTTTGAGCCCATCACGGGGAGGATCCACATGCCGCCTCCGATTCACCAGCAGTTTGAGGGACACAATTTTGTGGTTTGTTCATTTGTGCCGAGGATGTACGATTATCATCCAGAGGCGATTCCTGCACCTTACCACCACAGCAACATTGATGCGGATGAGATACTGTATTATGTGGATGGTGATTTTATGAGCAGAAACAACATACAGCACGGTCAGTTTACGCTGCATCCTGCTGGTGTGCCGCACGGACCGCATCCGGGGGCCATTGAGCGGAGCATTGGGAAGAAAGAAACAGGAGAATTGGCAGTGATGATTGATCCGTTTAACCCATTAAAAATTACCAAAGAGGCCCTCAAATACGAGGTGGCTGATTACCATAAATCATGGATTTTAAAATAAATAGCATGGAAACAACCGATTTAACACAAGTAAAGAATTTCAATTATTCTGGAGAGAAGATTTTTGATGCCGCACAAGATTTTTTGCCCATCAACGGCACTGATTACGTGGAATTATACGTGGGGAATGCCAAACAGGCCGCTCATTTTTACAAAACTGCGTTTGGGTTTCAGGAGCTGGCGTATGCAGGCTTGGAAACCGGGGTGAGAGATCGTGTGAGTTATGTATTGGTGCAAGACAAAATCAGGTTGGTGCTCACCACGCCATTCGATCCCAACAGTGAGATATCAGACCATATTCGCAGGCATGGCGATGGGGTAAAGGTGATTGCTTTATGGGTTGACGATGCGCGTAAGGCCTATGAAGAAACAACAAAACGGGGTGCGAAATCATACATGGAACCCCATGTAAGCATGGATGAGCACGGCGAAGTCGTGAAATCGGGCATCCATACTTATGGTGAAACGGTGCACGTGTTTGTGGAGAGAAGGAACTACAAGGGGGTGTTTATGCCGGGTTATGAGGTTTGGCAAACAGAGTATCGCCCAGCGCCTACCGGTTTAAAGTACATCGATCACATGGTAGGCAATGTGGAGCTTGGGGCCATGAATCAGTGGTCGAATTTTTACGCCGATGTAATGGGGTTTGCAAATTTGGTCACCTTTGATGACAAAGATATTTCTACGGAGTATACGGCGTTGATGAGTAAGGTAATGACCAATGGCAACGGCAGAATTAAGTTCCCCATTAATGAGCCCGCCAAAGGGTTGAAGAAATCGCAGGTAGAGGAGTATTTGGATTTTTACCATGGTCCAGGCTGTCAGCACATTGCCGTGGCTACCGATGACATTGTTTTTACGATTAGTGAGATGAGGAAGCGCGGCGTGGAGTTTTTGTATGTGCCTGGTAGCTATTATGATACGGTGAAAGACCGGGTGGGAATCATCGAGGAGGATATGGAAGAATTGAAGCGATGGGGCATTATGGTAGACCGCGACGAAGAGGGGTATTTGCTGCAAATTTTCACCAAGCCGGTAGAAGACAGGCCAACATTGTTCTTTGAGATCATTCAAAGGAAAGGGGCGAAATCGTTTGGTAAGGGCAATTTCCAAGCATTGTTTGAGAGCATAGAGGCAGAGCAGGCGCGACGGGGTACATTGTAATTTAGGGAGGATTAATTTTCAGAAAATTGATGTTAGTTGGGGGAAGAATGCTTGAATCGGCGGTTATTTGTAGTAATAATTGGAAAATTTGATGATGGACAGAGAAGAAATACTGAAGCGGATTGACGAAAAATACCGTGCGATAGACCAGAATCCAGATGTGCATTTGGAGGGATTGTCGTGGTCGAATCCCATCACATATTGGGATTACATATTGCCCGATGCGTTGTTGGGATTACAAGTACAGCGCACAGATCAGCCCGATGAGATGGTGTTTATTATGTACCATCAGATCAACGAGTTGCTGTTTAAAATGATTTTGTGGGAAATCGACCAAGTATCGAACAAAGCGGTGGTGGAAGCGGCGTTTTTCACGGAGAAATTGCGCAGGATTAGTCGGTATTTTGATATGTTGTCCAGTTCATTTTCGATCATGGGCGATGGGATGGAGAAGGAGCAGTACATGAAGTTTAGGAATACATTGACACCGGCGAGCGGTTTTCAGAGTGCACAATACAGGTTGATTGAATTTGCCAGTACGGAGTTGATCAATTTGATTGATTTCAGGTTTAGGGCAACCATCGACCGGAATACATCGTATGAGCACGCCTATGAGCATTTGTATTGGCAAGCGGCGGGCAAGGATCACAAGACGGGAAGGAAGAATGCCTTGTTGAGCAATTTTGAGAAGCGGTACAAAGCTGATTTTTTGCGTAAAATGGAGGGGTATAACCAGACCAATTTGTGGACGAAGTTTCAGCAGTTGCCTGAGGATGTGAAGTCGGATTCGGCATTGATTGCGGCGATGCGACATTACGATTACACGGTGAATGTAACATGGGTGATGGCGCATTACCACGCGGCAGGCAAGTACTTGGGCGAGGCGGCGGCCACGGGTGGCAGTGATTGGCGCAAGTATATGCATCCCAAATACCAAAGGCGAATTTTCTTCCCTGGCTTATGGAGTGAGGAAGAGTTGGCCAACTGGGGCGAGGGTGTGTAATCAAAATCCCCGTATCTTGGCTGTATGAATCCTGAAACGATTTTTTATGTGGGTATTGCGATTGCATTGGCAACCACTTTGTATGGAAGGGTAATTCGCGAACGCGGTTTGAAGGTGTTGAACGCCGAAGAATTGCATGATTTGATGTCGTCTTTCGCCAAAACCCGCACATATAGTGTCTTTGTGTTGGTGGGCATCATTGCTCTGTATTTGATTTTGGGTGCGACCAATAGTTTTGAAAGGTTCTGGGCGATGGGCATCAATCCGATGTACGCATATTTTGGGATGTTGATTTTGTACGTCTTTGTCACTCAGGGACTAGGAATTTCGCGCATGCGTAGAATGAATTTACCCGCGGCTTACATGAAATCGGTATACCAATCTGCGGCGTTACAGGTCATCGGCATTTTGTCGATTGCCGTTGGTTTGGTGATGTATTTGTAATTCTAATTAACGATTGGAATATCGTTGATTCAATTTTACAATTGGCACAAAGTAGTTCAGTGCATTGGCACTGGAAACGGTAATTTCTCCAGTTCTGAAATTCAAACATTGGCTGTTCCCTTGCGCATCGATACTACTGCTCCAAACAATTAATTCTTTTTGATAGAGTCTTCTTCGAAGTTTGGTATCGCTCTGAAAAATCTGTTTCAACTCAGTGATGGTTGGTAGAATGGTGGGTATGTAATCAGCATTTTTTTTCATGAGTAGATGTACATCATTCAGAGACATCGGACCGTTTATGCCTTTTGCGTTGTTGCCGGATATTGCGCTGTGAGCGTGTATGTATAGCTTGTCCTTTTTGTCGAAATAGAGAAATTCGGAAGCGTATTCAACCATAAAAGCGTTGGGCTTAATTGTGGCTGTGGTATCAATGGGTGTTACGACGGAAACATCGTTAACTAATTTATTTTCTGTGAATTGCAACTGTTCTCCTGCTTGTCGTAGTAAACGATTCGATTTTAATTTTTGTGCTGTAGCAACAATTGCAGAAGTGCCGGAAATTGCGCTCCATAGAGCTACGTTACCGCTGGCTAAAAACACCATTCCACCCAAAGCGGATCCAAAAACTATAGTATTAAAACTCTTGTTTTGTAATTGTCCTGCCAATTGAATTTTAATACCCGCTAATGTGTTTGCTGCTTTGATCTGATCAATTTCAGTTTGCTGTTTTTCGATTTTTTGAAGGATTGCAGACAAATTTATCACAGTATCTACTTCTAACGACTGTGCGCAGATTGGTTTGGTTGTGATTGATCCTACTGCAGCCACAAGAATAACAAGGAGTGTTTTGGTAAATTTCATCATCTGTGGTTGCAAATTAAATAATATCTAACTTTCTGATTATGTCAATTCGTCGAATTCAGGGACTGTTTTGGTGTTTTAAGCGGAGATTTTTAATATTATTGGATATGAAAAAATTAATTCCAAATTTTTTGGTGGCTGCGTTATTGATAGTTTTCGTTTCAGGATGCGCCAATGTTTACTACACACCAGACGCATTTGAAATAGCAAGAGGTCACAAAACGGTGGCGATTTTACCTGCCGTAGTTTCAATAAAGGCAAATAAAAGGGTTACAGCAGAGGCGATGTTGGAACAACAAAGAACGGAATCGTTAAACTTCCAGCAGGAAATTTACAATTGGTTTTTAAACCGAAAGATGCGTGGACAAATGAGTCAAGAAATACAAGATTTGGCTACGACCAATGCGAAATTGGCACAAGTTAATTATCCAACTGTACCAAAAACTTCCGAGGAGTTGTGTCAGATTTTGGGTGTTGATGGTGTAGTTAGTTCTAACTTTTCATTGTCCAAGCCAATGTCAGATGGCGCCGCCGTTGCGATGTATTTGTTATTCAATGCCTATGGAAGCACAAACGAAGTAACTGTTACCATGTCGATCAATGATTGCGCTAACCATAAGCTTATTTGGAATTACAGCCATGTATACTCTGGGGGATTGGGCAGTTCGCCACAATCCTTGGTATCAGGTTTGATGCGAAATGCGAGCAGGAAAATGCCGTACACCATCCGTTAACCATTATTCCTTTATCATGATCGCTTTTTTGATTTGGTTCTCTAGGAAAACCATATAAATCCCTGCGCTTAATCCGCTTACATTTACCACATTTCCAACGCCTGTTGCCAAGTTCAAACCTTGCAAATTGGTGATTGTCCAAGAGGCATTATCGGCCGCATCAATGTACAAAACATCACTGGCCGGATTTGGGTAAATCCGCAGAGGTGATTGCCTCAACTGCTGCGTGGAACCCAATTTGGGCTCTACGTAAAAACTTTCTACACATTGAATGCAACCCACTTGGCCCATGCGTTTTTTTATGCCGGTACACACATGGTACCATCCGGTATCGGGGCGTGACCATTGGTTCTGTTTGTCGGCACGAATTTGTTTACCATTGTAAAACCAATACAACGTATCCTTTTGTTTGGAAGCGACTTCTAACAGTGTATCGGATTGGGTGATCCATTGAATGGAATCGTATTGAGTAACGGTTAAGGTTTGAGCGGTGGTCGACACACATCCTTGGGTAGAGGTAATTGTGCATTGAAATGTATCTGTTTGCTGCGCTTTGTAGCGGGGCTTCATGTTTTGGCTGTTCCAACCTTTGCCATTTTTCCAGTTGTATTGGTGAGTGCTATTGGTAAAAGAATCGCCAAAAATGACAGAATCGTTTGCACAAACGCGGATACTGGGGAGTTGCTGCGGCACTTGGGGCGATACGGCATAGATGATTTTCACCGAATCGTGGGCTGTGCAACCGGTGGCTGATTGTTTGGCTTCGAGGTGTACAAGCTGGGTATATTGGCTTTGGCCTTTGATCGTGAGAAACTGGGTTGAATCGGTGATGATCGTGCCATTCACACGCCAGGTATAATCGGTGAGTATGGCTGAATCCTGGGCTTTCAAACGAATACCAAGTCCATCGCAATCGTATCGAACAGACCCTTTATCAGACAAGCGCAATTTGGGGGCATCGAGAATCTGCGTCATTTGCACGGTGCCTTGGATTTTGGGTTTTGTGCTGCTCCATCTGATGCGATAGCCCATCCCGGCAGCGAGGTTTTCGGGAAGTACGCCTTTTATTTCAAGGGGCAACAGGGTATCGGATATGCGATTGAGCTCATATCCCTTGTCGAAATCGCCTTGATCGTTGCTGAGTTCCAAGATGAATTCATTGCCATTCTCGAACGTGCCGATGTTTTTGATGAAGGGGTTTTTGTAGGTGGTAACGCTGTCTTTTCCGCACCCTACCACTTCGCTATCGGGACCGAAAGCGTGAATGTTGGCTACAAACACTTTGCCGCAGATGATGCAGGTGTAGACCCATTCGTTGCGTTCGCTTACGATGGTGATATCGCCGGGTTTGGGTTCGCTGAGCAATGCTTTTGGATTGCCACTGTAGTATTTGTTGAGTTGGTAGATGTATTTGTCGCCCACCGAAGCGATGTAGAGATTTCCCTGAGCATCTTCGGCAAGTCCCATCGCCTGTTTGATATTGAGCGATCTGAGGGTTTGCACAGAGGAATCCAACAGCGACACTGAAAGGAGGCTGCTATATGTGGTATCTTGAACGAGCAGGAGTCGGTTTTTGCTTTTTTGCAGCAGGATGGCCGATGGTTTTGCGATATTACTCACCCAAACTGTGGTGTGAGGCGCGTAGGGAGCTGTAGCGGCGAAGGTGGTTTTGTAGATGCATCCTCTAACGCGGTCTGTGGTATACAGTGTTTTGGCCGTGGAATCATAGGCGCAGTCTTGAATTTGCTGGATGCCGCTCACCGTTTCGGTACCCAATTGATTGCCGGAGGTATCGTAAATCACCATGCGATTTGAGTCGAGCACCAGGACCGACCAACCGATAGGCAATTTATGCATGGCGATGTTTCGGGGCGATTTCAGGTTTTTGGCGAACAGGGTTTTGTTGCCGGCGCGATCGATCTGAAATACTTCACCACTGCCTTGGTTGGTGATGAGGTATTTGTTGTTGATGGGGTTGTATGCCGATGCGTTTGGGGCGTTATAGTAAAGTTGCGCATCCGCTTCGGCGAAATTCAGAAAAAAGCACAGTAGGAAGAATAAAGGTTTCCGCATAAAGGTGTTGCGGAGTGATAGACACTTAGTGAGTGCAATGTGTTGTCCGATTTTGGGAAGTGTTGGGATCTCGAGCAATCGATCCTTAACGGAGCAGGGTAACGTTACCGTTCAAGTAATACATTTTGCCGTTAACGCCCTTCGCCAAAATAAGATATGCGTAAACACCTTGAGGGGCTTGTTTACCCATATAATTACCATCCCATTTGGGGGAACAACCGTGTTCGCTGAATAAGGCCTCACCCCAAATGTTGAAAATTTTCAAAGTGTAACTTTCAATAAAAATACCTTCAGGTTGGAACGTCTCGTTTAATCGATTGCTGTTGGGTGTAAAGGCATTTGGAACAAAAATCTTGGTTTCGGTTGCAGGCTGACTCACGTTACTGGTTGATCCATGCATCCAAACACTGTCTGAAGGAATCTGACGATTCCTATTTGCAGTAACTCTATATTCCAACATTGGAATACAATTTAAACTGCTCAATACATCCACATAGGATGTTTCATTTGCAGAAAGCACGGCAACTATTTTAAAACCGGTTCCCATGTTTCTTTCCACCAAGTATTCTTTTACACCATCGGTCCATTTTTGGTATTTATTCCATTGTAAAACAGGGTTATAATCTCTGTTTAATGAGGTGGTTAATACCATGGTTTGTGCGATGGATGTCCATTCAGAACTATCGCCACAGGCATCAATGCCCAGTACTTTATATCGATAACTCCATCGATCAACATCCGTTTGTTCATGTTTCAATACCAAAGAGTCTTTCAATGCCGGTAACTGCCATATGTATCCGTTGGTTGGATTTCCTAAAGGTGTACCCATCTGTTCTCCTTTTATCAAATATGTAACCAATGGGAAACGATTCTTTGTGTGATTTTCCCAGTCTAATCGTACATAATCATCATTGATCACCGTGGCCCTTCGCATTGTTGGCGGATTTACTGTGTTCATGTAAATGGGTTTTACATGGCAGGTATCACTAAAACTAAATTCCTTAAAACCATTCAGTTCATTTGCTTTAACGCGATAAACATGTGTAGTGTAGCAAATAATGGAGGTATCTATAAAGGATAATTCGGATCCATTTACCCGACCAATGGAATCCCAAACCACAGGGTTTTTTTGTCGATAAATGGTATAAAAATCAACCGGCCAACCCACGTATGGGGACCAATTCAATTGTGAGGCGTTCACAAGCGGTTTACCTTTTAATTCGATGGTACAATGGGGTTTTAAATCGGCCAAGTTTTGGGTAAATCCACATAAGTTTTCTGTTGAAACTTTGTAACAATCGCTGCGCACCAAACTATTTGCATCGTTCACATTGGCGATGGTATCGCTCAGTAAGGACTTGTCTGTGAGAGATTGATAACCTGCTCCACGATCAACCCAAACGCGGTATCGCTTAAAATCAAAACTGTTGTTTCTGCCCCAAACCAATTCATGACTTTTATCGCCGGTAACGCTCACTCTTCTCCAATGCGGGGCGATGGGGGTTACAGTATCTCCAACCAAAATACGGAGAGGGACGTTCAGTGAATCTTTACAACCGATGGTATCAGTGGTTTTAAATTGGAGTAAATATATATTTGATTTGGTCGGTGTGAACTGGAATTTTAAGGCATTGGTTTGGAATGAATTATTCAAATACCATCCTTGTTTAGTAATGGTTGTATCGGAGATGAAGGATGCTTCCCCTTTCCATTGGCTTCCCAAACATTGAATAGAATCGTAGGGTTGAATGGCGATGTTGCCTCCAAAAAGTCGAAGCGAATGATTAAAACTATCTACGCATCCTTCTTTGCTTTGGGCCCAAATCTTGACAAGCGCATTCTTTTTGGCCAATTTTGCCTTCACAGCAAATCCGGTATATTGTTTTCCTTCGATCAACCAGGTAGCATTGTCTAGGCTCGGAGAATTAAAAACTGCAGTAGCACGTAGTTCTACAGTGTCTGTCAAGCACAAGCCATTTTGTTGAATTTGCACTTTTGGCAATCCATAGACCACGATGGTGTCTGGTGATTGAATGGCTTTTGTACATCCGAAAGAGTCTTTGAGGATCAGCGAGGGAATGTATTTACCGGCATTTTGGTAGGTGTATTTCGAAATATTTCCTGTTTTTACTACTCCGTCGCCCATATCCCATTCTTTGAGTGCGATAGCACCGGAGGTACTGTGGGTGAAGTCGACGGTAAGGGGAAGGCACCCAGTTTTTGGAAAAAAGGTTAGCTGTCCGTCAGGACCGGGTACCAAAATAAGGTCTAGGAATGTTCGTGATTGAGTACAACCCAAGGAGTCTTTGATGGTGAGTGTGATAGAGTATTTTCCGGGCTTCAGGTATTGGTGTTGTGGGTTTTTCAAAATGCTGGAGGTACCATCACCAAAATTCCAATTCCAGCTAGTTATTTTCACATTGGATGTACTGCTTGAATCTCGGAATTGCACCAACATGGGTGCGCATTTGCTGCCAATGACGGTGTATGCTACCCTCAATTTCATTCGGCTCCCTGGGAATGTCACATTACTTATTTCTTCGGCGGTACAGCCCAAAGAATCTGTGATTGTCACTTTGATTTTGTACGTTCCAGAATCTTTGAAACCGTGACGAACAAACTGTGTGGAATAAACAGCGCCATCACCCATATCCCAGTTGATTCTGTATTTCAACGATTTCAGGGGCGTTGCAAAACCTTGGAATACACTTTTGTCGCAATTGTGTTCCCAAGATTCTCGATAAGAAAATATGGGCCCACTGATGGCAATGGGTAATTGCGCGGTTGGCATACACGATTGTTTGGTTGTGCTTGATTTAAGAACAGCCCACACGGTATCGGCATTGGCGTTTTTAATAGTGTATTTTGTAAGTGGAGAAGTAATGGGCAAGGTATCGCCATTGCTAAGAACCCACACATGTTTCTTGTTTGGAGAGTAGGTAGAATCATAGAGCTCGATAGAAATGGGTAGGCAGCCGGGAGATCGTTTCAGCGATCCTCGCAAACCGGTTTCCCCAACATCGTACCGAAGTAAATGAATGCCATTGCAAAACTTACCATTGGGTGAGCGATATTCAACAATATAGATGCCGGCAGAATCGAAAGGGATTTCGACATATTGTTGGTTTTTTGAAAATACTTTTCCGTTTACAAGCCATTCGTTGGCATCGGGTCCGTTTTGTACTCTGAGTCGTGCATATCCGGGTTCGCATAGAACAGACCCCATTTCCACCAAGTATGGATTTGAATAGGTTCCTGGTATATAATTCAACACCACGGTATCGGCACAGCCCGTTGAATCGTCCCAAATACTGAGTTTGATGCCATGGATATTTTTTGCCGATAGCTTTATTGAGTCTTTGTCATATTTTTTTCCATCGATGATCCACTCAAAACGTGTGAAAGATTGCGAATTGTTAAACAGAAGTATTGTGTTGGAATCACACATGTCGAGGTAATACCCGATACGGGCGAAGGCCGCTTTGATCTTGATAGAATCATGTTGAGTTACCTTAGATTCACAGCCATGATGATAAGCATATAAGCTAGGTCTTACCCAGCCGGTATCTCTATCGAATCGATGCCAAATATTTGTTTTCTCATAGGGTTTACTACTAACCGACCAAGGTGGTGTGAAGGAAGTCGATTTAAGTCCGTCAGTTTCATCAAAATTCCACGTAAAACTATCTATCACAAATCCGGGGTATTGTGTTGCGTTAACGAACAGAATTTGGTCGGTATTGTTACAAATTTCACCATTGGGCTTTGTGAAGAATGCGGGATTTAGCCTCATTCCCACATGGATTTGGAAGGGTAGTGTTGAGCAGCAGTTGTTGTAAGTACAAACGGTTAGTTTGGCGTTAAATACACCGGTATCTGGGAAGGTTTTTTCTACATCTATTCCTGTTCTAACGTCTCCATCGTGAAACTCCCACACAATGGATTTGATATTCCGATTGGATTTGATATTTGCTCGTAGGGGGGCTTTCAGGGGTACGCAACCCCAGCGATCGCCATCAACAGTAACATTGAGGATGGTGGGTTCTAGGTATCGAAATTCGATGGTATCAATGCATCCTTCTTTGTTTTCTACCACTGCGGAAATTAGATATGTTCCATAGCTACTTCCATCGATGCGAATGGGGTTTTTGCTGCCGAGAATGCGGTTTCTGCCACTGTTGATAGACACACGCCAAACAATGCTTTTGTAGCCAGCGGTGTCGACATAGGTGGCATAAACGGAAAATGGCACTCTACAAGGGAAGGTATCGCTCAGTATGATATTACCTTTTGGCGATGGGTGGATGGTGATGTGTTCTTTTTTGGTAATGGTTGCTGTGCAACTTCGGTACATCGACTGTATGGTTAATGTTACGCTGTATTTTCCTGGTTTGTTATAGGATTTGGTAGGAAACGCGCGATTTGATGTTGTGCCATCGCCAAAGTCCCATGAGGAGATAACGCCGGTTTGCGGGCTACTGGTATTGGTGAAGTTTACAGTGCCTGAGCCACAGAATACTTGTTTGTCAGAGGTGAAGTTGGCCGTGAAAGGTTCTAGTATTACAGCTGCATTTTTGATGACAGAATCTGTGCATCCATTAGAGTCTTTTACAACGAGTTTTACGTTGTATTTTCCTAGATAGTTATATTGGTGGCTGATGTTTGCGCCGGCTGTTAAGGGTTTTTCAGTACCATCGCCAAACGACCATTTACCGGTAAGGCCTTTGCCTTTGCTTCTATCAGTAAAGCTTATAATGGATGGTGCTTTACAATCGATGCCATAATCGGTGGTGAAATCAGCGGTGGGCTTAGGATTGACAAGTATATAGGCAGGTTTGATTGTTTTGGAAACACAACCATTGGCATCTTGTACGGAATAAGAAATGGGGAATGTTCCAGCACTTTTAAAGTTATGTACGGGGTTGGCGGATCCTGTGATTACAGTGCCGTCATTCATGTCCCAAGTATACTTGGTGATGGTGGTGTCGCCGGGGGTGGATTTATCAGAGAAGGATACGGCTTCACCCTGACAGATGGTTCTTGGGCTACCAGAGAAATCAGCGATAGGGGACTTGTACGCGACAACAAACTGCGTTTTCGTTACGGAAAATTTGTTTCCTGATGCATCGGTGACTGTTAGTTTGATGGTAAATTTTCCAGGTGTTGTGTAACTGGCCGATGGGTTTTTGAGGGTACTCAGGTTACCATTTCCAAGATCCCAGGACCAGGCCACGATGGATCCGGTGGATAGATCAGAAAATTGCACGGTGAGTGGCGCACAGCCTTTGCGGTTTACGGCACTAAAATCTGATTGAGCATTCAGCTTGTTGACATTCGCAAAGAATGCGAACAGAGACAATATAAGCCCTAAAACTCTAATCATTTTTCATTTTTTCGAAACGATAGACTGATTTTCTATAGTCTAAGTTGTACGAACTTAATAAATTAAGTGGGTTTTTAGTTGGTACTAGGGTTAAAACGGTGTTGAAACAAAAATTAACCCATTGAAAATCAATGGGTTAGGTGTCTCAGGAGTGGAATTGGGGGGAATCGAACCCCCGTCCGGCGATGCGATCACTAGCGCTTTCTACATGTTTAGGGTTAGATTGGTTTTCGGGAACGGGCCGGCTCTACCCTGGCCAACGTCGCTCCTTATCCAAC
>JACCDV010173669.1_pt1 | contig 24305 bp, 23 predicted proteins | sample 7446131 | NCBI WGS metagenome assembly JACCDV01 (sample SAMN15323448, study PRJNA562643) | freshwater metagenome | isolation source: river surface water | place: USA:Blue River Watershed | collected 2017-08-17
CCCTTAAGCGCTGAAGCCTTCGTGGCTCATCAGTGATTCATTCCTGGAGACCTGCCATGTCAGTCATCAACACCAATTTCAAATCGTTGATCACCCAGAACAACCTGACGGTGAACAACCGCAACCTGTCGGAGGCGATGGAGAAGCTGTCGACCGGCAAGCGCATCAACAGTGCGTCCGACGATGCCGCCGGCCTGGCCATCAGCAACAAGATGACCGCCCAGATCCGTGGCCTGAACCAGTCGGTGCGCAACGCCAACGACGGCATTTCGATGATCCAGACCGCCGAAGGCGCGCTGACCGAGGTGACCAACATGCTGCAGCGCATGCGCGAACTGGCGGTGCAATCGGCCAACGACACCAACACCAGCAGCGATCGCTATGCCCTGGACCTCGAGTACCAGCAGCTGGGCCGCGAAATCTCCCGTATCGCCACCAACACCCAGTGGAATGCGATGAACATTCTCAACAACACCGAAGTTGGTGCGGCGGGAAGCAGCGCAGATGTGGGTTCGGGTGTGCGGAACGTCAAGTTCCAGGTGGGCGCCAACCCCAACCAGGTCATCAACATTGGCTTGAAGGACTTCTCGTACAACCTGGGTGTGCCGGCAGTGGCCAGTGAGGCCAGCTTTGCTTTGAGTGGGTCGGGTGTTACTGGTGGGCAGACCTATACCTTAGGTTTCCATGAAATTACCGTAACCAATGGCACTGCTTCGCAGGCTGCAAGGTCTTCTGCAATTGAGTTCACTCTCACACGAGCGATTGGTGCTACTGCGACCAGTTTGACAGAGGAAGAGTTGGTCGATTTTGAGACACAAATGACCAAGGCCATTCAAAGCACGTCTGGATATGAGAATGTTTCTGTTACTCGTGTGGGTTCACAGATTTATGTCCGAGATGCAGAAGGCCGCACGATTGGGGATTTAACAAGTACAACCCCAGCAACAGATGTAACTTTGACAAGATCGGCAATTGCTGCTGGAAGCATTGCTACGTTAGCCATTGCTCCGGCAAACACGGCTGTCTTTTCCGGCAGCGCCCGTCTCAACGACACCCAGATCAAGACGCAAGCCGGTGCTAACCTGGCGATCGCTCGTCTAGACAATGCCATGTCCAACGTGGATCAGGAACTGGCGGTCTACGGTTCCATCATGAATCGTCTGACCTTTGCCGGCGACAACCTGACCAATGTGTCGCAGAACACCTCGTTCTCGCGCAGCCGCATTCTGGATACCGACTACGCTGCCGCCACCACCGAGCTGGCGCGCACGCAGATCATCCAGCAGGCCGGCATGGCCATGTTGGCCCAGGCCAATCAGCAGCCGCAGACCGTGTTGTCTCTGCTCCAGTAATAGGTCAATCAGGTTTCGACCTGATGGCAGCTTGACACCCACCCGGCCTTGCGCCGGGTTTTTTATCCCTGTCATGATGCGAGGCGTCCTGTAATGTCAGTCATCAACACCAATTTCAAATCGTTGATCACCCAAAACAACCTGACGGTGAACAACCGCAACCTGTCGGAAGCGATGGAAAAGCTGTCCACCGGCAAGCGCATCAACAGCGCATCCGACGATGCGGCAGGCCTGGCGATCAGCAACAAGATGACGGCCCAGATCCACGGTTTGAACCAGTCGGTACGCAACGCCAACGACGGCATTTCGATGATCCAGACCGCCGAAGGCGCGCTGACCGAAGTCACCAATATGCTGCAGCGCATGCGCGAACTGGCTGTTCAATCCGCCAGCGACACGAACACCAGCAGCGACCGCTTTGCCTTGGACCTGGAGTACCAGCAACTGGGCCGTGAAATCTCGCGCATTGCCACCAACACCCAGTGGAACGCGATGAACATCCTCAACAACACCGAAGTGGGTGTGGCGGGGAGCAGCGCAGATGTCGGTTCGGGTGTTCGTAACGTGAAATTCCAGGTCGGCGCCAACCCCAATCAGGCCATCAATATTGGCTTGAAGGATTTTTCCTACAACCTGGGTGTGCCGCCTGTGGCCAGTGAGACCAAGTGGACTCTGTCCAATCTTCAGGGTACACAGGACTTCCGCTTTGTCATCGGAAAGGATCTTGTGAACAACGGCGCATCCTCAGGAACCACAACGATAGAGTTCAGCCTTTCAAGGCCAATTGCAGGCGCCAGAATGACCGAAGAAGAGTTGCTTGATTTTGAAACCCAAATGACAAGGGCCATCACCAACACTCCGGGTTATGCCAATGTCTCGGTGAGCCGCGTGGGCAATGACCTTTTTGTTCGCGACGCTGATGGGCGCAGCATGCAAGCCGAAGGTGCATTGAGCTACGTCATCTGCGCCGAGGCTGCTCCGCTTCCCCCCATGCTTTGATCGGCCCGCGAAGCTCCGTCTATGCCGATTGTTTGCACAGCGACCCCCATCAACGGCCAGTCCGTGTCTGCGGGTAGAACCGCCACACCGGCGGCAGAGCCTGCAGCGACAGCCGTCTTTTCCGGAAGTGCGCGTCTGAACGATACGCAGATCAAGACGCAGGCGGGTGCCAATCTGGCGATCGCCCGTCTGGACAATGCCATGTCCAACGTGGACCAGGAGCTGGCGGTCTATGGTTCGGTCATGAACCGCCTGACTTTCGCTGGCGACAACCTGACCCATGTGTCGCAGAACACCTCGTTCTCGCGCAGCCGTATTCTTGACACCGATTACGCTGCCGCTACCACCGAGCTGGCACGCACGCAAATCATCCAGCAAGCCGGCATGGCCATGCTGGCCCAGGCCAACCAGCAGCCGCAGACGGTACTGTCTCTGCTGCAGTAAGGTCTCTCACAGCGACATACCCGTCGCTCTTGACCAGAACCCGGCTCCGCGCCGGGTTTTTTATGCCTCTCGAATTGAAGCCTGCGAAGCGGCTTTGCCAAGACAACAAAAAACCCGGCATGACCGGGTTTTTTGGATGTTCACTTTAACGGTCGGCAGTGCATTCAGGTCGCGCTGTTGAACAACAAGCCCTTGGGGTCATCCAGCTGCATTTCGACCTGTTGGGCAAATTCGAGCAGACCATCGGATGGGATCTGACGGATGATTTCGCCGGTCTCGGTCTGGCGCACAGTGATGATGGTGCGGTCTGTGGCTTCGTCCACGCTGAATTCGATCTCACGGGCATTGGCCCGCATGTGCTGGTTGAGTTTTTCCAGGGCGGCTTCCAGTTCGGCGCGTTGCTCCTGGGCTCGGCGCATGTCTGCCTTTTGTTCGGCAGCGCGTGTGGCGGCTGCGTCGGTGGCGCGGACGCTGTCCTTCATTTGCACGCTGGCACCGGGGGCGACGCGTGTGGCAGCTTCTGTGCCGCGGGGCGCATTGTCGGCCGCGCCCTGGCTGTTGGCGGGCAGGGCTGCAGGCGCAGGCGGACTGGCGGCTGGGGCCGGCCGGGCGGTGGCCGGAGGCGGGTAAGCGCCGAGACTGCTGATTTCAGTGTTCATGGCATCGACAGGATAAGTGAACCGAAAACCGCCTCACGCGCGCGTGAGACAGGACCGTTATCTTGTGGATCGGCACGAGCCTGAAAAGCTTGAGGATTTTTTTTAAAAAAATGTGCACCGGCCCCTCGAGGGGGTCGGGACAGGGTCTCAGGCTGGGAAAGGGCAGGTCAGGCAGAACTTCCGCTGACCGGTCAAACAGCAAGAAAAGAATTCTAAAGACCCCACTTCAGGGGTCTTCATGTCAGGGGAGACGGAAACTCAGATGTCTTCGTCGAGCAGCACGCCCTTGAGCTGCTCGATGTTGTGCGCCACTTTCAGCGCTGCCGGATCGGGGATCTGGCGAATCACTTTGCCGGTGGTGGCGTTTTCGACCGTGATGATCGAGCGGCCCAGGCGCTCGTCCATGGAGAAGTGCAGGCCTTTTTTGCTCTGCGCCATCTCGTGGTTGAGGTCCTTGAGGGCGGCGCGCAGGGCTTCGCGGCTTTCCTGGGCGTTGGCTTCCACAGCCTGCTTGGTCATGGTGACGGCCGGGCGTGCCTCGGTGGCGGCCGGTGCGGCCACGGCGGCCACGTCTTTGTTGGCCATGACTGGGGTGATTTCTGCACTCATGGTGTTCTCCTTGAAGAAATGGGTCTGAGGGCGAATGAATAGGGGTTCAGTTCACGACGCGCAGTTGCGGCGTGTAGTTGCGTGTGGTCTGCTGCAGGGTGCTCCAGGCCTTGGCAATGTCTTCCATCAGGCCATGGACTTCGCTCAGGACGTCCAGGTCGTTTTTCAGGTTGACCTGCATCAGGCGACGCAGCACGTAGGCATAAAGTTCGTTCAGGTTCTGGGCGAGTTCGCCGCCTTTTTCGAAGTCCAGCGCGGTCTGCAGACCCAGAATGATGCGGTTGGCGCGGTCAATGGCGGCCGAGCGACCCTGGATGTCCTTGCGCTCGATGTGACCGCGGGCAATGGAGAAGCTCTCGAGCAAACCATCGAACAGCATCTGGATCAGACGAACGCTGTCAGCGGCGGCAACGCCGGTTTGCACTTGAACATCTGCATACATCGTTGAGGCCCGCATCACTGACTCCTGTTTGTTGGTGACTACAGACCATGAATCGGCGCCGCTGCAGAAAACTTGAGTGCGGCTTCAGTCCGACGCAGGCGGGTCGCCACGGGCGGCCCGGTGCTTGTGTTCGCGGCGCACCTGCTGCGTCATGGCGTGCACCAACTCGTCCGAGAGGTTGAACTCCTTTTTCAGGCGGCGGATGAGGGCGCTTTCCTCGTGCGTCAGTTCGCCATCTTCCATCGCCATGCGCAGCTCGGTCTCCAGGATGAATTTGCGGCGCTCCACCTGGTCGGCAAACGCCGTGGCCACCACGCCGGTCAGCAGCGCCAGGGTGCAGACCCCCAGAAACGCGGTGGTGGCCGCAATCATTTTGCCCAGAGCGCTGATGGGGGTGACATCGCCATAGCCCACCGTGGTCAGCGAGATGACCGACCAGTACATGGTCGCCGGGATGGAGCTGAATTTGTCGGGCTGCAAGGCGTGCTCGGCGTAGTACATGGCCGTGGAGGTCAGCAGCAGGGCGATCAGGAAAAGGTAGATGGTCGAATACATCGACGCCCGGGCATGGTAGAGGGCACTGAACAAGTCTTCGAGCGCGGAGTTGAAGTGCGAGAGCTTGAAGGTCCTGAGCAGCCGCACCACCCGCAGGATCCGCAGGTCCAGACCCGGCAGCAGGAGCTGCAGGTAAAACGGCAGCACCGCAATCAGGTCCACCAGGCCATGCAGGCTCAGGGCGTAGCGGCGCCGTGCCTGCCACGGGTGTCCGCTGTGGCGCTCCGGCGCCACCCACAGGCGCAGCAGGTATTCGATGCTGAAGACCACGATGCTGAAGGTCTCAAGCGCCGTGAAGTAAGGCCCGTAGAGCTCTTGCAGCGCATGCACCGACTCCAGAACAATGGCCAGGACGTTGACCAGAATCAGACCGACCAGCAGGGCCTGGACCCCTCGCCCCAGGGCGCCGGCAGCTGGGTCTGCCTCCAGTACGTAGTGCAGTCGGAGCTGGAGGCGGTTCTGGGTCATGGTGAGCGCAGGAAGGAGTAAAAGGCCTGCCGACTCTAATGGGGACCGCCCGAGACGGTCAAGCCAGGGCTCAGTCCTTGGTGTACATGGCCATCAGGCCCTTCATGCTGTTCTCGAGGCTGCTGCGCTGGCCGTTGATGCTGCTGACGATCGAGTCCATGGCGCTGAACTGGCGGGTGTAGCGCTCGAGCAGCTTGCCCATTCGCTCCTCAAGTTTGCTGAGTTCGGCCTTCTGCCGCTCGATCAGCGCGTTGGTGGTGTCGGTCTGACGGGCCACGGCGCCGTCGCTGCGCAGCATTTCGTCGATTTTCTTGACCGCATCGCCGGCCAGGCCCGCGGGCAGGGGGGAATAGACGCTCTGGTTGTTGGTGTTCGCCGAGAACAGGGTCACCACATCGGAGAAGTTGTTCTTCAGGGCCGACTCGAGCTTGGTGCTGTTCAGGCTCATCTTGCCGTTGCGGTCAATGTCGATGCCGACGTCGCGGGCGGCCTTGAGTTGGCTGCCCGGCGTGCTGGAGTCGCCCATCACCAGGCTGCGCACCTGGGCCTTGACGCTCGCAAGAAAGCTGTTGCCCGCCAGCGCACCGCCGTAGGTTTCCACATCGCTCTTGCTGTCGCCCAGGATCTTCATGTTGTCCATGAAGTCGTTGTAGGCGGTCACCAGGGCATTGAGCTTTTCTTCAATGCCGCCACTGTCGCGGTTGAGGTCGATGCGGGCATTGCCCGAGGTCGGCGTGAACAGGTCCAGGGTTACACCCGGGATGACATCGGTGATGGTGTTGGTGCTGCGAGTGATCGGCAGGCCATCGACGGTGAATTCGGCGTTACCGGCGTTCTGCAGGTTGGCTAGTCCGGAGGGGGGGTTACCAAAGTTGAGTTCGGCGATCTCCTCGCTGGCCGTTAGTACGAAGCTTTTGTCGCTGCCGGTTTGACCGGTGACCACGATGGTGAATGGGTTGGTGGCGTCCCCTGTATTGAGGAGCTGGGCTGTGATACCGAGATTGGCACCGTTGATGGCGCTGACTACGCCCGCAGGTGTGTCGGTCTCTACGGTGATGGTTTCCTCATCGCCGCCGCCCACGACCAAGGTCAGATCAAAGCCAACGCCGTTATTGAGGGAGGTATTTCGGGCAACAAATGGACCACTCGGGCTGCGCTGCGCCGTGGCAATTTGGGTGACCTGGACATTGAACGAACCGGCCTGCGCGCTGCTGTCGGTCTTGACCGAGAAGGCCGAAGACTGGCTGTTGGTGGCGGTCAGCGAGGTGAAGTCGCTGGCGTCGTTCAAATCCGAAAAGGCTTTTTTGATTTCGGCCAGGGAGTAGTTGACCAGTGCCAGGCCCGAGATGCGGGCTTCGGATTTGCTGATCTTGGCCTCAATGGCTTCCTTGCGGGGCGTTTTTTCGGCCTCGACCAGATTTTTGGCCAGTTCCTGGATGTCGATGCCCGAACCCAGGCCCAGACTGGAAACGATGTTGCTGGTCGCCACGCGCAGATCCTTGTGTCATGTGCAGGCTTCAGCCTGCTGTGTGCCGGGGGATGAAACGCATCATAGGATCTCTATCGGCAGCAGTGTGCAGAACTTGAGCGCGGGCCCAGGGCATCACATGTAGTTGAAAAGGCTCAACTTGGAGGATTTGCTGAAGCTGTTCATGGCGGCTTCCATCGCCAGCATTTCACGGTTCATGCGCGAGACCGCTTCGGCGTAGTCCAGATCCTCGATGCCCGAGAGGGTGTTGCGCAGGTTGAGCACCGTGCTTTCGATGATGCTGGTTTCCTGCTCGATGTTGTTGCGGTCTGCGCCCAGCTGGACCAGGCTGATGGTGAGGGTGTTGAACAGCTGGTCGGTTTCGGCCAGGCCGCGGCGGATGTCGTCGGGCTCGGAGGTCTGCACGGCCTCGATCAGGTCGTCCACCACATCAAAGAAACCCACACTCTGGGCTTCGTTGTCGGTGGAGTCGTCGTTGCGTACGACGCGACCAAAGACCTCGGAGCCGGAATAGGTGAAGGACAGGTGGCCTTTTTGAGCAGCGGTCAGGCGTGTGGAAGTCTGGTCGCCCACATAGCGGACACTGCCATTGACCTCGACAAAGGGCTCGGTGGTGGCGCTGGATCCGGAAAACAGGTAGTGCCCCAGGTCGTCACGGGTGTTGGCCAGCTCCAGCAGCTGGGCGCGCAGGTTGACCATTTCGATGGCGATGGCCTCGCGGTCCGAGGGGGCCAGCGAATCGTTGGAAGCCTGGACCGTCAGCTCCTTGAAGCGCAGCATGACTTCGACGCTGCTGCTGATGGCGGTTTCCTGCGAGGAAAGACGGCGGTCCTGGGTGTTCAGGTTGCTCTTGAGGGCTTCCTGGCGTTCGATGGAAGAACGGAAGCGGTCGATCAGCAGGGCCTGATCCGGCGCATCGCTGGGGGTGATCAGCTTCTTGCCGGTGGACAACTGGGCCTGGCTTTCGGTGATGCGTTTTTGCGCCTGCACCACCTGGCTGGTGGAGTGGTCATAGAAGTAGGCAGTGGAGATGCGCATGGCAGCCTCGGATTAGAGTGAGTTGAGCAGCGTGTCAAACACGTTGCCTGCGACCTGGATGATTTTGGCATTGGCCTGGTAGGCCTGCTGGAAACGGATCAGGTCGGCCGCTTCTTCGTCCAGGTTCACGCCCACGGCAGACTCCCGGGTCTGCTGGGCCTGGTCATACACCACGCCCAGGGTTTTTTCGGCCAGGGTGGCCTGCTGGGCCACATTGCCGGCGCGCTGCACAAAGTCGATGTAGGCCTCGGTCAGGGTGTAGGAACCAATGACAGGCTCGTCCTGCAGATCGCTGATGCGCAGGATGTTGGCGTTGTCGCCGTTGCCGTTGCCGTTGTTGTCAAAGTAGAACTTGTCACCGGCTTCCACCACCGAGTTGAACGTGAAGGTCAGACCGCGGTACTGAATCGTGCGCGAGACCGGATCGTAGGCGCGATCGGCCAGCTGGGTGCCTGTGGCCTTGTCGGTGATGGTGTATCGGTTGTTGTTGCCAAACTCGATGGTGAAGGGCGAGTTGCGCAGCGAAGCCTGGGTATCGAAGGCCGTAACGGTGGTCGAGGCGGTCACCTTGGCGGTACCCACCCCGGCCACAAAGACCAGCAGGTCTTCAGGGGCGGTGCCGTCGATGTAGGCGGCTGTGCGAAAGCCCAGTTTTTCGAGTTCGGCAGGGCTGCCGCCGTTGCCAAAGCTCAGCTCGATCTTGTCGGTGCGGCGCACCTGGGTGTCCGTGAACAGGGTTCCCGAGATGCGCAATTCGGAGCCGTCGAGGGTGCCCAGCACCAGCTGGCCGGAGGAGGTGACCGTGGCGCGGATGTTCCGGATGTCCAGGGCATTGAACTCGGAAAGAATGGCCTGCGCCAGTGTTGCGAGGTTGTTGACTGTGCTCAGGTCAATGCTTTTGCCATTGATGGCCAGTGACTTGCCGGCCTTGTCGGGTAGTGCGGCAATGGTGTAGTTGGGGCTGGCGTCGATCTGCAGCCGACCTTGGAAAGTGCCTTCGGGCAGGGCGAACAATTTCGGGTCGGCACCGCCACCAATGGCAATGGCGCTGCCATCCAGGGTGCTGAGCACCAGCTCGCCTGAACCGGCCAGCGTGGCCTGGAGATTCGGCCCCATCTGCGTATTGATGGCCTGGGTCAGTCCGGACAAGGAAGACACATCGCTCAAGTCGATGCGCTGGTTGTTCAGGTAGAGCACGCTGTCGCTGGCCAGGCGAATCGCCTGAGGCGACACCGAGACGCTGTTGACCAGTTTGGCGCTCAGGCCGATGCGCGCCTCCTGTCCTGCGCCCGGTGCGGAGTTCACCCAGGTGATGAAATCGTTCACGTCATCGACCGTGTCCGGCACGGTGATGCCGTTGAGAGTTAATGTGCCATTGCCGAGGTCGGCCGCTGTGGCAGACAGACGTTCGCTGGTCAGCCGTGCGGGTGCCATGCGGGTGCCGATTTCCAGATGGCTCTGGGCGTCGAACTCGGAGATGGACTGAAATTGCGCACGGGCCCCGATGAAGTAGGACAGGCCCAGATAACTGTCATCACCCTGGGGCTGGTTGAGGTAGTCGGTGCTGTAGGTGGCGCCGCTGGCCAGACCGTTTTTGGCATCGGGTGCCGACAGCAGGCCCCATTCGGTGGCGTTCAGGTCCTTGCCCAGCAGTTGCCGGCCGTCCCGGGTCATGACCTGCAGCCACTGGTCGCCGTCCGGGTCGAGGTAGATGACAGTGTCTTGAGAGCCGGCAGGGACCGTGGCCAGGGGGGTGATCGTCTGAACGTCCACCAGAACGCTGGCGTCCGGATGGGTGTTGATGCCCGAGATGACTTGTTGCAGGGCTGGGATGGGTGCGGCGCCCGGTTCGGTATAGGCAATGCGTGCCAGCGAAGCACCCTGGTTCAGAGGCTCTGCCACTACCCGGAACGCAGAGGCTGCAGCCACCCGCTGCGGATCCACCACGTTCACTCCGAGTGCCTGCGCCACCGGGAGGCTGCTGGAGGAGAGGGTGAACAGGTCTTCGCCGGGGCGACCCATGGCGTCCACGCCCTGGCGGTGGATGGCATTGACCTCGTTCATGAAGGTGGTGGCCAGCAGGTTGAGGTTTTCCTGCATGGGCTTGAGCACCTGCTCGCGGAAGGCCAGCAAGCCACCGAGGGTGCCACCGCCCAGGCTGCCCAGCGTTTCGCGCTTGTCGGGGCTGTAGGGATTGAGCACCATGGTCACGCGGTTGTCGCCGCTGACTTCCAGGCCCAGGCTGTGGGCCTTGTCCCGTTCGACGATGACGCCCTGTTCGAAGTTGTCAGTCAGGCTGACCTTGACCTCGCCATTGGTCGCAAACCGGGTGTTGATGCGGATCTGCTCCGACATCTGGCGCAGCAGGCGGTCGCGCTCATCGAGCAGTTCGGCGGGCTGGTTTTCCAGCAATGGGGTTCTGCCAAGTTGCTTGTTGACCAGCGAAAGCTGCTCAGCCAGCGTATTGACGGACTTGGGAATGTCACCGATGCCGATGCGCGACTCGGTCTCGATGGCGTTGAGTTGATCAGCAATCAGGCGGAAGCTTGAAGCGGTCGAGTCGGCGCTGCGCAAAAACACATTGCGGGCAATCAGCGAGGCCGGTTCAGCCGCCAGGTCACGGGCGGCCGAAAAGAACATGCCCATGGTCAATGACAGGCTGGTCGACTCGTCGGCCATGAGGTCGACCACGCGGTTGGCGTAATTGACCAGGGGGGACTGGCTTTTGAGGTCGCTCAGGCTGCCGCGCAGATTGGACTCGATGAAGGCATCGTATTGACGAACGATGGCCTCGATGCCGACACCGGTGCCGACATAATTGGTGCCATAGGCCTTGGGTGTCGTGGACTGAAACGACACGGTCTGACGCGAATAGCCATCCGTCGCCACGTTGGCGATGTTGTTGCTGACGGTCGCGAGCGCACGCTGGTAGGCGTTGATGCCGGACGCGCCAATACTGAGCATGTCGCTCATGGCTGGGTATCCTCGTCAGGGCGGCGAAGGCCGACACCCTGCGGTGCGGCTGAAGCCTTGTCTGTAGGTATCGGCACCAGACCGGAAGAGTTGAGGGGCAAGCCTTTCGGAGCGCCCATGGCCGGTGCCGGAAACGCAACGGCAGTGGGCTCGCCGAGCCGGTAGGCTTGCGCCGCAGCCGGGCGAATCGGCAAGCCTGTGGCCTGGGACTGACGTCCTTCCAGCAGGGCCTGGGTGGACGGTCCGTTGGCGGGTGAAAGCTGCCGGGTGAGCATGTCGGCGATGCCCAGGCTGCGGCGCTTGGCAAACTGCACCGACAGTTCCCGATCCATCAGGTCCTGGTACATGTCGGCGGCGTGGGAACTGTTGTCTTCGTCCTTGACGACCGATTCGCGCATGGACTTGAGCATCATCTGCACAAACATGGCCTCGAACTGTTCCGCAGCTTTTTCGAGTGAGCCATTCTTTTTTTGAGCCGCCTCGCCGCGCAGCTGTGCCAGACCCGAAAAATCGAGGTAACCGGGGTTGGCAGAGCGGATGGGCGTGGTCATGGCGCTGGACTCAGATGATGATCAGTTCGGCCCGCAGGCCGCCAGAGTTTTTCAGGGCCTCGAGGATCGCGATCAGTGCAGAAGGCGTAGCGCCCACCTGGTTGACGGCATCCACGATCTGCTTGAGGTCGACCCCCGGCTGGAACAGGAACATCGGCGTCTTGGTTTCGCTGACGGCGATCTCAGCGTTTTGCACCGGTGTGGTCTGGCCCTGGCTGAAGGGGGCGGGTTGCGACACCTCGTTGGTGGCCGAGACCCGGACCGAGATCGTGCCGTGGGAAACTGCTGAGGCGCTGACCCTGACGTTGCGGCTGATGACGACGGTGCCGGTGCGGGCATTGACCACCACCCGGGCAGGTGGCTCGCCGGGGATCACATCCATGTTTTCGACCATGCTGATGAAGGCCACACGCTGCGAGGCGTCCTCGGGAGCCCGCACCGCAATAGAGACCGGATCAATGGCCCGGGCAATGTCGGCACCGTACTTTTCATTCACGCTCTTGACGATGGCGGTGGCGGTGGTGAAGTCTGGCTCACGCAGGTTCAGCACCACATGGTCGGACTTGTCGAAGGGGGTGTCGATGGTGCGTTCGACAATGCCACCGCCCGGCACCCTGGCCGAGGTGGGCACGCCAATGCTGACTTTGGAGCCTGCTGCACTGGCTTCGACGCCGGTGGCGGTCAGCGGACCTTGAGCGAGGGCATAGACCTGGCCGTCGATGCCGCGCAGCGACGTGAGCAACAGGTTGCCACCACGCAGGCTCTTGGCGCGGCCAATGGCCGAGACGTTGATGTCGATTTTTTGGCCAGGCTTGCTCAGGCCGGGCAGTTCGGCGGTGACCATCACGGCCGCCACGTTCTGGATGTTGTTGCGGCCGCGGGCAGGGGCCTGCTCGAAGTCGGTCAGTGCGCCCTCGAGGCTCACGCCCAGGCGGCTGAGCATGGCCCGCATGCTCTGGACCGTGAAGCTGACATCGGTACCGTCGCCCGTGCCTTCCAGACCGACCACCAGGCCGTAACCGACCAGCTGGTTCGGGCGCATGGCGGCCACAGTCACCAGGTCCTTGACCCGGTCGGCATGCGCCAGTGGGGAGAGGGCCGAGACGAGGGCTGCGAACAACAGGGGCAAGAGCGGTTTCATGTCGGTCTTTGCGTTGTGAAAAACAAGGGGCTCAGAAAGGCCACAGGTTGAGCAGGGTGCGCGTGGCCCAGCCCGGACGCGCTGTGTTGCTCAGGTCTCCGGTGCCCCGGTAGGCGATCTGGGCATTGGCCAGCCGTCGCGAGAGCACCGTGTTGTTGGGCGAAATATCGGTCGGACGCACGATGCCGCTGAGCTGAATGACTTCGGTCCCTTCACTCAGGGCCAGCTGCTTTTCGCCGCGCAGGACCAGATTGCCGTTGGCCAGTACCTGAACCACGGAGGCCGTGATGGAACCCTTGAGGGTCGCGGCCTGTCCGGTCTCGCCCTTGCCATCGCTGGAGATGTTGGAACCATCGGTCTTCATGCCCGACAGGGTGCTGCTGCCCGGCAGCTTGCCAATCAGGCCGGGCGTCATGACATCGTTGCTGGACTCGCGCGAAACGGTGGTGTTCTGCTGCCGGGCGGCCTGGGTGGATTCGTCCAGCAGCACGGTGAGGGTGTCGCCCACCCGATACGTGACGCTGCGACCGAACCAGTTGTCGCCCTGGCTGCCGGTGAAGATCGAACCCGTGGCTTCCGGGCGGATGACCTCGGCAGTCGGATAGACCGGTGCAAAGTCCGGCGAGTGGGTCAGCTTGAGCGGTGCTTGCCCACATCCGGCCAGCAAGGCCGCCAAGCCCAGGGTCATGCAAACGCGTGTGTTCATGGCCGGGCTCACATGTTGTTGTTGAGGTAGCGCAGCATGCCGTCCACCGAGCTGATCGCCTTCGAATTGATTTCGTAGGCGCGCTGTGTCTCGATCATGCTGACCATTTCCTCGACCACATTGACGTTGGAGGCTTCCAGCGTGCCTTGCATGAGGCTGCCGGCACCGGCTTCGCCGGGGACCTGCAGCTGAGGCGGTCCGCTGGCAGGCGTTTCGCGCAGCAGGTTCTGCCCCATCGCCTGCAGACCCGCGGGGTTGAGGAAACGGGCCACCTGGATTTGTCCCAGGGTCTGGGCACCACCGCCGTTGGTGAGTTCGGCACTGACGGTGCCGTCACGGCCGATGGTCAGGGTGGCGACGTTGGGCGGCAACGTGATGTTGGGAATCAGCAAACTGCCCGTGCTGGTGACAACCTGTCCGGTGCTGGAGACTTTGAAGCCGCCATCACGGGTGTAGGCAATCGTGCCGTCGGCCATCTGGATCTGGAAGAAGCCATCGCCCTGGACTGCAAGATCCAGTGCATTGCCTGTGGTGATGAGGTTGCCCTGGGTATGTGTTTTTTCGGTGGCAACCACACGTGTGCCGGTACCGACCATGAGGCCCGTGGGCGACTGCGTGTCCACCGTCTGCTGACCGCCCGGCTGCTTGATGCTCTGGTAGAGCAGGTCTTCAAACAGCGCGCGGTCGCGCTTGAAACCGTGGGTGTTGACGTTGGCCAGGTTGTTGGCAATGACCGACATGCGCGTTTGCTGCGCGTCCAGCCCGGTCTTGGCAATCCACAATGAGGCGTCCATGGTTGTGTCCTTGTTGGGCAGGGGGTTATGACTGACGGATCATGGTCGAGCCGGATCCGTCCAGGTCCTTGGCTTCCTTGATGATCCGGATCTGGGATTCAAAAGTGCGCGCATGGTCAATCATCTTGGTCATGGACTCGATGGCACTGACGTTGCTGCCTTCCAAGGTCTGACTGGCCACCGAGGGCACTTTTTCGGTCTGCGGAATGTCCGTTCCGCGTGGCTTGCCATCGACGGCATACAAGCCGTCCTGGCGACGGCGCAGCTGGACTTCGCTGGCATCGCGCAGCAGCAGCTTGCCGATTTGTTCGCCGGTTTGTGGCCCTGCCTGGGCGGGGTTGCGTGCAAAGATGCTGCCGTCACGCAGGATGGTGTATTCGAACCCCTGTGGCATGGTGATGGGGCCATCTTCGCCCCGGACGATTTCGCCGCTGCCCGTCTCCAGTACACCACTCGCATTGACCCGCAGGTCACCACGGCGGGTGAACGCCAGCTCGCCGTTCGGCGCCTGAACCCCCAGCACGGTCGAATCCAGCATGGCCACATCCAGCGGATTGCCGGTGACCATCAGGCTGCCTGATTTCAGGTTGATGAAATCGCGTTCAACGGTCCGAGCCTGGATCCGGGTGTCAAAACCCTGGCCTTCAGCCTTGACCGACTGCAGGGTCGCAGCAAAGCTGGTCTTGAAGCCGGTGGTCGACAGGTTAGCCAGCTCGTTGGTGAGCATTTGGCGGTTGACCGCTTGCTGGGCCACCAGGTTGGCGGCGTTGAAGATCAGTTTATCCATGGTCCGTCCTGTCCGGGCTCAATGCATCCTCATCACGAGCGGATGTTGATGATGGTCTGCGTCAAGGTGTTGTTGGTTTCGATCGCCTTGGCGTTGGCCTGGAAGTTGCGTTGGGCGGTGATCAGCTCGATCAGCTCCTGCGTGAGGTCCACGTTGGCGCGTTCCGTGGCGCCGGCGCGCACGGTACCGAAACCCGCCGAGCTGGCTTCGCCCAGCGACAGGGCGCCGGATTGGGCGGTGGCCACGTAGTTGCTGTCGCCGATCTGGCGCAAGCCGGTGGGGGCAGAGAAGTTGGCCAGGACCACCTTGGCCAGCTTCTTCTGCGTGCCGTTGGAGTAGCTGGCCATGACCAGACCGTCGTTGCCCACATCGAGACCGATCAGGTCCCCCTCAGGTCGGCCGTTTTGGTCCTGCGACAGGATCGAGAACGAGGAAGCGTATTGGGTCGAGCCCTCGTAGTTCATCGAGAAGCTCAGGTTGTAGGCTGAGCCAGAGGGCTGCACCAGGCGTGTGGCGACCGTGGGTGAATACAGGTTGCCGCGCGAGTCAAAGGTCAGCTCGCCCTTGTCCAGGAAGACCGGCACCCATTCGGGCAGGGTATCGTCGCCCGCCTGGGTGGATTCGGCGAAGTTGTTGTCGTCTTCTGCCGCCACGTAGAGCAGGGAGTTGCCGGCGTTGGTGGCCTGCAGGCTTTCGATGTTGGGCACCCACAGGCTGGTTTCACCGCGGGCGCTGCCGATATCCGAAAGACCCCAGACACTGTCACCCGAGACGCGGATGAACGCGTTGTTGCCGGTGGTGCCAGTGCTGAAGCTCAGGCGGCCCGTGCCATTGCCGGTCTGTTCCACGTTCACCTTGACGCCGTTGACGGTGCGGCCCTCGTTGTCGACCATGGCGTTGATGCGACGCTCGAGTTCGGCGGCAAAGGAAAAGATGGTGTAGTCGTCCTTGGCAGGTACCTGGACCGTGCCGCTGACGTTGTCCACCGACACCACGAAAGTGTTGTTGGTGGTGTCCACGCGGAACTTGTTGTTGAGGTTCACGCCAATCGTGTTGCCCTGGAGTATGGCTGGCTGCGAGGATATGCCGCGAGCCGGTGTCAGTGCCGTTGAAACGTAGTTGCCGTCTTTGGGTTGTGCGGAAATGCTGAAGCCAAATTGTTCTTTGGATGTTTCGTCTGCCGCGTAAATGGCGATGCTGGATTTGTCGCCGGTGGATCCGGACGAAATGCTGAAACCCTCATCGCCAAAACTCACTTTGATGCCATAGCGCTGATCGCTTTTCTCGCGGATCATGTCTCCGTTCGGGATGGTGTAGGCGCCATACAGACCAGTGGTCGGATCGACCGTGGTGTATTGCGTGCCGCCCATGCCGAAGAAACCATCCGAAGCCAGGCCACCGGCTGAGCGCAGATGGACACGGTTGGTGTCGCTGCTGTCCTTGAAGGTGAAGCTCTTGTTGACAGGGTCATAGCCGACGGTCACATCGGGCTTGATGGCGCGTACGGCGTCCTGGATACGCGCAACCGCATCCTCCACGGTCACCTTGCTCATGTCTTCGTTGGGGCCGACTTCAAAATTGATCATCTTGAAGTCGCTTTGCGAGGCCGATTCTTCGGCTGTGGTCACTGCCATCTGGAACAAGGAAACCTTCCCGCCACTCAGGTAGTTGGTGAAGTCGAAGTAGCGTTCGTCACCGTATTTCTGGTTGATGAGTTTGGTCATCTCTCGGGCCATGTCCGCGCCGGTGATGGCCGTGTTTTCTGCGGTCAGTGAGGACAGATCGACAAAGATGGGATCCTTGGAGTTGTCCACATTCAGCATGAAGCCGGCGCCGGCTTGCCAGGACTGGGTCAGACTCGGATTGGCGGTGATGGAAGTGACAGGGTCACCCGTTATCCAAGCAACGTCCAGTGCTGACGATGCCTGGATATTTGCTGCCGTGCCGCCACTGGGTGTGGTGGTCAGCGCCAGCGCAGGCAAATTTTGGCCTACGGTCTTGGCTGTCAGGCGCAGCCGCCCAGCATCGATTGAGGCCGTGAAAGTGGCGCCGGCATCGTTATTGATGTCTGCAGCGATGCTGGCGAGTCCATCGGCAAAGGTGGATGTGCTGTTGGCTGCCGTGAAGGTGTAATTGGTGCTACCGGCAGTCAATTTCACTGTCGTACCGTTGCCCAAGGGCGCTGCGGTGCTGGCCACGGCGAATCCTGCATTGGCCTTGAGCGTGGCGGAATTGAGCTTGGTCGAGAAAGTGAATGTGGGCAACTCACGACCGGCTTGATCGGCTGTAATTTTCAGCTGCCCGCTGCCGTCGATGGCTGCGCCAAATGCGGCATTGCCGTCGTTATTGATTTGGTCTGCAATACTGGCGAGGCCATCGGCGTAAGTGGAGTTGCCTGTGGCAGTAAACGAATAGGTGGTCGAACCTGCGACCATCTTCATAACTGTGCCAGTACCCAAGAGAGCTTGGGTGTCACTGACGGTGAATCCGGTCTTGGCGATCGTCTCGCTGCGCAACTTGTCCGTAGCGTAGCCGGTCTGCCAGTTGGTGATCTTGGTCAGCGTCAGGGCATCGCCTTTGGCTGTCGCTGGTGTGGAGTCAATGCGGTCGTTGAGGCTGTCCATATAGTACAGCGGTGTGCCTTCGTAGACCGGGGGTTCCGTACCGGCAGCAAAACTGCGCGTTTCGCCGTACTGGTTGACAAACAGTTTCGCGCCTTCCGGGCTGGTCGCCTGGATCAGCTTTTCTTCCAGTTTGGTGTCCCCAATGAAAACATGCGTCTGCCATTTATTGGTCGGGTCTGTGGTGTTCGCGTTCTGGGTCTTGACGTAGTAAACCGTGGCCAAGTAACCATTGCCCGCCTCGTCAAATACCGTGACACCGGTGGTCAGGTTGTAGGTGGTTGAATCCGCCGGATTGAAGGGCGCCTTGATCACCGCAGCATCTGCAGGCAGGTTCAGGCCCAGGTTCACCAGGGTGGTCTCACGGGCATCGCCGATGGTGGCGCGAGGGATGACCAGTTTGCTGAGTTTGCTCAGGTCCGCCTTGCCGGCATCGTCGACCGCCGCAGCCATGAGGGTCTGTTTGGAAGCGTTGACCACGGCATAGTCTTCGTTGAGCACGAATTCGCCGCTGCGGGTGTAAACATCCTGCAGGCCATCGGCCGACTTCATGTAGAAGAAGCCGTCACCGCTGATGCCCATGTTGAGGGAGTTGGCCGAAAACTGCAGATTGCCCTGGCTGAATTCCTGGGTGACCGATTTGATGGCGACACCTTGACCGATGACCGAGGCCGCACGCTGCAGGGGCGAGGTGGCAAAGATGTCGCCGAAGTCCACGCGCGAGCGCTTGAAACCGGTCGTGCCCACGTTGGCAATGTTGTTGCTGGTGACGCCCAGCTGTGCGGTGGCGGCATTCAGACCGGTGAGTGAGGTGTAAAACGACATGGCGGTGTCTCCTGTGGGGGCTTATCGGTAGGCGGAGTTGACTTTGGACAGCGGAACGGTCGAGCCGTCCGCGAGTTCCAGGATCAGGTCTTTTTGCGTGGCGCTGTAGGTCACGCTGGTCACGGTGTTGGGGGTGCTGATCGGCATCTGGGTCACCTGACCCAGGCTGGTGACCGAGGCGACGATCCTGTAACGCCCGGGGCTCATGCGTTCGCCCTTGTTGTTGGTGCCGTCCCAGCTGATATTGACTTCGCCGGGCATCTGACGGCCCATGGCCCGGGTCGAGATTTTGTTGCCGGCGCTGTCGTACACATCGATGCTGATCTTGTCTGCCCCGTTGGGTATGGAAATGATGCTGCTGATGTTGGCGCCTTCGACCAGCTCGGCCGTGCCCTCGGGTGCGCTGACCCGCTTGCCGATCAGGGACGCGCCTTGCAGCAGGCGATCGGCCTGTGCAGCACTCGCCATGCCTTCGAGGGAATCGGCCATCTTGGTGGTCGCTTCCAGCTGTGAGAATTGAGCCAGCTGGGCCACGAAAGCTTCGTTCTTGACCGGGTCGAGTGGGTTCTGGTTTTGCAACTGGGTGGTGAACAGCTTGAGAAAAGCTGAACGGTCCATCTCTTCGCTCCGGGATTTGGCGCCCGGGCTGGTGATGGACAAATTGGCGTTGATGTTGCTGGCGGTAAGCATGGTGCGTGTGGTCTCCGCAATCAGGAACGGGTGATCTCGAGGGTGCGCATCATCAACTGTTTGGTGGTGTTGATGACCTCGACGTTGTTCTGGTAGGCGCGGGATGCCGCCATCATTTCGACCATCTCCGTCATCTCGTTGACATTGGAGTGGTAGACAAAGCCCTCTTTGTCAGCCATGGGGTTGTTCGGTTCGAAGACCTTGCGCACCGGGGTCGGGTCATCGGTCATGCGGTCGACCTTGACGCCCCCCAGATAAGGTGCTGCGCCGTGGAGCATTTGTTCGCGCATCAGCGCCTTGAAGACGGGACGCTTGGCGCGATAGGCCTCGTTCTCGGTGGTGCTGACGACGTCGGAGTTGGCTAGGTTGGAGGCGGTGCTGTTCATGCGCGTCATTTGCGCATTCAGTGCGGTGCCGGCGATGCCGATGATGTTGTCAAGAGACATGTTTATTCTCCTTTGAGTGCCCGACGCAGCCCATTGACCCGGTTTTCCAGAAAACTCAGCGTGGCCTGGTAATCGGCTGCTGCCTTACCAAACTGCGCCTGCTCGACGCTCAGTTCGACGGTGTTCCCATCAAACGAGGTGTTGAACGGGATGCGGTAGCGCATGCCGTGGGTGTCCAGACCCTCGCCAACCTTGTAATGACCGGATGCCGTGGCGTCCATGCGGGTGTCGTTTGTCAGGCCGTTGAGGACGGCCTTGAAATCCAGATCCCGGGCCTTGAAATTCGGCGTGTCGGCGTTGGCGATATTCCGCGCGAGCAAATCCAGCCGCTGGCTCTTGAGCTGCAGTGCCTTTTCGTGATTGCCGAACACGTTGTGCAAACCGTTCAGGAGACTCATGTTGCTGCCTTGGCTTTGCCTGGGGTCATTCGATGGGATGGAAGGGTTTTGGCATCAAACCAGCAATTGCCGTGCCAGCGTCAGCTCGCCCCGGTGCTGGAGCCCTTGGGAGGGGAGATCAAGCCGGGATCCATGCGCTCGGGCAAGGCAGCGGCAAAATTTCGCCGCTGCCTTGCCGCTTGCGTCGCCAGCCCTGTCAAAATTTCCTCATCTCGCCCTGACGGAAGCGCCTGCGGAGACAAACGGTTGACGGAATTGCTTGCAGTGCGGGTGCTGTCGAGTCGGTCCAGGGTGTTTTGAACCAGTCCTTGCACGATCGACGTGCGCGTGATGGGCAGGTGGCGTTGCCCGTTGACGTGCAGGGCCGCTGCCTGGGTACCGGCGATCGGCAGTGCCTGGTTGGGTTCGCGGTAGGCCCTTGCCGCAGGTGTCAATACGCTCAGGTACAGGTCATCGAGCTTGACCTTCTGGGAAAGGCCGTCCAGACCGACATCCCGCAAGTATTTTTCAACCAGGTCGATTTGCTGCAGCACGCTCATGTTGCGGATGCTGGCCGCTTGTCCCTGCTTGTTGACGCTGGCAGCGCCACGGCCAGGGCCCTCGCAGAACTGGATGATCCCGTGGCACTGACCGTTGGTGGCACGTGGATTCAGGCCATCGCTTTCCATCATCGCCACGTGGGCGAAGTCGTCAGGATCGAAGTTGAAGTCCTTGGCCAGCTTGAGGATGCGCTGATGAACCAGAGGCTGCTCTTCCTTGCTGAGGTAGCCCTTGTCTACGGCACGGCTCAGCGTCTTGCCAAGGACGCTGCCGCCTTGTGCTGTCTGCCGCAGGCGCAGTGCATCCTGGGTTGAGGTCTCTGTCTTCGTGGTGAGACTGTCGAGGGACGCCATGGAATTGGGACCCTCAGCGTCCCGAGTGCCAGTGCGCGCCTCAAGACGGGCAGCCAATGTCGTGAAGTCGACGCGTTGACCCGGGAAAATCAGGTTGGGGTTTTGGATCCCACTGGACTGTGCCGACTTCAAGGCCTGTCGCATCGCCTCTTGCTCGCTCAGCTGCACGCCCGACCGCGCAGCATGTTGCTTGACCAGGCTAATCAGGGTGTCGCCACGACTGACCTGGACGTGACCGTGACGGGACGTTCCAAGAGAGCTTTTGGCCGCTTGCAAGGCATCCTCAAAGCGTGATGCCTCTCGCGATGGCTGTTCGGTGCGCAGCGGAACGTTGGCTGTCGTCCCATTGAGCGATGGTGAAACTGCGGTGAGTGCACTGGAATTCACTGAATCGTCCCTCCATGAGCTTCGTCGGTGCAGCGGGCAATACGCCATGGGGGCGTGCGATCACCTCTGGACATGGAGATGTCCATCAGGATTGCTTGGCCCATTTTTTGCGATACTGAGACCACCATAGACACCTTGACGAATTTCCGACACATGCAATCCATGCAAACTGCATGCCAAATGGGTTCCGCCGGCCGCAGCGGCGCAGGCTGCACTCTGTCTTCTTTGGAGACTGGGAGTCGAGCTTGATGCGGAAGGATTTCCTGTTGGGTGGTTTCCTGGCTGTGACTGGCCAGGTGTTTGCAGCCGGACCTTCTGCCGACTTGCTGCAACATGCGCGTCAATGGCTGGCAGAGCAACGCGGTGTGCCCGCCAAGTCGATCAAGCTCGCAGAGCTCGACAGCAGACTGCAGGTACCTGCGTGCAATGGCCCGGAAGGCTGGCAGTTTGACTTTGCGTTTTCGAGCAAGGACACGATCAGAGCACGCTGCAGCGGGCCGACAGCACAGTTTTTTATACGAACCGTCAATCATGGGGGCGGTTCTGTTCAGCCTTCTGCAGCCGAACGGCCTGTTTCTCCGTCAGCCCGGGAAACACGCCGTGCAGTGGTGCTGCGCCAGGGGTTGCTCAGGGGAACGCGTTTGACCGCAGAGCATCTGGAGTCCGTGGAGTTGCCTGCTGGTTCATTGCCGATGCAAAGTATTGACAACATCAACAATGCCATTGATGCCGAATTGACGCGTGATGTATTGGCAGGCAAACCCCTGAAGAGTACAGACTTGCGTCCTGCCTTGATGGTCAAGAGGGGCCACACGGTCACGATGAACATACGCCAGGCAGGCGGATTTTCCGTGGCTGCACAGCTGGAAGCCCTTCAGGATGGCAGAAAAGGGGAGACGATTCGCTTGAAAAACCGTGAGTCGGGTCGAATACTTACAGGTACCGTCGTCGGTCTCAATGCAGTGGACGGGCCATGAAACGGGCGAGCTGCACAGGGATTGGTAAATTCCCTAAAGGTTTGGACGCTGGTGCCGAATCTAAAGACATGGGCAGTATCATGTCCACAAACCGATTCGTCGGTAGGAGCAACTAACATGACTGATGCAATTTCGAACTATTCGCGTATTGCACTCAATGACACGCGCTTGCGCGAGGGGGCCAAAAAACTCGACTCCTCGGCAGATACACAGGGTTCAGCTTCGTCTCCATCCCCGGCTCCGGTCGCGGCGGTGGCTGGCGACCAGTTGCAATTGAGTGAGGTGGCCTTGCAGGCCATGAATACGGAAGTGTTCGATCAGGCGAAGGTCGATGCGATCAAACTGGCCATCCAGAAAGGGGATTACCCGCTGGATGCGCGACGTATTGCCGAGAGCTTCTACAGCATTGAGCAAATGATCAAAGGTTGATTTTCAGCCAGTGACGGCGCGAAATCGCTCCATGTCCACTCAAGATAAGGCTTTTGTTGCTGCCCCTGCTCCTGCAGCCCTGACCTTGGCCCAGGCCGCCCAGGTCCACGCCGATCGCTTTCTGGTCCTGATTGATGCCGAGTTCGAGGCGCTCAAGAAACAGGACCTTTCCGCTTTTGAGGCGCTCCAACCTGAAAAACAGACACTGCTGGATCTTTTGGGCGATGTGGCCCTGAAAATTCAGCAAAGTCCGCCAGGACTGACCGACGCCACGGAATGGAGCGAGTTCAAGGGGCTCATCCGCCGTTGTCAGGATGGTCACCGGCGTAACGAGACCCTGATCAGCCGTCAACTGATGACGATACGTGGTGCACTCCAGGCTTTGTCCGGTGGCCAAGGCACAGAGGCCTTGAATATGTACGATCGGCAAGGCCAAATGACCCAGCATTCACGCCGGGATCGCTACAACGAGGCCTGACAGCAATCTCTACCAGCAAAAAAGCCACCCCGAGGGGTGGCTTTTTTGATCTGAGGCTGAATGGACCTCAGGCGACGCTGGCGAGCAGGCTGTTGAAGGTCTGGCTCGGGCACATCACTGCCTTGAGTTTGGCAGTGTTGGGCAGGTAGTAGCCACCAATGTCGGCAGGCTTGCCCTGAACGGCGGCCAGCTCTTCGACGATCCTGGTTTCATTGTCGCTCAGCTGCTTGGCCAGTGGCGCGAACTTGGCTGCCAGGTCCTTGTCCTCCGTTTGTGCGGCCAGCTCCTGGGCCCAGTACATGGCCAGGTAGAACTGGCTGCCGCGGTTATCGAGCTGACCGGTCTTGGGTGAGGGGTTCTTGTTGTTGTCCAGCAGTTTGCCGGTGGCTGCGTCCAGGGTCTTGGCCAGCAGTTTGGCCTGGGGGTTGTTGTTCTTGAGGCCGAGGTCTTCCAGTGAGACTGCAAGTGCCAGGAATTCGCCCAGCGAATCCCAGCGCAGGTGGTTTTCTTCGACCAGCTGCTGCACGTGTTTGGGGGCTGAGCCGCCGGCACCGGTTTCATACATGCCGCCACCCGCCATCAGGGGCACGATGGACAGCATCTTGGCGGACGTACCCAGTTCCATGATCGGGAAGAGGTCGGTCAGGTAGTCGCGAAGGATGTTGCCGTTGGCGCTGATGGTGTCCAGGCCGCGGATCACGCGCTCCAGCGTGTAACGCATCGCACGGACCTGGCTCATGATCTGGATGTCCAGGCCATTGGTGTCGTGCTCGTGCAGGTACATCTTGACCTTGCGGATCAGCTGCGCTTCGTGCGGGCGGTAGGCGTCGAGCCAGAAGACCACCGGCATGCCCGAGTTGCGGGCACGGTTGACGGCCAGCTTGACCCAGTCGCGGATGGCGGCGTCCTTGACCTGGCACATGCGCCAGATGTCGCCTTCTTCCACATTCTGGCTGAGCAGCACTTCACCGGTTTCGAGGTCGGTGATGTTGGCCACGCCGTCTTCGGGGATCTCGAAGGTCTTGTCGTGCGAGCCGTATTCTTCGGCCTGCTGGGCCATCAGGCCCACGTTGGGCACGGTGCCCATGGTGCGCGGATCGAAGGCGCCATGCCACTTGCAGAAGTTGATCATCTCCTGATAAATACGGGCAAAG
>JACCDV010540688.1_pt1 | contig 24300 bp, 21 predicted proteins | sample 7446131 | NCBI WGS metagenome assembly JACCDV01 (sample SAMN15323448, study PRJNA562643) | freshwater metagenome | isolation source: river surface water | place: USA:Blue River Watershed | collected 2017-08-17
CCGGGCTTCCCCGAGTCGAAATGCCAGACACCTTCGGTGCCGGTATTGCCCTGACGCCACATCGAGATGTCGGGGCAGGGCAGGTCAAATGGAAGGGCTTTCATTCGCGGATCTTGGCAAAGTCAACGACGCGCTGGTACTTGGCGGTCTCGTCGCGCAGGAACTTGTTCATGTCCACCGCGCCCTGGGCCACGGCCGAACCCGAGGCTTCGAGCTTGCTGCGCAACTCGGGGTTCTGCAGCGCGTCGGCCAGGCCTTTTTTGAGCTTGGCGGTGACCGCCTCGGGCAGCTTGCCAGGGCCCATCAGCACAAACCAGGTGCTGATGTCGGTGTTCTTGAGTGCGGGGTGTTCGGCCAGCGCGGGAATGTCGGGCGTGACTTTGGAGCGGCTTTTCTCTGTGGTGCCCAAGGCGACCACTTTGCCGCTGCGGATGTGGGGCAGACCGCTGGAGAGCACAAACACGCCGAACTCCAGGTTGTTGCCCACCAGATCGTTGGTCAGCGGCGCCACGCCGCGATAAGGAATGTGGGTCATGAAAATGCCCGCCTGTTCCTTGACCATTTCACCGGCCAGGTGCAGCGAGGTGCCCACCCCCGAGCTGCCGTAACTGAAGCGGCCCGGATTGGACTTGGCCAGTTTGATGAATTCATCGGTGTTCTTCACCCCCATTTTGGGCGCGGCCACCAGCACCAGAGGCTGCGAGGCGATCAGGCCAATCGGGGTGAAGTCCTGCCAGCTGTACTTGATGGCCGGTGACACCAGCCGGTTGATGGCCACTTCGTTGTTGGCGCCCACCAGCAGGGTGTAGCCGTCGGGTGCGGCGTTGAGCACCTTCTGGGCGCCAATGGCTCCCCCGGCACCGCCGATGTTGTCGACCACCACGGTCGCATTCAGGCTCTTGCCCAGCGCGGCGGCCACCACACGGCCGGTCAGATCGGTGCTGCCGCCGGGCGGGTAACCCACCACGATGGTGATGGGCTTGGAGGGGTAGTTGTCGGCCTGCGCCTGGGCCAGCGAAGTGAAGGACAAGGCCAGGCAGGCCAGCAGGGCGGGGAGTTGTCGCAGTCGTGTGTTCATGAAAACATCATAGGCCCCGCAGGGGTTGTTGGGCGTCGCGCATGCGGCTGCGGCCGTGCAAAGAGATAATGGTTTGCAAATACAAACAGGCAGAGAACGAAAGATGTGTGGTGCCGAACTCCATAGCTTGCCCGAGGGCGTTGTCCGCGTGAGCCGTGCCTTGCAAACCCTGGGACATCCGCACGCGCCGGTCATGCTCAGCGATGCCGCGCGCACCGCGCAGGAAGCGGCCGATGGTCTGGGGGTGCAGCTCGGCCAGATCGCCAAGAGCGTGATTTTTCGCCGCAAGGAAGACGATGTCGCGGTGCTGGTGGTCACCTCCGGCGACCGCCGGGTCGACGAGAAAAAGGTCTCTGCACTGGTGGGCAAGGTGGGCCGTGCCGATGCCGACTTCGTCAAGGCCAGGACCGGTTTCACCATCGGTGGCGTCTCTCCGGTCGCGCACCTCCACCCCTCGGTGACCCTGCTGGACCAGGACCTCTGGCGCTTCGAGGACATCTGGGCCGCCGCAGGCCATCCGCATGGTGTCTTCCAGCTGCGGCCCGATGACCTCAGGCACCTCACGGGCGCCCCTCAGGCGGATGTGGTGGTGACGCCATGACGCTGGACCCCAACACCGTGGCCAACCGCCGCTGGCGCCGCGTGGCCGAGATGGCGCCGCAGGCGGCCGAGGGCAAGCATGTGCCTTCGCCTTGCCAGTCGGTCTGCGTCATGCACCCAACCACCGGCTGGTGTGAAGGCTGCATGCGCACCCTCGATGAAATTGCGGCCTGGAGCCGCATGGACAATCCGGCCAAGCTGGCCGTGTGGTCGCAGCTGCCCCAGCGGCTGACGCAGCGCATCGCGATGGAGACCACTGAATGAAAACCGTCACCTTCTACCTGGACTTCATATCGCCGTATGCCTGGCTGGCGTTCCATGCCTTGCCGCAGGCACTGCAGGACATCAGCCACCGGGTGGTGCACAAGCCGGTGCTGTTCGGGGCCATGCTCAAGCACCATGGGCAATTGGGACCTGCAGAGATCCCGGCCAAGCGCGACTGGACTTACCGCCAGGTGCTCTGGCTGGCTCGGCAGCAGGGCTGCGAATTGAAGCTGCCCGCAGCACACCCCTTTAACCCTTTGGGCTTGTTGCGTCTGGCGGTGGCTTGCGATGCCGATGGCCAGCCCAATCGCTACATCTGTGAGCAGGTGTTCCGCCATGTCTGGTGCAGTGGCGAGGATGCTGCCGACCTTGACCGCCTGCAGTCATTGAGCGCGCGCCTGCAGCCCGCACGTGATGTGGCCAGCCCCGAAGTCAAGCAGGACCTGCAGTCCAACACCCGCGAGGCCATCGAGTGTGGTCTGTTTGGCGTGCCCAGCTTCGTGGTCGATGACAAGGTCTTTTGGGGGCAGGACGCCTTGCCCATGCTGCGCGCTTACCTGCAGGGCGACGAGTGGTTTGACGGCCCGGACTGGAACGCCGTTCAGGCGACCCAGGTGGGCATCCGTCGTCAGACGTCCTGAGCGGGCGGAACCTCGAAGGACAGGCTACCGGCCTGCCGTTCCCAGCGATTGACCAGCCATGCGTAAACGCACACGATGAGCAGGTAAGCCAGCACGCAGCCTTGGGCAGCCATCCAGAAATCCAGCGGCCAGTGCCCCAGGCGCAGCTCGGTGCGTGCCATAAAGACCGGCAACAAGGTCGCACCCACCCACGCGACCAGGCAGATCGCCGTCAGGTTTCGGACTTTTCGGCGCAAGATGGGGGAGGAATGGGCCTGCATGGCCCAAGAATAGCCTCTTTTGGTGTGAGGACTAAGAGCTGTAGCTCACTGGTGTTTACCCTCGAAAACCCCTTAATTCCCATAATTCGGAAAGACAGTTGAGGGTTTTTACCTGGTTTGTCAGCCAATGTTGGTGAGTCGTCAGAAAAAGGTCAGAGCTTCTCTGAAGAATCCGGCCACGTTCCACTTTCTGGAACCCCTTTAGGAGACTGAATACATGGCATCAACTGCACCCCGTCCGATGACGGCCGAAGAGAAGAAGGTGATCTTCGCCTCTTCTCTGGGCACCGTCTTTGAGTGGTACGACTTCTACCTGTACGGCTCGCTCGCCGCGATCATCGCCAAGCAATTCTTTGCTGGCCTGGATCCCAGCGCTGCGTTCATTTTTGCCCTGCTGGCTTTCGCCGCCGGTTTCATCGTGCGCCCCTTCGGCGCGCTGGTGTTCGGTCGTCTGGGCGACATGATCGGTCGCAAGTACACCTTCCTGGTGACCATCCTGATCATGGGTCTGTCGACCTTCATCGTGGGTATCCTGCCCAACTACGCCAGCATTGGCGTGGCCGCCCCGATCATCCTGATCGCCCTGCGCATGCTGCAAGGCCTGGCGCTGGGCGGTGAGTACGGCGGTGCTGCCACTTATGTGGCCGAGCACGCACCCCACGGCAAGCGTGGTGCCTACACCTCCTGGATTCAGACCACCGCCACGCTGGGTCTGTTCCTGTCGCTGATGGTGATCCTGCTGTCGCGTGAATTCACCGGCAAGGACTTTGAAGTCTGGGGCTGGCGCATTCCCTTCATCGTGTCCATCTTCCTGCTGGCCATCTCCGTGTGGATCCGCATGACGATGAACGAATCCCCGGCCTTCCAGAAAATGAAGTCCGAAGGCAAGACCTCCAAGGCGCCTCTGGCTGAATCTTTCGGCCAGTGGAAAAACCTGAAGATCGTGCTGCTGGCCCTGTTCGGTCTGGTGGCTGGTCAGGCCGTGGTCTGGTACTCGGGCCAGTTCTATGCGCTGTTCTTCCTGACCAGCGTGCTGAAAGTCGACGGCACCACCGCCAACCTGCTGGTGGCCGCTTCCCTGGTGATCGGTACCCCCTTCTTCGTGGTGTTCGGCTCGCTGTCTGACAAGATCGGTCGCAAGCCCATCATCCTCGCTGGCCTGCTGCTGGCCGTGGTGACCTACTTCCCGCTGTTCGGCAAACTGACCGAAGCTGCCAACCCCGCGCTGGCTGCCGCCCAGAAGAGCGTGCCGGTGACGGTGACAGCCTCTGCCGGTGACTGCTCTTTCCAGGGCAACCCGGTGGCCCGCGAAATCGACTTCACCAAGTCCTGTGACATTGCCAAGCGTTACTTGGCCCAGAAGTCGGTGAGCTACAGCAATGCCGTGGCCGCTGAAGCCGGTCCCGCCAAGATCAAGATTGGCGAGAAGGAAATCGTGGCGCCCGTGGGTGCCGTCGCAAACCACAAGTTCACCGCCGACAGCGCCGCAGCGATTGCCGCCTTCAAGAAAGAAGTCGACGCCGCCCTGACCGAAGCCGGTTACCCTGCCAAGGCCGACCCGGCCAAGGTCGACAAGGTGATGATCGTCATCATCCTGTCCATCCTGGTGGTGTACGTGACCATGGTGTACGGCCCGATCGCGGCCATGCTGGTGGAACTGTTCCCGACCCGCATCCGCTACACCTCCATGTCGCTGCCCTATCACATCGGTAACGGCTGGTTCGGCGGCCTGCTGCCCACCATCTCGTTCGCGATGGTGGCCCAGAACGGTGACATGTACTACGGTCTGTGGTATCCGATCATCATCGCTGCTGCGACCTTCGTGATCGGCCTGCTGTTCGTTCGCGAAACCAAGGACGTGGACATCTACGCTGGCGACTGATCGCTGTAAGCAACCCGAGGTGACTCGGGTGCTACATTCAGGCCCTTCCCTCTGTGGAGGGCCTTTTTCTTTGTACTTCTGGAGAATGTGACATGTGGAAAATTGTTCTGGGCTTCATCGTTTTTGCTGCTGCAGCCCTTTACATGATCAACAAAGGGGGCGGCGACATCGACATGACCGGTGAAAAGCACGGTATCGATGCCCACGGTCCGGCTCACGACGCCTCTGCTCCGGCCAGCGCTCCTGCTGCAGCCCCGGCTTCCGATGCCAGCGCCGCCAAGTGATCCTGGCGACCGACCGGCTCTGAACCGGTTCACTTCAAAGGCCACGCTAGCGCGTGGCCTTTGTTTTTGGCGCGCAGCCACCCGGTCCCGGCGCCCTAGAATGTTTGGCCTCAACCCGAAAAGCCCGACATGTCTCAAGGTCAGATCCGCATCCGTGGCGCCCGCCAGCACAACCTCAAGAACCTCGACCTCGACATCCGCACGGGTGAACTGACGGTGGTCACCGGCCCCAGCGGCTCGGGCAAGTCGAGTCTGGTGTTCGACACGCTGTACGCCGAGGGCCAGCGCCGCTACGTGGAGACCTTCAGCGCCTATGCGCGGCAGTTCCTTGACCGCATGGACAAACCCGCGGTCGACAAGGTTGAAGGCGTGCCCCCGGCGATTGCCATCGACCAGACCAACCCGGTGCGCAGTTCCCGCTCCACGGTGGGCACCATGACCGAGTTGAACGACCACCTCAAGTTGTTGTTCGCCCGCCTGGGTCAGCTGTTTGACAAAGACACCGCCCAACCGGTGCGCCACGACAGCCCCGAAACCATTTACGCCGAACTGCTGCGCCGCGCTGCCGAGGCGGGAGACCCGCGCCTGTACCTGACTTTCCCGGTTGAGCTGCCTGCCAACACCAGCGCCGAGCAGGTCGAGCAGTGGCTCTCGGCCAGTGGCTTCACCAAGGTGCAAGCCGAGCGCGAAGTGGCCACGCCCACCGGCCCGCGCAAGGTGCTCGACGTGGTGGCCGACCGCTTCCGACTGTCCAATGCCGAGAAAGCCCGCGTGGTTGAAGCCATCGAAGTGGCACTCAAGCGTGGGAGTGGTCGATTGAATGTTTATGTGGAAAGTGATGCGGGGTCTGACCTCTGGCGCTTCTCTACCGGTCTGCACTGCCCCGACAGCGACCAGCGCTACACCGACCCGATCCCGTCGATGTTCTCTTTCAACTCGGCCGTGGGGGCCTGCGAGGCCTGCCGAGGTTTTGGTCGCGTGATTGGTGTCGATTACGGTCTGGTCATCCCGGATGAAAAACTCACCCTTCGCGCCGGAGCCATCAAGACCATCCAGACCCCGGCCTGGAAAGAATGCCAGGACGACCTGATGCGCCACGCCGAAGCCGCAGGCATCCCGCGCGACACACCCTGGGCAAAGCTCACGCAAGCGCAGAAGGATTGGGTCATCCAGGGTTCGCCCAACTGGAACGGCAAGTGGAACCAGCAGTGGTACGGGATCAAGCGCTTCTTCGAGTACCTGGAGAGCAAGGCCTACAAGATGCACATCCGGGTGCTCTTGTCCAAGTACCGCAGCTACACCGAATGCCCGAGTTGCAGCGGTGCACGCTTGAAGACCGAAAGCCTGCTCTGGCGCATGGGGTCCAAAGAAGATGCGAATGCGGTACTCGACCCCGCTCAACGCTTCATGCCCAACGGGGTGAAGTGGAGCAGGGCACAACTGGAAGCCCTGCCGGGCTTGAGTCTGCACGACATGATGCTGATGCCGCTGGAACGTCTGCGACGCTTCTTTGCGTTGGTGTCGGATCGTGCGGGGCAGACATTGGCGTCGGGCGTGTCGGGGCCGGTTCCGGACTCCTCATGCTGCGGGGGTACGCAGAAATCGTCACCCGAAGTCACCCCCGGCGCGCCCGCTGCCGAAGCCATGGGCGATGCGTCACCACAGAGGCTTGGGGCGGAGCGGGGTGGTGCGCATCCTGACGATTTCTGCGCTTCGGCGCAGCATGAGGAAGGAGGCGTATCGCCCTGCTCCGATCCAAGCCGGCACGAGGGCAGTGACAGCGCCGAACACAAGGCCCTGCAACTCCTGCTCGAAGAAATCACCACGCGCCTCAAATACCTGTGCGATGTGGGCATCGGCTACCTCACGCTTGACCGCCAAAGCCGCACCCTGAGCGGCGGTGAAGTGCAGCGCATCAACCTCACCACCGCATTGGGCACCAGCCTGGTCAACACCCTGTTCGTATTGGACGAGCCCAGCATTGGCCTGCACCCGCGCGACATGAGCCGCATTACCCAGGCCATGCAGCGCCTGCGCGATGCTGGCAACACCCTGGTGGTGGTCGAGCACGACCCGGCGGTCATGTTTGCCGCCGACCGCATGATCGACATGGGCCCTGGCCCTGGCGAGCGCGGCGGGCAAATCGTGTTCGACGGCACCACCGAAGAACTGCGCCGTGCCGACACCCTCACCGGTGCGTACCTGGGCGCCCGCAAGCAAGTGGGTCTGGGCCTCAAGCGCATGGTGACCGACAGCACGCCGCGCCTCATCCTCGAAGGCGCACGCGAGCACAACCTGCAAAACGTTTCGGTGGATTTCCCGCTGCAGCGCCTGGTCACGGTGACCGGCGTCAGCGGCTCGGGCAAGTCCACGCTGATTCAGGACGTGCTGGCCCCCGCACTCATGCGCCACTTTGGCAAAGCAACAGAAAGCCCCGGCGCACATGACCGCCTGCTGGGCGCCGACCACCTGAGCGATGTGGTGTTTGTGGACCAATCGCCCATCGGCAAGACGGCCCGCTCCAACCCGGTGAGCTATGTGGGCGCGTGGGACGCGATCCGCGAGATTTTTGCCACCGCACCCGAATCCCGCCAGCGCGGCTACACCGCCAGCAAGTTCAGCTTCAACAGCGGCGATGGCCGCTGCCCCACCTGCGGTGGCTCGGGCTTCGAGCACGTGGAGATGCAGTTCCTGAGCGACGTGTACCTGCGTTGCCCCGACTGCGACGGTAAACGCTACCGCCCTGAAATCCTCGACATCAAGATCGAGCGCCAGGCCATTGGCGGAGAGCCTCGCTTGCTCAACGTCTCCGACATCCTCGAACTCACCGTCAGCGAAGCGGCGGCCTTGTTCGCGCATGACCGCGAAGTCATCCGCGCCCTGCAACCCATCGTGGACGTAGGCCTCGAATACGTGCGCCTGGGCCAGCCCGTGCCCACGCTCTCGGGCGGCGAGGCGCAGCGCCTCAAGCTGGCTGGCTTTTTGGCCGAAGCCGCCAAGACCGCCAGCAACAGTCGCCAGAGCCTGGCGCGCAAGGGCACCTTGTTCCTGTTCGACGAGCCGACCACCGGCCTGCACTTCGACGACATCGCCAAGCTCATGCGCGCCCTGCGCAAGCTGCTCGAAGCGGGCCATTCGCTCATCGTCATCGAACACAACCTTGACGTCATCCGCGCCAGCGACTGGCTGATCGACCTCGGCCCCGAAGGCGGGGAGGGCGGGGGTCTGGTGGTGGCCGAAGGTCCGCCCGAAGACGTGCGCTTGCACCCGACCTCTCACACCGGTGCTGCATTGCGTGACTATGCCGAAGCCATGGACGGTGTCGTGGCTGTCGCCGAAAAGGCGGTCAACTACACCACAAGCGAAGCTGGCCGTGCGGCGGGCGACGATGTGTGGCGCGCAGCGACTTCTGAGGAGCCCGGCGCACGGCCAGCTTCGCGGGGTCCGCAAGAACCACAAGCCATCCAGATCGTCAACGCCAAGGAACACAACCTCAAGAACCTGAGCGTCAACATCCCGCGTGGCCAGTTCAATGTCATCACCGGCGTCAGCGGCTCGGGCAAATCCACGCTCGCCTTCGACATCCTGTTCAACGAAGGCCAGCGCCGCTACCTGGAAAGCCTGAACGCCTACGCCCGAAGCATCGTGCAGCCCGCAGGCCGTCCCGAGGTCGATGCGGTTTACGGCATCCCGCCCACCGTGGCCATTGAGCAGCGCCTCTCGCGCGGGGGCCGCAAATCCACCGTCGGCACCACGACCGAAGTCTGGCACTTCCTGCGCCTGCTCTACGTCAAGCTCGGCATCCAGCACTGTGTGCACGACGACACGCCGGTGCAGCCGCAAACCCCTGACAGCATCGCCGCGCAACTGATAACCCAGTTCAAGGGTCAGCACATCGGCCTGCTCGCGCCGCTGGTGGTCAACCGCAAGGGCGTCTACACCGAACTGGCCGAATGGGCACGCCCGCGCGGCTACACCCATTTGCGTGTGGACGGAGAGTTCCTGCCCACGCAGGGCTTCCCGCGCATTGACCGTTTCAAGGAACACACCATCGAGTTGCCGGTGATGAGCCTCGATGTATTGCCCGCGCAGGAGACTGCTTTGCGCAAGGCGCTGGGCACTGCACTGGAGCACGGCAAAGGCGTGGTGCATGTGCTCAGCCACCTTGATGGCTTGAAAGAAGCCATGCAAAGCGGCGCATCGACCGCACGCATCGGCCAGCACCGCGTCTTCTCCACGCTGCGCGCCTGCCCGGCGTGCGCCACGTCCTACGCCGAGCTGGATCCGCGCCTGTTCTCGTACAACAGCAAGCACGGCTGGTGCCCCGACTGCGTGGGCACGGGCGTCAAGCTGACCAAGGAGCAGCGCAAGGCCTACGACGACTCGGTGCGTGACGACAAGGACAAGGGCCGCGAGCAGACCTTTTCCGAGCCCGAAGTCGAAGACGTGGTCGACACCGCTTGCCCCGGCTGCGAAGGCACCCGCCTGAACGCCACCGCCCGTGCGGTCAAGCTGCATGGCGTGGGTCAGAAGGCCTGGCGCATCACCGACATCGCCCGCCTGTCGGTCAGCGATGTGCGTCGCTGGGTCCAGACCTTGAAACTCTCCGGCCGCGAAGCCGACATTGCCCGCGACCTGATTCCTGAAATCAAGAGCCGTCTGGAGTTCCTCGAAGAAGTGGGCCTGGGTTACCTCACGCTCGACCGTGGCGCGCCCACGCTGTCCGGCGGCGAAGCGCAGCGCATCCGACTGGCTGCGCAGCTTGGCAGCAACCTGCAGGGCGTTTGTTACGTGCTGGACGAGCCGACCATTGGCCTGCATGCCCGTGACAACCAGATCCTGCTCAATGCCCTGCATAAGTTGGGCGACAAAGGCAACACGCTGGTGGTGGTCGAGCACGACGAAGACACGATCCGCCGCGCCGACCACATCATCGACATTGGCCCGAGTGCCGGTAAACGGGGTGGACGTCTGATTGCCGAGGGAACGGCCGAAGAGATTTCAAGAGCTGAAGAGTCGCAAACGGGGCGCTACCTGCTGCATGCGATGAAGCATCCGCTGCAGCCTCGGCGTGCGGTAGTGGGAGCCTCTGCGCGGGGCGATGGGGCGGACTCCTCATGCTGCGGGGGTACGCAGAAATCGTCGCCCACCCCATCGCCCCACGCAGAGGCTGCTGTACTTCAGTGGCTGGGTTTGAATGGCGCCACCTTGCACAACTTGCAAGACGTGGACGTGGAAGTTCCCCTCAAACGCCTGGTGGCCATCACCGGCGTCAGCGGCTCCGGCAAATCCACCCTGGCCCGCGACGTTCTGCTCACCAACGTGCAGGCCCTGGTTCAGCAGCGCAGCACCCAGGCGGGCCGCACCGCGCAGGACAAAGGCCAGCGCGTGTCTCTGACGGGTTGTACCGACGTGCAGGGCTTCGAGGCCATCGACCGCGTGCTCGAAGTGGACCAGACGCCGATCGGCAAGACGCCACGTTCTTGCCCTGCCACCTACATCGGCTTCTGGGACACCATCCGCAAACTGTTTGCCGAAACGCTCGAAGCCAAGGCACGCGGTTACGGCCCCGGTCGCTTCAGTTTCAACACCGGCGAAGGCCGCTGCCCCAGCTGCGAAGGCCAGGGCATGCGCACCATCGAAATGAGCTTCCTGCCCGACGTGAAGGTGCCTTGCGAAACCTGCCACGGCGCCCGCTTCAACCCCGAAACGCTGGCCGTGAGCTGGCGCGGCAAGAGCATTGGCGATGTGCTGCAGATGGAAGTCGACGAGGCCGTCGAATTCTTCGCCAGCATGCCCAGCATCGCGCACCCGCTGCAGCTGCTCAAGGATGTCGGACTGGGCTACCTCACGCTGGGCCAGCCATCACCCACGCTCAGCGGCGGCGAAGCGCAGCGCATCAAGCTGGTGACCGAGCTGACCAAGGTGCGCGACGAAGTGGGCAAGCGCGGGCAGAAAGCGCCGCACACGCTCTATGTGCTCGATGAACCGACGGTGGGCTTGCACATGGCCGACGTGGACAAGCTCATTCGCGTGCTGCACCGCCTGGTCAATGCCGGGCACAGCGTGGTGGTGATCGAGCACGATCTGGACGTGATCGCCGAAGCCGACTGGATCATCGACCTCGGCCCCGAAGGCGGTGACGCGGGCGGGCGCATCGTGGCGGCAGGCACACCCGAAGACCTGGTGCGTTTGGGCACCCACACGGGCAAGGCCTTGGGGCCTGTGCTGGCCCGAAGCTGAACTTTGCTAGACCGGCTGTAGGACCGTGCGTGCAGCGCGCAGCACCGCCTGCGTCAGCCCTTCCAGCAGGCGCGAGGCCACCCGGGCTTGCTGCCAGTGCAGCGGCACATCCAGCGCGCTGTCGGGCAGCAAGGGCACCAGCGTGCCCTGTTGCAGATCGGAAGCGATCAGCGCCTGCGGGTGCAGACCCCAGCCCATGCCCATGCGTGCCGCAGTGACAAAGGCCTGTGCAGACGGCAGGGTGTGCCGCGGCAGTTCAACGGCATGGCCAAACAGGCGCCGTACCCAGCGGGCCTGCAGATCGTCCTTGGCGTTGAACTGCAGGCTGGGGGCCTGGGCCAGGCTGTGGGCGTTGACCCCTTGGGCAAAGTAACGCTCGACAAACGCGGGGCTGGCCGCGGCGATGTAGCTCATCGCGCCCAAGGGCACGCTGTTGCAGCCACTGGCGGGCTGGGCCGTGGCCGTGACCGCGGCCAGCACCGCGCCACTGCGCAGCCATTGGGCCGTGTGCGCCTGGTCGTCCACCGCCACGTCCAGCAGCACCGGCGCCTGGGCTGCGTAGTCGGCCAGCGCCGGGGCCAGCCAGGTGGCCAGGCTGTCGGCATTGACGGCAATGGGCAACAACGGTCGCGTGGGCGCATCGGTGGCAATGGCAGGCAGGGTGACCTGCAAGTCCTGCTCGAGCAGGCGCACATGGTCCACGTGCTGGCACAGCCGACGTCCGGCCTCGGTGGGCAGGCAGGGTTGCCCGCGCAGCACCAAAGCACAGCCCATGCGCTCTTCGAGCAGTCGAATGCGCTGGGAAATGGCCGAGGGTGTCACATGCAGAGCCTGGGCGGCGCGCTCGAAGCTGCCTTCCCGGACCACGGCAGCCAGGGCGGAGAGTGCGGCATAGTCGAGCATGAATTCAGTTTATCTAATGTTGGATAAGAAAATACAGTTTGTCTTCATTCGTTGGTGCAGGCAAGCTCCGGGGCATGAACTTTCTTGACATCGTGAAGCAGGCCGGGCCTGTATGGGTGCAGGGTCTGGCCCTGAGTCTGGGGCTGATCGTGGCGATCGGGGCCCAGAATGCGTTTGTGTTGCGCCAGGGGCTGCGGCGCGAGCATGTGGGGGCGGTGGTGGTGTTTTGCGCCGTCAGCGATGCTGTGCTGATTGCCGCGGGTGTGCTGGGCCTGGGCCAGTTGCTGGGCGAGCAGCCGCTGCTGACCCGGTTGCTGGCGATATTGGGGGCGGTCTTTCTGACGCTTTATGGCTGGCGTGCCCTGCGCCGGGCGACCCAAAGGGACGCCTTGACGGCCAGCCCCGGTGGCCAGGCCATGCCGCTGCGCTCAGCGCTGTTGCAGGCCGCGGCCTTCACCCTGCTCAATCCGCATGTTTATCTGGACACCGTGCTGCTGGTGGGCAGCATCGGGGCCCAGCAGCCCGAAGCCTTGCGTGGCTGGTTTGTGCTGGGGGCCAGCAGTGCCAGTCTGCTGTGGTTTGCCGCGCTGGGTTTTGGCGCGCGCTGGCTGGCGCCCTGGTTTGCCCGTCCACGTGCCTGGCAGGTGCTGGACGCGTTGATCGGCCTGACCATGTGGATGTTGGCGGCCTTGCTGACCCACCATGTCTGGCGGGGCTTTTGATTCAAGCAGCCGTCAGTCGCCACAGCGAGGTGACTTCGGCCGAGCGCGCCGCGTGCAACGGGTCGCTGGCGTCTTGCGCCTTGCCGTGCCTTGGCCGCGTGTCCAGGCGGCCCAGCACCTGCAAGCCCGCACCCTGGATCCAGCCCAACAGGGCCTTGTGCGAGCGCAGGCCCAGGTGTTCGGCCAGGTCCGACAGGATCAGCCAGCCTTCACCGCCTTCGCACAGGTGTTTCGCCAGGCCCGACAAAAAGCCGCGCAGCATGCCGCTGTCTTCGTCATAAATGGCCTGGTCGAGCACCGAGTTGGGCTTGGTGGGCAGCCAGGGGGGGTTGCAGACCACCAGCGCAGCCTGGCCGGGAGGGTAGAGGTCGGTTTGCAGCAGTTCCACACGGTCCTGCAGGCCCAGGCTCTGCAGGTTGTCTTGGGCGCAAGCCAGGGCGCGGCGCGACAGGTCGGTGCCCACCACGCGGGGCACGCCCCGGCGCGCCAGCACGGCTGACAGCACACCCGTGCCCACACCCAGCTCAAAGGCCACGGGGCAGGTTTGGAGCGCGGCAGGCAAGGGCGCCTGGGCCACCAGGTCCACGTATTCGCCACGCACCGGCGAAAACACACCATGGTGCGGGTGGATGTGCGCGCCTTGCAGCGCCGCCACAGGCACGCCCTTTTTCCGCCACTCGTGTGCGCCAATCAGGCCCTGCAGGCTGCGCAGCGACAGCACGCGGCTTTGGCCGTCGGGTGGGCCCCAGGCTTCGGTGCAGGCTTGCAGCACATCGGGTGCGCGTTGGAGGGCGATGCGGTAATCAGCCCCCACTTCCACCAGCAGCTGGCCCAGCACCCGCACGCGCAGGGCCTGTGCCTTGCGGTGCTGTTCAAAGCCTTCGAGTGCAGTGGCGGGGGGCGGTGTTTTCTTGCGGGCGGCTGCAGCTTCCATGCGGGCCGACATGGCTTGCAGCAACTGGCGGGCGTGCTGAAAGCCGCCGCGCCAGAGCAGGCCGGTGCCTGCGCTGGCCAGGCGGTAGGCGGTGTCGGCATCCATCTCGCGCACGGTCTGCACGCGGCTGGGCAGTCGTGCGCCGTTGTCGGCCTGCCAGAGCGCAAGGTGTTCGGCGCCGTTGTCCTGCCAGTGGATGTGTTGCGTGGTCATCGGCGGGCCTTGAGCAGGTGGGCAGCCACTTCGGCAAAGCCCGCGCCGCGTTCGGCTTGTGCGATGTAGCGCGGCGGGTGCGAGAGCTGCGCCTCGAAGCGGCGGATGTTGGCCACGCCCACGCTGTGCGCAAAGTGCTGGAACATGACTTGGTCGTTGGTCGAGTCGCCCACATAAACCCAGCGGTCCAGTTCGGCCAGCAGGTCACGGCCCCACAGCGCGCGCACGATCCAGCGCGCGCCAGCGAACTTGTCGTGATCGCCGTACCAGCCATTGATGTGGATGCTGCTGACCGTCGCGGTCATGCCTTGGTCCCGCATCCAGCGCACCACGGCGTCGATCTGGGCTTGCGGCAGCTGCGTGAATTCGCTGTGGTCAATCGCGATGTCGGTTTCGCGCCCGGCACTGTCCTGCGCACGGCGCGCACCGGGAATGTTCTGCTCCATCAGCGCAAGCACCTGCTGCATGCGGGCGAAATTTGCGCTGCGGGTGGCGGCGTCCTGCTGGTAAAGCTTGGTGAGGGCCTGGCCATCGGCATGCACCAGCGCCACCGCACCGTTCTCTGCCACGATAGCGTCCACTGGCCAGCGCTGTGCAAACGGCTCACTCCAGCCCACTGGCCGCCCCGTGATCGGGATCACGTGCAGGCCTGCGTCTTTCAGATCGGCCAGGGCCTGCAGCGCGTCCGCCGTGATCGCGCCCTCGGTTGTCAGCGTGTCGTCGATGTCGGTGAAGACGCCAACAATGGGCCTCGGTGTCCAATCGATCAACGGACGCATGGCGTGTCAGCCCGCCGATCCCAGCGCCAAGCCCGCATGCTCACGCAGCGGATGGAAGTGGATTTTCGGAAAGCGCTCTTGCGCCAGGCGCACGTCATACGGGCTGGTGCACAGGTAGGCGAGGGTGCCTGCGGCATCGAGCGCCAGGCGCTGGGGGTAGGTGTTGGTGAACTCGCGCAGGTCCTGCGCGTTGTCGGCAGTGATCCAGCGCGCGCCGGTGTACTGGCAGCCTTCCAGGCGCACATCGCAGTCGTATTCGGTTTTCAGGCGGTGCTGCACCACCTCGAACTGCAGCTGACCGACCGCGCCGAGCAGCATGGGGCCGCCGACTTCAGGCTTGAACACCTGGATCGCGCCTTCTTCGCCGAGCTGGTCCAGGCCCTGCTGCAGCTGTTTGGTGCGCAACGGGTTCTTCAGGATCACGGTCATGAAGAGTTCGGGCGCAAAGAAGGGCAGACCGGTGAACTGCAGGTTGGCACCGTCGGTGATGGTGTCGCCCAGCTGCACACCGCCGTGGGTGGTGAAACCGATGATGTCGCCCGCGTAGGCTTCGTCGACCGCCTCGCGGCGTTGGGACAGGAAGGTCACCACGCTGGTGGGGCGCAGTTCCTTTCCGGTGCGCTGCACCTTGAGTTTCATGCCCGGGGTGTACTTGCCCGAAGCCATGCGCACAAAGGCGATGCGGTCACGGTGGTTGGCGTCCATATTGGCCTGCACCTTGAAGACCACGCCCGAGAACGCGGCGTCATCGGGTTCGATGGTTTTTTCGACCGGCTGCTTGTTGACGAGCAGCGAGCTTTTGCGCGGGCGCGGCGAGGGGGCCAGATCGACCAGCGCGTCCAGCACCTCCATCACACCGAAGTTGTTCACGCCGGAGCCGAAGAACACGGGCGTCTGCTTGCCCGCCAGAAAGGCTTCGTGGTCAAACGTGGGAGAAGCGCCGGTGGCCAGCTCCATGCTGTCCATGGCGGTCTGCCATTCGTGCCCAAAGCGCTCGGCCAGCCGGGCCTGCTCGGACAGCGGGATGGTCTCGAAGTCCTGCGGGCGGCGCTCGCTGCCGGACTCAAACACCGTCATGGCCTGCGTGCGCAGGTTGACGATACCGCCAAAGCTCTTGCCCTGGCCGACAGGCCAGGTCATGGGCACGCAAGGCATACCCAGCTCGCGCTCGACTTCGTCCAGGATGTCCAATGGATCGCGCACCTCGCGGTCCATCTTGTTGACGAAGGTGATGATGGGGGTATCGCGCTGACGGCAGACCTCGATCAGGCGGCGGGTCTGGGCTTCCACGCCGTTGGCCGCGTCGATCACCATCAGGGCCGAGTCCACGGCCGTCAGCACCCGGTAGGTGTCTTCAGAGAAGTCCTTGTGGCCCGGGGTGTCGAGCAGGTTGATGACGTGGTCGCGATAGAGCATCTGCATGACCGACGAAGCCACCGAGATGCCGCGCTGCTTTTCAATCTCCATCCAGTCACTCGTCGCATGGCGCGAGGCCTTGCGGGCCTTGACCGAACCGGCGATCTGGATCGCGCCGGAGAACAGCAGCAGCTTTTCCGTCAGCGTGGTTTTACCGGCGTCAGGGTGGGAAATGATGGCAAAGGTCCGGCGGCGCCGGGTCTCGTGGGCGTAGGTCACAAAAGGTCCTGGGGAATGCGGGAGCGCCGCTGGTGCGGGCGATGGGGGCCAATTTTACCGGGGCAGGCTGCCAAGGATCGCCTCAGATACAATACGCGCCAATCCGAGGAGCGTTGCAGCGCCCACCAGCAGCAGCTGGCAGCAGGCGTGAGGCTCGGAACCCTTCCATTCGCAACGACGCTCATCCACTGGTCCAGTGCGGTGAGTCACATCTTCCAGACTTGCCGTGCCTTCCGGTGGCTCAACCGACTTTTGCATCTGGAGCGCACACATGAATGCACCTCTCAAAACCGCTGTCAACGCGGACTGCGTGATCGCCGACATTGGCCTGGCCGACTGGGGCCGTAAAGAGATCAGGATTGCCGAGACCGAAATGCCCGGTCTGATGGCCATCCGCGAAGAGTTCGCGGCCAAGCAGCCTCTGAAGGGCGCGCGCATCACCGGCTCGCTGCACATGACCATCCAGACCGCCGTGTTGATCGAAACCCTGCAGGCGCTGGGCGCCGAAGTCCGCTGGGCTTCGTGCAACATCTTCTCGACCCAGGACCACGCCGCGGCCGCCATTGCCGCCCGTGGCACACCGGTGTTCGCCATCAAGGGCGAGACGCTGGAGCAGTACTGGGACTACACCCACCGCATTTTTGACTTTGGCGCCAAGGGTACCGAGGGCGAAGGCCCCAACATGATCCTGGACGACGGCGGCGATGCCACGCTGCTGATGCACCTGGGCAAGCAGGCCGAGAAGAACCCCGCCGTGCTGGCCAACCCTGGCAGCGAAGAAGAGCGCATCCTGTTTGCCGCCATCAAGGCCAAGCTGGCCGAAGACAGCACCTGGTACAGCCGCAAGAGCGCACAGATCATCGGTGTGACCGAAGAGACCACCACCGGCGTGCACCGCTTGAAGGAAATGTCGGCCAAGGGCACGCTGATGTTCCGCGCCATCAACGTGAACGATTCGGTGACCAAGAGCAAGTTCGACAACCTGTACGGCTGCCGCGAATCGCTGGTGGACGGTATCAAGCGCGCCACCGATGTGATGGTGGCGGGCAAGGTGGCTGTGGTGGCTGGCTACGGCGACGTGGGCAAGGGCTCGGCCCAGGCCCTGCGCGCTCTGAGCGCCCAAGTGTGGGTGACCGAGATCGACCCGATCAACGCCCTGCAGGCCGCCATGGAAGGCTACAAAGTGGTGACCATGGAATGGGCGGCTGACAAGGCCGACATCTTCGTGACCACCACCGGCAACCGCGACGTCATCACATACGAGCACATGGCCGCCATGAAGGACCAGGCCATCGTCTGCAACATCGGTCACTTTGACAATGAGATCCAGGTCGCCAAGCTCGAAGAGAAATGCCAGTGGGAAGAGGTCAAGCCCCAGGTGGACCATGTGATCTTCCCGGACGGCAAACGCATCATCCTGCTGGCCAAGGGCCGTCTGGTGAACCTGGGCTGTGGCACCGGCCACCCCAGCTTCGTGATGTCGTCTTCCTTCGCCAACCAGACGATTGCCCAGATCGAGTTGTTCTGCCACCCCGAAGGCTATGACGTGGGCAAGGTCTATGTGCTGCCCAAGCACCTGGACGAAAAAGTGGCGCGCCTGCACCTCAAGAAGGTCGGCGCCATGCTGACCGAGCTGTCGGACGACCAGGCCGCCTACATCGGCGTGCCCAAGCAGGGCCCGTACAAGCCCGACACCTACCGCTACTGATCCAGGGCACTTGTGGGAGCGCACCCCTGTGCGCGAATCTTCGCTATGCGGCAGGTTTCGGCCGCAGGGGCGGCCTCCTACTCGGGTTTTTTGAATTGACCATGCGTGCAGACCAACTTCTTGTCGAGCGGGGCCTGGCGGCCTCGCGCTCTCAGGCCCAGCGGCTGATCGCAGTGGGCTTGCGCTGGCGCGTGGGCAGCGGGGCTTTCCGTGCCGTGGCCAAAAATGGTGACGAGGTGCCAGAAGCGGCCGAGTTGCAACTGCAGGACGATGCCGAAGCACGTTATGTGTCACGCGGCGGGCTCAAGCTCGAAGGTGCCCTGGCTGCCACTGGCTGGGATGTGACCGGTTGGCGCTGCCTGGACGTGGGCCAGAGCACGGGCGGTTTTACCGACTGCCTGCTGCAGCGGGGTGCTGCCCAGGTGGTGGGCATTGATGTGGGCCATGCACAAGTGCATCCGCGCATTCGGCAAGACGCGCGCGTCGTCTGCATCGAAGGCGTCAACGCACGCGAGCTGGTGCCGGGCGATGAGCGCATTCCGGATGCGGCGCAAGGCTTTGACTTGCTGGTGGGCGATGTGTCCTTCATCTCGCTCACGCTGGTGTTGCCGGGTGTCGTGCCTTTGCTCAAAGCCGGTGGGCGCTTGCTCATGTTGGTCAAGCCGCAGTTCGAGCTGCAGCCCGGTCAGGTGGGCAAGGGGGGCATCGTGCGCGATGTGGCCCTGTATGCCCATGTCGAAGACCGCATCCGTCAGGCTTGCGCAGCGCTGGGTTTGCAGGTGCAGGCCTGGATGGACAGCCCGATCGCCGGGGGCGATGGCAACCGTGAATTTTTTGTGCAGGCCGTCAAAGCCATTTGATGCCTGAAAGATGAGGAGAGGCGCGATGACGCTGCCCGTGAGTTTTGAATTTTTTCCACCCAAGACGCCCGAAGGGGCCGAGAAGCTGCGTGCCGTGCGCCAGAAGCTGTACGCGCTCAAGCCCGAGTTCTGCTCGGTGACCTATGGCGCAGGCGGCTCCACCCAGGAAGGCACCTTTGCCACCGTGGGCGAGATCATTGCCGAGGGTGTGCAGGCCGCTTCGCACTTTTCGTGCATCGGTGCGACCAAAGCCTCGGTGCGTGAGCAGCTGGCCACGCTCAAGGGCATGGGCGTCAAGCGCCTGGTGGCGCTGCGCGGCGATTTGCCCAGCGGGTACGGTGCGGGTGGCGAGTTCCATTACGCCAGCGATCTGGTGGCCTTCATCCGGGCCGAGACGGGGCAGGACTTTGCCATCGAGGTGGCAGCGTATCCGGAAGTGCATCCGCAAGCCCGCTCCCCCGAGGCCGATCTGAATGCCTTTGTGACCAAGGTCAAGGCCGGGGCCGATTCGGCCATCACCCAGTATTTCTACAACGCCGATGCCTATTTCCGCTTCGTGGACGAAGCAGCGAAGCAGGGCGTGGACATTCCGGTCGTGCCCGGCATCATGCCGATCACCAGCTCGTCGCAGCTGCTGCGTTTCTCCGATGCCTGTGGCGCCGAGATCCCGCGCTGGATTCGTCTGCGACTGCAGGCCTATGGCGACGACATCGCGTCCATCAAGGCTTTTGGTCTGGAGGTGGTGACCGATCTATGCCAGCGACTGACGGCAGGAGGGGCGCCTTCGCTTCACTTCTACACGATGAACCAGAGCGCAGCGACCACCGACATCCTGTCGCGTCTGAAAGGCGCATGAAGCGTCGCGCTGTTTGTGCAGGGCTGCTGGCGCTGTGGGGCAGCGGCTCTGCCTTCGCCAAAACCTTGCCGCTGGATGCACAAGATCCCGCATCCGCTTCGCCTGCGCTTGCACTGCTGGAGCAGGGTCTGGCCACCTGGTACGGTGGGCAGCGTTGGCAAGGGCGTCGAACCGCCAGTGGTGAACGATTCGACCGCCACAGGCTCACCGCTGCGCACCCTCATCTGCCCTTGGGCACTTGGGTGCGTGTCGTCCATCTGGGCAATGGGCGTGAAGTGCGGGTCCGGATCAATGACCGTGGTCCCTTTAAGCGCGGTTTTGTGATCGACCTCAGCGAGGCGGCCGCACAGCAGCTGGGCTTTCGCGGCAAAGGGCGCGCCAAAGTGGCTTTGTACCGCAGTTCGCCGTCGCACACAGTTGAGCCTGTCAGTGACGCTGATTGATCTGACGCAAAGCCTGTGCGGGCGAAAAATCATGCTTTTCCCGCATTTGATCTGACGCAAAACCACCGTGTCCATGGTCAATTCCAATGGATTCTGAAGCGGTTGTGCTTCTGAATTGAGAGGATAAAACCATGAAAAAGATGATCGTTTTGGCCGCGCTGGCCGCGTGTGGTCTGGGTGCTGTACAGGCTCAGGAAAGCCCCTGGATGGTTCGCTTGCGTGCGACGAATCTGGATATGGCCAACAAGGACAGTACCGGACTGGGGCTGACTGTCAACAACAAGACCATTCCGGAAGTGGATGTCAGCTACTTCTTTTCACCCAACCTGGCCGCTGAACTGATTTTGACGGTACCGCAAAAGCAGACGGTGCACTCTTCTGTGCTGGATGCAGATGCTGGCACATTCAAGCATTTGCCACCTACACTTTTGTTGCAGTACCACTTTACCGGTTTGCAGGGCTTCAAGCCGTATGTGGGTGCAGGCATCAACTACACCAAGATTTCCAGTGTCAACCTTGATGCCGGTTCTGCGCTGAATCCCGTGACCTTGGACAGCCACAGCTGGGGCGGTGCCCTGCAGGCTGGCCTTGATATTCCGCTTGACAAGAACTGGTCGCTGAATTTTGACGTCAAGAAGATCTACATCAAGACGGACGTTTATTCCCAGGGTGCCAGTGCAGGCAGCTTGAAGCTCAATCCGGTTGCTGCAAGCGTTGGTATTGGCTATCGCTTCTGATTGGAGCAGTGATCCAAAACAAAACGCCCCGCATGCGGGGCGTTTTGCATGAGGTGCCAGAAATCAGCGTTCGTCGAAGCTGACCACCACCTTGTCGCTGGTGGGGCGCGCCTGGCACGAGAGCACGAAACCGGCGTCGACTTCGGGTTTTTCTAGCGTGAAGTTCTTGTCCATCACGGTGGTGCCTGCGGTGACCTTGCAGCGGCAGGTGCAGCACACACCGCCCTTGCACGAGTAGGGCAGGTCCAGGCCCATGGCCAGCGCGATGTCGAGGATCTTCTCGTTTTTGTTCATTGGCATGTTGTAGGGCTTGCCGTCGAGCACCACGGTCAACTGCACTTCGCCGCCATCGCGTGTGGCCTTGTGACCCAGCACGGCTTTGGCTTTTTGCTCTGGACTGAGCGCTTCGAGCGTGGGCGAGGTGAAACGCTCGGTGCGGATGCGGTCGGCTTTCACGCCAGCGTCGATCAAGGTTTTCTCGGTTTCCTCGATCATGGCTTCGGGGCCGCAGATGAAGACCTCGTCCATGCTGCCCACAGGCAGGAAGGCGTCGATGATGGCGCGCACCTTCTCGGCGTCGATGCGGCCTTCGAGCAGCGGCACTTCCTGGGCCTGGCGCGAGAGGATGTGGATCAGCGTCAGGCGAGAGGGGTAGCGGTCCTTGAGGTCCTGCAGGGCTTCGTTGAACATCACGCTGTCCATGCGGCGGTTGCCGTAGACCAGGGTGAATTTGGATTCGGGCTGCTCTTCGAGCGTGGTGGCCAGGATCGACAGGATGGGCGTGATGCCCGAGCCTGCCGCAAAACCCACGCGGTGGATGGCGCGCTGCTTTTGTACGGTGAAGCGGCCGTCCGGTGGCATCACGCGCAGGGTGTCACCGGCCTTGAGCTGTGTCGCCGCCCAGTTGGAGAACACGCCGCCTTCGACCGGGCGGATGCCCAGTTCGAGTTCGCCGCGCTGCAGCTGGCTGCGGGCCGAGCTGATGGAGTAGCTGCGCCGCACGTCGGCGCCGCCAATGTCGGCGCGCACTGTGAGGAACTGGCCCGGCTGAAAGTCGAATTGCGCGCGCACGTCGGCAGGCACGGCCAGGGTGATGGCCACGGCGCCAGCAGCTTCGGGCGTGACACGGGCAACGGTGAGGTCATGAAAGCGCATGGTGAGCCGCTTTTTAGTAGGGTTTGAAATAGTCAAACGGTTCCATGCAATCGAGGCACCGGTACAGGGCCTTGCAGGCGGTGGAACCGAAATGGGAGGTTTCGGTGGTGTTGGCCGAGCCGCATTGTGGGCAGTGCACTACGGCGGGTTTGCTGCTGCGTGCAGCGAACTGCACCACATTGCCACTGCCGGGTTGTTCGCTGGCGCAGGCGTGCGGCGGCGCGATGCCGTAGGCACGCAGCTTGTCCTTGGCCGCCTCGGTCATCCAGTCGGTGGTCCACGCCGGGGCCAGTTGCGTGACGACGGTGGCTTGCAGACCGGCCGTGGCCAGCGCTGCCTTCACATCGTCCTCGATCTGGCCCATGGCGGGGCAACCGCTGTAGGTGGGCGTGATCACCACTTCCAGGCCCTGCGCACCTTCACGCACATCACGCAGGATGCCCAGCTCGCGCAGCGTGATGACCGGGATTTCCGGGTCACTCAGGCTCTCCAGCAATTGCCAGGCCTGCTGAGCACGGCTGGATTCGCGGGTCAGGGTGGTGCTCATCGTGAAGGCTGCAAGACTTACCAGGTGGCGCCAGGGTACTGACGCGCCAGGCTTTGCATTTCGGCCAGCACGAAGCCCAGGTGTTCGGAATGCACCCCTTGCTTGCCGGTGGGGACAAAACCGCCCGCAGCGGGCCGTTGCAGCGTGGCTTCTTGCAGCGCTTCATCCACGATCTGGTTCCAGTTGCCCTGCAGGGCGGCCATGTCGATGCCGGTGCCATTGGCCACCGCCGCAGACTCCTGCGGGCTGGTGGTCCAGAACTCCTGCGTGTAGGGCAGCAGCTGGTCGAGTGCGGCCTGTGCCTTGGCATGTGACACATCGGTGCCGTCACCCAGGCGCACCAGCCAGTCACGCGAGTGGCGCAGGTGGTAGCGCACCTCTTTGAGGGACTTGGCGGCAATCGCGGCCAGTTGTGCGTCTTTGGAGCCTTGCAGCTGGTCCCACACCAGCACCATGAGGCTGCTGTAGAGGAAGTTGCGCACGATGGTCATCGCAAAGTCGCGGTCGCCCTGGGCCGTGGCCGACATCAGCGGCATGTGGGGCAGTTCGCACAGCGTGTAGTTCTTGAAGTCCGGCACGTCGCGGAAATACGCCAGCGTGTCCTCGGTGGCACCATTGCCGATTTGTTCGGCGGCATGCTGGTACAGCAGGCGGGCCTGGCCGATCAGGTCGAGGCTGTTGTTGGACAGCGCGATGTCTTCTTCGAGGATGGGGCCGTGCCCGCACCATTCGGCGTTGCGCTGACCCAGGATCAGGGCGTTGTCGGCGAGGTGCAGCAGGTAATCAACGGGGGCCGCTACCGTAGGGGCTAATGCTTGCATCACATGTGTCCCACTTCTTCAGGGATCTCGTAGAAGGTGGGGTGGCGGTACACCTTGTCGCTGGCGGGCTCGAAGAACTCGCTCTTGTCATTGGGTTCGCTGGCCGCAATGGCGCTGGACTGCACCACCCAGATGCTCACGCCTTCCTGGCGGCGGGTGTAGACGTCGCGCGCCATCTGCAAGGCGTGTTGCGAATCGGAGGCGTGCAGGCTGCCACAGTGCTTGTGCTCCAGGCCTTGCTTGGAGCGGACAAAAACTTCCCACAGGGGCCATTCTTTCAATGCGGTGGTGCTCATGCTGCTTCCTTCAGTTGACGCGCTTGTTGTTTCTTGGCGTGGGCCAGGGCGGCTTCGCGCACCCAGGCACCGTCGTTCCAGGCCTTGACGCGGGCGCCCAGGCGCTCCTTGTTGCAGGGGCCATTGCCGTTGACGGTGGACCAGAACTCGTCCCAGTCGATCTGGCCGTAGTCGTGCGCCTGACGCGCTTCGTTCCACTTGAGGTCAGGGTCGGGCAGAGTCACGCCCAGCACCTTGGCTTGCGGCACGGTGGCGTCCACAAACTTCTGGCGCAGGTCATCGTTGCTGATGCGCTTGATGCCCCAGCGCATGCCTTGCGCGCTGTTGGGGCTGTCGGCATCCGGCGGTCCGAACATGGCCAGGCACTTCCACCACCAGCGGTTGACGGCGTCCTGCACCATGGCTTTTTGCTCGGCCGTGCCTTGCATCATCACCAGCA